>Ga0207718_100091_pt1 | contig 111894 bp, 104 predicted proteins | sample A23M2SouthBayCA_FD_187749 | JGI IMG/M metagenome (GOLD analysis project Ga0207718, IMG submission 187749) | Aerobic enrichment media microbial communities from Eden Landing Ponds, California, USA - A23 M2 (SPAdes) | ecosystem: Environmental > Aquatic > Marine > Unclassified | place: Emeryville...
GGTGGTCCACCGGCCGCCGCGAACGGTCCCGGCGGTGTCTCGAAAGCGGACGCGTCTCATGGCCAGAGACACTCACCCCCGACGGATAAGCGTTTAGAAGCGGGCAGTGCTCCGGCGACGTTCGACCTCGGACTCTCGGACCCAGTCGGCCTCGGACAGAGCCGGCCTCGGACCCAGTCGGCCTCGGACAGAGCCGGCCTCGGACCCAGCCAGCCTCGGCCCCAGTCGGCCAGTGGCCCCGACCGAACGCCTTTTGCGACAGCCTCCAGTACCCCCGGGCGATGAAACTGCTCGTCGTCGGCGCCGGCGAGATGGGTACCTGGTTCGCCAGCACCGTCTCCCGCGGCCTCGACGAGGACACGGACGTCGCGTTCGCCGACGCCGACGAGTCCGTTGCGGCCGTCGCCGCCGACGAGACCGGCGCCCGCGTCGTCACCGGGGAGAGCGACGAGCACTTCGACGCGGTCTGTCTCGCCGTCCCGATCCCGGCCCTAGAGGCCGCCGCCGACGCCTGGGGCGGTCGTGCCGACCGCGCGCTCGTCGACGTGAGCGGCGTGATGGAACCCGCCGTAGCGGCGATGGCGAACGCAGCCCCGACCGCCGAACGGGTGAGTTTCCACCCCCTCTTTGCCGCCGACAGCGGGCCCGGAAACGTCGCGGTCGTCGCCGACGCACCCGGTCCCGTGACGGACCGCCTCCGCGCCGCGCTCGGGGCGACGGGGAACGAGCTCTTCGAGACCACCGCCCGGGAACACGACGAGGCGATGGAAACCGTCCAGGCGCGCGTCCACGCCGCCGTGCTCGCGTTCGGCCTCGCCGCCGAAGACGTGCCAGAGCCGTTCCAGACGCCCGTTTCGGCCGCGATGTTCGACCTGCTCGACCAGGTCACTGGCAACGACCCCCGCGTCTACAGCGACATCCAGACCGCCTTCGACGGCGCTGAGGACGTGGCCACGGCCGCTCGCGAACTCGCCGACGCCGACCCCGAGCGGTTCGACGAACTCTACGAACAGGCGGGTCGCGCGGACGCTGGCGCCGGTCTGACGACCGGCTCGACGACCGAACGCGAGTCGAACGGCGAGGGGGAGCAAGAGCGCGAAGCGAGCGGCGAGCACGAGCGCGAGGCGGACCGATGAACGGGACGGACCGATGAGGGGGAGGAGCAGATGAACGCGGACCAGCGCGAGGGCGTCCGCTCGAACGCGCTGTATCTCCGGAACGTCCGGCCACTCGACCCCGCCGAGATCTCCGAATACGTCGAGGGCCAGCCCCATCCCGCCGCGGTCCGGCAGGTACTCAGGGAGTCGGCGGTCGAAATCGGCCTGATCGAGCGCGAGGACGGCCTGTTCGTCCCCGTCGAAGAGGGACCTGTGACCGCTGTCACCGACACGGGCGGCGAGTCTGTCGGTGGTGAGTTCGCCGGTATCGAATCGTTTCCCGAACGCTATGGTCGCGTCCTCGAAGACCTGCTGGTCGAGCGATACGGTGCCGGATGGCCCGAGGGCGAGAGCGGACGGGCTATCCGCGAGCGGATCCGCGCGGTGAAGGAATCGTACCTGCGCGGCGAAGCCGTCGACTACGACGAAGACACCGCGCTGGCGTACGCACTCTATCACCTCCCGGGCTACTACGCGGCGACGCAGTACGTCCTCGCCGAACTGGTTGCGGACCGGCTGGTACCGAGACGGCTGCGTGTCCTCGACGTCGGCGCGGGCGTCGGCGGCCCCGCACTCGGGCTCTGTGACCTGCTGCCCGACGACGCGTTGCTCGATTACCACGCGGTCGAACCGGGTGCGGGAGCCGACGTACTGGAGGCGATGCTCGCCGAGACCGGCCGAAACGTCCACGCGACGGTCCACCGGACGACTGCGGAGGCGTTCGACCCGTCGGCAGTAGCTGCCGACGACGGCGATACGGACGCCGGGAGCGCCGGAGCGTTCGATCTCGTCCTCTTCTCGAACGTCCTGAGCGAACTCGAGGACCCCGAGGGCGTGATCCGAGAATATGCGGATGCACTCGCCGACGACGGGACACTCGTCGCACTCGCCCCCGCCGACCGCAACACTGCTACCGGACTGCGTGCAGTCGAGCGCGGTGTCGTCGACCGCGGTCCCTACACCGTCTACGCGCCGACGGTTCGGCTCTGGCCGGGCGTCTCACCGGGCGACGAGTGCTGGTCGTTCGACGTGAAACCCGACCTCGACGTGCCAGACTTCCAGCGGCGACTGGACGAGGCCGTAGCCGACGAGACAGCGGCTGGCGGGGTCGGGAGCGGGGACGAGGACGGTACCGACGGAAACGACGAGCGCGAGGGCGGCGAGTTCGTCAACGTCGACGTGCAGTACGCCTACAGTCTCTTGCGACTGGACGGGCGCCGCCGGTACGACTTCGACCTCGACGCGTCGGTGGTCGCGCGCTTCGCCGATTCAGAGACCCACGTCACGAACCGCGTCGACTGTTACGCGGCGAAGTTGAGCCACGACCTCTCGGAAGGGGGGAACCCGCTCTTTCTCCTGGGAGACGGCAGTCAGCAGGTGTCTCACTACGCGGTACTCACCAGGCAGTCGGCACTCAACGCCGACCTGCTGAGCGCCGACTACGGCGAGGTGCTGGCCTTCGAGAACGTCCTCATGCTCTGGAACGACGACGAGCAGGCGTACAATCTGGTCGTCGACGACGAGACGGTCGTCGACCGCGTGCCGCTGTGACGGCGGAGTCGCTCTCGGGAGTCGTGAAGCAAAGACGGTCGAGCGGTGCGCTTTTGCCGGGGGCTTCCCCAGGGAGCGTATGGACGAGCCGTCGATACTGCTGACGAACGACGACGGCATCGAGAGTCCGGGTCTCCGCGCGGTCTACGAGGCTCTCGGTGAGGTTGGCGAGGTGACGGTCGTCGCCCCCGCCGACGACCAGAGCGCGGTCGGACGGTCGCTCTCTCACGAGGTCACCGTCCACGAGCACGACCTGGGATACAGCGTCGAGGGCACGCCGGCCGACTGTGTGGTCGCTGGCCTGGAGTCGCTCGTCCCCGAGACGGACCTCGTCGTCGCTGGCTGTAACCGCGGCGCCAACCTCGGCGCGTACGTCCTCGGCCGTTCCGGGACCGTCTCGGCGGCCGTCGAGGCGACGTTCTTCGACGTGCCGGCGATCGCCGTCTCGATGTACGTCCCCGTCGACGAGGACACCGCCTACACCGACACCGACGTCGACCGGGAGCGCTACTCGGAAGCCGCTCGGGCGACACGATTTCTCGCCGGCCGCGCGAACGACGCCGGTGTGTTCGACCACGCCGACTACCTCAACGTCAACGCACCCGTCGCCGAGTGGGGGCCCTGTGAGATGGTCGTCACCCATCCCTCGGAGGTGTATCTCATGACCGCCGACCGCGAGGGCGGGGACGTCGTCCTCCGGGACCGCATCTGGGAGCGCATGAAGACCGGCGATATCCCCGACCCCGAAGGGACCGACCGTCGGGCGGTCGTCGACGGGAAGGTGAGCGTCTCGCCGCTCACTGCGCCCCATACGACCCACCAGCACGACGCGCTGGACGAACTGGCCGCCGACTACGACGGGTGATCCCAGATACTCGCCAGAAGGCAAACCGTATTCTACCGGGAGCATCTGTTCTCGGGTATGAACGGAACAGTTCTGGAGATGCTGGCGGGCAACGCCGCCCACGCCGAGGCCTTCGATTCCCGCTTCGAGGGGTTACTCGACGCCCAGTACCCCGACGCGGTCACGGTCTGTTGTTCGGATTCACGTGTCTTGCAGGACCACATGTGGGGCAACGACCGCCCCGGGCGGCTCTTTACGTGCGGGAACATCGGCAACCGCGTCGTCCAGCACACGGGCGAGGCCGAAGTCGTATCCGGCGACGTCCTCTACCCGCTGGCACACACGGGGACCGAGACGGCCGTCGTCGTCGGCCATACCGGTTGTGGCGCCGTGACCGCAACCTACGATGCGCTGACCGACGGCCTCTCGGAACCGCCGGGGATCGAACACTGTATCGACCTGTTGAAACCCCACCTCGAACCCGGCGTCGCGGCGCTTCCCGAGGGGCTGACACGTGGTGAGGCTGTCAACTACCTCGTCGAGTACAACGTCGACCAGCAGGTCGAATTCCTCGTCGGGAGCGACCACGTCTCGGACGACGTCGAGGTGGTCGGCGCCGTCTACGACTTTCAGGACGCCTACGACGGCCACCGGGGCGAGGTACACGTGATCAACGTCGACGGCGAGACGGGCGTCGCGGTCCTCAAAAGCGATCATCCCGAGGCGCGCGAGCGCATAGACCGGCTTTGGGACTACTGATCGGCGACGCACGTCGACGAAGTCAGGGGACAGTCGAGTCACGAAACGAGGGGCCCCCACGGTCGGAAGACGGTTTCCTGTGGTGCTACTCTTCCGGGATACGTGTGGTTCTGAACTCGAACGTCGACCTCACGTCAGCGCTACCGTCTCATCTGGCTCCGCAACTGGACGCGGAAGTTCGGACCGTCGTTCGGAGACGAGGTCGACGCTATCGCCTCTGGACAAAGTAATAACGCCTCAAACGACGTTCTAGCTATCCTACCCAATTTAGCCCGCATATACCTTTTGACCGGACTCTCCTTCCGATGACGTACCGATATGAGTGGTAGCTTGGCGGCTTCAAACCGAATAGGGACGTCGCACTGGGTCGCGAGATCGTCCGAAGTGTCCGACCTGTCGCTGGCCCGTACACGTAGACCGTCAGTATCGTCTCCCTCGTCTAGACGGCGGACGCTATTGCACTCCGTCCCGACGGATGCGACTGGTCTCTCAGTACCAGTGGTGGAGCGGGGCGAGACGATTGGGGGTATCTGGCGGCTGTTCTCCAACTCGGATACCGGTGGCGTCGGACCGCAAACTCGAAACCGAACCGGCATATGAGGCCATGGAAATTCAGACACTGACGCCCGATGAGTGGGGAGATCTGCTCCCGGACACGGGGGTCGGACCGTTCCACCAGCAGGAAGTACTTGACCTCATGGACGAGTACGAGGACGGCGAACTCCGACTGCTCGGCGGGTTCCGGGGACAGCAGCCGGTGGCCCTCCTGCCAGTCTTCGTCCGGGAGGCGTATTCCATACGATTCGTCGTCTCGCCTCCGCCCGGGCTCAGCGTGCCCTGGCTCGGACCGGTGCTGATGCCAACGAGCCCGAAACGCCGCAAGCGAGAGAAACTCAACGAGCGATTCGCCGAGGCTGCTCTCGAGGCCCTCGAAACCGACGACTTCAGGACCCTGTTCGGGATGGTCAGTAGTCCCGAGTACGCGGATCCCCGCCCGTACCTCTGGACGGGGATGAACGTGGATCCGCGGTTCAACTTCGTGCTCGAACTCGACGGGAGAAACGACGAAGATGTCCTGAACTCCTTCACGCGGGACCTGCGAAAGGAGATCCGCAAACGCGAAGACCTCGATATCACCATCGACCTCGAAGGACCCGCCGCGGCTAGACGCGTCTGTGACGACCTCGTGGAGCGACACGCCGAACAGGGACTTACCTATCCGACGCCGCGGTCTTTCGCCGGCGACCTCGCGGACGAGTTTGAAGATTACACGCGAGTCTACGTCGCTCGCGACCCCAGCGGCGAGTACCTCGGTGGCATCACCCTCGTATACACGAACGGTGACGCGATATTCTGGCAGGGCGGCGCGAAGGCGAACTACGACGGCGTGAGTGTCAATAGCCTCCTTCATTGGGAGATCATATCCGACATCCTCGAGGATCCACAACTCGAGCAGGTAGAGCGGTATCACCTCGGCAACGCACTCAACCGTCGCATATCCCGGTTCAAGAGCAAGTTCGACGCCGAACCCGTCGTCAACTACGAGATCAAATCCGACATGATGGTTCTGGCGAGAAAAGCCTACACCGTTCGGAGACATCTGACAGCGCAGTCGGTCGTTGACCGGCTGCCGACCCGTTGAGACTGTTCATTCCCAGCGATATCATTGCCCAAACATAGATACTACTTATTATTAAATATCTCCAATATTGCATTTCTATATTAAGTTTATGTGTTATTTATGGGCAGGGTAGATAGTTCGGGGTGAACAAAAACGGTCGCTCGAAAGCGAATCCTAAGTGTAGAGACGTAGGGTACCTGGCATATACCCTTTACCAGCGTGTCGAAACGAATTGCTATGCGAAAAACGAATCCAGTGGTTCCGGTACTCGAAATCTCTTCGTCGCAGAAGTGTACGATCTGTGCCGGCAATTGGCGTGAAAGGGGACCGCAGCTGTCCGATTCGTGATGGTTTTGGTTTCGTCCTCGCTGCCGGGGTTTGTCCCGGCGGGTTCGGCTAGGCGCGGGAGCGGTATCGCTCGAAGTGACCTCTTGGGTCACGCCTATAGGGGTGAGCCCCGCGATGTCTGAGCCACCATCGAATTTGTGTGTACTCGCCGACCAGTATCTGATGGTCAGCGACGCACGAGCGCTCGAACAGGCGGTCCAGAGGACGGGAATCTCGGTACCGCTCGTCGTCGTCAACGACCCCGCGAGCCCCGACATCGACCCGAATGCGATAGCGAAAGCGATCAACAACTCACTTGGCGTGGACACCGCACGCGTGTTGTACAGGGTTGTCGAACGCGAGGGTGCCTGGTCGCTCGTTTACGCGGAACGAAAGCTATCCGAATCGTTCGGTACGGAATTCGATTCCATGAAGCGTGTTCACGTCCAGGATATTCCGTGTCTATCGGAGTCGGAATTCCGGTACGTGACGCCGGAATCCGAGGGGGCGTGGAAGGAACTCCCGTCCGATACCGTCGACCTGGTGGAAAACCGCTGTGACCTCGGCGCTCGATTCGGATTCGGTCTGCTCAGTGGGGACATTCTCCGGGCTCCGTCGTTCGGAGTCCTGAGCTTCCATATGGCCGATATCAGAAAGTATCGCGGTCTCGGTTTGCCACAGGCGTGGCTCGACGGGCGCGACACGATCGGAGTTACCCTCCAGCGCCTCAACGAAGAGATCGATGGCGGCGAAATAATCGCCTACACGGATGTGGACGTGAGTGAATGTCGGACGGTCTGGGAAGCCTGGGACGCGACGTACGACGTTCAGGGGGAGGTCTTGGCTACCGGCATCGAGAATCTCCGGGACCCTGGGTTCGAACCAGAAGTACCTGGCTGCCTCGGGTCGTACTACTCTCTGGAGAAGCGTCGGGAACTGTCGTTTGCCGGTCGGACGCTGCTCAGTAACGTCACCGGGCGATACTTGAACCGTTGATGTAGGCAATGTCTATCGACTGTATTGATCCCGATAGTAATGATATAGGAATTTGCAACGCCGGTATGGACGCCGATAGCAACGATCTGTTCGCTACCGAAGAGGCCGTCGAACTCTACGACACGCGTGCACAGGAGCCCGAACTATTCATACAGGAGCGAAAAGCGATCGAGCGATACTTTCGGAGCGACGGCGGTCGGGTTCTGGACGTGGGTTGTGGCGTCGGACGCGTCTCGCACCTGTTACACGAGAGAGGATACGAAATCACTGGGATCGACATCAGCGAACCGCTAGTTGCGAAAGCACGCTCGCTGTTTCCAGATATCGATTTTCGCGTCGAAGATGTGCGGGACACCCCGTTCGATTCGGTGTCGTTTGAGTACGCTATCTTCTCGTATTTCGGGATCGACTACGTCCTTCCCAAAGCAGAACGGATACGAGCCCTCCGTGAGATCCACCGCCTGTTGAAGCCCGGGGGGATCCTCGTCTTATCTTCGCACAACAGCTGGCATCCGTTCGTCCCGCTGTCCGTCCGTGACCTCGGCATGGCTCTGAAGGACGTGTACGACCTGTATCTGCGAAGGAAAAACCGTGAGCGGATCGGCTCACCGTACAAGATAGAATCCGTTCCACTGGGCGAAATCGAGATCTATCTCACGAACCCGATCTCTCAGTGGATTCAGCTCTGCGAGTGCGGCTACACACCGCTCGACGTCCTGGGAACGCACGACGGCTTCCTCCGATTTGTCGACCGAAATCCCCATTACGTCGCCAGAAAGTAGGGTCCGTGCTGGAGACGTGGGTGTGGACCTGCCGACGACCCGTAATCGCGGTCGGAAGCGCGTGATTCGATCCCGGCTCGCCCGGACGACCGACTCGGTCCCGGCGGTCACTAGCGAACGACGAGTGGCGTGGGTCACTCGAGATATCCGAGGTCGGCCAGCCGGTCCTCGACGATAGAATCGTCGGTCACGACCGAATCCGACCGCTCGAACGCCGGATACGTGGTTCTTTCCGTCGAGTCGACGGTCGGTAGCGGAGTCCCGTCCATCCGCTCGGGGATCGGGAGGCCGAAAGTCGCGATGATAGTCGGTGCGACGTCGAAGAGGTGTGCACCGTCTAGACTCAGTTCGGGATCGATCCCGTCGCCCGCTGCCATCAGTATCCCATCGCGTTTGTGTTCCCACGGTTCGGTCGGATCACCGAAATTAGCCCCTTTCAGCGTCGCCACCAGGAAGTGGTCAAAGCGGTTCGGGACGGTCACGATGTCGGGTGCGTTCTCGAGGTGGGGACCATCGAAGACCGCCTCGCGGGGAGAGACAGTCTCGAATACGGGGTCTCCCGCGGGAGTCTCCACGTCCTCCAGTACCTCGATCAGTTCGGTGCGGACTCGCTCGTAATCGGACGGCGAGACGACGCCGTCGGGTTCCCGCCCCTCGAGATTGAGACGGACGCCCATCTCTGTTCGGACCCGGAGGTACGCAGTCGAGTTCGGGAAGTCGACCTGCTCGGTTCCGGCGCGGACGAGGTCCACTGGCACTGACTCGAGCACGCGGTCTTCAAGTCCGAGATACCTCAGGAGGGCACCGATTCGCTGACTCGTGACACCGACGCGAGCCGCTCCTTCGAGTGCGGTGGCAGCCGCCGATTCCAGGCGTCCGCTCCACCGATCTGTCGCGGAGTCACGACGGACCTCGGATTTCCAGGAGGGCATACCGCCACCCGTCGCGACCGCGGTGGCGTACTCCAACCCGCGGAGGTAGTCGTTGACCCGGAACTCGTACCCCTCTATCGGACCGAGGCCGTGGTCGCTGACCACCAAGACCACGTCCGGGTCACAGGCGTCGAGGGTCGCACCGACCTCTCGGTCGACGGTGGCGTAGACACGACTGATAGCCGACTCGTCGTCCGGACGTTGGTGATAGATGGTGTCTGTCACCTGGAACTGGAGGAACCCGAAATCCGGGTCCTGTTCCTCGATCAGATACCGGAAGGCCTCGCCACGCAGGCGTGCGAGTTCGGCCAACTCTTCCGCCTGTCTTGCTGGCCCCGATCTGAGTGTGTCGTTGTAGAGGGTGTAGTCGAACTCGCGTTCGAGTTCGTCCCAAATGCCGCCAGGGTGACATTCCGGACTTTCCGGAGCCATGTAACCGGGGACGAGAACGCCATCGAACGGGTGCGGCGGGTGGGTTGCCGGGACGTTGAGGACCACCGAATTGAACCCCTGTTCGGAGAGTAATTCCCAGATGGCGAACTCCTTGACGTGGGACCGGTTGACCACGTCCCAGTCGTACCCGTCGAAATGCAGAAACCCGTAGACGCCGTGTTTTCCCGGGTTAACTCCCGTGTACATCGACGGCCACGCGCTGGGCGTCCACGGCGGGAGCTGAGATTCCAGTGGACCCCGGGCGCTCTGGGTGCTGAGCTGTTCCAGTTCCGGCACCACGCCACGCTCGATCAGTGGATCGAGCACGGTCGAACAGACGCCGTCCAGACCGATTACGAGCATTCGCATAGAGATCGTTCACCTGAGAGAACAGGAGGTGAGGGAGTCCACTGCTCCGACCCCGCTCCGGTTCACGGCTGAACGGTTACGCCCGGTTTGAATAGTTATTAGCGTGGTATCTGGGCTAATAACCGATTATTAGATTCTACGGATCACAGCAGCCACACGAACTGGTCGAAACTGTGCGTCAGACCGGTCGCTATCGCGACTCGTACGACCCCTGCTGCCGACTCTCACCGTCGAACTCGTTCGGGCTCTCGAACTGTGTACCAGAGTTAGCCGGGTGTCGTCTCTCGAAACGGAGTTCGGAAGACGGACTACAGAGCGGAGACAGTTCGAACGTCCTCGTCGAGCGGTTTCATCTGTGCCGGCCTGAGGGCGTTAGCGAAGTCATCGGCAGCGATTTCGGAGTTTTACAGTGCAGGGAACCTTCCGTCGGTCCGGAACCGATAGCGAGGGGATCTACGTCGATACCGACCGAGGTCTTGTGATTCCGGAGGTAACTCCCGAGCAGGTGGGGCAGTCGCAGTTCCGACACCGCCTCTCGCAAGTGCGGACCGAAAAGATTTCGACAGTAAACAGGCCCTTCTCAGCGTGGCCCCACTGGAGTATAGGCTGCGAATCTGTCGTGAAGATTTCATGTCGGAACGGAGAGAAAATACCGGAGCGAATGCGGCGATACCCGACCACGCGTGGTCTGAGGACCGGTAAACCGGACGGTCAACCTCTAAGGGGAGTGTGTCTCGATAGGGAACGAGGGAGTAGGAGTCTATTACTCGTCGGATTCCGGTGGTACGAGTGTATACCATCGGCGCTAGCGCCGGGCTAGCGGTGGGAATATTCTGGTAATCATCCGGAGAGTATACTACTGTAAACTCGCCGTAGTCGGTGGAGTTGTGGCGATAAATTTCATCACAGTATCTCGTCCTTACCGTGGTGTGGATTCTAATCCAAACGGCGACGCAGCGAGTAGAGAAGACAGGGAACCAGACGAGAAACTCTCCGAATCCAGTAATAATATCTTACCGACTCGATCCGACGACAATAAGAGGATCGGTCGACGTCGCTACCTACAGATCGCTGGACTCGCGACTGTCGGTATCGGCGCGTTAACCGGTCCGATCGGCGCCGAGTCGGCCCTCCCGCATTCGATCGTCATCGAGGGGGGAAACTGGGGTTCGACGAGCTACCGATTCACCGTCTCCGGGTCGTTGCAGGCGGACGCGGATGGTAGTCCACTCGAAGGGCACGACAAGATCGACGGGAACAGCGCCTCGGGCAAGGTCTCACCGAACAATGCCGACGCGTATCGGTTCGACGGCGAAATCACGTCGCTGGACGTCTCGAACGAGGCCAACGTCGACATCACGTACAACGACACCAACAGCTCCGCCACGGTCGACAGTCTCTCGGCTTCCGAGATCGAGACCGAAGACGGCGACGCCGCGTTCGACGTCGCCTGGGCGGTCAGCGACCCCGACGGGAATCTCGACACGCTCGAACTGACACTGTCCGACGACAGTGACGGGGGCGCGCAAGAAGAGACCACGAGCACGTCGGTCAGCGGCGACTCTGCCAGCGGGACGACCCGCCTCGTCGCGGCAGGCGACGACGGTACCGGCCACAGTTACACCGTGGAGGCCATCGTCTCGGACGCCGAAGGCGCGTCCGACTCCGCGACGACCACCGTCAGCGAGTACGAGAACACTTCCGCTACGGTCGATAACCTCTCCGGGACCGAAATTGAGACAAGCGATTCGGACGCGGAGTTCGACGTCGACTGGTCGGTCAGTGACCCCGACGGCAACCTCGATATAGTCGATCTGGCCCTCAGCGACGATTCCGACAGTGGAGCACAAGAGGACTCCGCGAGCACGTCGGTCAGCGGCGACACCGCCAGTGGGACGACCCGCTTGGTCGCCAACGGCGACGAGGGAACCAGCCACAGCTACACGGTCGAGCTCGTCGTCTCGGACGCCGAAGGCCCATCTGACTCCGCGACGACCACCGTCAGCGAGTACGAGAACGACCCGGCGACCGTCGACAATCTCTCGGCCACCGAGGTCGAGACCGAGGATGGCGACGCCGCGTTCGACGTCAGCTGGGACGTCACGGACTCCGACGGAAATCTCGATACGCTCAGTTTGACCCTCACAGACGACGGTGACGGCGGTACGCAGGAGGATTCGGCGAGTACGTCGGTCAGCGGCGAGTCCGCCAGCGGGACGACCAGGCTCTTCGCCTCGGGTGACGACGGTACCGGCCACAGTTACACGGTCGAAGCCGTCGTCTCGGACACCGAAGGGGCGTCCGACTCAGCGACGACGTCGGTTAGCGAAACGGAAGAGAGTTCCGGCAGCGGGTTCACCTGGGACCAGACCCACGTCGATACGTCCTGGCTTGAAGACGCGGTCGCGAACGACAACCTCACGATCGAGACCGTCACGAATCTCGACGCCTACGGCGACGGCTCGCTCGCCGCTGCGCTGGATGCGGCAGAGAACAACGATAACACGCTCGTCGTCTTCGAGGTCGGGGGCATCATCGACCGGAACAACGAGACGTACCTCCGGAGCTTCGCCGACAACGTCTACATCGCCGGCCAGACCGCGCCTTCACCGGGGGTCACGATCTACCGAGGTGGGATGCGGATCCACGGGAACAACCACATCATGGAGCACGTGACAGTCCTCCCGGGCTACGAGATCGACGACCCGCACAAGGCCCGACCGATGACCGTCAACGAGGGGACGAGCAACAACCTGTTCAACCACTGTACGTTCGGATGGGGCTCCGACGAGGGCTTTCTCATCTGGGAGGAGTCACAGAACACCGCGGTCATCAACTGCATCAACGCCGAATCGCTGAACGATTCGAGACACCCCGAGGCCCCCCACGGATACGGGTTCATCTGTCGGGGCAACGCGTCCAACGTGACGTACATGGGGAACCTCCACGCCCACCACTGGCGACGGAACCCGCGCCCCAACGGTGCGGAGATCGTGATGGCGAACAACTACATCTACAATCCGGGACGGAAGATGGTCCACGGCGCCCACCTCGACAGGGGCCCGTGCGAGATGGACTGGATCCACACCGTCGTCGAGGCGGGTCCCGACACCAACCTCGGCTCGGACGGCTTCTTCAACGACGAGGCGCTGAACGTCTTCTGGAAGGACATGGACGTCTCCGACAGCATGCCGATGGGCGACGGCGACGTCGACTACGTGTCCGGCCCACAGAACCTGCCGTCGACTCTGGGGCTTGACTCGTTCGTCGCCCCGAGCGATCTGGAAGACTGGATCGTCCCCCGCGTCGGGCCGCGCCCGGCCGACCGACCTCCCCACGAACAGCGGATCGTGAACGACCTCGTGAATCGAGAGGGCGGCCTGATCGACCACGAGGACGAAGTCGGCGGGCTCACGGGCTACACGTCGACCCAGCGTGCGCTGGACCCGCCGGAGACGGGCATCCTCGACTGGCTGCAGGGCTTTTCTGACGACGTCGAGTAGGCACGCGTCGACGCTGGACGGGCCACTCCGTGACCCGTCTCGGTTCTCCCGGGCCGCGAGAGCCGGGCAGATCTGCCCGGTCGTCACCAGAATAACGACCGACTACCAAGGTCGTTGCCCGAAGTCCGTCTAGGGGAGTCGAAGTCATGTCCTTCAAGACCGCGGTCGCGACGGCGCTCGACGCGCTGCGCGAGCGACTCTATACGGAGACGGTTCGAGATACGGCAGAGCGGCTCGGATTGCTATCGACTATCCGGGAGACGTATTTCGTCGCGTACAACTGGTCCAGAGGCGATACTATCGACGTGACGGTCGACGGGGCCAGTGCGACCTTCCACGTTCTCAACTACAAACAGTGGAGGGTGATGACCCGTCTCCAAGGGAGCGAATCGGGTGTCGCCCAGAAGTTACTGTCCGATTTGCGCCCCGACGACGTGTTCTGGGACGTCGGCGCAAACGTCGGTCAGTACTCGTGTCTCGCAGCGGATATACTGGACGGGGGCGCAGTCGTCGCGTTCGAACCGTATCCGCCGAACGTCGAGATCTTAGAGCGGAACGTAGGCCTCAACAGGTCGAATGTCGACGTCCGGTCGGTCGCACTCTCGGATTCGGAAGGCGAGACGACGTTCTACCTAGTGGACACGGCGGACGCAGGCGCCTCCCAGGGGTCGATAGAGCGAGAATACGCGACAGTCGACGACGACACGACAGCCGTGACAGTCGAGACTACAACCGGCGAAAGGCTCGTTCAGGTCGATAACGTGCCGATACCGGACGTGGTAAAGATGGATATCGAAGGTGCAGCCCCCGCAGCGATTCGAGGGATGGCTGACATCCTCAGGTCGAACGTCCGGGTGATCGTCGTCGAAACCCACGACAACTCACCGGAGGTTGTCGACCTACTGGAGGAATTGGGTTTCCACCTGGAATACGGGAGGGACAGAGACAGTCTCCCGATGGTTTTCGGGTACGGCTGTCAGTAGACGAGCGACACTTTGTCGAGCAGCCGGCGAAACTCGGACGGGTGGACCCTCGATATCAGTACTGTCAGTACCCCGTTCGAGTGGATACGTCGGAAACACTCGGGTGGCACGATCTCGTGGTATGGATCCCACGAATAGCGCGGTGACTCTCTTCTCGACGGGGAGCGAATCCCGGGAGCAGCCCATCCTCTGTAGAGTTGAAACGTCATGACGGGACTCTACACGTTTGGAGATGACTGGCCTGTTGCGTCCGTCCCAGTCCGCAGGACAGTGCTCCGTCACCTGCTGTTTGTTACGTAAGCAGGATATTACTACCTGGTATGAGGGCAAACGGTATCTGTCCCGGTAGGTGGTGCGAGTGAAGTCATGACGGACCACGAGAAGTCGACCGAGGTACACAGCCGTGTTATACCGGAGAATCCCGATGACGCCTCACTCACTACGCGAGTCCGGAATGCCGGTGTTAAAATGTCCGGATCAGGACGGCTCTCCAGTCTCGGCACAGCTCGGCCCAGATGGCCCACCGGTGAACGATTCCGGTGTGACTGCCCGGCACCGGCATCTATCGGGTGGTGAACACGTATGCGGAGCTTTGGCCGATGAAGTCGACTGCAAAACTCGTCGCTAGCGTTTTACGAGCAGTTACCTGGGCTCGCTACGGGCGAAAGTATCGATCCCCCATCCGACCCGACCGACTGTTGTGGATCGATCCCCATCGTGTCAATTACAAGCTTCTCAAGAAGCCACAGACGCGATGGCTACCACCAACCCGTATCGTCTCTGAAGAGTGGGACCGCGACCGCGAATCGCTAGAGTACGACGTGGTTTTCGAGTCGTTCTACCAACACTTCGTCGAAGACAAGGCCTGGGAGGAAACGGAATACGTCGATTTCCTCAGCGGGAACGTGTCCGAACACGGCGGTCTCTCTACCGAAGAGGCGCTAGACCGCTGTCGCAGGATGGACCGCCTCTATGAATACATCGAGACGTACGGTTACATCTGCCAGGAAGAACTCGAACGGGAGGGAGAACTACTCTTCGGGCTGTCCCATTCGTGGCTGCCCCCGGCGTACCGGGAGATTACGGTAAACATCGGCCAGGACGGCGAGTTCATCTGGCAAGCGGGAATGCACCGGCTTGTCATTGCGCAACTGGTAGATGTTGCAGCGATCCCTGTGAGAGTGTATATTCGTCACTCGCAGTGGCAGGACACTCGAGAACGGGTCTATTCGAAGGGTGAAATCCGACGGCACAGTGGCCACCCCGATCTAGAATACCTACTCTAGGCGAAGAGTCGGTTCCCCCTCCCGGACGTGGTGTCCCTGCGGAACCACCCGGGAGGTCGGAGTCGGCCTGGGCTTACGTTCGATACCCGAGGTCCTCTAGCTGACGTTTGACCGCCTGGGAGTCCGCGCCCTCGTCAATCGCTCTCACGGGTTCCTCGCTGACGACCTCCTTTCGTTCGCCGGTATCGATCACGTGCCACGGGACTTCGAGCAGCTCGGGGACATAGACGCCTCCCGGGTGTCCATACAGCCGAACAGGGATCGGCCGCTCGCGCTCACCGAACAGTTCGCCGTGGTCGGCCGCGACCACCGTCGTTCCCGTGAGCGACTCGATCAGCGAGTCGACTTCCCCGAGCACGAGGTCGAGATTTTCGCGATAGGCACGGATCACGACGTCCCTCGTTGCATTGTTCCGCTTTATCGAGAGCATCGTGTCCCCGTGTGGGTCGAATCTCTCTCGACCGAACTCGGTCAAATACGGCTGGTGGGGCTGTAAGTAGTGTACGATGAGACGTTTGTTCGGATATTCCTCGTTGGTCCGGAGGGCGCGCTCCGTCACCGTTTCCGGCCTCGTCGTGAGCCCGTTAGCCGCGTCTCGTTGCTCGTCGCTATGTAAATTCACGTAGTCGTGAACTTCGGCACCGATCTCCTCCCGCAACCGGAGAAACCACGGGTTGGCGGAAACGTATACCGTATCGTGTGCCTTCCGGTCTGTGAAGTTTCCACGTATGAACTCCCGGGTCGTCGTCCCCCGTGAGATACGCTTGCCCGTCGTCCCCTCGAAGTAGACCTGTTCTTCGAAAAAATCGTACCGGCAGGCATCGAGGATGACGAGATTGTCCCAGTCTTCCTCGAATATATCGACCCCGTCGGGGTAGTATCCTTCGCCGACTCGAAGGTGATTGATGATACCGTTGAGTCTGGAAAACGCGAGTTCCGGGTTTTTGATCCCGGTCCATACCTCACCAAGACTATACATTATTTGTGGTATGATTTTTCTTAGGTGACCGAACGCTCGATCGGTGAGTACGGTCCGACGAGCTTCGGTGGATCACAGGACGACGTTGCCTTCGTTGTTCCACGGCACGAGTATTGTTATAATTGGCATACCTCGAGACAGGGCGCAGGACACGAACGGTCCCGGGCGCGACGACGTGGTGTGGCCTGAGATCGCGTGATGGGAAAACGGTCAGAGCCATCTTTCAGAGGCCGTATCGTAGACGGAGTTCGCCCGCGCGATCGAGCCGCTATCTTCGACGACTGGGTCGGCGGACGCCTGTGGCGCGAAGTACGTATTCTGGGTTATCAGATTAGCAGTCGACCCCGTTTCGTCCGCGTAAATGTTCACGTCGGATCCCGCCTCGAATTTGTTACCCGAAACGACACACTGGCGAGTGCGGGACAACCGAATGAACGTATCAGTGCCGTTCGGTTGCCGGAATCGATTACCGGCGATCTGCAAGTCAGTGACGTCGACGTCGGCGTCGTCGTAGACGCGTATGTGGGAATCACTTCGCGTCCCGCCGAAGTCGTTTCCTTCGATAACGCCGCCATCGATCGAGTTCTCGATGCGGAGTCCTCCCTCTTCGACTTCGTCCCAGTAACAGCTGCTGATGACGAGATTTCGCACTCGGTCGACGGCCCCGGGGTCTAGCTCGAAGTACCGGTTGCATCCGTATGCACGCACCTCGTCGAGATGGACCACCTCCCAGAGCGGTTCGAACGTGTATTTTTCTTCCCGGCCGAGGTGGACCGCACTAAACGCACCAAAGATATCCGTATCTGTGACCGCGAGAATCATCTCCTGTCCATCGTCGCGCGTGTCGATCGCGTTGTTGCCGTTCGTCCTGAACTCACAGTCGGACACGAGCGTCTTCTGGGCCCCAGTCGAGACACCGGAGTCATCCCACGTATGGACGACACATCCCTCGAAGCGAACGTCGTGTGCCGATCCACCGTGACAGTTGAGCGCAGAACTACCGTTGGCGGTGACGAAACAGTCACGGAACGTAATCGAACGAGACGCCACCGTCCGATCGCCGCCCGCCGTCACTGACAGCGGGTGCCGGCACTCCTTGGCGACACACCCGTCGACGATTATATCGTGACAGCCAGCCCAGATCTGCACCCCGTATCCGTCAGCGGCATCGATATCGGCGCTTTGCAGAACTGTACAGTCACGAACGCGACAGTTCGCGCAGGCTTCCAACATTATCCCGCGAGCACCGAACTTGTCTATCTTGAGGTTTGAGAAGCTCGAATCGCGACATTGATGCGCCGTCACGCCGACGTAACTCTCGTCCTTTGCGGGCGCCGTCATGGTAAATCCGGACACGTGTACTTCGATCGGGTCGACGACGTACACGAGCGTCCCCGATGGATAGCCGTCGCGCCAGACGATAGTATCCTCCAGTCCAACAGTACCGTCTTGGACTTCCAGGACGCTGTGTGGCTCTCCGGGAGGGTGGTCGCGGCCGAGAACCGGGTCTCCGTCGACCTCTTCGAGGAGTACCATATCACCCTTTCGTATCCCCGACGTTTCCTCCAGCGTAACCGTGTTGTCACCGTGCTCCGTCGCCTCGGCCAGAGTCGTTCTCTGCAGTTCTTCGCCCTCGAAGCGGAATACCGGATCGCCTAACTGCCGATGATCGATGTGCGCTTGCTGCCCGACCATCTGGATCGACTTGCCGATCTCGATAGTCGACGTCCCATCGTACTGCCCCGAGACGAAGATCGATCCGCCCTCTGGGACGCTATCGATAGCGTTGTCCAGGACGGTCCACCCGTCGCTTCCGGAGACGAGGGTGTCTCCGGTCGGGTCGAGGGCTTCGTATACCTCGCCCTGCTCCTCGACGACGACGTCGTACGCCGCCGAACCGTTTCCAGTGATGACGACGGGACGGCTGTCTTGGCCATCGTCCCCGACGAGAGTATCGATCCCGACGGCGACCGCTCCGCCGACCGCTCCCGTAGTCAACAACTGCAGATACTGACGACGGTCAGTAGTGACTGAGCGCGGTGACGTACCGTCACTGTCCGATCCCGATTCGTCACTCATGGACCGGCTAGTGACCTTCGGGAGGAAAAAGTATGAACTCGATTCCCGCGGTTCCCAAACCGGGACCGGCCAGCGGTCAGGAGAGGTGGATATCGGCGTCCAGTTGTCTCTGTCGATCTACACGATAGGGACGACCTACCGGACCCCGGTACCTGGGCGTGACGCCCGAGGAAAGCGTTCTCACCCGGACCACGGTTCACAGGGCCACAGGTACGTCCCGAATACCAATGTCAGTCCGGTTGGCAACACCCCGATGTGGCCACCGGGAACGGATCCACCGGGGGTCCCGCGTCGGATGTCGTCGTTACCGTCGACCACGGCTCTGACGGTGTCCGATCCAGCCGCCTCACGGGTACCTGAATCAAAAACGATGTGTTTGCAAATTCCTCGAGCAGGATCGCCAGCCAGTCGGCAAACTGGAAGTCAGTGGCGGCTCGTATGAGTGGCCGTCTCGTATGAGTCTTCGAGACGAGCTCGGTTCGCGCTTCAGGGCACAACTGGTCAGCAAGTTCGTCAAGACTGCCACGGGCGCCCTCCTCACCGTCGGGTTGGCGCGGTTGCTCGACCCCAACGGCTACGGAATACTCTTTCTGGCGCTCGCTATCGTCGGTATCTTCAAGATGCTGGCGCGATTCGGCCTCGCGCGTTCTGCAGGTCGCTACGTCGCCCAGTACAAGGAGACCGATCCGGGGCAGGTCCCGTTCATCGTTCGAACGGCGTTGCTCTTCAACGTCGGCGCTATCGCCCTCGCCGTGCTCGTTCTGACAGTCAGTCGCGACTACATCGCGACCCTTCTCGACGAACCGGAACTGGCACCGTTCCTGCTCTTGGGCGTCCTGTTCGTCGCGCTGGGGACGTCGGTGTCGTTTCTGGAGAAGGTGCTGCAAGGGTTCGAAGCCGTGCGGTTCGTCGCGTATCTGAGTGCGTTCGAACGGACCAGTCGACTGCTACTCGCACTCGGGCTCGTCGTCGCCGGGTTCGGGGCGATCGGTGCTTTCTTCGGCTACGTGCTCGCCTTCTTCCTCACGAGCGTCGTCGGGTTCGTCTATCTCTTTCGACGCGTTCATCGCTTCCACGATACGACGGCCACGGTCGAGCAGGGACTCCGTCGACGGATCGGCGAGTACGCAGTTCCGGTCATGGTCACGAACACGTCGATGGTGCTGGACAACTCGATCGACACGTTCCTCGTGGGCTACTTTCTCTCGCCCGTCGCGGTGGGTTTCTACGTCATCGGCTGGCAGGTCGTTCGGTTCGCCGTCACCCCCATGAACGCGCTTAGCTTCACGATTTCACCGACCTTCGGTGCGCAGAAAGCGGCTGGCAACGTCAGGCGGATCTCCCGGATGTACGAGAAGACGCTTGTCAACGCGCTCGTACTGTACGTCCCTGCGAGCGCTGGTATCGTTCTCGTCGCCGAGCCGACGGTCCGCCTCGTGTTCGGTCCAGAGTACAGCGGGGCGATCGTCGTGATTCAAGTCTTCGGACTGTACGTTGTGTTGCGGGCGGTCACGAAAATATCGGACAACGGACTGGACTACCTCGGCCGAGCACGCGAGCGGGCTATCGCCAGGGGTATCACGGCGGTGTTGAACTTCGCGCTGAATATACTATTGATCCCGTCGATGGGTGTGGTCGGTGCGGCTATCGCGACAGTGGCCACGTACAGTCTCTACACGACCGCGAACGTATACATCGTCGCTCAAGAGTTCGAACTGCGCGTATGGATCATCCTGCAGAAACTGGGCCTGATCACCCTGATCACGGTTATGATGTCTGCGGTCGTGTTCGGTCTCAAGGGATACATCTCTGGATGGGTCACGCTCGGTGTCGTCGTCGGCTCCGGTGTCGTCGTCTGGGGCGTGCTGTCCGTAGCCACGGGCCTCCTGCAAGTTAGGGAGATAGTGTCGTCCGTGACTTGATGAGGCGGGTGTGGTATGACACTCCGACCGGGAGCGACACTGAGTGCCACCCCGCCGAACATCAGTCAGATGCACGTCTCGACGTCTCGTTCGATCGGTTCGCCCGCGGTTCGACCAGGTACAGGTCGTACCCACCGTTGGACTGGACCTTGTCGATTCCCCGTGTGGAATCAAGATAGTCGAAGTCGTCCCGACTGTACCTGAAACCCTCCCAGAGGATCGGGTCGCGGATCCGGTCGGCTTCGGTTACCGGGACGTACACCGGTTCCCGATAATACGACCGCAACGACTGGTTAGCGAAGTGATCCGGGATTCTGTCAGTGCTTTCGTTGTAGTAGTACGCCTCCATAGACCGGTCCTCGCTCCGAATCGCAGCGGCGTACCGGAAGACCCTGGACCGCACGTCGTCGAACGGTACCGATGCCTCCTGGTATTCGAACGTCGTCTCGTAGCCCTCCATCTGTGACTCCGTGACGTGGGTCGACGAGTAGTAGATGTACGGGGATTTGAACACGACGGGCAGCGACGCGAGGACGAACACGACGAGCACTATCGCGATGACGCGTCGCGCAGTGAGCTCCGACCGGAGACGCCCGAGGTATCTCGTCGCCCGTCCGAGAGTGATCGATCCGAGAACTGTCCCGAGCACCATGAGCATCCCGAGGTGGCGGAAGTACTGGTCGGAGATGCCGCCAACGAGATACACGAGGAAGATCAACCCCACCGGAACGAGTCCGCCAAAGACGTACAGGAGCAGTCGAACGGACCCGCCAGATCCGCCGTTGGGCGATACGTCAGTGGGACCACCGTTGGCCGATGTTTCAGTGTCACTGTCGTTAGCGGATACGTCGATGACTCCGCCGTTGGCGGATTCCTCAGTGACTCCGTCGGCGGCCGTGTGATGGTCCCACGACGCAAGTGATCTCAGGCCGCCGGTCCCTCTGAGGACGATCAGTAGCAACAGCCCAGTCAGGACGGCGTAGACGAACTGGACCAGAAAGAGTTTGACGAACACCTCGGGGAGGCTCCCTCCCACGTTGGCCAGCGATCCGCTCCGCGTGGCAGTGCTCTCTGCGAACTGCGTATCTCCCGTGAGAGTCGAGTATGCGCGCCCCGAGTTTCTCCAGAACGAGGGGAGTGTCCTCGCCCAGAGGAAAAAGACGGCGGCGTAGTACGTTACTTCGGGGAAGATCCACTCGCTTCGGCGATCGAGCCGGTACCCGCTGACGAGGTCGTAAGCGATCTGCAAGGCCGCGACGGCGCCGAAGAAGGCGACGAGATTCGCCGCCTGCTGGGGGTGAAGCAGTACGAACACGGTGGAGAACACTAGAAAGATGAGGGAGAACTTCGAGAGCCACCGCTCGGATCGTGTCCTCTGATGATACAGGACGAAGAACACGTAGAGGAACGCGGGCGTAAAAAGGAGCGCCTGGCTCATCGGATGAACCCGCATAGAGGGGGCCAGGTGGTTGAGCGGTAGCAACAGGAGCCCGGAATAAAAGGCTACGTACGTCGTCCCGACGTCGTCCGTGAGTTCCCCGGTGACGAGCGGGACGAAGGTGAAGAAACTGACGACGAACGCGACGACGAGCACCAGCAGCGAGTGGTGGAGGGCGAGCCCGCTCGCGTCGTGGAGGACGGAACCGAGCGTGTGGACGATCGGATACCGGATCTCCAGGACGGATACGCGGCCAGCGTTCAAGTCTCGCGCGAACCCGAGGTGTCCGAGTGCGTCTGCTTCCCCCAGGTAATAGTACCCGCGGACGATGGGGAGCGCCACGATCGCGGTCATCGTCACGCCCCCCAGGAACGCGCCAAGCGTTCGTCTCCTCGGGTTCGAAGTCGTGAACACGACCGCTATCGAGACGACGAGGGCGAGTGCGGTGACGACCCAGAACGGGACCGGCGTCGACGCGTATATCGACAGTTCGTACCCGGTCGCCGGGTCGAGATACGCGACGCCGATCGCACCGGCGAGACCGACGAAGCCGAGGACGAGTACGGCCTTCTCCAGCAGTGAGCGACGCATCAGTGTCAACTACTGGAATAGGAGTCTCGAACGTCCCTTTGTTAATGACACGCAACATCTTCCAGAGACTCGACCACGGCTCTACGAAGGGGAGAGAGCAAGCGGTTCTCGTTACGTTACCTACCCCTATCGCTCGAAAGGGGACGCTACTCGCAGTCGACGCCCCACCGTTCGTTCGAACCGGCGAGACGCTGCATATCGCATACGTCGGCCGATTTCTCTCGATGCCCGCCCCGAGATGCTCGACTCGGTGGTCGGGGCGTCAAGCGCTCCATTACTATTCCGTACACTCGCGAAGCGGAGGTGAATCCGCACGACCGATACGACCCACGCCATGATGAGACAGATACTCTCAAACCTCCACAGAGTCACAGACAGGGACTTCGTCAGAAACCAGTGCAACAAACGGCTTCTCGGGGGGGTGTACTACGAGTATTTCTCGAGCGCCGATGGGATCGACGTGATGGACGAGGAGTGGGATACACTCCTCGTCCTAGACGCGTGTCGGTACGACACCTTCGTCGAGTTGAAGCCGGACTCGTGGCCGTCCGCGAGCGCCGTCACGAGTCGGGCACCGAACACCTGGGAGTTCTACCAGCGGAACTTCACCAACGGGCCCTACCCGGAGACGGTCGTCGTCACCGCGAATCCCAGAACGGTCGAACTGCGGGGCGACGAGTTTCACGACGTACTGAAAGCCTACGAGTTCGGGTGGGACGACGAGACGGGGACGGTCCCCCCCTGGACGATGGCCGAAGCGACCACCGAGGCACACGAGAGATACCCGGACAAACGTATCCTGAGCCACTGGATACAGCCCCACTATCCGTTCATCGGGTCGTCCACGGTCGACGAGTACCGCTTCGACACGGAATCGATCTGGGCCGACGTGAACAGGGGGCTGGTCTCTCCCGAAGACGTCTACGAAGCCTACACCGAGACTCTGGAACTGACCTTGCCGTACGTCGAAGACGTGTTTTCGAACGTGGGGGGACGAGTCGTTCTTACGTCGGATCACGGGAACGCGTTCGGAGAACGCCCCTGGTTCTATCCACTGAAGATCTACGGACATCCCCGCAACGTCCATCTGCCGTGTCTGGTCACCGTCCCGTGGCTGGTCGTCGACGACGGGTCGCGACGGGAGATCGAAGCGGGCGAGTCGCGGCAGGTGGAGGTCGGGGAGCACGCCAGGGAGCGACTGGAAGACCTGGGCTACGTCGGTTGAATCGGTCGATCAGGACTCTGCAGTCAGACCTCGATACAGCCTCGCGTGGGCGTCGGCGAACTCCGCCATGGAAAACTCCGCCGTCGCCGTCTCGAATCCCGCTTCGCCCAGCGACTCCGCGCCGTCTCGCCGGATCCGTTCCATGTACGTCGCGAGCGAATCGGGGTCTGACACCGGACAGAGGTACCCGTTCACACCGTGGTCTACGAGTTCGGTCACCCCAGGGATCCTCGTCGAGACGACCGGGAGTCTCGCCGCCATCGCCTCGATGTGCGTCGACGGGAACCCCTCCCGCGAGGACGACGACACGAACGCGTCGGCGACAGCGTAGTACGGTTCGACCCTGTCGACGTACCCCGTGACCGTGACGCGGTCCGAGACGCCCGCATCGACGACGGCGTCTTCGAGCATGGAGCGACGCGGCCCGTCGCCAACGACGAACAGGTGGACGTCCTCGGATCCCATCCTCGCTATCGCCCGGACGAGGTCCTGTTGTCGCTTGACTCTGACACAGCGAGCGACGTTGAGAAACACCGTGTCACCGGGCGATACCGTCGACACCACGGCGGACGTGTCCGCCTCCGAGACACGCCGTTCGAATGCCCGTACGTCGATCGCGTTGTAGATCACCGCCATGTCGGAGGCGGCGCCGTACGAGTCGCGAACGCCCTCGGAGACGCAGACGATCCGGTCCGAGAGCCCGCGCAGCGCCCGTTCTGCCGCCCGCTTCGGGAGCGTCCGCTTCTCGCGGACGTTGTGATATGTCGCGACGTGGGGGATCGACAGGCGCGTGCAGGCGATCCGGCTGATCAGATGCGAAAACGAGAGGTGCGAGTGGACGAGGTCGGGGTCCAGCGAGCGGAGCGTCGACGACAGCGCTGCGATCCCCGACGGGACCGACCGCATCGATACCTCGACGTCGAGCACGACCGTGTGGAGGCCGTTTTCCGTGAACTCGGCCGCCAGTTCACCGCGAGGGTTCGCCGCGACGACGGTCACATCGACTTCGTCGCGGTCTCGCATCTGGACTGCGAGGTCCCGCACGTGTCGCTCGGCACCGCCCCTCTTGAAGTCGTTCAGGACGAGACAGACGCTCGTTTGCGCGGACGTTCGGTGGTGGGCGGACGCCCGGTGGCCGGCGGTTTCCGCCGACCCGGTGACGGCGTCGTCGTCGGTGTTCATACGACCGTCCGCTGACGATCCTCCGTCTCTTCGAGCAGCGATTCGTATATGTCCACGATCCGTTCGCCCATCCGCTGGAGTCCGACCTCAGCGACGTGGTCTCTCCCGTCGGACCGACCGCCCGACTCGATCACCGCGAGGAGTGCGTCGACCAGTTCCGAGTCGTCCGAACACACGTACGAGTTGGACACGGGCCCAAGTCGCTCACGCACGTCGCCGACGTCCGTGGAGACGACCGGGAGGTTGCAGGCCATGGCTTCTTTGACCGTGTTCGGCGATCCCTCGCGGAGCGACGGCAGGAGCAGGACGTCCGCCGCGTTGTAATAGAGCGGCATCTCCTCGTGGTCCGCATCGGAAACTTGCCTGAGTCGGACCGTCCCCTCGAACGACCTGTTCACATCCTCGACAGTCCGCTTCGCGACGGGGTATCGCTTTTTCTCCCGGCCCGTCGGATACGGGAAGAGCACGTGGATATCGTTGTTGTTCCAACCGACCGCTGCTCTCGCATCGGCGGGATCGATTGGTTTGAATTTGGAGAGGTCGACGCCACTGGGGACGATCGAAGCCTCACAGGGCAGTTCGTCTCGCATCTCCTGACTTCTGACGATCACCCTGTCGCTTCGCTCGGCGCAGAATTTCGTGACTTCCGGTTGGAAACCGCCCAGTCTATCGCCGAGCAGGTCGTCGCCCCAGAGTGTCAGTACCAGCGGTCGTTGTGGTTGCAGTATTCCCATGGGTGCGACGATTCCCGAATTGACGTGGATAACGTCGTACTTCTCAGCAAACGACGAGCGTAGTATCCGTGGGTACAACCACGAGGCACGAATTCCATAGTACAGGGGGTTGTGTCCGGCTATCACCCGCAAGGGACTCTCGATATGGTCTTTCCCTTTCAAGTTGTGGGAGTACAGAACTTCGCACTCGATACCCATCTCTCTGAGAATCCTCACCTGTTCGTGAAAGAACTCCATTGCGGAGCCAGTAATTTGCAGTACTTTCATCTGTCTGGTTCCGGGTTCGACAGTCGAACGCCGTGTCGGTCGCCCTGTCCGGCGGTGTCGTTTATCGTTTCGTACACAGTTGTCATCGTCGTCGGTTCGTATCCTCGCGAGGTGATCGCCTCGACATTGGCACGGAACAGCGACTCAGCTTTATCGAGGTTCCGCTTCATGATCCATCGCTTCGGCGCGTCGAGCTCGTCGTGGGAAGCCGTCCGGTAGAGGTCGTGGAGGTGGACGTCGTACACGAGCACGTCCGGTAAGGGTGCTACTTCGAGATACGTCGAAAGTACCCGACCGATAAGTTTGAAATAACTGTGTGCGATCGGGACCCGGAGTCCCGGGAACGCACCGATCGGAATCTCGAGCAACGACGGGGCGGTTTCGGGCGTGTACGGTTCCAGGGGGGCGGTCAGGTTGTTGTACTTCCCCGGCCGGTACGACGGGAAGACGCTCGAATCGAAGTCGAAGCCGAGCGTCTGGAGGACTCGGAACTCGCGTGGCTCGATGTTCCCCTGGGGGGCGCGGTATCCGGTCGGGTCCCGACCGAAGAACTCCCGGTACGCGTCCATCCCACGGCGCACCTCCGCTTCGAAGTCGTAGGACTTGCTTAGGTCGTGCTGGTAGGAGTGGAGGTGGAACTCGCAGTCGAGAGCGGACCGCAGTCGCTCGACCTCCTCCGGGTGTTCCTCCAGCGTCCGCCCGACGACGAACACGCTGAGCGGAACGTCGAGCGCCGAGACCAGCGCGACGAACTCATCGAGGTGGTCGAAGACGAGGTGGTCCAGCGCGGGGTCGTCGAAATTCCAGTCGTCCTCGAGGTCGAGGGTGAGACAGTACACCTTTCGCTCGTTCATGGTGTCGAGTCTCGCACACCCCGGTGTCGGTGAACTTCGAAGGTCACCGTGAACAGAAGCGACGGGATGTCCGTTTCGGGGGCCCCCGACACGACGGAGCAGTCCCGGGAAGCGCCCGCTCCTCGCATGCCACCGTCGCTGGCTGTCGCCGTGTGAATCGTCATCTTCCAGGTGATCCGACTATCGAAGCAGGTGCCAAAGTAATGAAGGCGCAATACGTCCATATCTGGCTCTTACCGGTGGACACCCGTGTATACTTATTGAGCCCAACTCCCACTTGCCGACCGAAATGAGAGGTGTGGCAAGACAGTGGCGGCGTCAGCGCGCGTGCGCGACACCGGTCGGGTTCGTCGCGGTTATCGCGGCGGGTCTACCGCTCGAATTGCCGCCGCGATTTCTCCGCTTCGAGGCGGCGTCTGCCTCGACGGCGCTGCCGCTCCGTCCGGTTTGATCGACGACAATGCTCGAAGGAACCCTCGAGGACGACGACTACAGTATCGACGTCGCTGACGACCGCGACGAGTGGAACTCGTTTCTCGAACGGAACGACGGGACGCCGTACGCCCACTGGGGGTGGAGCGAGGCGGTCGCGTCCTACGGTCACGACCACTGGAACCTCGTCGCTCGGAGGCGCGACACCGACTCGCTCGTGGCCGCGTTGCCACTCACTCACGTGAGGAGTCGGTTGTTCGGTTCACAGTTGTTGTCCCCTGCGTTCGCCGAGCGGGGATCGGTCGTGGTCGACGAAGGCGGTGATACGTCGGGAGCGAAACGACTCCTGCTGGAACAGACGAAACGGATGGCCGACGCCCGCGACGTCGGTTTCGTCAGTCTCAGGGGGTCCCAGGTCGGGGAGGGGCAGGGAGAGAATTTCACTGTCAAGAACCGTTACGTGACGTTTCGCGTCCCCGTCCGACGGGGGCGTGACGCCGTCCGGGCAGACGTGAAAGACAGCCGACTGCGCCAGGTGGACCAGGCTACCGAGGACGACTCTCTGCAGTTCCGCGTCGGCGATTCCCTGGACGACCTTCGGGCCTACTACCGGCTCTATCTCGAGACGATGCGCGGGCACGGGAGCCCCGCACACTCGTTCGGGTTCTTTCGAACGCTCTGGGAGCAGTTGCACGACGACGGAAACCTCCGACTCGGTATGATATCGCACGACGGGTCGTTGATCAACGGGATCATCGACCTCTCGATGGGGTCGACCGTCTATCAGTGGGGGGTCGTCAGCGATTACGACTATCGCGACCTGAACGGCGGGAGCCTGCTCCTCTGGAAGTCGCTGGAACGGGCCGCCCAGGCGGGATACGACACCTACGAGTTCGGCCGAACGAGAGAGGGGTCGGGCGTGTACACGTTCAAAAAGAGTTTCGGCGGGTCGAAGACGTGGTACGACGACCTCCACTACTTCCCCGACCGGACGGCCGAGCTCCCCGACCCGGAGGACAGCAAGTACGAGCGGGCCAGAGAGGTCTGGCAACGGCTCCCGCTGTGGGTCACTCGCCTCGTCGGGCCACAGGTCCGGAAACGGATCGGGATGTGATCGAGATGACGGTGTCGGTCGCTCACGTGCGAGTCCGAACCGGGTCAAGGGTGGTTCCGGCCCGACAGTCGGGGTTGACTGTCGGCCGTTCGTTCCCCGTGGTCGGTCCGGCCGGGAGGGGCCGCAGTTCGTGATCCCGTCACTACTCGACCGCAGCGCGCCACGCGTCGGCCGAGCGCGGATGCACGCGGGTCAGACGCGCAACGTAGCTGACATCGAGACCGGCTCGGAGGAGCCGTCTGCGTTCTCGTCGGTCGCTGGCTGTCGGGCCGGCGACCGCCGACAGGTGTCGAACGGTCGAACCGATCGGCGGTGTGTCCGTCCCGGGGTCGTCACGTCGTGATGCCTTGGGACCACGCGGCGTTCAGCTACGTCGCGTTTTCACTGTTTCTACACGCGGTCTACCGCGAGTCACCCACCGCGTCCCAAGCGATCGTCGTCGTGTTCGCGTCGCTCCTCCCCGACCTCGTCGACAAGCCGCTCGCCTGGCAGTTCGGCGTCCTCGAGGGCGGGCGGACGCTGGGACACTCGATTTTCCTCGCCGTTCCGCTGTCGGTCGCCATCGGGCTGTTCGCACGCTCACGCGGGACTCCGCTACTCGGGTGGGCGTTCGCTTTCGGGTACCTGCTTCACCTTCCCGGCGACGTGATCCCGCCGTTTATTCGCCAGGGCGAACTCAAGGTCGACATCGTCCTGTGGCCGGTCACCGACGGCGGCGGGGGGACGGCCGATAGCTTCTACCGAGAGGTCATGCGGAACGTCGCCCCCTACGCTCATCGGATCGCGACGGACGGACTCGAGGGAAATCTCCCCGCGCACCTGTGGGTCGTCCTCGGGGTGTGGGTTTTCACCCTCCTCCTGTGGGTCTACGACGGGATGCCGGTCTTCCGAGAGGGGTATCACCTTATCCGTCGGATCGTCGCCTCGGCCGCTTCGAGGTGAAGGCGAAGGCGCCTGACGTGCAAACCGGCGCGTTCCCAGTGTGGGACTTCGTCCCCGGGTGCTGTCGGCCCGAGACGCGTGAGTGGAAACCGCCGGTACCGGTCCGCCCCAGACGTTGTCGAACTTCGGGCCCCCCGGTCGTCTCACTCGTGGATCTGTACCTCGCTCTCCTTGTTCACTTGCATGTCGAACAGCATCGCGAACATCAGGAAGAGGCTCCCGATGAGAAAGAGGATCAACCCGAGTGCCGCCGGCACGAACAGGGACCCTCCCAGAAACAGCGTCCGGTACACGGCCCACGTCTGTGCCAGGACTCCGATACCGACCGTCCCGGCACCGAAGAAATAGAACAGTGCCAGGGGATGGAAGTCCAACACGAGATACCGGGACTTCAACCGCCAGAGGAAATCCCGAAGCAACATTCCCGAGACGTTGCGGATGTACGTCGGATAGCTGATGTTTGACTTCTCGTCCCCGTACGTCGCCGGGATCCCGACGTCGGCCACGCGCATCCCCTTGGCGTTCAGTCGAACGAGCAAGTCGTTACAGTAGCCGTAGTACTCGTAGAGGGCCTCGACCCCGACGTTGTCGAGCGCGTATCTCGATATCGCGGTGTAGCCGTTCTGTGGGTCCATCGTCTTCCAGTACCCGCTGGCGATCTTCGTCAGGAACGTCAGGATCGAGTTCCCCAGAAAGCGGAACGCCGGCATCTCCTCGCGGTAATGCTTGTAGGCTAGCCGGTTGCCCTTCGCGTAATCGGCGTCGTCCTCGACGATCGGATCCAGCAGTTTCGGCATGTGGGACGGGTCCATCTGTCCGTCGCCGTCCATCGTCACGACGACGTCGACGACGTCCCGGGCCGCTGCCAGGTACCCCGTCTTTATCGCGCCACCTGCACCAAGGTTCTCTGTATGTCTGATCGGGACCACTCGCCCGACGGGTTCGCGGACACTGGCGCGTTCGGCGAGTAACTCACCGCCGTCGGACACTAGCGTCTGAGTTCGTCCGGGTTCCCCGTCGGCCTCCGTCGCCCCCTCTGTCGCATCGAGGTTACGGGTCCGTTCGTCCTCACGTGCGGCCGCGAGCGCCTCCTCCCACGTGCCGTCGGTCGAGGCGTCGTCGACGAGGAACACCCGGTCGACGTAGGTGGGTATCGACCGGATCACGTCCCCGATCAATCCCTCTTCGTTGTAGGCAGGGACGACGACGCCGATGACGTGGTCTTCGTACATCGTCACAGTCGCTGGAAAGTGAGTCGATCGCTCGACCGTAGTCGGTCTGCGTCGAGGACGCCCGCGACGTCTATCACCACGGGATCGGACGCCATCGATCTGGCCACCGAGGCGTAATCGATACTCACCAGCTCGTCGTGTGGAGTGGCCAGCAGCGCTGCGTCAGTGCCTTCGAACGACAGTTCCTCCTGCACGTCGATACCGAACTCCTCGCGAGCGGCTCGCGGTTCCACGTGTGGGTCGTAGCCCACGACGTTTACGTCGAAGTCGTCGAGGTTCTCGATGACGCCTTTCACCGCAGACATCCGGATATCGCCGACGTTCGGTTTGTACGAGAGACCGAGCACCAGCACGGTGCTGTCTCGCAGCCGTTTACCACAGTCGGTGAGGTTCTGGAGCGTCAATTTGCCGACGAACTCCGGCACGTACTCGTTGACTTTTCGGCCGTTCTCTACGAGTTTCGGGATCTCGCCGTTTCGTCTTGACTGATAGATCACGAAGAACGGATCCACGGGAATACAGTGGCCACCCACCAGTCCCGGTCGGTAGTCGTGGAAGTTCCACTTCGTCCCGGCGGCCTCTAGCACGTCGTGAATGTCGATCCCTATCCTGTGGCAAAACATCGCCATCTCGTTGATCAGTGCGATGTTCAGGTCCCGCTGGATGTTCTCCACACACTTCGTGGCTTCCGCGACCTCGATAGACGGGGCCCGATGCACACCTGCGTCGACGACAGACTCGTAGAGGGCGGCCAGGTCCGTGACTACCTCTTCACTCTGGCCACCGACGACTTTGACGACGTTCCGAAAATCGTGGGCGTCGTCGCCTGGGACGACCCGTTCGGGCGAGTACCCGACGTGGAAGTCCTCTCCTGCGGTCGCTCCCGACGCGCGTTCGATCGCCGGAAGGAATATCTCCCGCGTCGCGCCGGGAAAGACGGTAGATTCCAAGACGACAGTCGTCCCCTCCGAGAGATTGCGGCCGATCATCTCGCCAGCGTCCTCGACGTGGCCCAGGTCTGGATTTTTCAGTTCGTCGACCGGCGTCGGGACGGCCACCACGACGTACTCTGCGCGTTCGACGACCGTCTCGTCCGCCGTAAAATCGACCGTCGAGTCGGCGATCGCGTCTTCGCCGACCTCGTCTGTGGGATCGATAGCGTTCCGTAACTGGTCGACCTTCGATTGATCGACGTCGTAACCGACGACCCTGTGGCCCACACCATCGAATTCTAACGCGAGTGGGAGTCCGACGTATCCTAAACCGACGACACAGACGCTGACGCTCATGGTTGGGACGAAGATGACCTGCGTGGGAGAATAGTAATATTGTATCAAATATTCACAAGGTTCCGCATATACAGTATAGTTCTATTATTCCGGGAGGCCGCGTTGCTACCCGAACCCTATGACATTTGACCTTCTAAGTCTGTATTTTAAATAATAATAAACATCTTATGATACTGGGCTGGTGCCGGAGGACCGGTAACCGGTATCGAACCCTACCTCCGTACAGCACATTGTGATTCGTGGTCGTTTCGTTATCCGTGCGGCGATGCCGATATGCCGAAATTATCCGAGATACCCTCTGCTTATCGTCTCGGACTCGTGTGCAGGCTGTGCATATTAATGGCCTGAACCACCGATATCGCGATCAACTGACGATGTTGGTGTCGAGCGATCCGGTGCACATCGAGGGGTTCCCTGCTCGTCGGCGGATCCGTCCATGAGTTCCGACCGCACCTGGTTCTCGTCTCTCTGGCAGGCCTGGAGAGAGTCGATCGATCTACTGGCCGTCGTCGCCGTGGTCGTACTCACCAACCTCCTGGTGTTTCGTCTGGATGTCGGGGAACCGGTCGTCCAGGCGGTGCTCGGGCTCGTATTCGTGATGTTCGTCCCGGGGTACGCCCTGGTGTCGGCGCTGTTTCCGGAAGCAGAACCGTCGACTGCGGCTGGCGGCCGCAGCGAGACCGCAACCGACCGGTTCTTCGGACTCGGCCGAACTCGAGAGATCGGGAGGGTCTCGGGCGTCGAACGCGTCGCCCTCTCGTTCGGCCTCAGCATCGCGCTCGTCCCCCTGGTCGTGTTCGGGTTGACGTTCCTCCCGATCGAACTCGCCCGACTCTCGGTGTTCCTGACTATCAGTGCGATCACGGTCGGCTGTGCCGGTGCCGCAGCGATTCGTCGCCACAGACTGTCCCAGGAGCGGCGGTTTCGCGTCCCGTATCGAGCGTGGCTCGTCGCGGGGAAGCGATCCGTCACCGACGCGGACTCCCGTTTCGAGGGGGCCCTGAACTTCGCACTCGCCGTCGCGGTCGTACTCGCGGTCGTGACCCTCGCGTTTGCCGTCGTCTCCCCACCTGACGCCGAGCACTTTACTGACTTCCACGTACTGACCGAGAACGAATCAGGTGCACTCACCGCCGCCGACTATCCCGAGACGCTCTCCGCCGACCCGTCGAGAACGGTCCATCTCGGTATCGAAAACCACGAGCACGAGCCGCTCGAATACACCGTGGTCGTCCAGTTGACGCGACTCGGAGGGGACGCCAATGGGTCGGTTGTCACCGACCGCGCCGAGATCGACCGGTTCTCGACGACGCTCGGCCACGACGAGACGTCGATACGGGAGCAGACGCTCCCCGTCGTGGGTGGCCCGACAGGTGAACGCCTCCGGTTGCTGTTTCTGTTGTACGTCGGTGAGGTTCCCGAAACGCCCACTCGCGACAACGCCTATCGAGACCTCCACCTGTGGGTCGAACGCGAAGACGAGGGTCCCGAAGTGGACGAACCCGATCCCAGCCACGTGGTTCCAGGAAAGAACGACGCCCGCCCGAACGATGCGCGTGCACCCGAAGGACGCTTCGGGTGACCGAGCGTCGAAGCAGTCCGCTCAGCGCGACGCTCTGCCAAAATAGATGTCGGCCCTGTAATTCGTCGGTCCCCGTAGCTCCTCGACAGTGTATCCTGCCTCGACTAGACGGTTCTCGACGTCTTCGGCCGTGTACCCGTACTCGCGACACTTCGCTGTGTGGATCTCGAGGTAGACGACCTCCACCCCTTCGAGCGCCTCCGAGAGTCCGGAGAGCACCCGCAACTCCGCGCCTTGCACGTCGATTTTCAGAAGCTTCGGCGCCGGAAGTCCGTTCCGGACGAGTTCGTCGCCTCGTCGCGTTTCGACCCGCACGTCTGCCTCCGCGTCGGTCAGAGAGTGATGACCGGCGCCGACCTCCCTGAATTCGCTCTCCAGCGACTCGTTCCTCGAGCAGTCAGACAGGGCGTACGACGAAACCAGCCAGCGTCGGTCCGGGGCGTTGTCCGCCAGGTTCTCCGCGAGCCGACGCCGGTTCGTGGGCTCCGGTTCGAAGGCCACGACGCGTCCCGTCGTCAATCGACTGGCGATCAAACAGCTGTAGGTCCCGACACAGGCGCCGACGTCCCAGACGACCTCATCGCCGTCGAGGTCGTCCAGGAGCGCGGCGAGCACGTGTCGTTCGCCACCCAGGTGTTTCGCGCGAACGAGTTCCGACCGCGTCGAAACGAGGAACTGTGCGCTCGTCTCCCCGACCTCGACCTGTCGGCGTTCGCCGTCGTCGGATAAACGCCACTTCCAGAACGCCCGGCGCAACTTCCAGACCGTTCTGAGCGTGCTCGCCAGGAGCGACGACCGGTCGATCAGCCTCGACCCAGCGGTGACGACTGTCTCGCGCACTCTCGTGGTCACTCCCTTCACGATAGGCGACTCCGAGACGGGGGGTCGTTTTCGAATGGTTTTGTTACTCGCCTGTTTCTCCGAATAAGTCTCCCCTCGACGAAGAAACTTCGAAGAACCCTGTCGCTATCGTCGTCTGTCAAAGTACGTCGATAGCGTAGGTTCTTGTAACTCTAAACGGAATAGAGTACATGAACATCGGTATCATCGGAACGGGCAACGTCGGAACTGCACTCGCGACGGGGCTGAAGACTGCGGGGCACGAAACGGTTCTCGGTTCCCGGGACCCAGAGTCGAGCGACGTCGAAGGTCTCGAGGTCGTCACACAGCGCGCAGCCGCCGAATACGGCGACGTGGTCGTGCTCGCACTCCCGGCGGGTGTCGTCGTCGACGTCGCGTCCGAGTCCGGGATGCACTCGCCGAGAAGCCGGTGGTCGACGCGACGAACGAGTATCCGACAGCCAGTGCTGGCCAGTCTCTCGCCGAACGCGTCGCCGACGCTGCACCGCAGGCCCGGGTAGTGAAGGCGTTCAATACGATCGGAGCGAATCGAATGACGGACCCAGGTATCGGTGGAGCGGACGCGACGATGTTCGTCGTGGGTGACGACTCAGACGCCGTCGAGACAGTCGGGAGGCTCGCGAGCGACCTGGGGTTCGAACCGGTCGCGCGGGTGGGCTCGCTGCCGTGCCCCATCTCGAAAACCTCGCGCGGTTCTGGATCCATCTCAGTCGCGACTACGGACGTGACATCGCGTTCGGACTCCTGCAGGAAGACACTACGGCGCAGTAGCCCTCCGCGAGCGGGGAGACGCCTACTCGGGTGAGCCCGCCTTCCCGGGGCGACGTCGTTCGAACGCCGACACGACGGCTTCACTGGGGTCGAGTGCGTCCAGCTCAGCCTCAACGTCGACGGCTGCGTACTCCTCTGCTCCAGCGGGCGTCTTTTCGAGAATACTGACGTGATAGAGATAGGAGAGTCGAACGAGCCACCGCGCGTGGTCGTAGTCGTCCGGGTGTTCGATGTAGAACGTCGTCCAGCCAGACTCGTCGAGCAGGTGATGGACTCCCGTCGCTCCCTCTTCGACGAGTACGTCCCGGACTGCCCGGAGGTACGCGATGTCGAGCATTCCCCAGGCGTGGACGTGGCCTATCTCACGGGGGCCGACCCGCCATTCAGTCCCCCCGAACCGATGCTCTGCGACCGTCACACCCGTCCAGGAGCCGACCTCGTCGACGAGTTGTTCGACGGTCTTCTCGACCGCTTCGCGGTCTGCAGGAGCCATACTCCTACCCAGGGCGCGACCGGTCATAGGCCTTCGTCGGAAACGAAAGCTGACGGGAATCAGTCCCCAGAATACCGGCTTCCAGAAGCCAGAAAGCCCCAATCGCGAGTGAGCCGATACCGCTGTACGGGGCCAATCCCGGCGGAGAGCGTGATCGTGTTCTCGTCTACAAACCGGTGGACGATTCCCCGGTGATCCACCCGAGTTCGTTCGAGCGGAGCCGACGAGTTGTCACCGGCTTTCCCGCTGTTCGACCTTGTTCAAATGGATGAAATCCACCATACAACGCGGTGCAGAAAAGCCGACACTCGCTTCCGACCTCGACTGTCACACAGTCGCGAACGGTTCCTTCGAAATCCTCAGATTGCGATAGGATTCAGCAAGCGTACTGAATAGAGGGCGCGAATCGACCGTGAGAAAGCTTCGCAGTATCGATCGTCCGAAGTGCCGGATACAAGCAAGCCACTGTCAAGCCTCCGCAGTTTCCAGCCCATCGAACTGGCGCCTATAGAGAACTACGAAGAGGCTGAAGCCGATGAGTGCGGCGAGTGTTCCGGGAACGAGATAAACGATGTTTGGGGAGCAGCTGCCGCCCGCACCAGCAACATTCGTGCACATTTGGCGCTGGTAAGCGTACCAAATTGCAATACCCCCACCAAAGATACTGAGTGCTCCCAAGGCCTGTAGAAGTCGTGTTCTCATAGTTGCAGATTTAACGCACAGTCGCAAATATCTTGTAGACGGACAAATGCCGATTTAACCAATACGCACGCTCGTTCTATCAGCGCATTCAGCGAACAGACGCCGAAACAAATGAACGTCGTTGCTGATTGCATTCTCTGTATACAGGATGCTCTTGTTGCCAGATACTGATGAGAACCTTGATTCCCACGTTGGAACACTCCTCTGTAGTCCGCGCGCGGTTCTCATCATACACTGTATGTTTCGAAGAGTCAGTAGAACGGCCCGTTACAGGTCGTTATTTCGGATCAGGTTGCTCGTTCTCGCGTTGCTGTCGAAGCGTGGACTGCGCCCGTTCGACGTAGGAGTTCGACGACCAACTGCGAGCGTCACTCATCTCGGCCAGGAACTCGTCGGCAGCGTCCGGCAAGATCGCGTCGTTGCGAACCAGCGCGGTGAGGAGAATGGGCGTCGTGACGAGGCGGGTCTCGGCCAGCGAGGCGTGGACGAGCGCAAGTCGATTGAACTCGTCACAGAGCAGTTGCACGGCGTCGATATCGTTCGCCAGCGTGACCGCCGCGTTCTCGCCATCGTCCAGCGGGAACGTCTCGTCTAGTTCGATGGAACGAGTCTCGAATGCAGAGCGACGGTCGAGAACCGCCTGTGCCGCCTCACCGGATACGTCGTCGTAGGACGCCGTCTCGGTGAGTTCGTCGACGACCTGCTCTGGGACGACCACGGTGTGCGAATCGAGGAGAAGGTCGAGTGGATTCGGTGAAGTGCCCGCCACCGTCCCGAGGCTTACGAGAGCCGACGTGTCGGCGACTATCAGAACCATCTACGAGTCGGCCAGCTCCTCCGCGACTTCGTCCACGAATTCGTCGGTCAGTTGCTCTTTCAGCAGTCGGAAATTGGCGGCCTCCTCGTGCCCGACGAGGTCTTTCAGTTCCTCGAACGTGATCTCGTCGTCGTAAAAGGCCTCTGCGATCTCTTGTTTCACCTCGTCGGAGTGCGCGGCGTCCCGCAGGTAGTCCCGAAGCGCGGAGATGAGGATGTCCGTCCGATCCGTCTCGAACACCGCAGCGAGCGCGTCGGCCCGGTCTACCAGCCCCCTCGGTGCACGGAACTGGACGCGCTTCTTCTCGGACTCGGAACTCATATGTGTACATTGTGAGTGTAGGAGCAAAACGCTTGCGCTCTCGTCACTACCACATCCTTCGGAGCCACCGAAACCGGACATGGTGTTTTTCACCGAGTCTGAATCGAAAGAGCAGTTACCAGAAGAATATTTCGAGGACTAAACTGACTCCATACGGCTTGTATTGTCGAATTTCGAGCTACCGACTTTCCCGCTGCTCCACCTTGTTCAACTCGATAAGCAGGCGGAAGATGGCCTTGACGAGGTTGGAGTCGACGTCGAAGCGCTCGGCGTTCTCGCCGGCCCGGTCCATCACGGCCTGTTCCTGGGCCTCGTCGGTCGTGGGTAGACCCTGTTCGTCTTTGACGTCCGCGATGGTCTCGGCGACGTAGGTGCGTCGCGCGATGAGTTCGACGATCTCGCGGTCGATGCTGCTTATCTCCTCCCGGAGTTCCTCCAGGCTCATGTCCTCGGGTGTCTGACTCATGTGCTCCGTGTTCTCCTGTTGTTCGACCTTGCTCAACTCGATGAGCAGGCGCGAGACCGCCCTGACCAGGTTGTGTTCGACGCCGAATCGCTCGGCGTTCTCTTCGGCGCGGTCCAGCACGACCTGCTCGCGGTCTGTATCCGTCGTCGGAATGTCACGGTCGGCTTTCACCGCCGCGACGGCACTCCCGAAGTAGGTTCGCTGAGCGATCACCCCGACGATGTCCCGGTCGAGACTCTCGATCTCCTCGCGAAGCGCCGCCAGGTCCCGTGACGCGGACTGTCGACTCATACTATCGTGTCCCTCGCTGGCTCACTACGGTGGTCCCCTCGGTCTGTGTCGTCGTCAGCCACGTTCGCCCCGCACGCTCGCTCCATAGGTCCTCTACCGTCTCCAGGGACTCGCGCTCGCCGACGGCGACGAAACTCGGACCAGTCCCCGACAGCGAGACGCCGTTGACGTGGGGCATTGCCTCGACCATCGGGTCGGCCGAAAAACCAAGCGCGCCTGCGAAGGCCAGCCCGTTGACGGTCATCGCGCGACCGAACTCCCCCTCCAGCGCGAGGTCGGCGACGAGGTCGGCCATCGGTGCCACCTGCCGGCAGCGCTCGACGTCGGCGTCGGCGCTGTAGGCCCGCTCGGGTGGCGTCCAGACGAGCACGTCCCAGTCGCGTTCCTCGCGGGCGAGCAACTCGTCGGTCGCGTTGTCGGTGACGGTGACACCACCGAGCATGCTCGCGCTGGCGTCGTCGAACGCGCCGGTGACGGTCACGCCCACCTCGCGAGCGACGTCGACCCCGAGCCGACAGGCGTCGGCGCGGTCGAGTTCGCCAGTGGCGTCGAGCGCCGACAGCGTCGCGAGCACCGTCGCGTTGGCGGCCGCGCTCGAACTCTTCAGGCCCGAGGCCATCGGTACCTCGCTCTCGGTGCGGACTGTGCCACGCTCGCCGTCACCGAACCGTTCCGTGACGGCCGCCACGCAACGCTCGATCAGGCGCGTGTCGGCGTCCGGGTCGTCGGCGACCGTCCCCGTCACCTCCGTCGCAGTCGGGTCGAGTTCGACCGACGCAGTCGTGTACTCGTCGATGGCGAAAGCGGCGCCTGTCTCGGTCGCGAGCGCGTTCAGCACGGTCCCGGCGGCGGGAGCGCGAGCCCGACCCTTCATCGTCCGTGCTTGGCAACCCGGGGTACTTACCTCTGTGGAAATTCGTGCCGGTGAAAATTCCCGCTGGTGGCAATTCCAGCCGGTGGACACTCCTGTCGCCAGTGTTCCCACACGCCGACCACGGAACGCGGCGTTTTTCACCGTGCCCGAGAAGACCGGGGTATGAGCGCCCGTAACGACGTGCCACCCTCCACGCTGGGGATCGAACTCCGAGAGGACGGGGTCACCGTCGAGTACCTCGACGGTCGAGAGGTGTTCTACCGGGGCGTCCCCGAGACCGTCGAGGGGAGCGTCCGGACGGCGCCCGGCAAGGAAGTCCACGTCCTCGTCACCGACGAGAGCGAAACCCAGGGCGTCCTGGTCTACGTCAACGACCTGAACACCCACGACGACATCCTCGAAGGCACCGGCGTGGGCCGGATGCTCGTCGACCAGGGCGAGGAGACCGTGCTCTTCCCGGGCGTTCGGGCCGCGGCGACGTCACACCGGGTCGAGATATCGGTGGACTTCGCCGTCGCTGACGGCCGCGTCTTCGTCTTCGAGGAGGACGAACTCGGCGAACGGAGTTACGAGGTCGTTCCCGAAGACGACGAGAACTGAGAGCGAAAGCGAGAGCGAGAGCAGGCAAGTGCGGGGCGACTAGTCGGCGACGAGCGACGGTATCACTGGATGTAGGACGGTCCCTCGGCGTCGCAGTTCTGTTCGTGTTGACGTGCGTCCGCCTGGTCGTCGAACATGAGCCCACAAGCCTCGCACTCGTACCACGTCATGTCGTCCCGTTCGGTAGTCACGACCATGTGTATCGTTGCGCGTGCTGAGCGTAAAGGCGTTTCTCTGGGAGACAAACTGCGGGTTCGACGCCGGCAGCGGCCGAGGAGAAGCGTTTAGGCGGTCGGGGCGATAGCCGAGGGTATGAGCGAGGAGGTCATCGAGGTGACAGTCGAGGGGGCGAAAAAGCGCGACGCCGGCCGCGGTATCGCGCGGGTCCCCGAGTCGGTCCGCGAGCGTCTCGGGGTGTTGAGCGGCGACCCGCTCGTCATCGAGGGGGAACGTCCCACCGTCGCGAAGGCCTGGCCCGAGAGCGAGGACGGTTCCTACATTCGAATCGACGCCGACACGCGCGCAAACGCGGGCGTCAACATCGGTGACACCGTCCGCGTCCAGAAGACAGACCTCCGCGAGGCCGACGAGATCACGGTCCGACTCGCCGGGAGCGTCGGCCTCGACGAACGCCAGCGCGAGAACGCTGTCCGCCGCGCACTGCTCGACCGTCCGCTCCGCGAGGGCGAACAGGTCCATATCGACGGGGTGGGCGGGTTCGTCGTCTCCGGCACCGACCCGGCCGGCGCCGTGACCGTCACCGACCAGACCGACATCACCGTCCTGCCGCCGGTCGAAGAGGGATCGAGCGGGTCGACCGCCAGTTCCGGAGCCGCAACTGCGACGCCGGGCGGTGCCGGCGACACCAGCACCGGTACTGGGAGTGGCGATGGACGTGGCGGGAGCTCGACGGGGGGCGCGAGCGGGACTGGCGGCGGCCAGCCACAGGAGTCGGCCTCGCGAACGGGCGTCTCCTACGAGGACATCGGCGGTCTCGACGACGAACTCGAACAGGTCCGCGAGATGATCGAGTTGCCACTCTCGGAACCCGAACTGTTCACGCGACTCGGCATCTCGCCGCCCCGCGGGGTGTTGCTCTACGGTCCCCCGGGGACGGGCAAGACGCTCATCGCCCGGGCGGTGGCCAACGAAGTCGACGCCTACTTCGACGTCATCTCCGGCCCGGAGATCGTCTCGAAGTTCAAAGGGGAGAGCGAAGAGCGACTTCGCGCGGCGTTCCAGCGCGCCGAGGAGAACGCCCCCGCGATCGTCTTCATCGACGAGATCGACGCTATCGCCGGCGAGCGCGACGAGGACTCGGACATGGAAAACCGCGTCGTCGCGCAACTGTTGACGCTGCTGGACGGCCTGGAGGACCGCGGGCAGGTCATCGTCATCGGCGCGACCAACCGCGTGGACACGGTCGACCCGGCGCTACGACGGGGCGGGCGCTTCGACCGGGAGATCGAGATCGGCGTTCCCGGGTCGACGGGCCGGCGCGAGATACTCGACGTCCACACGCGAGGGATGCCCCTGGGCGAGGACGTCGACCTCGACCGGATCGCCAAGCGCACACACGGGTTCGTCGGGGCGGACCTGCAGACGCTGGCGACGGAAGCGGCGATGCACGCGCTGCGACGCACGCGAGACGAGCCATCCGTCACACGGGAAGACTTCGAGGCGGCGCTGCGGGTCGTCGACCCCTCCGCCATGCGCGAGTACGTCTCCGAGTCGCCGGACGTGACCTTCACGGACGTGGGCGGTCTCGACGAGGCGAAGTCCGCCCTCGAACAGGCCATCGAGTGGCCACTGGAGTACGCGCCGCTGTTCGAAGCGACGAAAACCGACCCGCCAGCCGGCGTGTTGCTCCACGGCCCGCCCGGCACCGGGAAGACACTCCTCGCGCGAGCGACTGCCGGCGAGAGTGGCGTCAACTTCATCCGGGTCGCCGGGCCCGAACTCATGGACCGGTACGTCGGCGAGAGCGAGAAGGCGGTGCGTGAAGTCTTCGACCGTGCCCGACAGACGGCGCCGACGATCGTCTTCTTCGACGAGATCGACGGCATCGCGAGCGGCCGGAGTGACAGCCACGAGGTGACCCAGCGCGTCGTCTCACAGCTCCTGACGGAACTGGACAGCGCCGCGGAGAACCCCAATCTCATCGTCCTCGCGGCGACGAACAGGAAGGAGGTCATCGACCCTGCCCTGTTGCGACCCGGCCGTCTCGAACGACACATCGAGGTGCCAGAACCCGACGAGGCCGCGCGTCGCGAGATCCTCGCCGTCCACACCGAGGGCAAACCCTTCGCCGAGGACGTCGACCTGGACAAACTGGCGGCAGAGACGGCCGGGCTCTCGGGTGCGCAGATCGAAGCGCTCGTCCGCGAGGCGTCGATGCAGGCCATCAGCGAGGTGGCGACCGGCATCTCGCCCGACGAAGCCAACGCGAAAGCGAACGAAGTCCGAATCGACCGCGAACACGTCGAGCGGGCCCTGGAGACGGTCAGATAGGGGTCACTCGTCGAACGTCACGCGCGGGTCGGTGAGGGTGTAGGCCAGGTCCTCGGCGAACGTCGTCAGTACGCCGACGAGCGCCAGCAACACCGTGAGACCGAGGACGAGCGCCAGGTCGCCGCCCAGTACGGCTTCGACCATCAACTCCCCCACTCCCGGTGTCCCCGTCACGAACTCGACGGTGAACACGGCGACGAGGACCGCTCCGTACATATCCGTCAGCAGAACGGTCAACAGTGTGGCGGCGGTGTTCCGAAAGAGGTGCCAGCCGGTCCGCCAGTCACTCAGCCCTTTCGCGCGGGCCGTTTTGACGAAGGGAGCGGAGGCGTACCCGCGGAGCTGTTCACCCGCGTAGTGGAGTTGCACTGCGAACAGGAAGCCCACCATCGCCAGGAAGGGCCAGACCGCCGCCGTCAGGTTCTGCGAGGAGAGCGCTCCCGAACTCGGGTTGTACACGTTCAGCCGCCCGAGAACCGAGAGATACTCGACCAGCAGGAAGCGACCGAACAGGAACGCGAGGACGAACGCCGGGACGCTCAATCCGACCAGCGCGACGACGTCCAGCGAGCGGTCGAGGAGGTCAGTCTCCCGCGCCACCGAGTAGACGCGCAGGAGGGTTCCGGTGCACACCGCCAGGACCGCCGCGGGCAGGAGATACACCAGCGTGTACCCAGTGGACTCGACCAGCGGTCCGACGACCGGGTCGGGGACCGTCACGAGCCAGGCGAGCCAGTCGAGATAGCGCCCGAGAAGCGGGCCACCGGACGCGACGGGCACTCCGTCGCCCCCACTCCCCGCTTCCGTGTAGGGTGTCACCTCGACGTACAGGAACACGACCGTCACCACGGTCCAGACGGCGGCCAGGAGGCCAAGGACCCGCCGCAGGAGAAACGCGCGACGACCCACTGTCACCGACCGGCCGGAGTCGGCCTCGTCCGCTGGGTCGCTCGGAGGGCAGTTCGAACCATGCTAAGCTCTCTGCTACCACAATCATTTAGAAGTTGTGCCCGGTGTCTCCCGTCGATGGCCGACCGCCCCGGGCCGTTCGCCGACGACGGCGACGCCCTCCAGACGGTCCAGGGACGCACCGTGAGCGGGACGCTTCGCCGCCAGTGGCCGAGTACCGGAGCACTGTTCGGCGGGGTTGTCCTCCTCGCCGGGTTCTACTGGGAACACGTACAGGGACGCTCCGTACCGGGCGTCTCCGGGATGGACCCTGTCGACTGGTTGTTGGGACTCGCCGTCCTGGCGGGAGCGGCGATGGTGGCGTCGCTCGCACGCCGGCCGCGACGGGCGCGTCTGTATGTCCGACGGATCCGCGAGCGACCACTGGCGCTGCTCAGTGCGACGGCGACCACGATACTCCTGGTCGTGGGACTCGTCGGGCCGGTGTTCGTCTCCGAACCGACGGAGATCGCCTTCACGCGAGCGTGGCTCCCGCCGGTCGGCGCGACAGTCGACACGCAGTTTCTCACGGGACCATGTCCGGGTCAGGTCGTCGACGGGCGCTGTCGGGGGACGCTCCGCTACCCACTCGGAACGACCCGGGCCGGCCGGAGCGTCCTGCCGTTCGTCGTCCTCGGTGCCCGGACGGTCGTCGAGATCGCCGCCGTGAGCGCGCTCGTCCTCGTCCCCCTCGGTGTGGGCGTCGGGCTGGTCTCCGGCGTGGTCGGCGGGCGGACCGACGCCGTCCTGATGCGAGTCGCCGACGTGCTCGCGACGCTGCCGGCGGTCCTGGTTTACCTCCTCTTCTGGCAGTGGAACGCCGAGTACCGGTTGCTGGCGTTGATACTCGCGTTCGGTCTGGTCAACTGGGGCAGTCTGGCGCGGTCGGTACGCAACCAGACGCTGGAACTCGAGGAGCGCCCGTTCGTTCGCGCAGCTCGTCTCAGCGGTGCGAGTCGGTTGACCGTCGCCCGGCGCCACCTCCTGCCCAACGTGAGCCGACAGGTGTTCTCGACGCTCGCGCTGCAGATCCCGCTGCTCGTCGCGACGGAAGCCGCGCTGTCGTTCGTCGTCCTGCCGTCCGAATTTGGCGCGGGGACGCTCGGTGACCCGACCGTGGTCTCCTGGGGCCAACTCATCTACGTCGGCGTCCGCTCGGACGGACTGGTACCCGCCTGGTGGGTGACAGTCGTCCCGACCGCGGCACTCGTGCTCGCGACGCTCTCGCTGGCTGCGTTTTTCCGTTCGTCGAGTGATATCTTCGCGCCCGTCCGCAGTCGCTGACGTGACCGCCGACGACCCCTGCCCCACCGGAGAGGTTTTTTGCCGACGCCTGTGCAATATTTGCCTGTGATCCAGGCATGAGTCATCAGTTCCCCGGGACCGGACAGCATTACGTCGACGGCGAGTGGACGGCGGGGTCGGGCTCGGAGACCTTCGAGAGCGAGAATCCGGCGACCGGCGAGACCCTGGGGGAGTTCCACCGGGCGACGCCCGACGACGTCGAGCGTGCGGTCGCAGCGGCGGAGGCGGCCTTCGAGGAGTGGCGAGGCATGTCCTACGTCGACCGCGCGGAGGTGCTGTGGGAGGTCTACCACGAACTGCGTGACCGCACCGACGAACTCGGTGAGATCGTCACGATGGAGTGTGGCAAGGAGATAAGCGAAGGCCGCGCCGACGTCGTCGAGGCCGCCCACATGGTCGAGTGGGCCGCCGGCAACGCCCGCCATCCCCACGGCGACGTCGTTCCGAGCGAGATCGCCGCCAAAGACGCCTACATGCGCCGGAAACCACGGGGCGTCGTCGGCTGTATCACCCCCTGGAACTTCCCGGTCGCCATCCCCTTCTGGCACGTCGCCGTCGCGCTCGTCGAGGGCAACACGGTCGTCTGGAAGCCCGCCGAACAGACTCCCTGGTGTGGGCAGGTCGTCGCCGAGATGATGGTCGACGCGGGCGTCCCGCCGGGGGTGTTCAACGTCGTCCAGGGCTTCGGCGACGCCGGCAACGCCATCGTCGAGGACGAGCGCGTCGACACCGTCCTCTTCACCGGGTCGGCGGAGGTCGGCCACCAGATCGGCGACAAACTCGGGGGCCAGGCGGGTCGCGAGGCGGCCCTGGAGATGGGCGGCAAGAACGCCATCGTCGTCACCGAACACGCCGACCTCGATATCGCGGTTCACTCGGCGGTGATGTCCTCGTTCAAGACGACCGGTCAGCGATGTGTCTCCTCCGAACGGCTGATCGTCCACACCGACGTCTACGACGAGTTCAAGGCCAGGTTCGTCGACCTCGCCGAAGACGTCGCGGTGGGCGACCCCCTCGACGAGTCGACGTTCATGGGCCCGGTCGTCGACGAGGGGCAGGTCGAGAAGTTCCGCCGCTACAACGACCTCGCCCGCGAGGAGGGGGCAACGGTCCTCGTCGACCGGGGGGAACTCGACCCGGAAGAGATCCCCGATGGACACGAGGAGAGGGCGGCGACAGCCGCCAACAGTGAGCGAAGCGCGAGCTTCGAGAACGGCTACTGGGTCGGCCCGTTCGTCTACGAAGTGGAGTACGACCCCAACCTCCGGTGTATCCACGAGGAAGTGTTCGGCCCCCACGTCGCGCTCATCGAGTACGAGGGTGACATCGAGCGGGCGATGACGATCCACAACGACACGAAGTACGGCCTCGCCGCCGCCATCATCTCGGAGGATTACCGCCAGATCAACCACTTCCGTGACCACGCCGAAGTCGGGCTGGCGTACGCGAACCTCCCGTGTATCGGGGCCGAAGTCCAGTTGCCGTTCGGCGGCGTCAAGAAATCGGGCAAGGGTTCTCCGAGTGCTCGCGAGGTCATCGAGGCCGTCACCGACCGCACCGCCTGGACGGTCAACAACTCGAAAGACATCCAGATGGCCCAGGGACTGTCGGCCGATATCAAGACCGACGAGGAGTGACCGGCGGCGGCCGAACCGGACAACCCCCAGACATTTATCGGCCCGATACATTGCCTCGACAATGGCGACGCCGCCGGTCCACCACCCTCGCGATCCGGACTACGAGCGCCGGGTCAGGTGGGGTCTCGCGCTCGTGACGCTCGGAACGCTCTCGTCGCTGGTCCCCGGATACGTCCGGCAGACGCTCTGGTCGTCACCGTTCTGTCATATCAACGACTGTGCGAATCCGGCCGGCGAGAGCTTGGTAACTTCGTCGTACGCGGTCACACCGGCGATCGTCGCACAGTGGGTCGGTTTCGTCGCAGTGACGCTCACCGTGGCGGGCGTGACGGCGTGGTGGTGGTCGGGACGCTCCGGTCCCCGCGCCGTCGTCGCGGCGGAGGTCTGTGCGCTGGTGGCGCTGTCAGCCTGGTGGTTCGTGGTCCCGGCGGCCTGGCACGCCTGGCCTCTCGTGCTCGTCGGGGGGTTCCTGACTGTTCTGGGCACTGCCGGTCTGTTCACGAGAGACGACCACGACGGAACCGCTCTCACCACATCCCTCGCCGCCGGCGGCGGAATCCTGTTCTGGACGGGTCTCACGTTCGCGGCACTGGTGGGCACCGCGCCGCTCTACGCGCCGCTGACCTACGCACCGCTACTGGTCTGTTTCCTGCTGCTGTGTGCCGGACCGCTCTCGTGGTTCCGGACGCACGTCCTGTTCACACTCGCGATGCTCGTGTTAGGTCTCCAGCTGTGGGAACCGCTGTCGGAACCGCCCACCCTGTCGGACACCGCCCCCGCGCCACCGGAACCGACCGCCCCGCTGGAAGCGCTCGCTCCGCTTGCCGACGTGGCGATGCTGGTGTTCGTCGGATTCGCCGTCCTCGCCGTTCTCACGGCCGTCGTCCTCGAAATCGCGTTCCAGGTCTCCCCGTCTGCGGCCGACCGCGTCGTCGACGAAGTCGCCGGGTGAAAACGACTGGGCCTCTCCGCCAGTGCACCGACCTAGCGACCTGGCCTGGGACGAGCGAGTCGAGTGGTGGATGGGTGAGGTGGGACACGTTCGTCCAGCGGGTCTACGTTATATCGACGGTGACTGAATCCTTCACGAGGCCGGAACCATCGTTTCCGGAAGCACTCACTTCTAGTTCACTCCCTTTTGTTCCTTCGGGGATCGGTTCGAAGTTCGCGGTTGCAGCACCACTTTGGCCTACCGCCGGACGTTTTGTATTGAGGAACGGAGACGAAGACGACTGTGACTGAATTTGGATTCGTACTTCTGTTCCTTCCTCGAGGTTGGAGTCGATACGAACTGTGACCGACTCACCAGCAGTGACAGAACCCGTCGGGGATATTATTTCGATCCCGTCGACCGGTTCCGGGGTCGGCGTCGGCGTCGGGGTGGGTTCCGGAGTGGCAGTCGGAGTCGCTGTCGGTGTCTGTGTTCTGGTCGGCGTCGGAGTCGGTGAGGGTTCTGATGTCGGTGTCGGTGTGGGAGAATCGATAGAACCGACTGACTGGGAAGTATCATCCGACGAGGGGGTATCCGGTGTCGGGCTCTGTGTTGGAGTCTCGTCACCGCCATCTGATCCGGACGATTGGCTGGTGCATCCAGTCAAAACTCCCGCCCCGACAAGTGTCAGGAATGTACGTCGATCCATATTCCGGAATTTTCCCCACATTATCATAAACACGACGGAATTCTATCTAGACGTGATCCGGTTGATATTCCTCAGCCGGTCTGCGATGGTCGTAATCGAGTACGCGAGGGTGCCCCCGATCCCACCGAGGACGACGGGGTAGGTCAGCCCTGTCAGGAGGAAGGCGTCGGTGAGATCGACACCGAGGACGGCAGCCACCGGACCCCTGGGGCCCCAGGTCGTCGCGACAGCCGTCGCCAGCGAGAGTGGGAGATATCCCAGGGCGACGCTCGCGCCGCGGACCGTGGCGACACGCCAGTTCGAACGGTTGGACGTGAGTACGAGCGCCGCCCCCGCGAGTAGCAGAAACGCGGGAGCGACAGGGTAGATGGGCGTGAGATCCGCCAAGAGCGACAGTCTCGGGAGCACGAGCAAGTCAATCCCGTCGGCGACGTCCCCGAGGTACCACACGTCGATGTCCCCGCCGTGGCGGCGGTGATAGTGCCAGGTTCCGAGAACGAGATCGTCCGGGACCGCGCCGTTCAGGACGGACTCGTGCCACGTGTCGGGGACGTGTCGAAGGCCCTCGAACTCCCAGGCGCGTGCCTCCCGGTCCCGCCTGGACGTCTGCCAGACGGTGAAGACCCAGCCGACCGTGAAAGCGGCCGCTCCAGCGGCGAGGCCTCGACCGATGGAACGTATCGGCATCGAACCCTCGGACCACGCGAACGCGAGATACCCTCCGACCGCGCCGAACGCGAGGGGGTACGCGACGCCGGCGACCGGTGCGACGTGGCGTGCGGAGACGCCGATGGTGCTGATAGGACTGCTGTCGCCGGTCGTGAGACCGAAGCGTTCGATAGCGACGCTCCCGGGTGCTACCCACTGCGATGCGACCGCGACGAGGACGACCAGCGGGAGGTAGCCGAGTGCGACAGACCCGCCGCGTTTCGCCGCAGTCCACGGGTCTTCAGCCCCCCGCTGGACTACCACGGCGCAACCGGCGAAGACCAGGAGTACTGCCGGGACGAAGACGAGGAGTCGAGTCTCCGGGGGTGCGAGCGTCCAGTAATCCTGTGCGCGTCGCTCGAAGCCCGCACCGTGGAGGGAGAGGAACTGCCAGGTAGCGAATTTGTGGGCGCCCGGCAGCGGGCCCGCCGGCCCCAGGTTCAGTTCCCCACCGGCGTCGGTCCCGAAGAAGTAGAGTTCGAGGAGCGGCCGGGTGGGGGACCGGACACGTCGTCCCTCGAAGAGAAACGTCACCGCGTAACCGACCACGAAAGCACAGGCACCCCCGAGGAAGCCACCGGGGGCCGTCGACCGACCCGGAAACGCCGAACGAAGCCTGTGGACCGTCGTTCGAAGGCGGGTTGACACGCCCGGAGTGATGCCCAGGTGCGGTAAGTATCTTGTCTGGAAACGCGAGTTATCGCGGAACGATTATCTATTCACACCAGTCAAGATTGCACTCGGACGGCTTGCGAACTTCGCTAAGGCGTTCACTGAATACGCGAGAACTCCACCGATCCCACTGAAGACGACGGGATATGCAAGCCCCGTCTGCGTCACGGCATCTGCGAACGAGACAGCGAACGCGATCCGTGGCGACACCTGCGGTGCCCAGACCGCGACCAGTGCCGAGAGCGTTGCGAGCGGGAAGTATCCAACCACGATCGCTGCACCGTTGACCGCCGACCGCCGCAGGCTACTCGCCCCGACGGCGAACACGAGTGTGGCGCCCGCAAGGAGGAGTAGCAGCGCGACTGTCGTCCCGAGCGTTTCCGGTTGACGAGGCCACAGTCCGTCGACCCCGTCGACGACGGGATCGAGGTACTGGAAGTCGACGACCGCGCCGTGTGCTCCGTGGTAGCGCCAGGTCGTCCCGACCAGCGGCGGCGGCTGGAGAAACGCCGGTACAACCGTTTCCGAACCGGCCGAATCGACTCGGGACAGCGCGATCGACAGCCCCGATCGCGGCGGGGCACTGGCCGCGGTGACGTACGTCTTCGTCCAACCGACGGCGAACGCGACGGCGCCGACGACACCACCCCGGCGGATCACGTCTCTTGACACTGGGCTAACGTTTCGAGTGACCGCGAGATATCCCCCGACAGCACCGAACGCGACCGGGAAACAGACGCCGGCCAGCACGGCCGCGTCGAACGTGGATACGCCGATGGGAGAGAGCGGATAAACGCTACCCTCTGTCCCTCTGCGCACGAGGTGGACGCCCGTCGGCGGGTCCCAGGTCGCGGTCAGTGCGGTCGCTACGGCCAGCGGGAGATACCCGAGTCCGACGAGCGCTCCCCGCATCGCGCCCTGTCTCGCCTCCTCGGCTCGTCGCCGCGCGACGACCCAACCGCCGGCTAGCAAGAGGAGCGACGTCACGAACACCAGCGGCTTCGCTGGCTGGGGCGTCAGCTGTCGGATGGGGACGCCCCCGAGTTCGAAGCCGACGCCGTGAAGCGAGTGGTACTGCCAGACGGCGAACTCGTAGAGCGAGGGGAGCGGGCCCGACGGCCCGACGTCGGCTTCCAGGTGACCGCTGCCGAGTTCGAACACCTCGACGACGGGTCTATCGGGTGACCGCAGGTGCCGACTCTCGACGAGCGCGGTGACCACGATCCCGACGAGGAAGGCACAGGCACCGGCGACGGTACCCACGAGAAGGTCGGGTAGCGTGGGGAGCGACGAGGGTCCGGGAAGCGACGACCGGAGTCGCTCGCTTCGGCGGACCGACCTGTCAGCGTCCGACACACCGTCCGATGATGTCGGTGATAGTAAATGTCTTCCGGGAAAGTGAGGCGGGCGAAGACGAGGAGTGGGCCCGTCCGGACGGGCGCGAGTCGAGCGAGCGGTCGCCGTGACCTGGCCGAGCGCGGATTTGTGCCGGCTACGACGTGAAAAGCGTCTGGCCGGCGAGTGACCCTTGTGAGAGGGGAGGAATAAAACCACCGGGCCGCGTCTGACGATATTGCCCCGAGTGGTGCCAAACTGGGCACGTGGGGACCACCCGTCTCCGCGGGGTCACCTCACTCGGTCCAGACGTACCGCCGAACGAGCACCGCGAGGACGCCGACCGGGACCGCCGCGACGGCCACCCACGGCAGCGCGATGACGCCGACCAGGAACAGCGACCGTACGACCCGCACGAGCGTCGCGACGGAGTTCCCCAGCGCCTCCAGCGGCGACTGCTCGTAGAAGCGCGTCTGTTCGATGCGCGCGAACTCCGGCCGAGGCTCCTGGTACTCGACCCGCAGCGTCGAGTAGGCGACGCGGTCCTCCAGGGAGCGTTTCTGGGCTTCCAGGCGCTCGATCTCCCCCTGGACGTCCGAGAGCCGCTCCTGGACCGCGAGGACGTCCTCGGTCGAGTTCGACCGGTTGTAGAGCCGTCGCAACTGGTCACGCTCGGCGCGCAGGTTCTCCAGGCGCGCGTTCAGGTCGACCAGTTGGTCCGTGACGTCTTCGGTCTCTTCCCGCTCGGAGAGCACGGTCGCGTCCTCGCCGGCGGCCGCCTTCATCGTCGAGAAGTTCTCGGAGGGCACCCGGAGGACGACGTAGCCCTCGAGCCACGTCTCGTTGTTCTCCTGGTGGCGCGTACTGTCCGAGGCCGAGACGTACCCCCCGAGTTCGGCGACGCGGGATTCGAGGCGAGTTCGCGTCGCGGTGGCGTTGTCGACCTCGATCCGGACCTGGCCGGTCTTGATTATCGCCCGGTCCTGTATCGCGGCGCTGGCCCCGCCCGATGCGGCCGCGTCGCCACCGTCACCCCCCGCGTCGAAGTCGAGACTGGTGTCGCCGCCGCTCCCGCCGTCGCCCCCGCCGGCGTCGGCGCCAGACTGTGCCGCCGGTTCGCTTGCGGCCCTGCCGCCGTCACCGCCGCCGCCAGCGCCCGCACAGCCCGCCAGAAGCACCAGCGCAACGACCGCTATCGCGACGTACCGCGTCCGGTCCCAGTTCATATCTGCTACGTGATACGCAGGGCCCTAATAGGTGTCGTGGCATCAAACGACGGTTTGACCCTCCAACAGTTGGTCTATCGGCGGTCTGCGAGCGCGGGGAACTCGTCCCGAACTGACTCGACCCGGTCGCGCTCGACGGGCGCGGTGACAGTCGTCGGTTCGTCGCTCGCACTCGCCAGCGTCGTCCCCCACGGGTCGTAGACCGCCGAGCGTCCGAGCAGTTCGGCGTCCTCGAACGTCCCGACGCCGTTGACCGCGGCGACGTAACACTGGTTCTCGACCGCCCGCGCCCGTGGGAGGAGTCGCCAGTGTTCGACTCGCGGATAGGGCCACGCACTCGGGACGAGCACGAGCGTCACTCCGGCGTCGACGAGGTCGCGGTAGAGTTCCGGGAACCGCAGGTCGTAACAGGTGGTGATCCCGACGACGTGCTCGCCAACGTCCGCTGTCGCGAGCGATTCGCCGGGAACCAGCAGCTCGCTCTCTGCCGATTCGTACCCGAAGAGGTGGTGTTTGCGGTAGATCGCCTGCCGTTCGCCCGTACTATCGAAGAAGACGGCAGTGTTTGCCAGTCCGTCGGCTGCGGGCGTCTCGATGCCCGCGGCCCTGGAGGCGGCCAGGTCCTCGACGACGCTTCCAGCGAGGACAGCGACGTCGTGTTCGGCCGCGGCGTCGGCCACCCGGGAGAGTGTCTCCCCATCGAGCCCCTCCGCTAGTCGGCCGTAGAGGTCAAACGCGAAGTAGCCCACGTCGAATATCTCGGGCAGTGCGACCAGGTCGGCACCGTCCGCGGCGGCCGCGTCGATCCGCGAAAGTGCCCGTTCGACGTTCGCCTCGACGCGGCCGGCCTCGACGTCGATCTGGGCGAGCGCGAGTTTCACGGGCGCTCACCGCCGTCGGGAACGTCTCGCGGTCTCACACCTCGACACCCAGGTACTCCTGGAGGGCGGCTTCGAGGTTGTCGAGTTCGCTATCGAGATTTCGTTTGAAAAAGCGCTCGACACCAGGGAGTCGACCGTCGACGACGAACGTGTTCACGAGGCGGGTACCGTCGGCTGTCTCGACCAGTTCGTGCTCGCCGACGACGTTCATGACTTTCGAGCGGCCAGAAAACTCGACGTACTCGGGCTCTCGAACCGTCTCGTCCCGCGTCTCGACGCGGATCGTCCGGTCGACCACCGGTAGCGGCAGGTCGAGGTGCCAGGTCGCGCTGCCGTCGTCGTGGACGGTGAATTCGGAGACCACACTGATCGCCCCCGCCCGCCTGGCCGGGTCCGCGATGAACTCCCAGACTCGCTCGCGGTCGGCGGGCAACTCGAAGGACCGCTCGACCCTGACCGTCATACCGGTACTCGGGGCCGGTCCGTGAAAAAGCCATCACAGTCGACGCCAGGTCTCAGTCCTTCGCTGTCGCTCACTGGGTCCGTGTTCGTCCGGCGAAGAAAATCTGACTTACGGGGAGCCGCTAGGGCTGAGTGTGACGCGCCAGGTCGTCGACTTGGCACGGCCCCACTTTTCGATCTCGACGTCGTCGGATGCCTCGTCGAGTTTCGGGAGTCGCGCGCCGACTTGCTTCGCCGAGAGGCCGATCTGGTCGGCGATGTTCTTCGAGCGAAAGTAGCTCTCGCCGCGAGAGACGCTCTCGCGCAAGTGTTCGAGAATCTGCCTGTCCTCCTCACCGAGTTCGCTCATACCCCAGAGTAAGGGCTCTATTCCCTTAACGGTTTATCGTCCACCGTAGAGATGGAGCGCCGCGACGGACAGCGTCCCGGCGACGACGGCCCCGGCGAAACTCCAGGCCGCCACGACCTGGGTCTCCACGGTCACCGCCATCGCGGCCGCAGCGACGACCGCGAGCACCCCGAACAGCATCGCGAGTCCGATTCCCATGTCCGATTGCCCGACTGTCTCGCTCATGCCTTTCGCTTCCCTCACTCCCCACTTAACTCATTCGGGCCACGGTCGGGGTGGAGGCCCGTCCGGTCACGCGGGGGTGTGGGCCCGAGCAGTCACGACGGTGGGGTTCACTCGATCGTGACGTGTTCGGACTCTTCGTTGAGCGCGAGGTTCGAGGCGATCTCGGCGTTGCGCACAGCGTACTGGGCGGTCTGCTGGAGGCTGACGAGCACTTCGCGGACTCGCAGGAGTTCGTCGTTGGGGAGTTCGTCGAGGTCGGAGAGGATGTCCTGTTCGCGGTCCTCGACGGCGGCGAAGCGCTCGCGCACGTCGCAGGCGAGGTCGTAATCGCGTTCGACTATCGCTTCGATCGCCATTTCGGCCATCTCGTCGACCTCGTCGGTGAACTCTCGGATACGCCGCATCGTCGAGCTATCTACGTTCAGCGAGTGGCCGTCTGTCTCCATGGCGATCTCCGCGATGTCCTCGGCGTCGTCCGCCGTCAGTTCGAGGTTTTTCGCCGCCGAGCGGTACGCGATGAGCGGGAAGCCGTCGTCGAGTCCGACCGCCCGCGCGAGGTTCGGGTTCTGGTAGGAGGTGAAGATCAGTCGCAGGAGCAGGACGAAGATCTTGTTGGCCTGGCGCTCCCGGTTGAGTGCTCGCTGTGCGAGGTCGGGATTGCCGTGGGCCAGCGCCTTGATCCCCTCGTTGCGCATCGTGGCCCCTGTGCTCTCCAGTCGCCCGAGCAGGTTGTCGAGCGTGAAGTCTTCCGGGTCGACAGAGCACCGGATGGCGATCCGGTCGGGCGTCTCCTCGACCACGCCCAGTCCCATCAGCTGGGTTTCGGCGTTGTAGACGGCGTTGATGTGCGAACTCGGGAGCGTCTCCTCGGGTGCCGATTCGACGTGGATGACCCGCCGACCGAGGACGTACTGTGAGAGGATGGCCCGTTCGAGCGCGTCGGCGTTGAGCCCCTCGGCGTGGATCGTCGCCTCCGACTCCTCGTTCTGGACCGACTCCGGCAGGACCGTCAGCGTCCCTTTCCCGCCCATCCGCAGCGAGACCTCGTCCCCTTTCTCGACGTGGTGCTCCTGTGCCCACTTCGCCGGGAGCGTCATCGCGAGCGTCGACGGCCCCAGCCGCTGTACTTTTCTCGTTTCCATACGTCCTTGGTTATTGGCTGATGACCTTAATGTTGTCTATACATCGGTCAACACGTTCTGGCAAATATTATCATTGCTGGACGAACGTCGAAAAACGCCCCTCTGTCCGTGACAATTAATTACACGATCTGTCACGGCAGGTGTCGTGTGAGTGACTGATCATGTGTCGTGCGGGTAACGGGTGACAGATGACAACGGCTCGCGCGCTCGCTCGGACGAAATGTCGGGTGTCGCAGTCGGTCAGTCGCTGAGGAACTCGCCAGTCGGTCACTCGATGTTCGGATTCGCCAGGTCACTCGATGCGGACGAGTCGCTGTTCGTAGCGGCCGACTCGGACGCGGTGCCAGCCCCGCAGTTCGTCGTCGAGCTGGGGGTCGCCCGTGTCGACACGGAGGACGTCCAGGCCGTCGAGTTTCTCGCGGGAAGCGACGACCTCGACCGTCGACGCCCGGATGACCGCGGGCGAGATCTGCTGATTACCGCGGCCGAACACGAACCCCTGCCCGCCGATCGGGGAGACGACGACGACGTTTTCCTCGCCCAGTGCCGCCTCGATCTCGCTGGCGCCGCCATCCCTGACCAGTACCTCGCCGTCACGCCAGACGTCGACGCCGATAGGCGTTCCGTCGAATCCGAGCGCGGCCTTGACCGCACCGAGCGTGCCACCGGGACCGAGGACGTACGTTACTCCGTCGCGGACGTCCTCGGCGATACCCTCGGCGAGTGTCTCGACGGTGCCACCCCCCAGTTGCTTGCTCGCCTGTCGCTCTGCGGCACGGGGAGTCTCGACTATCGCCCGCAGGTTCGTCGAGACCCGTCCCTCGCTGTAGTCGTCCTCGTCGATGTCGTTGACTTCGCCCGTTTCCGTCTCCTCGAACGTGGCCGCGATCCGACCCGCGGCGGCCGGTCTGACGGCGAACACCGACGAGTAGACTTTCACCCCGGCCGGGACGCCCAGTATCGGCACCTCGCTGTCGAGGCGCTCCAGCGTCTCGGCGACGTCCGTGGCCGTCCCGTCGCCGCCGACGAACAGGACCAGGTCGAGGTCCCGTTCGACGAACGCCTCGACCGCCCGTCTCGTGTCTTCGGCGGTCGTCTCGGCGCCGATCTGATTTTGGCTGTCGGTCGACTCCACGTTCTCGGGCGAGCCGACGACGACCGGGTCGAACCCGGCGGCACGGGCGAGTTCTTCACCCATCGGGCCGCCGTAGGTCAGGAGTTCGACGTCGGCACCCGACTCGGCGAGCGCGTCGAGGGCAGTCCGCGCCCGGTCCGGCGCCCGCGGCTCGGCGCCGCGGCGACGTGCCTCCGCGACTTTCCCGTCTGTCCCTTTCAGGCCCACCGGGCCGCCCATCCCCGCGATGGGGTTGACGACCAGGCCGATGCGTCGCATTACCGGCGGTAGGGTCGGCCCGTGCAAAAGCAACCCGTTCGAGCGAACAGTCCGTGAAGAAGCGCCGCGGTTCGACCGCTTCGCCGGATTTTATACGGAGGGTCGCCAATTTCGACCCATGAACTACCTGTTGCAGGAAACCGTCGTTCCGGAACTCGTCAGCGCAGCCGGGTGGGTCGTGCTCCTCGGTGGGCTGGCACTGACCGCGCTGTGGCTCCGGACGCTCTACCGGTGACGGTGAGCGACCCGTAGAATCGACGACCGGGTGCGCTCTCGACCCGACTACTCGGGCCCGGTTTCGGGGTCGTCCCCGGGTTACGATTCGGGTTCGGTTTCAGACTCGGGCTCGGGCGCCTCGACCCGCTCGCGCAACCACTCCGCGGCCTGGGCGACCGTCTCTTCGTCGGGGCCGCGGAGTTTCACCCGGACGTTCTCGCCGGGGTAACTCCCGACGGTGACGTCGAACTCCTCGCGGATCCGCTCGAAGCGGTCGATCAGTGAGCTCTCCGGTTCAGCCACGACGACCGACTCGGTGAATTGGCGTTGCCCCGCAAACTCGTCGGCGACCGTCTCGAACATGGCTTTCATCTCGCCGGGCACGCCGGGCAGGACGTAGACGCTGCCGATGACACAGCCCGGCGCGACGCCCTCGGGATTTTCCAGCATCCGGGCGCCGTGGGGGATTTCGGTGGTGCCATCCGCGAGATCCGAAGCAGCGTAGCCGTCGGTTTCGAGCCACTCCAGGACTTCGTCGCTGGCGGCGAGTTCGCGGCCGAAGGCGGCGGCGACGCCTTCCATCGTCATGTCGTCGTGGGTGGGGCCGAGGCCACCGGTGACGATCACCGCGTCGTACGAGGCGCGGTACTCGTTGACGACGCGGGCGATGTCGGCGACGTCGTCGGGAAGGACGGTCACGCGAGCCACGGCGACGCCCCGCCGGTCCAGTTGCTCGCCCAGCCAGGCGGCGTTCGTGTTGACGGTGTCACCGACGAGGAGTTCGTCGCCCACCGTGACGATCGCGACGCGCATACTCCCGGTTGGAACTGGAGGGCCTAAAGCCCGCCCGTCCGCGGCGGGTGACGAATCTTCGAGAACTGGCCGGGGGAATCAGCGCATCCCCGGCGGCGGACCGTCGTCGCCGAGGTCGTCGTCTTCAGTCTCGACGTCGAGGCCGATGTCTTCGCGCCGTTTCTCCAGCGTCCGGATCTGGCGGTAGTAGTAGAGGGCACCGACGATGCCGACGACCGCGAGCACGCCGCCGATACCGCCGAACAGCAGGATGTCCCGCTGGAGGTAGTACCGGACGGCAACCGGCCCGCGCTCGACGTCGTTCCAGTGGATCGTCATCCGATTGTTGGTGACGTCGGTCGTGTCAGCACCCGGCGAGACCTGCGAGAGCAGCGGGATGCCGATACGCGTCCGTGGCGGAAGGATTATCTCGTGTGACCCCTCGACGAACACCGGCGTGGCGAAGCGCTTGGCGTTGGGCCGGTTCGCCGAGAACGCCACCTTCCCCGGCGTCCCCGGGAGCGTGATGTTGGTCCGCTGGCCCTCGGTTCGTGCGCCCAGCGGTGACGACCCGGACCCGTTCGTGCCGATGACGGTCCCGTTCTCGTAGCGGAACTTGAGTGCCCGCGGCGTCAGGGGCTGGTCGGTTCCGAGTTCGTCTGTCTGGTAGATGACCAGCGACGAGCGGTTCTCGATCTCGACGACCGCCGTGTATGACCCCCGCGAGATGTTGTAGGTCGTCGTCGCGTTCGTGTCCCAGTCGTAACTGGCGTTGGCTCCGAGCTCGTCGGGATCTGGTTGACCCGGGCCGAGAAACGAGGTGCAGCCTGCCAGCCCGACGAGCACCGCGAGCAACCCGACCGCGACCAACAGGCGCCTGTTCATGGCACGACACAGAGCAGCTCCGACGGCAGGTACTCACCGATGCTCGCGAGCAGTCCCGGCGGGTCCGTCTCCTCGCGACAGACGATACTCTGTTCGAGCAACCCGAGTCGCTCGACCGTGACAATGTCCTCGGCGTGACCCGCCCGGTTGACCGTCGCCCGGACCTCAGACCGGGTCGCCGAGTTGACGTTCAGTCGCCCCTGGCCCCGCGTCCAGTCGTAGAGCCTGTCGCGCTCCTCGTCGGCCAGTCGCGACGGCCCGCCGACGTCAGCCTGGGCTTTGGCTCCGGACTCGCTGTCGCTGTCTGTTGCCCCGCCGCTGCCGTTCTCCTCGTCAGCGTTCTCGTCGGTTTCACTCCGGGTCCGCTGTGCGATTTCACCCGTCACTGTCTCGTCACTGCTCCGGTCGTCGCCGGCGACGTACTGCAGGGGGACGTGCTGGACGAGCCCGTACCGTGTCCGGATCTGTTCGGGTGTCCCCTGGCCGAGGCCGAGTTCGTCGGCGGGGATCCGGACCCGGTTGCCGAAGCCGGCGTCGAGGACGAATCCGTCGTCGTCCCAGGATTCGAGCGTGCCGACGCCCACCTCCCCTTCCCGGATCTGTGGAGTGAGCTCGCCCCACGCCTCGGCGAGGAGGTTGCGGGCGACCGTCTCGTCGGCCCCGGAGACGGTGACAGTGGGGAAGTCGTCGTCGCGGAGCCCGATGGTGAACTCGACGTCTAGCTCGTCCAGTTCGTTGGCGACCTGGGATTCGAGCGAGTCCATCGCGCGTTCGCGGGCGCTCCCGTGGACGTAGCATTTGGTTGCGAGGACGACCATCAGGCTTCGACTTCGTTCCTGTCGACGTTCAGTTCGTCCCGCAGGGCCGCGATGCGCTCGTCCATCGATTCGACGAGACGGGTGTTCTCCATGGCCTCGACCGGGTTGCCACACTCGGGGCACTCGAAGCCGAACTCCATGGCCTCGCCGAACTCGAAGCGGATCCCGCAGTGTTCACACAGGTAGAACTCGTGGTCGTGTTCGTACTCCGACCGTTCCTCCAGGGCGTCGAGCAGTCGGTACATCTCCGACTCGAGTTGCTCGGGGATCTTCTCGTACTCGAAGGTCCAGAGATACGTCAGCCAGCCCGAGTCCTCGTCGCGCAGCCGTCGGTAGCTCGCGAGGTCGTTCTCGTAGAGGATAAAGAGCGCGCGTCGGACGTCGTTGAGTTCCAGCCCGAGCTCTTCGGCGAGTTCCTCGTCGGTCACCTCGCCGTCCGGCGGCGCCGCCGCCACGGGCATCCCCTTCGGTCCGACCAGTTCGTGGAGGTACTTCTGTATCACCGGGTCCTCCAGGAGGTCGTCAAAAGCCATTGTGTCAAATTGGGTCCCTGAAGCGTTTAAGTCCACCGAATGGTCCGTCCCCACACCCCCTGCGTCTCACTGGACCGTCGTGTTTTGACACCGGGAGCGACGACACTGCCGTCAGTTCACTGCCATCTCTCGACGGCTCGTTCACAGAGCGGTCCGGCGAACGCCGGAACCGACTCTCGATTGACCGTCTCAGTCGTAGGTTTCGCCGAGTTCGCGGCGTTCACGGACGACCGGACAGTTCGAGACGCGCACCTTGTCGCTATCGACGAACGTCAGCACCTCGGTTCCCGGGTGGCTGCAGGCGGTCTCCGGCGGCGTCGAGAAGTGTGGACACGTCTGGCAGAACCGGCCTTTCGGTACCTCGACGACGTCGGCGGCGTCGTCTGGGACTTCCTCGCCGCCGAGGGCCTCGTTCCGATTCGTCTCCGCGCGTTCGACCTCTCCGGTGAAACGCTCCCAGACCTCGTCAGGGTCCACGCTCTCGACGTCGACCTGGCGGAACGGACTGTCCGCCGACTCGAAGGGGTCACCCCGCGAGACGTCGACCTCGCCGAACGCGTCGGCCGACACGTCGACTGTCTGCTCTCCGCTCGCCGCTGCCCTGTCGTCCTCGGTGTCGGGTCGCGACGCCGGGTCCGCGTCGTCGGGAGGGTCCCCGCCACCGAGGTACTCGAACGGGTCCCCCGAGGGTTCGGACTCGTCCTCGGCTTCGGGTACATCGAGTGCATCCGGGTCGTCTTCGTCTCCACCGAACGCGTCGAAGGGGTTGCCCTCGCGGTCGCAGTAGTCGTCGGGGTCCAGATCCTCGAAGGGGTCGTCGGACACGGTTCAGTCCCGTCGAGCGGCGTCGGGGACGTTCGATTCCTCCCCACCGCTCTCCAGTTGTTTCGCGACGGTCAGTCGGGGCTTGCCGAACAACCCGCCCGGCAGTTCGACGTCGTTGACCGCGGCGTTGCAGTGCGGACAGCGCGGTTCCGTGAGTAACGCGATGTCGACGGGAGCCTCGCAACTGTCACAGACCGCACGGTCGACGTCGGCCTCGGCGGCCGATTGCTTGAGTCCCTCGACCGCCCGCCGCCCGCTCGCGTCGGCTTCGACGTCTTCCCGGAGGTCGCTGACGACCCAGGCCACCGTCTGTAACTTCTCCTCGACGTCGTCGAGTCGGCCGACAGCGTTCTCCAGATCGGTGACTCGCTGTTCGAGGCTCTCCCGGTCGCGCGCTCTCTGTTCGAGACGGTCTTCGATGCCGTCGAGTCGAGCGGCGAGGTCGCTCGTCTCCTCGGCCAGTGTCGACACCTCGTCCAGTTCGGGGTGGTCGTGGTCCACGTCCGCCTTCGCGTCGGTCTCCTGTTTGACCTGGATCACGCGCTCCCGGACGTCGTGGATCTTCTCCTCGAAGTCACGTTCGACGCGGTCGAGGTCGGCTTCGAGCCGGCTCTCGACGGCCTCGACGTCACTGGCGTCGACGTCGCTGCCGTCGACCTGTTCGCTCACCGCGTTCGCGATGTCGGGCAGTCGATCCGCGACCACCGACCGGACCTCTTCCTCGACGTCGCCGTGGAAGGCGCCAGATACGTCGTCGTCGCCGAGCTCGGACGCGGCGCGATACGAAGAGAGCAGCTGGACGACGACGGTCTCGCGGTCGACGTCCAGTTCGGTCGCTTTCGCGTCGAGCCACTCGTCTACGGCCGACGGCAACCGGGCCGAGACGACCCGTTCCTCCGAGGACTCGCTCGCCATTACGGCACTGTGGTGCGAGTAGACAGTTAAGGGTTCCCCGCCCATTCTCGAAAATCGATCCGATATCGTCACACGTCGGCTCCCTTTCTCGTCGGCCTACAGGCCCCGAGACGGCGTCGGTCAGCGGATCTTCCTGATGTCGCTGATATCGAAGCCATCGTCGCCGACCTCCGTCTCGAACTGGACGATGTCTTCGTCGGCGATGGCCGAGAGGACGCCCCGGAATTGTTTCACGACGAGTGTCCGTGCGCGAGTGCTGCCGCCACTTGCCCACTCGAACTCCAGCGTCCCGGCGACGCCGTCGACGAGCTGGCCGTACTCGGTGTCGGTGACCGTCTCACGGTTGACGTGGACGAGGATCAGCCCGTTCCAGTTGCTGGCACCCTTCTGGAGACCCTTGACGAGGAAGGCGAGGTCGGTCCAGTCCAGTGCCTGGTCGCGCCCGGCCGTACTCACGAGGTCGGTCAGCGAGTCCACGACGACGAGGTTACCCGGCGCGTACTCGGTCAGCAGGTCCCCGAGCGAGCCGAGGATGTCGTCGCGCTCCTGGTGTGATCGCAGTTCCGTGATGTCTGTCGTCCGGTCGGCGTACCAGTCCCTGGGGATCGGACTCTGGTGGAAGTACTGCTCCGAGAGGTCGTGGACCGTCACCTGCTCGAACCCTGCTTCGACGATCTCCCGGTCCATCGTCAGCGCCATCTCGTCGGCGAGTTGCTCCGCGCTGGCGGTAAAGGAGAGATAGTGGACCTCATCCGGTGGGGCGGCGTCGGCTGCCAGGTCGCCGTAGTAGAGGTCGTGTAACTCCGGGTCGCTCTCGGCCAGGGCGTTGAGCAGCGCGCTCGTGTGCATGAACTCCCGCGAGCCCGCACCGCCCTCGCCAGCCAGGAGCACGACGCTTCCCGGCGGTGTCCCCCCGTTGATCGTCGTATCGAGTTGCCGTATACCGAAGGGGATCCTGTCCATATCCGAGGACTCGCTCGCGACCGCTTACCTGTTGTGCCCACAGTTTCAGTCCTAATAACGAGATAGAGACGATCAGGTCCATCGCGACGGCCCGGCCCCTGTCGTCATTCGTCGGTGACGGTGGCACCCTCGTTGTGCGGTCTCGTGACGAGGACGTCACCACTGCAGTCGGCGGCCGCGAGCGCATCCCGGGCCGTCCCGGCGACCGAGTCTTCGTACTCGGCGGCGGTCAGTGCGTAGACGGTCGGCCCCCACGATGACTGGCCGGCCCCGGCGACGGCGGGGTCCTCGGAGAGGTATTCGACCAGTTCTCCCGCGGGGGGACGGTAGACGCCGCCCTGCTCGTCGGCGTACCAGGCGCCGTTGAGCCGCCCGAGTCGGGCGACGGCGCGTCCGAACGCGCTTCGGTCGCCGGTCGCCGCTGCAGGGAGCAGTTCACCGGTGACGAGGCCCGCGATCTCCTCGGCGATGCCCGGGTCGGCCCGTTCGACGACCGAGCGCATACTCTCGTCTTCGGCCCCGCCGTTCTCGCCGGTCGGAGCGTCGGGGACCGCGAGGACGAACCGCCAGTCGTCGGGGAGTTCGTGGCGCGCGACGACCGGCGGAACCGTCCACTCGCCCGTCTCGGGGGGTGCAGTCGTGAACAGTTCCGTCGGGTGGCCGCCGTCGACGACGAACCCGCCACGTTCGAAGACCGCGACACCGATGCCGCTCCGGCCGGCGCGGTCGAGTGCAGGTGCGTGCTCGCGAGGGTCAACCGCCCGGTCGAAGGCGCCCGCGACGGCGACGAGACTGGCGAGTGCGAGTTGCGTCCCGCTCCCGAGTCCGACGTGACGCGGGAGGTTGCGGTCGACGCTGACGGCCGCACCCGGTACGTCGAGGTGGGCGACCGCGCGCTCGACGTACGGCTTCGCGGCGTCGTCGTCACAGGTCACGCCGTCGGCAGGTTCGGCACGTACCGCGAGACGCGGTCGGTCGACGGCGACGCCCACGCCGCCGTAGAGGCGGCTCTTGGCCAGCGAGAGGTTCTGGAAGCCGAAGTGGAGTCGGCCGCCGACCGAGACGCGAGTCATACTACCGGTAACGGGGCGGAGCCTCTCCGGGCTTTCGACACCGGCGACGTCCGCCGCGGTCGAATACGCCGGTGAATCCACGGTAAGTAGCGATTTACAAACGAGTAACGTCGGCCAATGTCGGCCATGGACGAGGACACCGCCGACGGTGCCGTCCCTGCTGGACCGCCACGGACGAACGGTAGCGGCACCTCGGAGGCCGATGTCGTCACGGCCGACCCGATGGCACCGGCCCCGGAGGACACTCACGGCCGTCTCCGGACCTATCTGCGCCCGGAGGAGTCGCTCCGGACGGTCACTCGGGGGACGCTCCTCGACGACCCACACGGGACGGGACTGGTCGGTGTCACCGACCACCGCTTCGTCGCCGTCACCGACGCCAGGAGTGTTCTCACCGCCGGGTTCGACAGGGTCCGGTCGGTGCGCTCTCACACCGTGACGCTCCCGACTGTTCGCGGTGTCGACGCGCGACTGGCGGTCGCAGTCGGCTTTCTCACGGCGCTGCTCGGGTTCGCCGGCGTCCTCGCGACGGCGACGAGTCCGGTCACGCCGCCACTCGCGTGCCTGGCTGCGGGCGGTGCCATGGCGCTGACGCACATCCGGTTCGAGGGGATCGCTGTCGAACCAGAACCGGGCGCCCAGGGATTCGTGGCGTCGGTGTCCCGAACGGTCCGTCGCCGGTTCACCGCCAGCGGGGTGGATCTCGACAGACATCGGGAGTGGCTCCGGGACCGCATCGACGAGACGAGACTCGCGCCCTGGGCCGGAGTGAGCGCGGTGGTCATCTCGCTAGCGCTCGCGGCGGTCGTCGAGAACGGGTTCCTGGCCCCGCTGTTCGCCCTCACGACCGCGAGCGGCGTAGCGCTCGTGGTCTTCGGGTTCTATCACGGCCGGACGTTCGACCGCCTGGCGTTCGACTGGCGCCGCCAGCGGGCCGTGACGCTCGCACTCGACGACGGCACCACCGTGACGATCCGGACGGACGCCGACGCGGACCTCGACCGGCAGATCGCAGCCCACCTCGCCGAGGGTGGGTCGGAGTAGACTGTCTCAGGCCAGCGGGAGCAGTTCGGTCGGCAGACTGCCGGGGAGTTCGTCGCGGTCGTGGGGCGCCCCGAAGTCCAGGTCCGGCCCCTTCGCGATTAGCCGCTTGGGGTTGACCGACGGGTGCGTCGTGTAGTAGTGTTCGGTGATGTGGTCCATCCGGACCGTCTCGGCGACGCCGGGGGTCTGATACAGGTCACGGAGATACGGCCAGAGGTTGTCGTACTCGTGGATCGCGCGGACGTTACATTTGAAGTGGGTGTGATAGACGTGGTCGAATCTGACCAGCGTCGTGAACATGCAGATGTCGGCCTCGGTCAGGCGGTCGCCCGCGAGATATCGCTGGTCTTCGAGGACCGCGTCCCAGTGGTCGAGCGCGTCGAACAGTTCCTCGACCGCACGGTCGTAGGCTGCCTGGGACTCGGCGAACCCGGCCCTGTAGACGCCGTTGTTGATCGGGTCGTAGATGTCGTCGATGATCCGGTCGACCTCGTCCCGGTAGCCCTCGGGGTAGAGGTCGACGTCGTACTCGGCAACGTCGTCGAACTCGGTGTCGAGCATCCGCAGGATCTCCCTGGACTCGTTGTTGACGATGGTGTCCTCCTGTTTGTCCCAGAGGACTGGCACCGTGACCCGGCCGCTGGCGTCGGGGTCGGCTCGCTGGTAGACCTCGTAGAGGTAGTCGCTGTCTGTGACGGTGTCGGGGGTACAGCCCTCGCGTTCGGGGGTGAACTGCCAGCCGTTCTCAGCGCGGAACGGGTCGACGATGTCCACCGATATCGCGTCTTCGAGCCCTTTCAGCGCACGGATAAGGAGCGTTCGGTGAGCCCACGGGCACGCGTATGAGACGTAGAGATGATAGCGACCGGCTTCGGGCTGGTGTCGCGCGTCGGGGTCGTCTCGAACGACATCTCTGAACGCCGTGTCCGCGCGCTCGAACTCGCCGTCGTCGTTCGTCGTTTCGTGCGCGTCAGTGCGCCACTCGCCGTCCACGAGTCGGTTCATCGTGGCACCGCTAGGGACTGGTCGCTCAAAAGGCCACCAGTAACCCCTGCGTCACCGGACGTCTGTTCACGTCGGCGACCGCACACAAGGGTTTATACGTCACCGTGTCAATCTACCGACCAACAGGCGGAAGGCGGGGTCATGAACCACGTCACAGACCTACAAGAGGCAGGCCGCGACGCGTCGGTGCTCACAGAGGCAGGCAGCGGTGGCCTCATCGGTCGAGCGGTGCTGGCAGAGGCGCCGCTGGCTGACTACCTCGCGGAGGACGAGACCGCCCGATACGTCCTCAGAAACAAGAAACACGGGGTGACCGTCGAGGGTCCCGACGGGACCGAAGAGGTCTCGCCAGACCGGAGCCACAGCGGTGTGGCGGTGGTCACGGACTCACGGGTACTGTTCGCTGTCGGTCACAGTGACGGCGACCGGACGCTGTCGGTGTCGCTGCCTGACGTGGTCGACGTCCGCACGGAAGACGGGTTGATAGGCGGTGCCTTCGTGGTCGAGACGGTCGACGACGAGCGCTACCGGTTCCCCTGTCGTGGCAATCTCGAACCAGTCCGTGAGTACCTCGACGCGGCCGTCGGGGTCTGGACTCGCGCCGAGCGCCAGGTCGAACAGGCGAGCGAGACGGTCGAGCGCCTCCGCTCGGCGTTCGAGGCGGGCAACGCCGACGTCGTTCTCGCGGCCATCGGCGACGTCGAAGAGACGCTCTCGGACGCCCGCGAGGCGGCCGACGCACTGGAGGGGGCCCGCAGAAATATCGAGACAGAGACGGCGGCGGTCCGCGAGGAACTCGCGGCAATCGAGCGTCGGGCTCACGCCGAGGCCGCCGAGCAGGCACGGGAGCGCGCACACGTCCGCTGGGACGACCAGGACTACGAGGCCGCGTTCGACGACCTCGACGAGGCCGACGAGGCCTACACCGCAGCGCTCGCCGTCGCCGCCGACGAACCGGCCGACGACCTGCTGGAAGGGCGCCAGGAGACGCTGGCCGACGAGCGCGACCGCCTCGCGGGTGCCCCGCTCGAACGGGCGGCTCACGCGGCAGACGTGGCCGCCGCGGCCGAGGACCCCGGAGCGGCGGTAGAGTGGTGGCAGACGGCGGTCGACCGCTACGAGACCGCGCTCTCGCTCGACTGGGGCCGGGACGACCGCCGGTTCGACGGCGACCCCGAACAGATGCGGGAAGCACTCGCCGACGCGGCTCGCGAGCTCGTCGAGGCGTACTGCGAACTCGCACGCAAACACCTGGCGGACGCCGAGTCGGACGGCGAGGGGGCCTCCACCACAGCCGATGTCACCGACGAACTCGCCGCGGAGGCACTCGCAGAGGCCCGTGCGGTTGCCACCGAGCGAGTCCCCGACGCAATCGAGGCGGTCGAGGCCGTAGAGGCGACGCTCGACGACCGCCGCGACGACCGCTCGGACGCCGACGACCAGTCGGGTGCGGAATGCGACGGCGGTCACACCGCCACCAGCGGATCGGAACCCGCTGGCGTGTTCGACGAGAGCGAGCCCGGAACGGCTGATACGCCCGAAGTGGATGTCACGGAGACGCGGGACACCGCAGACGCAGAGGTTTCGGACGTTTCGGACGCCTCGGAGGCGGAAGTGACGGACACTTCGGAGGCGGAAGTGCCCGAAATGCCGGACACCCCCGAAGGGACGGAATCCGTCCCCGATGCGAGTCCGGAAGTCGACGAAGTCCTCGAATCCGGAGGAGACGCGGACACGACCTTCCAGACGGACGAGACGGCCGACCCCACCGAGGAGGCAGAGACCGACCCCACCGAAGAGACGGGGACCGATGAGACCGACGCGGGCGCGAGCGCGTCGCCACCGGCCGTCAGTGAGAGCCAGACTGTCATCGGTGACCCGAGCGACAGGCGGTCGGAAACCGCTGGAGCGGACGACGAACGTGACTCGGGGGCGGAGCCGAGTGGCGCCGAACCGGCCGTCGAAACCGGGAGCAGCGAGGACGCAGGGACCGATCCGGAGGACGTCACTGACCCGGCGGCAGTCGCGCCCGAGACGCTCCCGTCGCTGGTCGCACGGGTCTTCGAGTCTGCGGGCTGGTCGACGGCGGTCTTCGGCGCGAGCACGGCCAGACAGTACGACTTGCTCGCGGGGACCGACGGGCCGATCAGCGTGACAGTCTGCGTCTGGACGGTTCACCCGGAGGCGGTCGAGCAGGTCGACGTACCGGCAGTCGAGCGATTCGGCGCCTACTTCGGACGGGCAGAGGAGGCCGACGTGGGCGCTATCTGTACCGCTGCCCCCATGTCCGAGGCCGCACGCAGTCGAGCGGCCGAAGAGGGGCTGGAGGTCCTCGACGCCGACGACCTCGCCGAGTTGCTGGCGGATCTTTCTATCCCAGCCGAAGAGTTCTGACCGCCACCGGGGCGGTCCTATCGAGGGGAGCCAGCGCGACCGGTCGCCGGTCCGGTTCGAAGGGTTTATTCTCGCGGCTAGGTTTGTCGAAGGCAAGACTATGTCCGAGAAACCAGCCTCGATGTACCGGGACATCGACAAGCCCGCGTACACCCGCCGTGAGTACATCACGGGTATCCCGGGGTCGAAGATCGCACAGCATCAGATGGGTGACAAGAACAAAGACGCCGACGACTACCCGGTCCAGATCAGTCTCGTCGTCGAGGAGTCCGTCCAGCTCCGGCACGGTTCGATGGAGGCCTCGCGTCTCTCGGCGAACCGCTACCTGATCAAGGAACTCGGCGAGGAGAACTACCGGATGGTCCTCCGGAAGTTCCCCCACCAGGTCATCCGGGAGAACAAGCAGGCGACCGGCGCGGGCGCCGACCGTGTCTCCGACGGCATGCGCCAGTCGTTCGGCAAGATCGTTGGCACCGCAGCGCGCATCCAGGCCGGCGAACGCCTCTTTACGGCCTACTGTGACGTCGACCAGGCCGACGCCGTCAAGGAAGCCTACCGCCGCGCCTACAACAAGATCACGCCGCCCTGCCGAATCACGGTCGAACGCGGCGAAGAACTGCTCATCGCCTGACACGGTTATCCCCGTTCTTCTCGCGACCCCTTCGAGTCGACAGCGTCCCGCTCGCTAGACGGGATCACGCTTACCGTCCCACTGGTCGTCCACCGTACCTGTCAAGGCCCGGGGTGACAACAGGGTTTTCCGCCGCGGTGTGGTATGTTTTGACACGGCATTCCCGATGGAGACTACTTCCACACGGCAGACCGCAGCGGAGGAGGATCCGTTCACGTCGCAGTTCTCGTGGCAGAGCGGGGCGCTCGCGGGGTTCGTCGCGGCGGTCGTGACGGGCGTGATGACGACGGTGACGAACGTCGGGGTGGTCTGGCAGTCGGTCGCGGGGCTCTACGGGCTGGAGGAGTTTCTCGTCGCGGGGTGGGTCGCACACCTGGTTCACGGCACACTCTTCGGCGTCGGGTTCGCGGCGCTCCTCTCGGACCCGGGTCTCTACCGGTTGAGTGACTGGGCCTGGAAGACAATCCTCGCGGGTATCGTCTACGGGCTCGTCCTCGCGGTGGCGGGTGCCGGGTTCATCATGCCGGTCTGGCTCGCACTCGTCGGGTTCACGGCCGCGCCGCCGGCCCCGAACGTGACGACGTCGCTACTGGCGTGGCATCTGGTCTACGGCGTCGTCCTCGGTGGTTCGTTCGTCTACTTCGACCAGCGGCTCTGACGGCCACGGTCGGCGACGTCCACAGTAACGGTGATGGCGAGTCTCGTTTCCGGGTCACACAGCGGAGGGGCTAAGTGTGACTCGCCGCAAGCGGCGGTCATGCGACTGGCGGTGGCGACGGACGCCGAGACGTTCGAACGGATGCGCGCCCCGCTCGCCGAGCGGTCGATCACCGTCGAGTACGTCCAGACGGCCGAACGGACAGTGCCGCTCGGGGACCCGCCCTGGAGCGAGGTCGACGTCGGCTTCGTCTACCCGCCGCGACTCATGGAGGGTGGCGTCGCCGACGCGCTGCTGGACCTACAGTGGGTCAACGACCGCGACGCGGTCCTGCGGTCGCGCAACAAGGCCGAGACGACGGCCAGACTCTCCGCTGCGGGCGTGCCCGTTCCCGAGACTGTGATGGTGTCGAACCCCGTCGACGAGTCGGACCTCGTCGCCGTCTACGAGCGCCTCGACTCGCCGGTGGTGGTCAAACCCAACTCGACGACGCGGGGCGTCGGTGTCGCGAAGGCCGCCGACCTGGACTCGTTTCTCGGTGTCGTCGACTACCTCGACCTGGTCCACGACTTCCAGGCGACCGGTGACAAGTCCTTTCTGGTCCAGGAGTACCTCGACGGCGCGACCGACTACCGGGTGATGGTGCTGGACGGCGAGTACGTCGGCGCCGTCGAGCGTCGATTGCCCGACGAGGCACTCGCGGCGGGCCAGTGGAAACACAACGTCCACCGCGGTGCGAAGGCGACACGGGTCGACCTCGACCCCGAACTGCGAACGCTGGCCGAGCGCGCCGCGGACGTGCTCGACATCCCGTTTCTCGGTGTCGACCTGCTCGTGACCGACGACCGTGTTGTCGTCAACGAGACCAACGCTCGTCCGACCATCGACGACAGCGAGAAGTACGAGGCGGGGTTCTGGGACGACCTGGCCGAGTTGGTTCGGGAGACGGCCGATCCCTGAGTTGCGGCGTGGAGAAGCCGCTGACTCTCAGTCGTGCGTGACCTCGTCGGCGACTCGCTGGAGGACGTCGTAGTCGTCTTCGGAGTAGGCGATCACGCGGACGTCCGAGAGGGTGCGCGGTTCGTAGTCACGGATGGCCTTGCAGACGATGCGAGCGCCGTCTTCGAAGGAGAACGCGGCGACGCCGGTCCCGAGTACGGGGACCACGATCGATTCACAGCCGCGTTCGTCGGCGGCTTCGAGGGCGTTCGTCGTCGCGTCAGCGATGGACGAGCGAGTGGCCTGGCCATCACCGTAGTGTGGCATCGCGGCTGCGTGGATCACGTGGCGTGCGTCGAGTTCGTAGGCGTCGGTGACGGCGGCTTCCCCGAGGTCGACCGGGCCTTTCGAGATGGCTTCCTCGTTGATGGGGCCGTTCGCACCCCGGCGGAGCGCGCCGGCGACGCCGCTGCCCATCCGGAGACTCGTGCCGGCGGCGTTGACCAGCGCGTCGGCCGACTGCTCGGCGATGTCGCCCTGGAGGGTGGTGAACTCCATGGCCGGGCGTTGGGGGGCGCGGGGGGTAAAACCGGCGGCGACGACGCGATAGGCTAAAGGGCTCCCGTGGAAAACGCAACACCCAGGGCCCATATCTCAGTCTGGTTAGAGAGAGCGGCTCATAACCGCTTCGTCCTTGGTTCAAATCCGAGTGGGCCCACTGAGAATCGCGGCGCCCGAGATCGGGCGCCGCGTATTCGAATCGACCACCGGATTTGAAGTAGACCTGACGCGCGCAGTGGAGCGAGCACGTCAGGGCGTGGTTCAAATCCGAGTGGGCCCAGTCTTCTGCGACGAACGGACGTGAGGAGCGAAGGCTGAAGAACGAAGATTTGAACCCTGCGAGTCGCAGCCCGCGCAGCGAGCGAGGCGAGCGAGCAGGACCGTCTCGGTCCGGTTCAAATCCGAGTGGGCCCACTGTTTTGCGAGGGGCGGACGTGAAGAATATGTTACCCAATTAACTTTTGTGCTGGCATTCGAAACGGAGGGTATGGCGCCGGAGGGGATCCGAGTCGACCTGCGCATCGAGGATCCGGGAGACTGTCCGATCGTAGACGTCGCCCGGGAGGCGGACGCACGGGCCGAAAATGTCTCGCGGGCGGTCGTCGACGGGACGCAGGTCGTCGAATTCACAGTGTTGAGTGGCGCCGACGACCTGCGGGAAGATCTGGAGACCGTGTTCGAGAGCGACGCCGTCACCCGGGTCCGCCATTGCGGGTCGAGCGAGCGCGACTGTGCCTGTCGTGTCCTCTCGGAGTTTCGCTGTCCGACGACGGACGTGACTGCCGAGAACACCGCGCTCTCGTTTTCGTTCTTCACGACGGATATGGAGACGCTGGAGTCGGTGATAGACGTCCTCCGGTCGCGATTCGAGAGTGTCCACGTGACCGAACTGGCCCGCAACCACGAGTTCACCGGACGGGACCCGGCGACCGTCGACCGCGCACGGCTGACTGACCGCCAGCGCGAGGTGCTGGAGACGGCGCTGTCGATGGGCTACTACGAGACGCCCAAACGGGCCAACGCGACCGAAGTCGCCGCTGAACTCGACATCGCGCTCCCGACCGTCTGTGAACACCTCTCGGCCGGGCAGCGGAAGCTGCTGGACATGGCGCTGGAGTCCGAGAACGGGAACTCCCTGTAAACGCCGAAGCGAACACCTTCGTGACCCTCATGAGCGGTCCATAGACGTTTCCCGGATTCGCAACAGTCGGGACCAGAGACCCGGATTGATTGGGTCACGGCGGCCGCTCTCGCGTATGGGCACCCCGAGACTAGGGACTGAACGCCGACGAGTCAGTACCCCGCCGTCCGGCGGTCGGTGCCGCTCGAACGCGTCGGGGGGGACAAAAACGACCAAAATATTTTGGCCACTGACATATCCCCGTTCCTCACGCATGGGGGGTATGGACAGCTCACGGGACGGAACAGTGTTCTGTCCGGCGAGAACCACACGAACCTGGTCGGTTTCAATGGACCCGGATCGGTTGGATGCCAGTCGACGGGTCGCGGCGTCCGGGGCCGACAGCACCCGACGACCGGCTGTGGGGGCTTACCCATGAGACGGAACGGATACATCGTCGTCCTGTTGGTGGTGATGACGCTGCTCCCGATGTGGTACGTCGGGGTACACGGGGAACCGCCGGCCGAAGAGATCGCCATCGACCAGAGCGTCACGGAGATGCGGCCGCTCGCGGGGTTCGTGGACGTGCCGACCAAACTCTCGCCGAGTCAGGTCGGGGTCATCGTCTGGGTCGCGTTGTTCGTCCTGATTGGCGTACTCACTGTCGCCCATCGGTTCATGAACCGGGCGGTCAGACCCGGGGACGGTGACAGGGCGACAGCAGTCGCCGCTGACGGCGGTTCCGTGGGCGACCCGAGCGGGGAGTCGTCGGAGCAACGCGCCGACGGCGGTCGAGTGGGGCTCCCGTGGCTCGCCACCGAGGACCGGTGGGTTGTCGAGTACCACGACGCGACAGAGGCCGTGGAGGGACTGGTCGCGATGGGGGGGCTGACGGTACTGGCGGTGGTGTTCGCCGCGCTGTTCACCGGCGAGTACCTCACGCTCGCACGGACCCAGTACTTCGGCGTCTACGCCGCCGGGATGTTCCTCTCGCTGGCCGGGTCGACCGTCGCCTACTACGCCTGGTTCATGCCACACGTCGAGGTCGCCGAACGGAGGTCCCATTGATGAGCGACACGCCGCCGGACGGCGGGGCCGATACGCCGGTCGACCGGACTGCGAGGGACTCCGCCGACTGGACCGACGACTGTGAGTGCCACGACTGTTGTGCGGCGGACGACGGAACGGACGGGGGCGTCCAGCCGAGCATCTACACGGACGCCAGGGCGACGATGGAACGCCGTGACTACGCGAAACTGCTCGCTACGGTCGGCGGACTGACAGCCGTCGGGAGCCTCGCCGCGCCGCTGGCGGGACTGACGCGTGTCTTCCAGCGGGAGTACACCGGCCCGATATACTCCGACGGCGTCGCGCTGGTCGACCCCGACGGGAACCGCGTCGGCGAGAACGCGCTGGCCGAGGGCGAACAGATGACCGTCTTCCCGGAGCCACGGCCGGGCATCGAGGATGCGCCGACACTGCTCGTGCGTTTTCCCGAAACGGCCTACGGCGGTGAGACCCGCATGGAGTTCACCGTCGGCGGATACGCCGCCTACTCGAAGGTGTGTACGCACGCCGGGTGTATGGTTTCGGACCGCGACGGGGAAGAACTGGTCTGCCCGTGTCACTTCGGCCGGTTCGACGCCACGAGCGGGGCGGCGGTCGTGGGTGGGCCGCCGGGGCGGGCGCTCCCGCAACTCCCGCTCACGCTCTCCTCGGACGGCTATCTCGTCGCGACCGGCGACTTCGCGGGGTCGATCGGCCCGGGGGGTGAGTGACGATGAGCGCACGCGACCGGGCCGAACGTGTCTACGCGTGGTTCGACGACAGACTCGGCCTGGACGAGGCGAGTGACTACCTCGGCAAGGCCTTCCCTGCGGAGGATTCGTTTCTGCTCGGCGAAGTTGCGCTGTTCTGTTTCGTCGTCCTCGTGCTGACTGGGATCTTCCTGGGGATGTTCTTCCAGCCCTCGACGAGCGAGGTCACCTACGAGGGCAGCGTCGCCCAGTACCAGGGCGAGGAGTTGCCCGAATCGTTCGTCAGCGTCCTGCAGATCACCTACGACGTGCCTTTCGGCATGCTGTTGCGGCGGATGCACCACTGGGCGGCCCACCTGTTCGTCGCCTCGCTGGCCTTGCACATGCTCCGGGTATTCTTCACGGGCGCCTACCGTAACCCGCGCGAGCCCAACTGGCTCGTCGGGACGGGACTGGCAGGGCTGTCTATGGGCGCGGCCTACACGGGTTACGCGCTCCCCTTCGACGAGTTCGCGAGCACCGCGACGAGTATCGGATACAACCTCGCGAAGTCGATCCCGCTACTGGGAGACCCACTCTCGAAGGCGGTCTTCGGGGGGAGCTTCCCGTCCTCGGCGACCATCCCGCGTTTTTATTTCTTGCACGTCCTGCTGATACCGCTGGCAATCGCCGGCCTGCTCGCTATCCACATGGCGATCCTGGTTCGCCAGAAACACACCGAGGCCGAACGTGACGAGCCAGTCGCGAGTCCACAGTCCCCGGACACTGCCGGCGGTACGGAGCGGGACCCAGCGGTCGACGGTGGCACAGTGTCGGCGGACGACGACAGCGTCATCGTCGGACTACCGGCGTTCCCGAACCAGGCGGCGGTCAGCGCCGTCGTCTTCTTCCTGACGCTGGCGACGCTCTCGATTCTCGCCGGGTTCCTGCCGGTTCACAACGTCGCCGAGTACGGTCCCAACGACCCCGCCGGGACGCCGGAACTCATTATGCCCGACTGGTTCCTGATGTGGGTCTACGGCTTCCTCAAACTCCTGCCGTCGTGGCTGTCGTTTCACGTCCCGGTCCTCGGCGAGATCAGCAGCGAGTTCGTCGGAGGTATCGTCCTCCCGGGACTCGTGTTCGCAGCCGTCGCCGCGTGGCCGTTCGTCGACCGCGAGTCCGAACCCACCCACTTCGCCGTCGACCCGCTCGGCCGGCCCAGACAGACCGCGGTCGGCGTCTTCGCGGTCACGTTTATCATGGTCGCGTCGATCGCCGGGATGAACAACATCGCCGCGGACATCCTGGACGCCAGTACCGGGGCCGTCAACGCCGTGCTCTGGTGGGCCATCCTCGGGTGGCCCGCGTTCTGTGGCGTCCTCACCTACGCGCTCTTGCGGGACTCCGACGGCGAGTCTCCGGACCGCGGCAGTGAGACGGGTGGGGGAACCGACAGGACCGTCGAGACGAATAGAGCGGCCGAATCGGAGGGCGAGACGTGAGCGAACTCTCCCTCCCGGAGTCGTCGTATCGCTGGGTCGACCGGGCGAGCAAACTCGCCGGGATCGGCCTGATAGCAGCCGGACTCGCGGTCGGCGGCGACACTGTCGCGGGCATCGCGCTCGCAGCCGTCGGCGTCGCCGTCGGGCTCGCCACCGTCTTCATCAGCAAACAATGACCGACGAACACGACACGGCCGAGCGTACGAGCAGTGAACCACCAGCGGGCGACGCCGATGCCGCCGCCGGCGACGCGAGCGGGAGTTCCGCCTCGGCGGACGGCGGGGTCGAAGTCGACCGGCGCGACTTCCTGAAAGGCATCGGTGCCGCGACGGTCGCGGGCGCCGGCGCCTCACAGACCGGCCTCGCACAGGACTTCCTGCAGATGACACGGCTGCAGGTCGTCAACGACCCCATCGGCGACTACCCCTATCGGGGCTGGGAGGACCTCTACCGCGAGCAGTGGGACTGGGACTCGAAACACCGGTCGACGCACTCGGTCAACTGCACGGGGTCGTGTTCCTGGAACGTCTACGTCAAGAACGGACAGGTCTGGCGCGAGGAACAGGCCGGCGACTACCCGAACTTCGACGAGTCCCTGCCCGACCCCAACCCGCGGGGCTGTCAGAAGGGTGCCTGTTACACCGACTACGTCAACGCCGACCAGCGGATCAAGCATCCCCTCCGGCGGACGGGTGAACGCGGCGAGGGTCAGTGGCAGCGTATCTCCTGGGACGAGGCCCTCACCGAGATCGCCGAACACGTGGTCGACGAGGTCGAGGCGGGCCGATACGACACCATCTCGGGATTCACGCCCATCCCCGCGATGAGCCCGATCTCCTTCGCCTCGGGATCGCGCCTCGTCAACCTCCTGGGCGGCGTCAGTCACTCCTTTTACGACTGGTATTCCGACCTCCCGCCGGGGCAGCCGATCACGTGGGGAACCCAGACAGACAACGCCGAGAGCGCCGACTGGTACAACGCCGACTACATCATCGCGTGGGGGTCGAACATCAACGTCACCAGAATTCCGGACGCGAAGTTCTTCCTCGACGCGGGCTACAACGGGACCAAACGCGTCGGCGTCTTCACCGACTACTCCCAGACGGCCATCCACACCGACGAGTGGCTCTCGCCCGAACCCGGCACGGACACTGCCCTCGCGATGGGGATGGCACAGACCATCGTCTCCGAGGAACTGTACGACGAACCCCACCTCAAGGAACAGACGGATATGCCGCTGCTCGTGCGCGAGGATACGGGGAAGTTCCTCCGGACGAGCGAGGTACCGGGTCTGGGCGAGGACATCGACCGCCCCGACAAGACGTTCGTGATGGTCGACAGCGAGGGCGAGTTGCGGGTCGCGCCCGGGTCACTCGGTGACCGCGACGGCCAGCACGACCACGACGCCTCTATCGAGCTCGACTTCGACCCGGAGCTGGAAGCCGACCGGACTGTCGACCTTGCTGGGGGTGCCGACGGCGACAGCGTCGGCGTGCGCACGGTCTGGCTCAACCTGCGGGACGAACTCGCCGAGTACGACCCCGAGACAGTCTACGAGCTGACCGGCGTCGGGGAGGACACCTACCAGCGGATCGCTCGCGAGTTCGGTGAGGCGGGGAAAGCGAAGATCATCCACGGCAAGGGCGTCAACGACTGGTACCACAACGACCTCGGGAACCGCGCGATCCAGCTCCTGGTGACGCTCACCGGGAACCTCGGCGAACAGGGAACCGGTCTCGACCACTACGTCGGCCAGGAGAAGATATGGACTTTCCACGGGTGGAAGACGCTCTCCTTCCCGACCGGCAGTGTACGGGGCGTGCCGACGACCCTGTGGACGTACTTCCACGCGGGCATCCTCGACAACACCGACGAGGACACCGCCGAGAAGATACGCCACTCCATCGACGAGGGGTGGATGCCGGTCTACCCCTCCGAGCGCGAGGACGGGTCGCGTCCGGACCCGACGACGATGTTCGTCTGGCGGGGCAACTACTTCAACCAGGCCAAGGGCAACGTCGCCGTCGAGGAGGAACTCTGGCCGAAACTCGACCTCGTGGTGGACATCAACTTCCGGATGGACTCGACGGCGCTGTACTCGGACATCGTCCTCCCTGCCGCCAGTCACTACGAGAAGTACGACCTCTCGATGACGGACATGCACACCTACGTGCATCCGTTCACCCCCGCCGTCGAACCCCTGGGCGAGGCCAGGACTGACTGGCAGATCTTCCGCGACCTCGCCGAGAAGATACAGGAACTCGCCCAGGAGCGGGGCGTCGAACCCGTCGAGGACCGGAAGTTCGACCGCGAGATCGACATGCAGTCCATCTACGACGACTTCGTCCGCGACACTGAGACGGGCGAGGAGGACGCGCTCGTCGAGGACCGCGCGGCCTGCGAGTACATCCTCGACCACTCCGAGGAGACCAATCCCGAGGGGACCGACGAGCAGATCACCTTCGAAGATACCGACGAGCAACCCCAGCGGTTCCTCGCCACCGGCGACCACTGGACCTCCCCCATCGAGGACGGCGAGGCCTACACGCCCTGGAAGCGCTACGTGCAGGAGAAGGAACCGTGGCCCACGTTCACCGGGCGCCAGCAGTACTACGTCGACCACGACTGGTTCCTCGAACTCGGCGAGGAACTGCCCACCCACAAGGAGGGTCCGACCAACACCGGCGGGAGCTACCCGCTCTCGTACAACACGCCCCACAGTCGATGGGCGATCCACTCGACGTGGCGCGACAACGAGCACATGCTCCGGCTCCAGCGCGGGGAGCCGACCGTCTTCCTCAACCCCGAGGACGCCGAACAGCGGGGCATCGAGGACGGCGACACCGTCGAGGTGTACAACGATCTGGGCAGTGTCGAGGTTCAGGCCAAGATCTACCCGTCGAGCGAACCCGGCACGGTCCGGCACTTCTTCTCCTGGGAGAAGTTCCAGTACCCCAGTCGCGACAACTTCAACACCCTCGTCCCGATGTACATGAAACCCACCCAGCTCGTCCAGTACCCCGAAGATACCGGCGAACACCTGTACTTCTTCCCCAACTACTGGGGGCCCACGGGGGTCAACTCCGACGTCCGCGTCGACGTCAGACCGGTGCGCGACGGCGATAGCGGGTCGGACGGCGGTGACGGCGACGAGAACGGAGGTGACGGCCAGTGAGCACCGACGACGTGCAAGACCAGGGCGAGGACACACACATCGACATCGCGGACGGCGTCGACCACCAGGTCGCGATGGTGATGGACCTCAACAAGTGCATCGGCTGTCAGACCTGCACTATCGCCTGCAAGACGCTCTGGACCGAGGGCGGCGGCCGCGACTACATGTACTGGAACAACGTCGAGACCAAACCCGGCAAGGGCTACCCCAGGGACTGGGAGGAGTCCGCCGGTGGGTGGGAGTCCGAGGACCACAGTGACCGGAAACCCGGTGACATCCACCCCAGAGAGGAGTACGGCGGGGACTGGGAGTTCAACCACTCCGAGATCATGTACGACGGGAGCGACGAACCGTTGCGCCCGCAGACGGACCCGGAGTGGGGCCCCAACTGGGACGAGGACGAGGGTGCCGGCGAGTACCCCAACTCCTACTACTTCTACCTCCCGCGTATCTGTAACCACTGCACGCACCCTTCCTGTGTGGAGGCCTGCCCCCGCAAAGCACTGTACAAGCGCGAGGAAGACGGCATCGTCCTCGTCGACCAGGAGCGCTGTCGGGGCTATCGCTACTGCGTCGAGGGCTGTCCCTACGACAAGGTGTACTACAACGCGATGACGAAGAAAAGCGAGAAGTGCATCTTCTGTTACCCTCGCATCGAGGGAGAGGGTCCGGACGACGAGGTCCACGCGACCGCCTGCGCCGAGGAGTGTCCACCGCAACTGCGGCTCGTAGGCTATCTCGACGACGAGGACGGTCCCATCTACAAGCTCGTCGAGGAGTACGAGGTAGCCTTGCCACTGCATCCGGAGTTCGAGACGACCCCGAACGTCTACTACATCCCACCCTACGCACCGCCACAACACTCCGAGGACGGCGAGAGCATCCAGAGCATCGAGCGGATCCCACGGGAGTACCTCGAAGAACTGTTCGGCGACCGGGTCCACGACGCACTCGACACCATCGAGCGCCACCGCGACCGCGTCCGGCGTGGTGGTGAGAGCGAACTCATGGAGATCCTCCAGGACAAGAACCCTGCACAGCAGTACCGTCTGGAGGTGTTCGAATGAGCGACCGTCAGGAAGCGAATTCGAACGCTGACGGCTGGACCCGCTCGGACATGGTAATCGTCGCCGTCGTCGTCCTCGCGGTGGGGGCGGCGGCGACGCTTCCCTCGATATCGAGCGCCCGTCCGGCAAACGAAGTGCCGGTCGAATCCGTCAGCGCGAACGCGTCGAGTCCGACCGCGCCAGCGTGGGGCGACATCCCGGCGGTGACGATGGCGCTGTCGAGCGCGCCCAGCGGCCTCCCGGAGGCGAGCAACGTCTCCGTGCAGAGCGCACGACTCCAGGCCGCCACGAACGACACCCACGCGTTCGTCCGGGTCTCGTGGTCGGACGCCACCGCCGACCGGAACGTGACTGGCCCCACGGCGTTTTTCGACGCGGTCGCCGTGCAGGTGCCGACAAACGAGAGCGCCCGCCCGCCGATCGCGATGGGCGGGTCGAACAACCCCGTGAACGTCTGGTACTGGAGCGGCGACGGGACGAGCGAGGAGTTGCTCGCCGGCGGGGCCGGGACGACGACCGAGTTCGCATCACAGTCAGTCGACGCGCGGGCGGCCCACGAGAACGACTCCTGGCACGTCACGTTCACTCGCGAACTCGCGGGCGACGCCAACCGGACGGATCTAGACGTCGAGCGCGACGTCGACGTCGCGGTGGCGGTCTGGAACGGTTCCTACGACGAGCGCGCGGGCCGCAAGGCCGTCAGCGACTGGCACTACCTCGCGCTGGGCCCGGGCCCCTCGGGGCCGCCCTACCAGACCATCCTCTGGGCCGCGGCGGGCCTCGCAGTCCTGTTCGTGAGTGTCGTGACCATCGAGGGTGTCCGCCGAACGCGAGGTGATGGTGCGTGAGCGGCAAAGCCGACGGGCCGGGGACCGATACGGACGGGACGGACACCAGCGGTCAGTACCCGTCGGAAGCGGACCCCGAGGCGGCCGCCAGGGGTGGCGTCTACGCGCTCGCAGCACGTGCCTTTACCGAACCCGACCCCGAACTCTTCGAGGCCATCGCGTCGGGCGCACTCGACGAGGAGTGTCGCGCGCTCGTCGAGCGCACAGGCTTAGACGTCGTCCCGCCGGACCTGACTACCGACGACGACCGCGAGCGACTCTGTGCGCGGTACAACGACCTGTTCGTGGTCGGCCACACGGTCGTCGAGGACCGCACAGACGGCAGTATCGACGCCGAGGGACCCGACGTCTCGCTGTACGAGTCGGCCTACCGACCCGACGCCTCCTGGACGGACGTCAACCTCGACCTGGCACGGGCCTACGACTACTTCGGCGTCGAGGTCGACGAGGCGCGTCGCGAGAACCACGACCATCTCCGACTGGAACTGGAGTTCGCTGGCTATCTCTGCCGACGGGCGGCGGCGGTCGACCCTGACGCCGCCCGCGCCCGACTCGACTTCCTCGACCGCCATCTCGCCGTCTGTGCGGAGGGTGTCGCGGGAGCGCTGGCCGACGAACCGGGCACGGACGTGTTCGGCGAACTCGCCGCCTTCGTCGACCGCTTCGTCGCCGCCGACACGGCCGACCTCGACGAGCGACTGGAGGCATCATGAACCAACCGACCGCAGACACGCCCGAGACGGCGGAGACACAGACGAGCAAGCGACGCTTCGACGTCTCGACCCCGTTTCGACCGTCGATCCAGACGGCTCTCGGCGGTATCGCACTGGCACCCGTCGCGGCGACGACTGTACTTCGGGTGATCCGGAACGGGCCTGTGACGATGCCGGAGTGGCTTGGGGCCGTCTTCCCGGTAGTCTCGACGCTGGCGGCGGTCACACCGGCACTGGCGCTCGCGGGACTGGGCGCCGCGGTCGATCGGCGGTCCGAGCGAGTAGCGCTGCTCGCAGCGGCCGTGTTCCCACTGCTCGCTGTGTACGGCGACCCGGCGTGGCTCCCGGCGGCCGCAGCACTCGTCGTCGGGGGCGGTACAACAGTCGCGCTCGCGCTCCAGCGTCGCGGATTCCACCCGGGACCGACCGCGGTGGCAGCGCCTGGCGTCGGCGCACTCTGGTGCTCGCTCGTCGCTGCCGCGGGGATCGCGACGGTCTCGCTCCAGTCGTTCGGGGCGGTACTCGCCTTCGGAGCGCTCGCTGTGCTCCCGGTCGCCCGGTCGCTCGACACCGCAGGACTCCTCGCGTGGGTGGCCGGCACGCTCGCCGTCGTGTGGCTGGTCGCGAGTGTCCCCTTCGTCGCCGGCGCCGTGACGCTGGTCGCCTTCGCCGCTGGCGACGTGCCGGTCGTCCTGCTCGCGGGCGGCGTCGCTGGCGCGCTGGTCGTCGCATTCGCGTCGGGGTGGGACGGCGACTGGGGCGTCGCCGTCGGCACACTCCTCGTGCTCGCGGCCGGCGCACCCGCCAGTCTCGCTCGCGGGACCGCCGCAGTGCTCGGGCTGGTCGTCCTCGTCGCGAGGTGGGACGGGCCCGCGAGCGACACCGGCGGCCGCGACGGACCGACCGACGTCACAGGGGGTGACGCCGGTGCGTGACCCCGAAGAGGCGACCGACGGCCCCACCGACCCGCGGGTCCATCCCGAGCAGAGTCCGGGATTCGGCATCGACCACGCCGGTCTCGAAGATATCGAGGTGAGCCGCGAGGACGTGGAGATCGGCCAGGCCTCGCCACGGGAACTCGCTGCCACAGACGTCTCACGCATCGCCAGCGACACCGCCCGCGAGAAACTCGAACGGCTGGCGACGGGCGACGCCGTCGAGCGACAGCGTGCGACACTCGCACTCGCCGAGGAGGAACGGGACCCGGCGGTCGTGGAGGCGCTCGTGACCGCCGGCCTCCAAGACGAGGACGCCGACGTCCGCCAGTTCGCCGTCGAGGCGCTGGCGAAACTCGGTGGCGAGCGCGCCGGTCCCGCGGCACTCGAAATCGTCGAGGACGAAGACCCGTGGGTCCGCGCGGAGGCGGTCGTCGCGCTGGACCGGATCGATCGCGAGGCTCACGCCGACCGCATCGAGCGAGCCATGCACGACGAACACCACGCAGTCCGCCGAAACGCGCTCGTCTCTGTGTTCAAGCGCCGGGGCGAGGGTGCGCTGGAACCCCTCCTCGACGCGGTCGACGACGAGAGCGAACGCGTCCGCGAGTGGGCGGTCCACCTGCTGGCCGGCGTCGACGACGGCCGTGCCCGCGCCACACTCGCCGAGACCGCCAGCGACGAGACGGAACCGCAGGTCGTGCGGTCCACTGCCGCGCGGGCGCTGGAGGCCGACCCCGGTCGCTTCAGGCGGCAGTTCTCCGGCGCGCTCGACCGCGACGACACCACGCTCCCCGGCGAGGACCAGCTCAACCGCCAGCCTGACCTCTGATGCCAGACCCACACCCAACCGACGAGACGGACGTACCGGACGGCGAGGAGACCACGCCGACGACTGCCGACGCGGCGCTGAAAGACGAAGTGGAAGCCGCACTCCGGAAGGTCCGGGACCCGGACGTCGACAGGGACGTCTTCGAGGCGGGGCTCGTCGAGGATATCGCGGTCACCGACGGCGCGGTGACGGTCGTCGCCGACCTCGACGACTTCCGCCCGAAGGAGGGCGAGCAGGTGACGACGGCCATCGTGCGGGCTGTCTCCGAAGTCGAGGGGGTCGAACACGCCCACGTCGAACGCGCTGCGCCGGGCGCGAGGGGCGACCCCGACCGCGAGACTGGCCTGGCGAACGTCGACCGGGTCGTCGCCGTCGCGAGCGCGAAAGGTGGCGTCGGTAAGTCGACAGTCGCGACCCACCTCGCTTGCGCGCTGGCCGGAGGCGAGACGGGGAACGGCGCCGCCGGAGTCGAAGCCGACAGTGCCAGCGACGCCGGGACCGAGGCAAACAGTGACAGCGACGCCGAGCCCAGCGTCGGGCTGTTCGACGCGGATATCCACGGCCCGAACGTGCCCGAGTTGCTCTCGGTGAGCGGCCCGGTCTACTCCGACGACGACGGCAATCCGTTGCCCGTGGAGACGGCGGGGTTGCGCGTGATGAGCGTCGGCCTGATGGAGTCGGGCGCTCCGCTCGCCTGGCGCGGCGCGATGGCCCACGATGCGCTCACGGAACTGTTCGAGGACACCGCCTGGGGCGACCTGGACACGCTCGTCGTCGACCTCCCGCCCGGGACCGGTGACGTCGTACTCACCACGCTCCAGGAGGTCCGCCTGGACGGCGTGGTCGTCGTCACGACGCCGTTCCACGCCGCAGTCACGGACACCGCGCGTTCGCTCGAACTCTTCCGCGACAACGACGTCCCCGTCCTCGGCGTCGTCGCAAACATGGCCGGGTTCACCTGTCCGTCCTGTGGCGACGAGCACGCGCTCTTCGAGGGCGAGGACCCGCTCGCACACCTCGACGCCCCCGTCCTCGCGGAACTCGCGTTCGACCCTGCCGTCCAGGAGACCCCCCGCCCCGGCGAGGTGCCGGCCGCGATGTCCGATCTCGGCGAGCGCATCGCCGGGCGGATCGACGACGTCTGGTCCCTTTCGGTACCCGAGGAAGCGGTCGACCTCCGGGGAAGAGACGCCGAGACGCGCCACGACCTGGTCGAGTCGGGCTTTCGTGAGACCGACTCTGGCGAGTCGTTCGTCCTCGTGAGTGACCGGGACCCCGCGCCGGTCCGGTCGTTTCTCGCTACACTCGCCGACGGGATCGACGACCAGTCGGCACTCGACCCCTTCGAGGTCCGGCGGATGACACCGGAGACGTGGCTGTTACGCACGGAAAAACCCTGAAAACGGACTTCGTCTTACCCTTCCTCGGTCGGGCGCTCGTGGGACCAGAACTCGTCTTCGACGGTGACTTCCTTCTTGAAGAGTGGGACTTCGTCTTTGAGTCGGTCGATGCCGTCCTCCACAGTCCGAAAGGCCTCCCGGCGGTGGCCAGCGAGGACGACCACGAAGACGATGTCTTCGCCGTCCTCGACGAGGCCGGTGCGGTGGTGCATGCGGACATCGTGGACACCGTCGCGGGCTTCGAGTTCGTCGCGGATGGTCGCCATGCGCTCGTCGGCGACACCCTCGTACTTCTCGAACTCCAGGAACTCCGTCGGGTCGTCGTCGGCGTCTTCCTGCCGGCGGACTCGACCGGTGAAGGTCGCGATGGCACCCGCATAGCGGGCGTCTGGTGAGCGTTTCACTTCGGCGACGAGCGAGCCAAGGGTCTCGTAGGGTTCCAGACCGTGGAGGGCTCCGACGACTTCGTCTACGTCGACCGCGTCGGCGTCGGGGGCGGTCGCCACCGTCTCACCGGCGTGCTCGCGCCCGCCGAGGGCGACCGTGGGGAGGTCGGCGCTGCTGTAGCCCTCGACGAGGGCGTAGTCGTAGTCGGGGGCGAGCTGGTCGAGAGTCTCGTCGAGCGTGCGTTCGCGACCGGTGGCGAACCAGCCCTCGTCGTCGGTGATACCGTAGGTCACGGCCGCGCCGGCCCGGCGGTGGCGGTCGGTGTCCTTGCCCTCGGTGTCGACCGTCGGATCGGTACGGAGGTGTTTGACGGTCGCGACGCGGCCGCGGTCGCTCAGTCGTTCGACCAGTCGCTCGACGAGCGTCGTCTTCCCGGAGTCCGACGGCCCCGCGACGGCCAGCACGTGCATACACACACGTGGGGCACACTTGCCCAAGTAGGTAGCGACATTAGTGTGGGCAGACTACCACGTTACGATGGCAGGTCGAGCGTCGGTTCGGGGCGTAGTGCTGGCCGGCGGGGAGAGTCGCAGGTTCGAGGGGGGTGACAAGGCACTCGCCGACCTGGGAGGTCGTCCGTTGCTGGCACACGCCGTCGGTGCGGTCGACGCGGCGACCGACCGCGCGCCGCTGCTGGCCGTGGCAACGCACGAGGAGGGCGACCGACTGACTCGCGCGCTGTCGGACGGCGGCGACCGCGTCGAGGTGGTCGTCGACGACCCCTCGTTCGCGGGGCCACTCGCCGGCCTCGTCGTCGCAGCGGGGCAGACCGACCGTCCCTGGCTACTGGTCTGTGGGTGTGATATGCCACTGGTCTCGCCCCAGACGTTCGGGACGCTCCGGGACTACGCTGGACCGGGAATCGACGCAGTCGTCCCGGTCGTCGACGGTCACGACCAGTCCTTGCACGCACTCTACAGAGGTGATGCAGTCGTGGCTAACGCCGCGGGACTGGAGGAGCGCGGACCCCGTGCGCTCCTCGAGAGATTCGACAACGTCCGGCGAGTCGCGGCGGCCGACGTCGACGAAGCGCTCGCGACGGCAGTCACGAACGTCAACACGCGCGAAGACCTCGAAGCGGTCCGCGATCGAATCGAGACGGCGAGAGGCGACACGAGAGATGAGGGTGCGAACTGACGCGACACTCAGTAGAACGACTCGCTGACCTGTGCGACGCCGTACTCGGCGCTGGTGCTCGCCTGTGCGACGACTTCGCCCTCGTGGCGGATCTGGATCGTGAGCGTCCCGCCACCGCCGTCCTGTTTCTGTGCGTTGGCCGAGACGATATCGGGTTCGCCGGTAATCCTGATCGTCGTCGGTCCAGAGCCCGAGATGCTCTCGGTCGTACTCGACCCCGCACCGGTGAGACTGACCGCACCCTGCCAGGAACCGCGGTAGTCGATCCGGATCGAGTACGACGACTCACGGTCGGGTTCTGGGGTCGAACCGTCTGGCGTGGGCGTCGATGGCTCCGGCACCGGCGTCGACCCCCCGGCGACTGCGGTCGCGACTGGTGTCGGCGTTGCCGGGACCGTCGATCCGCTGGCGTCGCCGCTGGACCCGGCCTCGACGTCGTTACCGACCGTCAACCCGAAGACGACCAGCAACACTGTCCCACCGATCAACGCCGTCATGACGAGGACGGCGACCACGACCACTGCGACCGCCCAGAGGGGAAATCCGAGGACGCTCGAATCGTCGTCTTCGGTGGATCCCACGTCAGTCTCCGCGTATCGCACCGGCCACGCTGCCGCCGATCAGGCCGCCGATGAAGGTGAACACGAGCCCCGTGACGAACCCGATCGCGGCGATCAGTACCCAGCCACCGGCCGAGGAACCGCCGCCATCGGAGGCCGCGACGACCGCGTTGAGCACCGTTCCGCCGGTCACTGCGACGACGGACGACGTGACACCCCCGATGAGCGCGACGAGGAGGCCGACTTTCGCCCCCTCGGCGGCACCGCCCCCTTCGAGGAACCCGCCGACGCCACCGCCGACGAGTCCGCCACCGAAGGTAAACAGGGGCCCGAGAAAGAGGCCGAATCCCGGGATCGCCGTCCCCAGCGAGATGACGAACGTGATAACCGAGCCGATACCGATGTTCTTGTTACGTTCGGATACCATTTGGTTTCGAGTCGTCCAGGTCGGTAGAAAAAACCCCACCCTTCGATTATCGCCTTTGATAAATTACTCCACGTACGACACTTTTTGGTGCGGACGAACCGTCTCAGTTTTCCCGGTGGGCGTGTGAGATGCGAGTGATATGCCAGATTCCGAGGAGAGTGTCGACGTACCGGTCGTCTGTCCGGAGTGTGAGACGGAGACGCGGGTAGTGCTCGACGACCTCGCGGCGACGGTCGAGCGACACAACGACCGCCTCCACGACGGCGAGGAAGTCGCGAGCGTCGACCCCGACCTGGCCGACCAGTTGCTCGACCTCGTGGCCGACGACCTGCTCGCGAGCGAGTGAACGCGCGTGCCAAAGGCGGTCGACGGGGCGGTCACTGATTGATGCCGTAGACGTCGCTCGTCCAGTCGCGTGCCGGGTGGTCGTAGACGGGGTAGTCGCGGTCCCTGTCGTCGAGTGCCGCCAGGTCTTCCTCGGCCAGTTCGAAATCGAGGTCGGCGTTCGAACGGACGTGCTCGGTCGAGGACGATTTGGGCAGGACGACGATGTCGCGCTCGATGCCCCACTTGACGACGACCTGTGCCGGCGAGACGTCGTATCTCTCGGCGAGTTCCTGGACGACTTCGTCCTCGAAGATCTCGGTTCGTGCGAGCGGTGCCGCGGCCTCGACGACGGTGTCGGTCTCGCGGCAGTAGTCGACGATGTCGGGCCGCTGGAGCCAGGGGTGGAACTCGATCTGGTTGACGGCGATGGGGACGTCGCTGATGTGGTGGGCGCAACTGAGCTGGTAGGCCGAGAAGTTCGAGACGCCGACGTTGCGGACGAGGCCCTCGTCGTGGAGCGTCGCCATCGCGTTCAGCGACTCCCGCAGCGAGATAGCGGGGTTGGGCCAGTGGATCAGATACAGGTCGAGATAGTCGGTGCCGAGGCGGTCGAGAGAGTCCTCACACGACTCGATCAGCGAGTCGTAGTTGAGGTTCTTCGAGAGGACCTTGGAGGTGAGGAAGACGTCGTCGCGGTCGTACTCGGCCAGTGCCTCACCGATCTCGGCCTCGTTCCTGTACCCTTCCGCGGTGTCGATGTGCGTGTAACCGGCGTCGAGCGCCGCCCTGACGCTCTCTTTGACCGTCTCGCCGTCGATGTTCCAGGTACCCAGCCCGAGCGCCGGGAGTTCGTCGCCACTCGGAAGCGTGTGTGACTTCGTCGGTGGTGTCATCGTCTGGTCTTTCGCGTGACGGTCGTTGAAGTTACTGGTGCCGGTGGGTGCTGCTGGTAGCGAGCGGAGCAGCAGTGGTTCGGGCGGCAGCGGTACATCCGGGTGGCAGCGCGTCCGGCCAGCCCTCGATCCCCCGACTCGTTTTCCCCGGCCGGAGGGTCTTTACTCGTTCCGTCCGACGATGGAGGTATGGAGACACGCCCACTCGGCGAGACCGGTCACGACAGCACCGTGATGACTTTCGGCGCGATCGCGCTCAACTGGCTCGAACAGGAGGGCGCGAACCAGATGGTCGAGGCCGTCCTCGACGCCGGTGTCAACCACTTCGACGTCGCCCCGACCTACGGCGACGCCGAACTCAAGCTCGGCCCGAAACTCCGCCAGCACCGCGAGGAGATATTCCTCGGGTGCAAGACCGGCGAACGCGACTACGAGGGTGCCCGGCACAAACTGGAGCGCTCGCTGTACCGACTGGGGGTCGACAGTATCGACCTCTACCAGGTCCACGGCCTCGAAACCCAGGACGAACTCGACCAGATCACCAGCGACGGCGGCGCGCTCGACGCGTTCCGCGAGGCTCGTGACGACGGCACTGTCGAACACCTCGGCCTGACGAGCCACGGCGACCCCGACCTCATCCTCGACGCTATCGACCGGATCGACGACCTCGAGACGGTGATGTTCCCGCTGAACCCGGTCGTCGTCGCGAAAGACGACACCGAACACGACTACGAAGCGGTCCTCGAGCGAGCAAACGAGGAAGGCATCGGCACGCTCGTCATCAAGGCGTTCGCGCGTGGCCCCTGGCCCGACACCGACGAACTGCCCGAGGAGGACCGGTCGTACGCCAACTGGTATCACCCGGTCGACCGACCCGACGAGATCCGCGAGCGCTTCGAGTTCGCCGCCTCTCAGGACGTGACCAGCGTGGTCAATCCGGGCGACCCCAAACTCGTCTCGATGGTACTCGACGCCGCCGAGCGGTTCGAGGGGATGGACGAGGCGACCCAGCGCTCGGTCGTCGAGGGCGCACGCCACGAGGACAGCCCCGTCCCGCAGCAACTCCACCACTGACTGGCCGGGCAGCGCGAGACAGACCCACAGCGGTGACCGATACCCGGCATGGACGTCCCAGAGACGGTCAGGACGGCGCTCGACGACCGGCCCGTGGAGGGAGCGGTCTGTCTCGAAGCAGGCGCGGGTGTCGGGAACACGACTGCAGGCCTGCTCGAAGCCGGTGCGAGTCGCGTCTACGCGGTCACGAACGACCCCGAACACGCCAGCGCGGTCCGCGAGCGCGTGGTTCTGGGTGAACACTCTCGGACAGACGCGAGCGACTGCGTCGCGACGGTAGAAGCCGACCTGCGTGCGACGCCGCTCCCCGACGATTCGGTCGACGTGGTCACCGCGCACGGACTGTTCAACGTGGTCCCGACTGCGACACTGCCGGCGATTGCCGCAGAACTGACCCGTGTCGCGGCACCCGGCGCACAGCTCGTCGTCGACGACTACGACCCGCTGCCCGACGACGCGGCGATGGGCGACCTCTTCGCCGTCGAGAACGCGGCCGGAGAACTGGCTGGAGAGGGACCGACGCTCACGTTCTACCCCGCCGAGGCGCTCCGTCGACTGTTCGAGGGGTACGGCTGGGACTTCGACCGCGAGCGCACGCTCCTGGACCCGGTACCCTGGACGGAGAGTCACGTCGCTGCTCACGCGGAGGTGGCCCGCGAGTCGGCCGAACGCCTCCCTGACGGGCTACAGGAGTCGCTCGTGGCGAGGGTCGACCGGATCGCGGCCGAAATCGAGTCGGAATCGGCCGGCCGGATGTACAGCCTGGCGTTTCGGCTCGGGGTCGAGGGTGGAGACGAATCGACGGGAGACAGACGGTGAAGACGAAGCGAAGGGGGACGGACGGTGAGTCTCAGGCGCGTTCGGCGTCCGGCACCGGGTCTGCTGTCCCGCAGTAGCGGCAGAAGTCGTCCTCGTCGTCGGCGCGTGCCCCGCAGTTCCGGCAGGGCGACTCGCCAGGACTCGGGCGGGGCTGTTCGGTCCCACAGGCCGGGCAGAACGAACTCGTGACGTCGATCGTCGCGTCACAGTCCCGGCAGCGCTTGCGTGCGTTGGCGGCCGGCACGCCGGTCTGCTGGGCGGGCTGCTGGCTGGTCGAGGCGGTCCCGCCGCCGGCCCCGGTCGCGGCACCCGCTCCAGTGACACCGGCGGTCCCGGTCGCGCCCCCCGCTCCGGCGGCGCCACCCGTTCCGGCTGGACCGGCCCCGCCCCCACCGGTGGCTCCGGCGACCGCTTCCTCGCCCGCTCGCTCGGCCCCGGAGAGTCGATAGGCGTTTGCGATCTCGCTGATCTCGCGTGCGACTGCCGCGGGATTGGCGACGGCGTCGAGGTGGATCGGGTCGTAACCGCGATGGACGTCGATGGTGACGTCGCCGACACCGAAGCGTTCCTCGACGAACGTGGTGCTGTACTCCGCGTCCTGGATGCCCTTGAGCGGGACGCTTGAGAGTTCGCGGCCGAACGCGCCGCTGTAGTCGATCAGCCTGTCGTCGGTCATCGCGTACTCGGTCTTGTCGAAGAGGTACTGCTTGACCGTCGCGAACAACGCGAGGGCGATGACGCCGAGAAACACCAACCCACCCCCCACGACCGCCAGCTGGGGCCCGAGGGCCCCGGCGGCGAAGACGCCAGCGATGCCGCCGACCAGTACTCCACCGACGGCCGCGCTCGGGATCCCCTGGACGACGTTCTTCAAGAACCGGGCGTTCTTGTCCGGCGTGACGACCCACGCGATGGACTCGTCGTCGTGGACGTTCTGTCCGAACTCCTCCGAAGGCGTCTCGGTATCGACGCCGTCGGCGACGGAGACCTCGCTCGGGTCGACCGCCGACCGCTCGGCGAGGTCGCTGCCGGCGAGCTGGCTGATCTCCCGGGCCACGTCCGGCGGGTTCGGGACGTTCGAGAGGGCCATCGTCTCGTAGCCCCGGTGTGTGTCCAGCGAGACTGTCCCGACGTCGAAGAGGTTCTCGGCGAAAGAAACCCGATACTCGGCGTCCTGGATACCGGTCAGCGGGACGCTCTCGAAGTGCTTGCCGAGGCGGCCGTCGTACTCGATGATCCGGCGGTCGGTCGCGGCGTACTGGGTCGCCCCGAAGTAATACGAGACGGCGGAGAGCGCGAAAGTGAGCACCGCGACGCCACCACCGACTCCGAGGCCGACCGGCGTCGCCGAGGGGATCGACTGGGTGAGTCCGTACACCGCACCGAACGCGATCGCACCGAAGACACCCCCGACGATCAGGGCCGAGAAGACCATCCCGAGCGCGTCGGTGAGCAGTCGACTCGTCTTGTCCCGCCTGACGACCCAGAGCACCTCCTCGTCGGGGTAGACGTTGTCGAGGAGGCCGTCGGCCGGGTCTTCCGCGATGACTCCCTCGCCAGGTTCGTAGGTCGCGTCCGGGCCCAGTGACGGCGTGCCTTCTTTCCGGACGCGACTCGCCAGCGAGTTCACCTCACGGGCGAAATCCGCGGGTGACCTCGTGTAGGGAAACGCCATCCGCTCGTAGCCTTTCTCGGTATCCACGGTGACAGTTCCGACGTCGAACAGTTTCTCGGTCGTACTGATGTCGTACTGGGTGTCCTGGACGCCCTCGAGCGGGATGCTCGTGAACCGGCGACCGAAGACACCGCCGAATCTGATCAGTCGCGCGTTCGTCGCGGCGTACTCGGTCGTGCCGAAGAGCCATCGCGCGACGTGTTTGCGCATGCTCCAGACCACGACGAGCACGAATGTCGCGATAGCGGCCGGCAGGGAGTACCAGGGAAACGGCGTGAGAAAGACCACACCGAAAAAGACCACCGCAGCGAGGATCCCCGCGGCGACGACTCCACCTATCAGCGTCCCGATGCCCGTGGCGACGAATCTTGCCGTCCCGCTCGGCTGGACCACCCACTCGATCTCCTCGTTCGGATAGACGTTGCGCCGCAGTTCCTCGGTCGGTTCTGTCGTGTCCATCTGCACGCCCCTATCATCCCGTTTCGTTACAGGGACTTCTTACCCCGGGCTACATTTCTAGATTCGGTACTCGTGCGGTTGCGGAGCAACAGCGGGGCCAGATCAGTAGCGGTATCAGTCACCTGAAGGTCATCAGAGACGGATTCCGGTACTTCGAGGGAAAGTGTCAGGGTCGAACTGGCGGCTTGAAAAAAACCTGTCCGCAGGAACGGCCGATCAGGCCATCGCGTCGAGCGCGACCGTCGACCCGGACTGGATCCACGCGTCCGCGTTGTCGACGTCGTAGATGACGAGTTCGCCCGAATCGAGCCAGATGTTCGTGTAGCGTTCCTGTTCGGTATCGGTTTCGGTCCTGTTGTAGTCCGTGTCGTCCCCGTTGCGGGCTGCCATAACGTTGATTCCTCGTGTGAGTAACTTACGCCTGGAAACGTAAGTACTCCCGGTGACGCCGGTGTTACCAGGTATCCGATCCCGATGCCGTCACGGGATTCGACCCCGCTGCAGTCACCCGCCCGACACGCTGATTCGACTCACTCAATGATGGTCGTGGTCGTCGTCGCGATCGTGGCCGTGACCGTGGTTGTGGTCGGTATCGTGTCAGTGTTCGTGGTCGTGATTGTGATTGTTGTCGTGACCGTGGCCCTGGTCCTGAGCACCGCCGCGGGTGAACCGTCCCGAGAACGCTCGCTGGACCACCTCCGGCAGCGCTGGATGGATGTGTACCGTGTCACGGACGTCCTGGACGGTTCCCGACCCCGCGGTCATCGACAGGACCACTTCCTGGATTAGCGAGGAGGCCTCGGGTCCGATAACGTGACAGCCCAGGATCGCACCGTCGAGGTCGACGATCACTTTCACCATGCCCTCGGCGTGCATCGCGTCGCCGCGTGCAGTGTCCTCGTAGCGGTAGGTGTTCGTGGCGTGCTCGCGGCCGGCCGTCCGGAGTTCTCCTTCGCGGGCACCGACGCCAGCGACCTCGGGTGAGGCGAAGACAGCGAACGGCATCGCGCTGTAGTCCACGGGCTGGGGGTCCTCACTGAAGATGTTCCGGACCGCCGCGCGCGCTTCGTGGTTGGCGTTGTGTTTCAGCAGGTACTCGCCGACGATGTCCCCGAGTGCCCAGACGCCTTCGGCTGTCGTCCGGAGGAAGTCGTCGGTCTCGACGAAGCCGTCCGCGTCGGTCTCGACACCCGTCGCGTCGAGGTTCAGCGTGTCCGAGTTCGGGACTCGACCCGCCGCGAGCAGGAGTTCGGTGCCGGTCACGTGGACGGCGTCTCCGTCCTCGACGATACCGGAACTCTCGGCGTCGGAGCGCCCGGTCTCCCCGTACTCGTAGGGGCGGGCCTCGACGGTGACCGCCCCGTCTTCGGCCGAGACGGCCGTCGCCGCGTGACCGGTGTGGACGGTAAAGCGGTCGGCGTAGCGCTCGGTAAAGGCCGCCGCGATCTCCTCGTCGGCCTCCGGGAGCAGGGCGGGTCGGCGACCGACGATCGTCACCTCGCTCCCGAACGTCCCGAAAAAGTGTGCGAGTTCGGCCGCGATGTACCCGCCACCCACTATCACGAGGTGGTCCGGTGGGGACTCCAGTTCGAGCGCCTCTGTGCTCGTCAGGTAGTCCACGCCGTCGATCCCGTCGATATCCGGGACAGTGGGCCGGGTCCCGGCGGCTATCAGGACCGTCTCGGCCCGCAACTGGGCGCCTTCGTCGGGCCCGTCGACGATTTCGAGCGTCCGGTCGCCGACGAACCGGCCTTCGCCCTCGAAGAGAGTGTGTTGCTCCGAGGCGGTGATCCCGCGGCGGATCGATTCGGCGTCCCCGGCGACCTCCTCGTTTACCTCCCGAACCATCGCCGCGAAGTCGACGTTCGTCACGTCGGCGTCGATGTGGAACTCTTCGGCCCGGTCTATCGTCTCGCGGACGTCGGCGTGGTATAGCAGCTGCTTCGAGGGGATACAGCCGCGGTTGAGACAGGTGCCGCCGAGCGGTCCTTTCTCGACGACTGCGACCGACTGGCCGCGATTCGCTGCGACACTCGCCACGTCGAGGCCGGAACCCGAACCGACGACGAGGAAGTCGAACTCCTCCATACCGGACCCACGCGGTCGCGAGTAATGAAAGTCGACCAGCGAACGGCGGATCGACCGTGAGGATGGACCTCGCTGGGGGGCGAACGTGTTCGGGGTAACGCCCGGAACGTTCGGGACCGAATCTGTGAGTATGTCCGCCGAAGTGACCGTCCGAACGGCAGTCCGGGAGACGAGTGCACCGACTGACACCGTGCGTGAGCGTCTCGACGTCCGAAACCTCGGTCCGCCGAAACCCCTGGCGGAGACGCTCGAACGCCTCCCCGAACTCAACGCGGAGACGGTACTGGTCCAGCTCAACGACCGTGCCCCCCAGCATCTCTACCCGAAACTCGACGACCGCGGCTACCAGTACGACACGGTCGAAGCCGACGACGGAACGGTCGTCACCGCGATATGGCAGTCATGACTGGTCAGCGGACGACCGGGGGGAAGTCGGTCGCTTCGACGGAGGAAGCCGCAGTCGCCCGGATCCGCGAGCGGGCGAGCGCGGTTCGTGAGGCCGAAGTCGAGACGGCGCTCGCGAAACTCGACGCGAACGGTGACCTCTCGGACGCCGAGCGCGAGACAGTCGAGCGACTGGGCGACAGACTCGTCGAGAGTCTGCTCACGGTCCCGGAATCGAGCCTCCGCGCCGCCGCGGCCGCCGACGACGAGGAGACGGTCGAAACGGCTCTCGAACTGTTCGGCTGAGTCCCCCGTCGCTCCGTCGAGACTGTGCTTTTGCCGAGGCGTCACTGTGGTTCAGGCGAGGAGTTACTGGCTCCCGCTCAGCGGGTCATCGCCGAGCGAGGACGAGCAGTGCGACAGTGTCGCGTTCGGCAGTCGGTGAGATGTCCTGGTCCCCGTCGAACCGGAGGACGTCGCCCGCCACGAGCCGGTGGTCGTCTTCGCCGAGGCTCATGGTCAACTCACCGTCGACCACGTGACAGACGATGTCTCGGCCGGGGTGTTCGTGGGGCGGGATAGTCTCGCCGGCGTCGAGCGCCAGATGGACGGTCCTGGGTTCGCCCTCGAAGCAGACCGCGCGGCCGTCGCCCGCCAGATCGGGCAGGTGAACCAGTTCCGTCCCGGGCTCGGCGTCGGTCATCGCTTGGGGAGGTCGGCGACGAACTCCTCGACGCCGCGGCGCTCGACGTCGTAGTTCTCGGCGTCGAAGGCCTCGACTTCGGCCTGGAACTCGTAGAACAGCGGTTTCGGTTCGTGGTCGTTGACGATCCGTAGCGTCTCGCCGCTGTCGAGCGCAGCGAAGGCGTCGTGGATCATCGGGTGGCGGTCGGAGGGCGGGACGTCTCGCAGGTCGAGTGTCTCTGCTGGCATACCCGGAGGTTCGCCACGCGCTCGCCTCACAGTTGCCGCGAACACGTTCGGGACCCGACCGACGATGCTGCGCGGGTCGAGCTGTGTTGGCCACCAGGACGAGATCTGTTCGCCACCAGTTTGAGGGAGGGCGCGAGAGAACACCGGAGTATGTCGGCGACGACGTCGCGGTGGTCGCGGGTGCTCGTAGCGGTTGGACTCGTCGCGCTCGTCGCCTGGCAAGTGGCCGTCCTCGTCGGACTCCCGAGACGAACGGCCGTCACACTGGGCGTCTACGGGTTCGTCCTGCACGTCGTCTTCGGGAAGGCCTACGCGCTCGTCCCGTCGTACTTCGACCGGGACCTCGCGTGGTCGGTCGCACCGGCGGTCCAGTTCCCGCTCTCGGTCGTCGGCGTTGCAGGGCTCGCGTTGGGCCCGGTGGCCGGGGTGCCCGACTTCGCAGGGGCTATCGGTGCTGTCGCCTGGACGCTCGGAGTCGCCGTCTTCCTCGCCACCCTGCTCGCGACCGTCCGGACGAACCTCACCGGTGCCGAGACGGGAACCGGCGAGCACAACGCCGACCGTCGGCCGGTCGACCGCGCGGCGAACCTGTTCGTCCCTGTCGTCCTCGCGTACCTCGCCGTCGGTACCTGGGAGACACTCGCCGGGGCGACGGCGGTTCCGGGATTGCTCGATGGTTATCCACCACGGGTCTCGCATCTCCTGGCTGCCGGGACGGCCGCCCTGCTCGTCTTCGCCGTCGGCTTCAGGCTGTTGCCCCGCTTTCTCGTCGCACGTATCGAGCGCCCGCTGCCGTGGCTCGTGCTCTTCGCGGGGGCCATCGGTCCGGCGCTCATCGCGGTCGGCATCCCGGGTGGCTCACTCTTGCACGCCGGCGCGGGTCTGGAAGCCGTCGCGATGCTCGGGTGGGCCGTCGCGTACGTCCGCCTCTACCGCGCCACCGAGCGCGACCGTGTCGGGTTCTACGGCCCGCTCGTCGGCGTCGCCGCCGGTCTCGTCGGCGTCGCACTCGGTCTGAGCATGGCTCTCGGATCCGTCTCTCAGGCACTCACAGTCGCCCACTACCGACTCAACGTGCTGGGATTTCTCGGGCTCACCATCGTCGGCGTCACTTACCAGTTCTACCCGCCCACCGTGGGGCGATTTCCGGGGGCTGGCGACCGACTCGCGCTCGGCTCGATGGCGCTTCTCGGTATGGGACTCTCAGTGGAAGTAGCCGGCGCACTCGCGACACACTCGACGGTGACGACGGTCGGCCGAATCGTCTCGCTGGTCGGTGCACTCGCCTACGCGTATCTCGTCCTCGGGGTGTTCGTTCAGCGAGCGCTGAACTGAAGACGGTGTCCGACGTGGACTGAAGATGGTGTCTGACCGAGGACAGGGACGGTCAGTCCGGCTCATCTGAGTGGTGAGGTTTCTGCGGGGTGACACTCCCCGGTACGCTCCAGGATCACCGTGTACTGGTCGGTGCCGAAGTCCTGGCCGTCGCCGTACTGAACCGAACGGGGGAACAGACCGGCATTCACGACGGCACGCCAGACGGGCGGTCGCCGCTCCGAGCGAAGATAGCGGGGTTCCGGGCCGAAGCGAACGGCGACCGTGTAGGGGTAGGTGTCCGCCGACAGCAGGGTCCGCACGTACTGCTCGCGTTCCGGGTTTGCGAGCAACGCCGCCCGTCGGCTGTACTCCTCCGGGGCGAGGTACTGCAGGGACTGGTGGGCGTTGAGCACGACGTAGGTCGGACAGCGCTCGGATATCGCCTGCATCCACCGCGTCGTCGACGGACGGACGCGTTCGCCCTCGACGGTCATCGCCCGCCGGGAGGGACGATACACTGTCGCGCCGTGGGGAACTGGCGCCTCCTGCGGGTCTGTGACGTAGGTCTCGATCGTCGTGTTCCCGTCGGAGTGGTCGGCGAGCCAGTCGGTCGCCGCGTCTCTGGGCTGGCTCGCGTACCCGAGGACGCCAGCCCCGGCGTAGAGCGCAGTCGTGACGAGCAGTAACGCGACGACGGGTCGCGCGACGGTCGGCCGTCGCTCCAGCCAGTCGGCGAGCACGACAGCGAGTACGAGCACCAGTAAGGCGAGTGCCGGGAGCAAGTGGTGGGGTCGGATATAGGACCACAGCGAGTAGACGAATCGGTAAATCACGACGCCGGCGAGCGCGAGTACTACCCCGTCACCTGCGGGTGACCGTTCCCGTGCACGGAGGAGTCCCGCCGGAACCGCCGCCAGGAGGCCGAGGAAGAGTGGGAGTCCGACGCCGTGGGCCGACCCGCGGAGCAGCCACCACCAGCTCGGTGCCGCCACGTAGCCGTGGAGGGCACTCTTCGACGCCGTCCCCCGCGCCACCCGGTCCGTGAGCACGTCGATCCCGCCCAGCAGGACCCCCGGATACCCGACGACGACCGCGACGGCGCCACAGACGCCGCCGACGAGGAGGAGTTTTGGTCTCGTGAGTGCTTCTCGTCGGGTCGTCTCCGGACGGCGCGCTCGCAGGAGATACGCGAGGCCCAGCAGTGGGACCGTCACGCCAGCGGTCAGTTTGAACGCGATCGCGACGCCACCCACGAGACACCCCCCGTAGAACCAGTCGCTATCGCCGGTCTCGACGTACCGGAGTGCCGCGTAGAGGGTACAGAGGAGGAAAAAGAGCGCCGGGACGTCTTCGCCGGCCTCGTGAGCGACGACGAGCAATCCCCACGTCAGACTCAGCAGGGCGGCGGCGAGTCGACCCGCGCGGCGGCCGTCCATCGTGGTTCCGATGCGGTAGCCGACGTAGACACAGCCAACGGCGAAAGCGACGTTCGTGAGCCGGGCTGCCAGCACCGTCACCGTCCAGAGCCAGGCCGGGAGTTCGAGCCAGTGGTTCCACAGCCCGCCCTGCCAGGCGTCGGTCGTCGCGACGGCGAGGTCGAGCTGTCCGGTCACGAAGAGGTAGGCCATCGCCGGCACCGCGACCAGTCCGTAGAGGTACATCGTCGCGCCGTAGGTCCGCCAGTAGGTGACGCCCTCGCGCAACGAGTCGAGACTCGGGTCGGCGACGACGTACCCGAGTGTCTCGAACGGGTCGACCACTCGCCAGCGCTCGTCGCGGGTCGCGAAGTTCGGCACACGGTGCCAGAACCAGAAGCCCGCGAGGACGAGTGCGAGAAGGAGGATATACCCCAGATACGGGTCCGACCGGAGGTCGTCCCGTATCGTCGCTCTCGTCCGGTCGATCCGGTCGGTGACCGGCCGCAGCAGGGTTCGAACCCTTCCAGTCCCGGCTTCGAAGCCGGTCATGCACGCCGTCGGCGAAGCGCGGCCAGCATCAGGAGGGCGACGAGCGCCGCGACGACGCCCAAGCCGGGGCCGGTGGTGGTGGTCGTCCCCTCCGGGGTTGTGAGGTCTTCTTCTGCAGGCTCCCCGCTGGTTGTCGCACCCAGCGTCGTGAATGCCGTCGATGTGGGCGTCGCCGTGGCGGTCGGTGTCGACGTGGGTGTGGCTGTATCAGTGGCCGTCGAAGTCTGCGTGTCAGTCGGTGTCTGCGTGGCCGTCGGCGTGGGTGTGCTGGTAGCTGTCGGGGTGGCCGTGGCTGTTGGCGTCGATGCTGACGTCGGGGTGGGCGTAGCAGTGGGCGCGGTGGTTGGCGTTGGCGTCGGTGTAGCGGTTGACGTTGGCGTCGGCGTTGGCGTTGGCGTAGCGGTCGGGGTTGGGGTAGGTGTAGCGGTCGGCGTGGGCGTAGCAGTCGGTGTTGGCGTGGGTGTAGCGGTCGGCGTGGGCGTAGCAGTCGGTGTTGGCGTGGGTGTAGCGGTCGGCGTTGGCGTAGGCGTGGGGGTAGCGGTCGGGGTCGGAGTCGCCGTTGGTGTAGCGGTCGGCGTTGGCGTAGGCGTGGGGGTAGCGGTCGGGGTCGGAGTCGCCGTTGGTGTAGCAGTCGGCGTTGGCGTAGCGGTCGGAGTCGGCGTTGGTGTAGCAGTCGGCGTCGGCGTCGGGGTACTGGTCGCCTCGACCGTGACACTCACCGTGTCAGTGTCGGAATTGCCGGCGGCGTCGCGAACGCGTAGTCGGACAGTGTAGGTCCCGGGAGCGTCGAAGACGTGCTCCGGGTTCGAGCCCGTCTCCTCGAAGGACCCATCGTCGGTCCAGTCCCACTCGTAGTTCGTCACGCCGTCGTCGTCGGTCGACCCGGTCCCGTCGAAACTGACGAGGCTCCCCTCGTCGACTGTCCTGTCTCTCCCTGCCTCGGCCGTCGGTGCTTCCTTCACGTCCGTGAGCTCGACAGTGACTGTCTGACTCGCTGTGTTACCGGCGTCGTCGGTGGCGTCGATAAGCAGTTCGTACTCACCGTCCCCGTCGCTGTCGCCGGGGTCCTCGAAGTCCTGCGGGCTGTCCAGAGTCACCTCGCCCGTCGCGCTGTCGATACTGAACAGACCCGCATCGGCTCCGGCGAGGGAGTACGTGATACCGGTATCGTCGCCGGCACCGTCGCCCGCCTGTGCGTCCAGGGCCAGGCCAGTCGTTCCTTCCTCGACGGACACCGTCACGCTGGCACCGTCGGCGAACGTCGGCGAAACAGTGTCGACGCTGAACGTCTCGTCGGTCGCCGGTTCGGACGTAGCGAGTGTGTTCCCGGCGGAGTCGGTAACGTCCGTTCCGCTGGCGACATCAAGCCCCAGTGAGCCCTCGCCGGAGATCCCGTCGACCGTGACGAGGACGCTACTGCCACTGGAACTGTTCACGTCGGCGATCGACGCCGAGAGCGAACCGGTGGTAGCGACCACGAAGTCCGTCGTGTCGACGTTCTCGACCGATTCGGAGAACGACACCGCGAACTCGACGCTACTCCGACTCGTCTCACTGTTGGTCGGGAAAGAACGTCTTATCGACGACACCTCCGGTGCCGTGTCGTCGACGGTGGTGCTGTCGTCGGTATTCGTTCCCGTCTCCGTCTCTGTCTCGGTTGCAGTCGAACAGTCCGTCGTGGTCGTCACTATGGTCGTCGTCGTCGCCGTCGGTGGAGACGTGACCGTGATAGACGCAGAATCGGTCACTGCTGCACCGTTTTTCGAGTAGGGATAGTCGACCGACGACCCGAACTCGAACTCGAAGGCCCCGTCGCCGTCGGTGTCGAGGTGTGGCATCGCGACGAGTGTCGTGTCCTCTTCGAGCGCGGGCTCCAGTGTGATCCCGACGTCGCTGTCGGACCCGGCCTCGATGTAAGTCGAGTGGCCGACGACGTTCCCGTTGGCGTTGTTCAGGTGGATGGCGACGAACCCGCCGTCGCTCACCGTGACCGACGACACCGTGACCGCACTCCCGAACGACTCCTGGTCGTTGAACGTCACCGACGCCGTGGGAGCCGCGGTGATCCGTCCATCGACCGGTTCGTTCCCGTCGAGTAGCGAGTTACTGCCGCGCCTGACCTGAATCTCGAAGTTCCCGCCCTGCGGGTTGTCGCTGAAATCGGCTGTGGCGGTCCATGTGCCACTGGTCTGGACGATCGAGGTGAGCGGTTTGACGAAGGGCGAGCCGGAGTCTGTGCCGGTGACTTCGACCGATAGTTCCGTCCCGGGCGCGACGTTCGCCGTTCCCGTGATCTGCTGTCCGGCGGCTTTCTTCACTTCGACCTCGGTAACGCCGTCGTCGTCGATGTCGGCGTTCGTGTCGACCGTCGCGCTGGCAGTGACGAACTCCCAGGTGTCCAGGACCGTTTTGGTGGCCGGGTTGACATCGTCGTCGTCGGTGGTGAAATTCGTCTCCAGTTCGTCCCCGGCGGTGAACTCCGGGACTTCGGTGGTGTTGACGACGAGCCAGTAGTCGTCGCTGGCGGCATCCGGGAACAGTTCGGCGTTGCTCGCGTCGATGCTCGCGACGTACGCGTCCGAGCTGGAGCCCGCGTTCGTCCGGGATACCCGGAACTCCCAGGCCCCGCTCGCACTCGCTGCCTCGTCGAAGAAGGCAGCCGTCGCGTCGGCACTCCCGCTTTCGATCCGATGTTTCAGCACCCCCTCCAGACCGCTGGCCTCTATCTCGGTGATGAAGACGTCTTCGCTCGCGATGGTCACCGTCGGGGTCACGTTCCGGTTGTCGAGGAGGTCGTGTACGTCGGCAGCACTCTGGAGGTCCCCTCGCCGGTCTCCGGGTGCGACGTAGGTATCGACGCTATCGGTCGACCGCCCACCTAGTGAGAGTGTCCCCACGGCGTCCTCGCCGTCTTCGGTCTGTGACGCCGGCGTGGTCCCGGCGACTGCCGAGAGCCCGTAGTCGTCGACGGCCAGCGTCCGGTTCCCGGGACTGGTGGCCTCGAAGTTCCCGCTCGATGCAGCCACGTTCTTTATTTTGTCGGCCTTCGTTGCGGTCGAGTAGACGACGGCGTCCCCCTCACCCGCTTTCGCGCTGTTGCCGGCGGTGTAGGTGTTGAACTCCAGAGCCACGAAGTCGTCGCCGTTCCCGTCCGTGACGGTCACGTTCTGTGCGAAGTTGTTGTCGGAGACCGTACCGATCGTGAGCGTCGCGTTGTCGGTGTTAGCGAGAGAAATCCCGAACGCCACGACGTCGCCTCGCTCTTCCGAGTATATCGTCTTGTTCAGGGAGACGCTCCCTGCCTGAGCACCGGAGACGGCAGCAGTCTCAGAAGTCCCGGAGACTCCAGCGGTCTCGGCGGTTCCCGAACCCCCGGAGATCCCTGCCCCGGCCCCGACAGCCGTGTCGTGGGTGGTCGATCCGCCCGAATCGGCTTCGAGTCCGTCCTGTGCCCTGAGTTCGCGAAGCGTCAGGTTGCGGTCGGCCTCGGCATCACCCCCGGTCGAAGCGCCGTCGTTGCCTGACGCGCCACCGCCGACCGACGCAGCGTTGACCTGTGCGTCCGTGACACTGCCATCCGACCCCCCAGGCTGGGCTGCCGCTGGCCCCACGAGTAACGACCCCGGCCCACTCATGGTACCGCCAAAACAGGAGATGTCGAACGCCGGGATGACCGCGAGCCCCTGGGCGGCAGCTGGGCCAGCCAGCAGCAGCATCGTCAGGACGGCTACCGTCCCGAGCGTCCGGAGGCGTTCACGCCCCTCAGTCATAGCCAGCCGGGAGGATACTCTCCAGTCACGGGTCGAGCCCCCCGTTCGCACCCGACGTGTCCAGTTCGATACCGTTCACCCTGCCACCCGATCGACCACTACTGTACTCGCCCACGACGTACCCGGGTCTACCCACCCGTGTTCCCGTCGCACCCGCCGGGACGAGCACAGCCATTGCCTGGATCTGTAGAGGACCCATAATAAAACTACGTTCAGCATATGCAGGTACCCCAGCAGTCCACGACAGTCGATTCGAACAGGAGACCGAAGACGGCAAATCGTTAAGTCCGGGTGGTAGCAGTACCAGCCATGGAGAGCGTCCTGCTCGTGACCGTCGACTCTCTGCGGCCGGACCACGTCGGCTATCACGGTTACGAGCGCGAGACGACTCCCTACCTCGACTCTCTGGCCGACCGTGGGAGTACGTTCTCGAACGCCTACGCCCACGTCGGCGGGACGCGCTACGCGTTCCCCTCCATCCTCACGTCGGTCACGCCGCTCATGCACGGCGGTCACGACCGTGTCGCTGACACCCAGACCCCCGTGGCCGAGGTGTTCCGGGACGCTGGCTATCGGACCGGCGGGTTTCACTCGAACCTCTTCCTGTCGGCCGAGCGCGGGTACGACAGGGGCTTCGACGCCTTCTTCGACTCGAAAGAGGACCCCTCGTTCGCGACCCGCCTCCGGTCCTACGCGCGAAAGAACCTCCGTGGGACACCCATCTACCCGCTGTTACAGCGGGCCTACGACACTGCGGAATCGGCAGGCGGCGTCAACGTCGGCGCCTTCCACGTCCCGGCCGACGATTTGACCGACAGGGCCATCGAGTGGGTCGACGCCGCGGGCAGGGACGCGCCGGTCTTCTGCTGGGTCCACTACATGGACGTTCACCACCCCTATCTCCCGCCGGCCGAGACCCAGCGTCAGTTTCGCGACGACCCGGTCGGGAAGCAGGCTGCGGTCAAACTGCGCCGGAAACTCGTCGAGGCACCCGACGAACTCACCGACGCGGAGTTCGAGACGGTGCTCGACCTCTACGACGCGGAGATCCGCCGGACAGACGCCGAGATCGAACGGCTCGTCGAACGAGCCCGCGACCGACTCGACGACCTGACGGTTGCGGTCACCGCCGACCACGGCGAGCACTTCCTCGAACACGGTTACTTCAGCGGTGCAAAAGCGTCCGACGTCAAGTGTCACGTTCCCCTGCTCGTCGAGGGGTGGAACGACGCCGGGGAGTACGACAACCTGGTCGGACTCTGTGACCTGCCGCCGACGCTGCTCGACGCTGCCGGCCTGGACTCCCCGCCCAGTTACCGGGGAGAGTCACTGGGCACGCTCGTCTTCGACGGTAACTGGTCCCGAACCGAGGTCGTTGGCGGCTGGGAAGCCGACAGCCGCATCTACGTCTACAGAGACCGGGACTGGACGTTCGTCGAGCGTCCGGGAGACCGGCCGGACGAACTCTACGACCGCCAGGCCGACCCCGGACAACAGGAGAACGTCGTCGACGAGTACCCGGACCGCGTCCGGGCGTGCCGCGAGCGACTGGACCGTCACCGCGAGACAGTCCACAAGACGGCTACCGAGGTCGAAGGCGTCGAGACCGACGCGGCGACGGCAGAGCGACTCCGGCGACTGGGCTACCGCGAGTGAGCGTCTGGCGGCCGGGATACCGCGAGTGAGCGTTCGGCAGCCCCATCCTTCCACGAGCACCCATATTTTTTCACCTGTCACTACAGAGGAATCGTGATGACGAACGGCGGCCCAGACTTCGTCGTGCCGGGCGCCAAGCGGTCCGGGACAACCTCGCTGTACCGTCACCTCCGCGGACACGAGGACCTGTTCCTCCCGGCGGGGAAAGACCTGCACTTCTTCCAGCGGGAGTCGAACTACTCGAAGGGGCTGTCGTACTACGAGTCGGAGTTCGCGGCCGCGGGCGACCGTGTCGCGGGGGAGGTGAGCCCCGCGTACTTCGAGCACGGTATGAACTACGAGTCGGAGGCCCACCAGAGTTACTCGTGGTCGCCGGACGACGACGCGGCGACCCGGCTCGCACGGGCGTATCCGGAGGTCAAACTGATACTGACGCTCCGCAACCCGGTGACCCGCGCTCATTCGCAGTTCTGGAAGAACTATCGGCAGGGACGCGAGCGAACCGACTCGTTCGCGCAGGCGATACGGGAAGAACTCGACGGGGACAGACAGAAGGAATCGACGCCCCGGTGCTGGGTGTACACGAACCGGTATCCGGTCCACGTCGGCCACTGGCTGGACCTCTTCGACAGGGACCAGGTGCTGTTCCTGGTGTTCGAACGCTGGACGGAAGACCCGGAACGGGCGCTCGACGACGTCTGTGAGTTTCTCGGTGTACCGCCCCGGGAGTCCTGGCCGAACACCGACGAAGCGAATATGGCCGGCGGGAGCCCCCGTCTGGTCACACCGAACAGGCTCTACCAGCGATACGTCAGCGAGACCGTCCTCGCGCGCCCGCTCCGGAAGTTCAGGGTCACACACGCGCTCGACGCACTGAACTCGACGCCGGGATACCCGGACCTGACAGACGGGGCGCGGGCCCTGCTCGCCGAACAGTTCCGTCCGGAGATCGACGAACTCGAGGCGATGACCGGCCTCGACCTCGACGTCTGGCGCGAGGAGTTGCGCCGCTGACTCCCGGACAACAGCAAAAGCCGCCGCACCGTCGTGCTGCTCGCAGACGGGTCACCCGAGGAGGCCGAGGTCGCCGAGTCGGTCGACCACGTGGTCGACCGACTCGGCTGGAGCGCACGCCACCGTGTCGACGACCACGTCGGGATCCGCTGGTTCCTCGAACGGGTGGTCGATACCGGTGAATCTCTCGACCTGACCGTTCCTGGCGGCCTCGTAGAGCCCCTTCGGGTCGCGCTCCTCGGCGACCTCGACCGGACACCTGGCGTAGACGAGCACGAACTCACCCTCCTCCTCGACGATCTCCCGTGCCTGTGCCCGGGCGGCCGCGAAGGGTGTTATCATCCCGACGACTGTCACCACGTCGTGTCTGTTGAGCAGTTTCGCGATGTAGGCGGTCCGGCGGTTGTTGACCCGGCGGTCCTCACGGGAGAAACCCAGTTCCGGGTGCAACTGTTCTCGGAGGTCGTCGCCATCGAGGTTCTCGACGTCGTACCCCTGGGCAGCGAGACGGTCCGCGACGGCCCCTGCGAGAGTCGTTTTGCCGGCTGCCGGGCGGCCCATGAACCAGAGCGTGAACACGGCTTCGCCTGACGTTTCGGGGACACCGTCAAGGGCGTTTCGGAGGGTCACTCCGGGCCGAGCGTCACGTTGACCGGCGTGGCGTCGGCGCCGACGACCGCCCCCTCGGGGACGTGGACAGTTGCACTGTCGAGGGGCGCGTCACTCCCTGGTCGCTCGGCGACGAATCGATACGGCCCACTCGCGCGGACGCTGACGTTCGTGTACCCTGCCTCGACCCCCCAGTCGTCGTAGCCCGTCGTCGAGTAGGGCAGTGTCATCGAGAACCTGCCGCTGGCGTCGGTCCGGGCGCGCTGGCTGTAGGTGAACGACCGGTTGCGCGGTAGCGACAGCCGGACGGTCGCAGTGACGCGGCTGTCGGGCGGTGCCCGACCACGAACCGTCGCACCGGGCACTCGCTCGAAGACTTTCGCCCAGGACCCTCGCTCGGTGCCGCCGAGTGTCTCGGTCGTATACCGGGTCTTGCTCGCGTGGACCAGCCGGTAGTGTTCGAGTGCGGGAACGCGCTCGGATGGGATTCCCGAGACGCCACCGATCTGTGCGGAGCCGTCTTCCCGGACGTACTCGCGGGCGTCCCCCAGCGTGTCGAATCGTCTGACAAACGTCTCGTCCGGGTCGACGACCGCGCGGTCGATCCGCCGGCCATCGGCAGTCGGGAGCGACCGGTCCGACCAGTCCGTCACCACTGGTCTGGGCGCTCTCGCGCTCCCGTGATAGCGGAACAGTCGCACGCGGAGGCTCTCGTAGTGTGCCTGGCGCTTGACGTAGCCGGCGAAGCTCCACCCCTCGGCATCGGAGACGGTGATCGGACGGACCAGGTCCGACAGCCTTCTGGTCTCGTTCGTGAACTCGATCGGTGCCGCGTACCTGCCGACGCTCGGCACCGCCAGGGACCACTCGACGACGACGTACCTGACCCGTTCGTCGCCCCAGGTGACGCGTTCGGTCGCCTCAGATTCGTCGTCCGACAGGAAGAAGTCGGCGGCCACCGCCCGCCCGTCCTGGAACGGGTTCGCGACCGGCATCCGCTCGCCCAGCGCCGTCACGAAGTGCCCCGAGTCCCACCAGCTCAGGACGCCGTACGTTCCGTCGGGGTAGGCGTAGTCCCGGGTCGGTTTCACTGTGGGATACAGCGGGTATGGCTCGGTATCGGAGCCTCCGTATGTGCCCTCCGGCGGTGTGTTCGTGCGCAGCCATCCCATGCTCTCTCGCCACTCGCTGACCTCCCCGGGACCCAGTTCTGCCGCGGCAGTCGTCGCCTCGAACGTCGGGCCGCCGGCGCCGATCGACGACGCGAACGGGCCGACGAGCAAGACGACCACGATTCCCGCCGCGACGGGTTTCTGCCACCCGCCGGTGGCCAGCCCGGTGAGGCTCCCGAGACCGAGACGCCGCCGGATCCAGGCGACCCCGGCCCCCGACAGCACGGCGACCGGCACTACCAGGTAGTAGTCGAAACGTACCTGTGTCAGCGTCGCAGCCGTCATGAACCCCAGCCAGACCACGACCGCGGGGACCCACTCGCGGTCTGTCGCGCCGCGCCAGTATCCGACGATACCTAGCGCCGCACCCAGCAACGCCCCGCCGTAGGCGAACCCGTAGGAGAGCAACAGGAACGCCCCGACCGAACCGACCGCGACGGGTCGCGCCTCGCCGACGCTCGCCGGGTCGGCCAGCGTGTACCCGAACACGCGGAGGAAGTAGGAGCCGAAGAAGGCGAACTGCGACGGCGCGACCGTCCGGACGACCACGACGAGTAGGACTCCGCCAGCTGCCAGCGCCGCCGGGTAGTACCGGTTCGACAGCGACCGGGACTCGAACACGCGAGCGAGGGCGACCATCCCTGCGAGTCCGACTGCGAAGAGAGCGAACAGCACCGGCTGGAGCAGGGACGCAGAGAGCGGTTCGAAGGCCACAGACGACGCGCCGGACAGTGAGACGACCGCAGCCGTCAGCGACGAGACGACGCCGACAATCACGACGTGTTCGACGTCGCGCCCGCGAACGAACGCCGCGGACAGGTGGACGGCGTAGAACACCCCGAGGACGAGTCCGAAGACGACACCGGGCGGCCAGACGAGGACGTACCCGGCGATCGCGACACCGGAGAGGAGCGCGGTCACGAGCGGCCGTCTCAGCTGGGCGAACTCGCCGGCCCGGATCCGGGCGACCGTCGGTTCCTGGCGCTCGGCGGCACGGACGGCGACCAGGACTGCCAGCATCGCCGTCGCCTGGAGGAGCACCTCCGCCGCGTGGTGGTCGGCGAACCCGGTCATCGTCCGCTGGAGGAAGCCGCCGGGAGTCAGTGCCAGCACTGTCACGGCGACGACGCCGCCCGTCCGCCCCCCGACGTGACGACCCAGCAGATACGTCGGGACTGCGACGAGGGTCCCGAGCACTGCCGGTGTGAAAAGCAGCGTCAGCGCGACCGTCGTCTCGTCCGGGTTGCCGGCCCCGACGAGTAGTGCGGCCAGCGCCACCGCCTGGTCGAATATCGTCCCGAACTGGCCGACGTCGATGCCGGTAGGGTACGCCGTCCAGGGGTCGAACGGCATCGTCCGCGGGAAGTGCCTGACCGTGTAGCTCACCTGTCTGTAGTGGTACCAGGCGTCGTTGCTCTGGAAGAGCACCCGCCCGTCGACGACGAATCGCCCCCAGCCGCGTAGTCGCGTCCAGCACGTGTAGGCGACCAGGACGAACAACACCAGGACGTGGGCGTACCGGTCGAGCCAGTGGTCGGCCGTCGAGGCGTCCGGTCGGTCGGGGGTGCCAGAGGGAGGTGACATCCGAGATCGCTGTTGTGTGCCGTCGAGACGGGCGTGGGACGGCAGTATCCGTGGAGTGTCGTCTCCCATCCACCGTCCGACCCCCGACTGCGGCTGTTCGTTGGCTATTCGCACCGACTCACTTCAATGATGCCGCCAGTGCCCGAACTGATTCGGGGACGGACGTTTCGGCGTGGCTCGACCATATACGGGTATGACCGACCGAGCCGAGACGTTGCGCTCGCTCGCGACCGACCTCGACTCTCGCGAGGGCGTTCGTGACGCGTGGACGGCCAAGAGTTTCACCGACCGGCTGTTCGTCGTCGAGGTCCCCGCCGACGGCGACTTGCCCGACGAAGTCCGGCGGACGCTCCACGACCACGACCTGCGGGAGGCAAACGAGGTGTACGGCGTCGAAGCGACCGACGCGGACTTCGCGGGCGAACTGGCGGACGCCCGTCGCTACCGATTCGTCGACGTGAGCACGCGGGGCGAACTCCGGTCGTACGTGGTGGAGTGATGCCGAACGTCTGTGGTGGAGTGATTCGAGTCGCCTGCGGCGGAGTGACTGGCAACCCCGACGGTCCGAAACCTCAGCCGCTTTTTTAACAACCCCGGACGAATCAGGACGCATGTACGAACGGATCCTCCTGCCGACGGACGGGAGCGATGCGGCCGAGCGGGCGCTCGACCTGGCCGTCTCGGTGGCCGACGCCCACGACGCGGAGTTACACATCCTCTACGTCGCCGATACGAACCAGCCCAGCCTCTCGCGCATCCAGGGTCAGGTCGTGGATGCGCTCGAAGGCCAGGGCCAGCAGATCGTCGACGAGGCGGGGAACCGTGTTCGTGGTTCCGGTGTCGACGTCACGACGGACGTGATACAGGGCGGTCCCTCCCGGACCATCCTCGATTACGTCGACGACCGCGGTGTCGACCTCGTGGTGATGGGTACCCGGGGCGAGCGCGACGTCGAACGGCTCCTGCTCGGCAGTGTCACCGAGCGGATCGTTCGGTCGGCGCCGGTTCCCGTATTGGCGGTCCCGCCGAACAGCGACCGCTCGTACCCGCCCGAGAGCGTGCTCGTCGGGACGGACGGCAGCGAGGGCTCCGACGCCGCACTGGCCGAGGGGATCGACCTCGCGAGCATTGCGGGGGCGACGCTCCACGTCCTCTCCGTGCTCGAAGACTCTCTCCTGGGGATCGACGTCCGCTCGGCCGCGGCTGCCGAGGAGCGCGAGCGCCGAGACGAGAAACTCCTCGAAGCAGCCCGCGAGCAGGCCGAAGATGCGGGCGTCACGGTCGAGACGGCTATCGAAGAGGGCGGCGTGGTCGAGACGTTCAACGAGTACGCGGCCGAGCACGGCGTCGACCTGGTCCTCGTCGGGACCCACGGCCGGACAGGCTTCGACCGGCGCATCCTCGGGAGCGTCACGGAGGACCTCCTTCGAACTGCCGACGTCCCCGTCCTCTCCGTGCGGGCGACGGACGAGGAGTGACCCGATGGAGTGTGACAGAAAGTGTTGATACGGACGCCGGGCCGACGGTCCGGAAACGTGCTCGAACGGAAAGCGATATAGCCGCCGGGAGGCCAGACACCGGCAATGGCACTCTCCGACGCCGACCGCGAACTCGTGGTCGCGGAACTCGGTCGCGACCCCACGCCGGCCGAGGCTGCACTGTTCGAGAATCTCTGGAGTGAACACTGCGCGTATCGCTCCTCGTGGCCGCTCCTGAGCGCGTTCGACAACGAGGGCGACCAGGTTGTGGTCGGTCCCGGTGACGACGCCGCCGTCGTTGCGCTCCCCGATTACACCGACGACGCGAGCGACGACACACAGGCCCAGGCGGTCGATCCCGCAACGGAGACCTACATCACACTGGGGATCGAGAGCCACAACCACCCGTCCTACGTCGACCCGTTCGACGGTGCCGCCACCGGCGTCGGCGGTATCGTCCGCGACACACTCTCGATGGGCGCCTACCCCATCGCACTCGCCGACTCGCTCTATTTCGGTGACTTCGACCGCGAGCACTCCCGGTATCTCTTCGAGGGCGTCGTCGAGGGGATCTCCCACTACGGTAACTGCATCGGCGTCCCCACGGTCACGGGGTCGACTGCCTTCCACGACGACTACGAGGGCAACCCGCTCGTGAACGTCTCCTGTATCGGTCTCATCGACGACCCCGACCGGCTCGTCACCGCCGTCGCACAGGAGCCCGGCAACAAACTGATGCTGGTCGGCAACGCCACCGGCCGCGACGGCCTCGGCGGGGCCTCCTTCGCCAGTGAAGACCTCTCGGAGGACGCCGAAACCGAGGACCGCCCGGCCGTCCAGGTCGGCGACCCGTACACCGAGAAGTTGCTGATCGAGTGCAACGAGGCGCTCGTCGACGAACACCTCGTGGAGTCGGCCCGTGACCTCGGTGCGGCAGGGCTCGGCGGGGCGAGTGCGGAGATGATCGCCAAAGGGAACGTCGGTGCACACATCGAACTGGACCGGGTCCACCAGCGCGAACCGAACATGAACGCGATGGAGATCCTGCTCGCCGAGAGCCAGGAGCGGATGTGTTACGAGGTCCGTCCGGAGAACGTCGAGCGCGTCCACGAACTCGCCGAGCGCTACGACCTGGGGTCGTCGGTCATCGGCGAGGTGACGGAAGGTAACTACGTCTGTACGTTCCAGGGCGAGGCCGAGGAACCGGAGACGGTCGTCGACGCGCCCGCCGAGTTCCTCGAAGACGGCGCGCCCTTCTACGATCTGCCGGCCGAGGAACCGGCCGAACCGGACCGTGCCCTCCCCGGTGACGTCTCGCTCGCGGAGGCGTTCGAGTCAGTCGTCGGGAGTCCCAACACCGCTTCGAAACAGTGGGTCTACCGCCAGTACGACCACGAAGTGCAGGTCCGGACGGCGATGCGGCCGGGTGACGATGCGGCCGTGCTCGCCATTCGAGAGTCGAACGTCGGTCTGGCCTACTCGGCCGGTGCAGACCCCAACTGGACCGCGGCCGCACCCTACGAGGGCGCCAGGGCAGTCGCACTGGAGAACGCGACCAACGTCGCCGCGAAGGGAGCCACGCCCCACGCCGCGGTCGACTGCATGAACGGCGGCAATCCCGAGAAACCCGACGTCTACGGCGGGTTCAAGGGGATCGTCGACGGCCTCGCGGACATGTGTTCGACGCTCGACATCCCGGTCGTCGGCGGGAACGTCTCCCTGTACAACGACTCCCAGGCCGGGCCCATCCCGCCGACGCCGACGCTCGCGCTCGTGGGTGTCAAGCAGGGCTACGACGCGCCGCCCATGTCACTCGCGGGCGGTGGCGACCTCTTGCTCGTGGGTGCTCGTTCGCTGGCCGGCGAGAGCGAAGCGCGACTCGGCGGCTCGGAGTACCTCGCGAACTTCGGCGGGAGCGACCGCTTCCCGGAGTCGCTCGACCAGCCCGCAGCGTTCGTCGAGACGCTCGCCGACGTCGCCGACGAGGAGACGACGCTCGCGACTCACGACGTCAGTCACGGCGGCATCGCGGTCGCACTCGCGGAGATGGTTCACGACGACGCCGGCGCGACGGTCGAACTGGACGCACCGAACCAGGGCTCACCGGCGGCACACCTCTTCGGCGAGCAGGCCGGCCGGGTCGTCGTCGAGACCACGGACCCGCGGGCTGTTCGGGAGGCGTTCGACGGTGTCGCCCCAGTGTACGACCTCGGCGCTGCCGACGATTCGGGAACGCTCGAGGTCACCGTCGAGGACGATACGCTCTCGTACGACGCCGAAGAGATCGCCGACCTGCGGGACGTCATCGACCGCGAACTGGAGTAACCTGCCTGGAGTGACCTGCCTGGAGTGACCTGTCTGGAGTGACCTGTCTGGAGTCACCTGTCTGGAGTCACCTGTCTGGAGTCACCTGTCTGGAGTCACCTGTCTGGAGTCACCTGTCTGGAGTCACCTGTCTGGAGTCACCTGTCTGGAGTCACCTGTCTG
>Ga0207718_100092_pt1 | contig 111034 bp, 73 predicted proteins | sample A23M2SouthBayCA_FD_187749 | JGI IMG/M metagenome (GOLD analysis project Ga0207718, IMG submission 187749) | Aerobic enrichment media microbial communities from Eden Landing Ponds, California, USA - A23 M2 (SPAdes) | ecosystem: Environmental > Aquatic > Marine > Unclassified | place: Emeryville...
GCGAGCCAAGCCGTCCGTGGGGCCAGTCGTTCTGCGGGGCCGTCACCGGCGAGGATCGCGTGCCGGAGGTCGGGCGGTACGGTGCTGTTCGCCCGTGTCGGCCACTCGCCATCGACGAGTCCCACAGCGACGACGTACGGAATCTCGCGGGCCCAGATATCGTTCGTCTCCAGGATATCAAGTGCTCGCGCGTTCGCGTGTTCCCGACGCCCTGGCCGTTGCCGGGCGAGCGACTCACACATTCCTTGGACTGCTGTCCACGATTCGTCTGTCCACCCGTCCGCTAATCGCTGGCTGTACTTGCTCTCGACCTGTTCGACGAGCGTCTCCATCCGAACGGTCGCACGCGCCGCCGTTTCGGTCTCCAGCAGCGCCGGCGAGTCCGTCGCCTGTCGCTCAGGTACTACGGTTTCCCGGTACGATTCGACCACACCACCGAGGACATCAGCGATAGCTGCCGGTGTCGGCTCCGGATCACGAGCGACCCATTCAGCGTATTCGACCACTCGCCGGTCTGTCCACGCCGCCTCGTTGATGAGTAATTTCCACGCGTGGGTGGGACGCGACTCTTGTGGGAGACGGTGGACTGTCTCCGCGAGCACTTCGGCGGGAAGCGGCCATTCGTCAGTCGCCTCCTGCGGTGTCCACTCCAGCTCCAGCGGTCGGAGGAGGAGTTCCCGATCCGGTTCGTCGGCGGCGAACAACTCACAGAGCGACGTGATCAGCCGATACAGGCCGGTTTCGACGAGGTCGATCTGCGTCCAGAACACCGGCGTGACGCCGTATCGAATCGCGGCCCGCGTGAGCGGTTCCTCGTAGCTGTCCAGATCGCGGGCAACGACGGCGATGTCTCGAACGGGAACACCGCGCTCCCTGAGCGCAGCGACGACAGCCATCGCGGCTCGGGCCTCCTGATAGCGGGTCGTCGTCTCGATCTCCGCCACCGGGACATACGTGTCCAGATTCGGGGCATCGAATCGAATCGCAGATGGCGCGTCGGTCACGTAACCACCACCTGACCCGGATTCGGGACCGACCACACGTCGGCGAGCCGCTGTTCGAGAAACGGACCGGTTCCACGCCGGAGGAAGAGGTGGGCTTCGACGTCACACCGCGACGTGATGGCGTTGAACAGATCGACCAAGGTCGCAGGGACAGTGCTCAGCCCGACTAGGGCGATCCGTTCGGCTGACGGATACGCCTCGGCCCACGCCGAGCCGTCCGTCTCGATCACGATCCGAGTGGCGCGACGGATGAGCGCACCATCTGACGGAGATTTCTCGGAACGACGTCGAAGCGCACGCTCCACGGCAAGCGTTCCATCGAGCAGATCGCTCGCATCGACGTCGATGGGCGACTGTGCCGATTCGATCACCTGACGGAACGCACGCACCCGGTCGGGGTGGTAGTTCGTCGCCACTTCGAGTTCTCGCCGGGCCTGCTCAACGGCATTACCACTCTGTGCAGGCTCCCCACCAAACACCATGCGGAAATATTCGGTCGCCTCGTTCTCATCGTTCAGAATGTCTCCGAGTAGTGCAAGCCGGTCAACGCGATCCAATGCCTTCGAGGGCTCACCGGCCGTCTCCAAGATGTGCGAGGCGACGGCGGTAGGCCCAGTGAACGCGAACGTATCTAATGGCAGGTTCGCATCCGTGAGACGGAGTTTCAGATTTCGCCGGTGAAGCTCCACCGGCGCAATAACGACGGTCGATATCCGACTGGCGTGCTCGGCCCACCCGAGAAGTGTCTCGACATCGCCGACGTGAACGGTGACAGACGCAGGGACGGCGTCGGAATCCGCGACCTTCGAGGACGCCCTCATTCGTCTGCGTCCTCCGTAGGCGTGTAGCAGTCGGTCGTCACTTCCCTGATCAACCGGGCCAACGGTTCGGTCGAATCCGTCGGTTCAACGAGCTTCGACCGGGAGTCGTACTGCGCAGCACCGAGATCGTCCAGCGTGTCCAAATGGTTCTGAGTCAGACCAACGTACACCCGCGAGCGCTGTTCGCCGGTCACTTTACTCGGATCCACGGAGTTTTCGCGGGAGGCTATCTCGACGGAGAGTTCGTTCGCGTCAACACCCTCCTCGGCCCTGTCAACCGACAGAATTACGCGTCGGCGTCGGCTGTTCGAGACTGCCTCGAACACATCCTCCGGGCTCATCGGAATCGCACGCCCGCAATCGACGTCGGTCATCGTCGCCCCTGTGCGAGGAGTTCGCCCTGGTTCGTCAACAGGAGCATCTGCCGGTTCGAGTCACCGATCAGTTCCGCGTAGCCCTCAGCTTCGAGCCGGTCAAGAAGTTGGTCGAGTTCGGTCGAACTCCACTGGGTTTCGATTTCGAGATCTCGGCGGGTCGTCGTGCCCGCGGTCTCGTATGCGTGTTCGATAATCTGGACGAGTGCACGGTCGTTGGCCGGCGTGGTAACCCCGTCTTCAGTCTCCTGAAAGATAGAGTTATGACTCGCGGCGCTGTTAGTGTCTGGTGCTGTCATAGCGAGGCAGCGTTGTCTCCGGTGTCTTCACCACCGGGGGCGCTTTCAGCCGACTAAGCGTACTGTCTAGACTATAAAAGATATTTGTATTCTTAGTGAGCGAAGCGGCAGAGAAGCGGCACAGACGTCCTTCAGCGCATTTTCTATGAAGAATTTAGGAGATCGTTATTTCCTCTGTTTTGAACGGATCGCAGTTCTGGCTGTGGGACCCCAAACGCTTAGTACATAGTTCGCGTACTATAGACTATGTCGGACGCCCCAGCCTCTGTTCAGCCACCGGATGCAGGACACACTGCCCACCGATTCTTCGTCATCCAAGAATTACTTGGCACCCCCGAACTCGCCCGTTTCTACACGGATATCCTGATCAACTCACCGACGACGATTACGGCAGCGCGCGAACGTCAGGACTTCTCCAAGAGTACCGCGTACAAGTACGCCAACATGCTGGAAGAACTGGGCGTCGCAGAAGAACTGGACGAATATCAGGATGGGTCTGCACTCTGGCATGCCGACCCAGTGAGTGGCAACTGGACCGATGAGATCACCCTCGAATTCGGTCCCGCCATCATCGCAGTCTACGGTGCGACAAGCGTTGACGACGATCTCCAACTCTACGTTGATCGGCACGGGAAGGCGGCACTGGCACCGGCGGTGATGGGTACAATCACCTATCTCCTGGGCGAGAGGACCCGTCGCGGTGTTGCCGACGATCTTGGCATTCCCGCTGTCGAAGCCATCGCGGTCACGCAAGCAATTGAGAGAGTCCTAGCCGTCGTGAAGGACTTTGATCCGACGCTTAGCGACGTGACGTTTGAGGTGGACGTTCACTAGCGAGCAATCGAACAGGGTCCGTACCAACACGTCGATGAGTGAGGCACATCCATCACCGTTCCCAATAGCTCTTCTTCTGGATACGAGCTTCCTTCGGACTATTGGAGGAACTGGGAGTGACGCCTATCAGACCTTTATTTAGGTCCTTGGGCGGACTTCTCACCACTCGCCGTCGGTGGCACACTGGTATGCTTGCTCCGATTGGCCGGTGAGCGTCTCCCAATCGATCTGTTGGGCGCGTTCGAGCGGGTCCCCGGTCAGCGTCCGTCGTCGAGAAACTGCTACTGGTAGTTCGACTAGCTTCCCCCAAGCGCTTGTATACATTGGAAACATAGTATACATGTGGGCTCGATCTCCGCACGCGTCCCCGACGACTTAGAGGAGGAGTTAGAGAGGTTCATCGACGAGGAACGTCTCGATACGAGCACGGCGATCCGAAAACTGCTCTCGGAAGGGCTAGAGGAGTGGCGAACGGAACAGGCGCTCGAACGGCTTGAGCGCGGCGAGGTGACTTTCAGTAAAGCGGCCGACCTCGCGGGCGTGGATACGTGGGAACTCGCCCGCCTCGCCCGCGAACGAGACATTACGTGGGTCGGCGACGACCACCTCGAATCTAACCTCACAGACCTCTAATGTTCGTCTTCGACGCGACGCCGCTCATCTACCTTGCAAAAGCAGGCGACTTTCTTTGCTCAGTCGTCTCGATGCATCTCGACTGATACCCAGCGCGTGTACGAGGAGGTTGTCAGTGACCCACGACTGAATGAAGGAGTGGGCTTCCGCGCTGCCACCGCTGTGAGGGCGAAACGTATTGATGACGACGAGTGAAGACTGGATGTAGGGGTTCCGCGAGTAGGCCAAGAACACCTTCGAAGGCTTAGCGCGGTTGGTCGTCGGATACGTCTCACCACTCGCAGTGTATTGGGTGATAGAATTTGTGATGAAATGGATGACGCGCCACACAATCTATGTCCGTGGGAGACGGAAAGCTAGTCAAGATGGCGACGAACAACGACAAGATTCAGTTCCGGGGTGAAGCTGAGAAGGAAGCAACGCAGGTCGTTGACCAGATGCGTCTCGGAGGGATCAACATCAGTGAACTGGCCCGACAAGGACTCCGAGAGAAACTTCGAGGAACTCTCTCGGACAAAGAGAAAATCACCCTTCACCAACGGTACAAGCAGGGAGACATCTCTGAAGACGTTGCAGAGATTCTTCTTGATGAGGGCTTAGGGGAGATTGAGCGCGAGCGGAACGCCTTTGAGGAAGCTTCGGAACTTGATACGACGGGGGTATTCCAAGAGTAGCGATTGCGGACGATGGAGTACGACATCCAGTTATCGTCGATACCGACGCACTAATCGCCGTTGCCAACACACGTCTCTGGTCCCGTCTTAGGACAACTCTGACCGCAACTGTTATTCTTGTTCCCACCCCTAGTGGGAATATGACGAAAGTAGATTCAAAAGGTCGAGTCGTTCTCCCACAAGAGGTGCGAGAGCGTCTCGGTATTACGCCCGGTACAGAAGTGGAAATACACGAAGAAGACGGCAAGGCAGTTGTTGAGCCGGAGGACGACCCTCAACAGATCATCGACCGTATGGAACAGCTGGTTGAAGAAACAACTTCGGAGCGAAGGGAAACGACTCCTCTCAATGGAGGTGCCGATCCAATTGCTCAGAAGCACAGGGAGGCTATCCGGAGTGGAGCGAAGAACAGTAGCGATGAGTGATTCGGGTGGTCCATATCTGTTTGATGTCGGGGTGATTGCCCTCGCTCACACGGAGACCCCTGTTCGTGATGCGGCGCTCTCATATGTCCAAGATGCCATCGCTGGCGACATTGATGCCGTCGTTCCGTATCCCGCGCTGTTCGGAGCACATACTGTTCTGACGACGTACTACGGGCACTCGAATGCAGACGCATCCCGGCTTCTTCAGAATTTTATGGACGCAAAGCGAATCCATTGGTACGACGGGATGTCCCAAGACGTAGTTCGGGATGGGCTCTCTCAGGCAAGCAACATCAATGTGGACGGATGGGATGGGTACTATGCTCAGGTAGCGATTGACGAGGGAGTGAACACTGTATTGACGATTGATGATGACTTCGAACGGTTTGATGCGTTCGATACGGAGGTCATTCTCTCTCCCGACGAATTTAGCGAACTGAATATGTTTCTTCGAGACTAGAAGACCCATCACAAACTCAATCAGGATGCCCAATCCTATCTCGCTCGCTTGCTAAGTGATGGGTGTTACCATATAACGAGGTATGTCCGCTCCCGGGGCACCGAACATACCCGGCGATTACATTTGAATAGCGCTTAACTATGTGCAACACGTTGCACAACAGGAGAAATGCCGAAAACCAAGGTCACAACCACCACCTACACCGGTGAAGACGGTCACGAACGAACCCAGTACCGGACCACCATTCCAAAGCAACTCGCCGAGACGTTCGAAATGGAAGATGCCGAACTCGAATGGAAAATGGGCGGGGCAGCAAACGCACTCGAAATCCGAGTCGTAAACGATGGTTGAACCAGAGTCAGGAGCGCTGTACATTATTCGACAATCCCAGGGTGACGACGACGACACGGCGAGCCTCCGTCTCCAGCGCAAGGTCGTTCCCAGACTTGCGAAAGAACTCGCTGGCGACTGGAATCAGGTAGACGCGTTGGATCTCGGCGTTCACACCGGATTCAGCATCCACTCACGCGACCGTGATGACTCCCGGATCGACGCGAACCTAGCGGTGACCGAAGCCGTGCAGCGTATCGAGAACGGCCAGTATGCATACGTCGTCGCGTGGGATGACACTCGACTCGCGCGTGACGACTACTTCGCTCACTGGAAGCGTGCAGTAAAACTCGGAGATGCAGAATTCGCGTTCGTCGAAGAGGCAGACGTTGGCTCGCTCACTCACGGCGTCAGACGGAAAGTCGAGGAACACGTCAAGAAAGAGGAGTTGAAGAAAGCCATCACCTCGTGGCGCGACCGAGCGAACGAAGGGAAGTGGAACCACCAGCCACCAACCGGATTAGAATTCGACGCTTCTGGTGACTATCTACAGCCGAGTGAGAACTACTACAAATGCCTGCTGGTGATCACTATGCGGAACGCCGGCGAGTCGTGGAACACGATTGCCGAGCGAACTGGGATTTCCCGTTCGACGGTGCGGAACATCTACGACCGTACAACAATGTACACTCAGTACGTAGAGGAAACCGGAGTTCAGGACGAGCCGAAGCCGGTCTCATCTGATTAGAGCGTCAACGGAGATCACCCGCGTTTGTACGTTTGTCAAGATTTCATTGAATCATCGGCGAACCGAGAGACTGTACCTCGGATTGGTTGTTGAGATAGAGCTCGGTGCGGGTTCGGACTGAGTTTCAATGAAGTTTTGAAAAGCGGACGATGGTGGCGGGGTCTGAAGTACAGAACGTGGTATAGAAGGCATGGCTAGCAAGTAATCCGACGATATGGGTCGTCTCTGGCCTAACCATTTAATACGACCAGCGGTTTTGAAATGATGCTCTACAGGTCGGATGCCCAGACTAAGATCGCAGCGAAGACAGATCTTGGTTCACAGGCTCGTCGGTCCTGCAGGAAACCAATACAATACGCTACCATGAGAAAGAAAACAGCGCGGATGGAGACGGTCAGCACAGATGAAACGCACAAGAAAGACAGTGCCTGTGCGCTCTATGAACAGGGCCACGAAATTGCCGCTCGGTTCCATCGCGTCCTCATCGCTGCCCGGGATGCATTGGATGCTGATGTGCAAATCGTCGCTGGAGGCTGCAACGGATGCGTCACCTATGACATTCAAGCTGGTGCATACATCTACTACGTTGCTCAGACACACTCGCTTGACCGCATCTTTATCGGGTACGGCACTGCTGATAGCGACACCAGTGTCACCGACCAAGACATCGCACGCGCAATAGTTACTGCAGCTGAGCGTTTGGATGTCGAGGTGTCTTGGAAGGGCGATACAGACGAGAAAGTCTGTCTTGGTGACGTAACCTTCTACAACGACTGATTCCTGACTGGAACAAAATCGGCGTACTACTCTGTCGGATAGCAGTTCTACTCGCTGAAGGATGGCTCTGATTTGTCTTTCGATGCGATCATATTCCACGTCCGATTCGCATCTTCCACAGTCGTCTGAGCCGGTTGATCGAGGAGTCGCCGACCGCGGGCGGTGAGATCATAGAGTTCGCCCTCAGACGTGACTGCTCGATCCAGAAGGTTGAACAAATACAGTTCGTACAGGATTGCCTGTGTCGCGTAGAGATTCATCCCGATCCAATCTGCCGCTTCTTGAGGGGAGATTCTACTTTGGTTCTCCAGTTTCTGTAGTAAGTCATGCGCTTGTTCGGTTACGACCACGATATCGCTCGGAGTGATTTCCTCGTCGGCTTCCGCTGATAGCTCACGGGAGAGTTCGACAGCTGACTCGACGAGTTCGCCGAACAGTTCGGATTGTCGCCGTTCGTACTTCTCCTGTTTCGAGAGGACGAACTCTCCTTTCTCCGTGGTGACGTGCATCCCGGAGTTTTCGGCTGGACCGGGTTGTTCGAGCAACCCCATCTCGCTGAGTTTCGAGAGTTCTTTCGAGATGTAGTTCGGTGACTTGTCCAGCGCTGCAGCGATGTTCTTGCGCGTTTCGCGGTTGTCGCTACAGAGATTGAGGATTCCCCAGTCGGTGTCTGAAAGCTCCATTAACAGGTTCCTGCACTCCTATTGTAATAGTTATTGTGTTCATCTTTGGATGTCTATCACTACGATGACGTAGAATAGTATGTCTGGTAATCTTTATAAGTAAAACGGCCATAGCGGGACGTAGTCATGATCCAACGGGACCAAAGACGGAAACGACGGCAGGAGAGAGGGACTGTCTCGCTCCTTTGGCCCCCTCGTCGTACCGCACGAGGTGAAACCCGTCGGCAACAGGACTCAACGGACGCGCTGAGTCTGCTAGAAGAACCGGGAAGTCACCCAACTCTCGGAGGGGGATCAATGAGTGAACGCAGCCGTAACACGTCTGATACTGCCGATCAGGAGCCAGACTGCAGAGGGTGGTTGGTGTGAGCAGCCAGCAGCAGAACGAGGAATCCCAAGAGAACTCACTAAACGGAGACGGAACTCCGGGACTCCGATACATCGCGGCACGACTGGAGGCTCACTCGACGCGGATTGAAGCTCTCGAAGACGAGCGTGCTGAGGTGCGCAAAGAACGCGAAGCGCTCCGTGGCGAAGTCGAAGAGCTCCGGCAGGAGAAGGAAGACCTTCGGGCGGAGATCGAGCGCTTGGATGCGCGGACCGACCTATTGTCTCTCGTCGGGAACAGCGACGAGATGACCGCGAAGCAGCGTCGTATTGCGCTCATCCAACACCTGAAGAAGGCGGCTGAGAAGGAGCGTGAGCGCGGCCGGGATGCGAAGGCGTCGATGAACAAGGAAGAGGCCGAGGCGGCGCTCAAGTACCCCGACATCGACCGTACGACGTTCTACGACGACCTCCGGAAGGCACCACGTCTCGTCGGGAAGAACGACGTCCTCTGGTACGAGAGCAGCTCCGGCGGGGAGAGTCGGCTGAAGTTGAACCTAGAGAACGGCGGTCTCCCCGGCGACGTCGTCGGTCATCGTCGGAGGAACGGAGGCGAGTAACTGTGGGAGCCCCACAACACCTCGGAGGTGGGAAGCCCCCGCCGACGGAGATGGTCTCAGACGATACCCTCTGAGGCCTTAGAAATTGTACGGTAGAGACGGTTGTAAACAAAGGTCGGTTAGCTGATGGTATGCTCGCTGACCGCTCGCTCCGCTCGCTCCGGGCCGGGAACCACACCCCGGCAAGGGTGTTGTGGGGCTCCAACAAATCGACATGAGAGCAGAACACCACGATATCACCGAACGTCTGATAGGATTCCTCCGGGACTACTACCGGGAGGAAATCGCACAGCTCGCTCAGCACTACCCGCGAGAGCAACGCTCACTCCACGTAAGATACGAGGACGTCTTCCGATTCGACCCCGACCTCGCGGACGACATCCAGGAGCATCCGCGAGAGATGCTGGAGTACTTCGAAGAGGCGCTCCAGTTGTATGACCTCCCCGTGGACATCAGCCTCTCCGACGCCCACGTCCGCATCCACGACCTCCCAGACAATGACGTTCTCGACGTCGCAGAGGTTCCGCGTCACGAGAATATCGGGAGGCTGCTGGGAATTCGCGGCCAGGTCCAGAAGGTCAGCGCAGTGAAGCCGCGCATCGTCGAAGCCACCTTCGAGTGCCAGCGCTGCGGAACCCAGACGAGTATCCCGCAGGTCGGCGACCACCTTCAGGAACCGCACGAGTGTCAAGGGTGCGAACGACAGGGCCCGTTCCGGCTCGACTCGTCGGCCAGCACGTGGACCGACCACCAGTTCGCCCGCGTTCAGCAGCCGCCCGAGCGCACGAAAGGCGGTGAGGGCGAGACTATCGATGTCCATCTCGAAGACGACATCATTCAGGAGTTCGACGCCGGTGATCGCGTCACCCTCACCGGTGTTCTCGACATCGAGGAGCCGGAGGGTGATCAGACGCGCGACTTCGACACCACCGTAGACGGGCAGGCAGTCGTCCGAGAGGAGAGTTCGTACGAAGACATCGACGTCTCTGAGCACCTGGATGAGATCGAGGCCATTGCCACCGGTGAGCATGGTGACCCGTACGACCTGCTGGTTCAGTCGATCAACCCGGAGCACGAGGGTGACGAGGATGTGAAGCTCGCCATCGCGCTCCAGATGTTCGGCGGGTGGTCCCGCGGTGGGCAGAAGCGCGGGGACTCCCACATCCTCCTGATGGGTGACCCTGGTTGCGGCAAATCGACCTTCCTTCAGGCGGTCGATGAACTCGCACCGCGCTCGACGTACGCCTCCGGAAAGGGGGCCACGGCGGCGGGGTTAACCGCGGCGGCGGTAGCCGACGACTTCGGCGACGCCGAATGGGGCCTCGAAGCCGGCGCTCTCGTCCTCGCTGACGGCGGCGTCGCATGTATCGACGAGATAGACAAGGTCAACGACAGTGTCGTCTCGTCACTCCACGACGCCCTGGAGAGTCAGCTGGTCCGGATAAACAAAGCGGGCATCAACGCGACGCTGAACGCCCGGACGGCGCTGCTGGCGGGGGGAAATCCGGAACACGGACGGTTCAACCCCTACCAGCCAATTGCTCAGCAACTCGACCTCGGTCCGACGCTGATGTCTCGATTCGATCTGATGTTCATGGTCTCCGACTCGCCCGACGAGGAGGCCGACCGAGAGGTCATCGACCACATGATGCGGTCTCGGCGGGCGGCGGCGAAGAAGGAACTCGGTGAGAATCTCACCGAGGAAGAGCGGAAGAGCATCGAGCCGAAGATCTCCCGCGAGACGCTGCGTGCGTACATCGCCTATGCGAAGGAAGAGGTGACGCCGTACATTCGGGAGTCCAACACGGAGGCGCGCGAGTACCTCCGTGAGGAGTTCCTGAAGCTCCGTCTCGCCAACGCCGACGAGGAGGACAACCCAGTGCCGGTGACCTACCGACAGGAGGAAGCCATCGAGCGCCTCGCTGAGGCGTCTGCACGAGTCCGTCTCTCCGACGAAGTCCGGCGGGAGGACGTGGACCGTGCTCTCGCGTTGGTTCGGAAGTCGATGGAGCAGGTCGGCATCGACCCCGAGAGCGGGCAGTTCGATGCGGACGTCGTCGAGACGGGGCAGAGCAAGAGCCAACGCGACCGGCGAAAGCAGGTTCTTGCCGTCATTGAAGATCAGAACGGGACGACCGTCGAAGAGGTCACGGACATCATCGAGATGGACGAGACAAAGGTTGAGCGCGACATCGAATCGCTGAAGCAGCGCGGTCAGGTCTACGAGATAGACGGCGAACTGCGGAAATCGTAGTCGGGGGTAAGTGGTTTCGCTGCTTTTCCTGGGTAGGCGTCCCACTGTGTTCTTTCGGGGCGGTGATGACCACCCGGCCCGACGACGTCGTCGAAGACACGTATCACGTTCGCGTCCTCACCGTCCACGCGAGCAAGGGAGCCGAGGCCACGGACGTCTGCTGTTTCGATGGAATCACAGGGAAGATCGCCCGCGAGATGGATCGGTCGGAGGAGACGCGCCAGAACGAAGCCCGGACGTGGTACGTCGGCCTGAGCAGAGCATCAGAGCGACTGCACCTGATGTACGACGCCTTCCCTGGAGCCATCGATCATCTGCCGGAGAATCTCGCGCCGCAGGCGGCGGCGTCCGCTCGACAGCAGGCGAGCGAAGCGATGACGGACGGGGTGCTGACGACCGATGACAACGGAGAGGAGTGCGTCGACACGGCCTCCAGACGCATCGGCGGTCACGGGGAGTCCAGTACGCGTTGACGAGGTGACTGACGAGCACGTCGTGTTGGAGCTACCTGACTCGGTGTACGACGCCGACCGTGTGATTCCACAGGATCTCATCGAGTTCGGGCAGACGGCTCGGAACTGGTTCTGCTGGGATCTGGAACAGAAGCAACCGCGTGCCCCGTTCAACGACGGCTATGCAGGGACGGTGAAGTGGGGCCGGAATTCGGTTTCGTGGGACAACCGAGTCGGCGGACGGTTCGGCGACGTGATGGAGGCGCTGAACGGTACTGTGGATGGGTATCTCGATTCGTCGTGGTACTGGGGAACGACAGACGACGGCGAGGCCGTGGAGTCGCGTCCGTTGTACCCGATGGTGATCGTACCCCACGCAGACTTCCAGCCGGACGACGGGCCCCTTATGCTCGTTGATCTGGATGACGTGATCGACGTTCGGGACGATGGGACGGGTATGATGACCCGGGAGGCGTGGGACATCATTCAGTCGCTCGGCGGATACGCGGAGGTGTCGCGGTCGATGACCGGCACGCACGTCTTCGTAAAGGGACGGATTCCCGGCGACGTCGATGGGCGGGAGATTATGGAAGAGTTGAGTGAGTGCGGGCACGTCGAGATCTACGGATATCCGGCCAACGGTCGGGTGGTCGGGACGACGTGGCTGCACATCGAGGATACGCCGCAGCATACTGTTCCCGATGCGCAGGACGTGATCGACGAGTTGGTCGAGGAGTACGTCGATGAGGAGGATCAGCTGAGCGACCAGGAGCAGGCTGCTGCCGTGATCGAACAGTACCAGTCCCAGATTCGGGGCGATCAGAGTGGGGGTAGTCGGTCGAAGTACTACGACCTCGATCCGGTTCCGATAGCGAACACAGGACCGTTCCGGACGTACGGGAGGAACGGTCAGGGTCCGCATCCCGTCCATGGGGCGACGGCGTCCCACGACAATCCCGGGCCGGACGACGAAGACAGCACGAACTTCGGTGTGGATAGCCAGAACGGGTGGAAGTGCTGGGCCCACGACGACGGTGGGGGTGCGCTCCAGCTGATTGCGGTCCTCGAAGGCATCAGGGACTGCGGGAATGCAGCGGACGTTATGCAGGATCCGGAAGATGCGCTTCACGTCTGTTTGGCGGCCCGTGACGAGTACAGTTCTGACCTGGATGACGAGGATCCGCCTACGGTGGCGCTGAAAGGCGTTTGTGAGGTTCAGAATCTCGATTATCCCGAGGATGGGCCGCTCGATAGTGGGACGTACGAGATTGCTCGGGGGCTGTACAATGCGATGAACTACTGATCACCAGGCGTCGTCGATGGCGCGTTGGTAGGCGGTTTCTGCCTGGTCGGCTACTGCGTCCCAATCGTATCGCTTGGCGCGTTCGACGGGGTTCGTCGGTGGTCGTTCACCACGTAGTGCGGCGTCGAGTGTCTCCGTCAAAGAATCGACCGTGGGATCGACGAGGAAGCCTGCGCCGTCGATGACTTCGTCTGCGGCCGAATCAGGATGGTCTGCGGCGATGACGGTGCAGTCGGCGGCCATCGCTTCGGCGAACGTGATGCCGAACCCCTCTCGGGTGCTCGGAGACGCGAAGACGTCGGCAGCGCGTATGTGACCGAGAACGTCATCGTAGTCGTCGAGGAACCCGAGAAATTCGACGCGGTCGGCGTGCGTTAGTGACTCTTGCGTTCGTTCGAGGCGTTCGCGTTCGGGTCCATCGCCGACGATACCCAGAGTGGCGTCGTGATCGTCGGCGACCGCGTCGAAGGCATCGAGAAGCACGTCCACGTTCTTGTGTTCGATGAGTCTGCCTGCGAAGAGTACGTCGTAGCCCTGTTCGGGTAGCGGGGCGCTTCTGACCTGTTCGACGTCGATACCGTTTGGCACGATTTCGATGCTCTCGCGGGCGGGGCCGATAGCGGCGAGACGGTCGGCCGTGATAGACGAGATCGCTACCGGATGTTGTGGTGTGCGTGCGGTGACGTGCTCTGTGAGTTTGCCGAACGGGGCGAGGTATCCGAGGTACTCCTCCCAGTAGTCGCCCCAGACCTCGTGCCACGTCGTTACGAGTGGCGTCTCTGTGCGGAGACTGGCGAGTTTCGTGGCGAGCACCGGGAAGTACGGGAAGACACTGGCGACGACGACGTCGTGTTCGTCGCGGCGGAGGTGTCTGCGGAGTTGGGGGAGTGCGCGGGCCGCGAAGTCGAGAGCCTCCGTGATGGAACGACGATCTCCGTCGTAGAGGTCGGCTTCGGGGGCGACTGCGCGCAACGTCATTCCCTCGTGGGTGGTCTGTTCGGGACCGTCCCAGAAGTGACGGCCATAGATGGTGACGTCGTGGCCTTCGTCGGCGAGTCGAGTGCCGATTTCGTGGATTCGCTTCTCGGCCCCGCCGGTGACGAACGGGTAGACGACATTCGACACAAAGGCCACGCGCATTATCCGATATGCCGAGAGTATGGGATAATGTCTTTTCGATGTGCCGACAGGCCAACGAATGGATCGTAGCGACTAGTAACGCGGTTTGACTGTTCTTGGAGGGAATTGTTCACGTAACACCTATGTCCCATCATGTTTTCCATCGATACAATGAGTGAGGACTGGGAGAATGTCATCCTGCTTTCTGCGGACGCACTCCGAGCAGATCACCTCTCCTGCTACGGCTATCACCGCGACACGTCGCCCGTGCTGGACGAGCTCGCGGAGGAGAGTATTCGGTTCACGAACGCGTACAGCGCGAGTTCGCACACGCGAGAGGCGGTTCCGGCGCTGTTGACCGGGAAGTACCCCGACGTCGCTATTGACTCGAAGTACCACCTCGAATCTGACACTATTGCGTCAACGCTCTCCGAAGAGGGGTTTGCGACAGCAGGGTTTCACTCGAACCCGTTTGTCTCACGGGCGTACGGTTTCGACCGGGGCTTCGATGTCTTCGACGACGATCTCCATCTCGGCCAACATAAGCTGATCGCGCTCGCACAACGCGCACTTGACAAGTTTCGGAACCGCCACTACGCGCGAGCCGAGGAAATCAACGAGCGCTCGCTAAATTGGATCGACTCACTAGACGACGGAGAGTCATTCTTCCTTTGGAATCACTATATGGACACACACGGTCCGTACGAACCCCCTAGAGAGTACGCGACGCTGTACTCCGATGATGGTGGGAAGGGGAAAGACGTACAATCGTTGTATCAGCGGGCGATTGACGATCCCGACTCGGTTACGGAGGAGGAGCGGCAGTTATTGATTGACCTGTACGACGGGGAGATTCGATACAACGACAAACGCATCGGGGAGTTCCTCGATGAGCTTCGGGAGTGGGATTTACTGGAGAACTCGCTGGTGATATTTACTGCCGACCACGGGGACGCCTTCTACGAGCATGGGTATTACGAGCATCCGCGCTATCTGCACGATGAAATTACGCACGTGCCGATGCTAGTTCGGACGCCCGACGGTAGGTCTGGTGAGGTGGATGCGCCGGTGAGTACGCTGGACGTTCGGAGTACTATTGAGGGTGAAGTGGGGAGTTCGGACGGTGTTTCGTTGTTTGAGGAGATTGATCCCGAGAGAACGGTGTTCTCCCAGGCTCGCGGCGAGTACGAGAACGAGCATCTGTGGCGCTACGCGGCGCGGCAGCAAGGAGAAGTGTGTTTGTGTGAGCGCCATCGAGAGACAGATGAAGTGGAGTTCACTGGCGATGCGAGTCGGGAGCTACGGAACGAACTTGAAGAGCACGTCCAGAAGCGAATCAGGCGGATGAATGGCGAGGAGCTGGAAGCGGAGGACGAGGCTGATGCAGAGATTGAGCGACGACTGGAAGCGTTGGGGTACAAGGAATAACGATGCGGGTCGCAATGGTAGAAGACGACTGGTGGCCTGTTACTGGGGGTGGCCCGGTTCACGTCCGGGAGCTTTCGTTGGCTCTCGCAGAACACCACGACTGTAAGGTCGATATCTTCACCCGTGCCTTGGAGAAAGACGGGGAAGAATACCGTGACCGAGAGGAATACAAATCCGGTGCCGTCACAGTACACCGTCTTCCTCCGTGTACGGAATATTGGAATGCTATCGGTCGGGTGTCTTCGATGGTGACGCCGATTCCGGAACTGTTGTGGGGCGACTTCGATATCATCCACGGCCACACCTTCCTGCCTGCGGTTCCGACGCGTATTTCCGGAGTTCTGTCCGGAACGCCGAACGTGTTTACCGTTCATGGTACTGCTTTGACTTCGGGTGTCGGGCACGACGAGTCGGCTCTTTCGGGCGTGAAGCGTCGTATCGAGAGGCAGTTCATCCTCGGCTTCGACTACGATGCCGTCATTTCCGTCAACAACGAGCACGTTGACCTTCTGGAGACGGGCCACGACGACGTCCATCCGATTCCGAACGGCGTTGATCTCGACCGATTTGACGTTAATGAAGAACGAACACAGGACGTACTCTTCTTGGGGCGACTCGCCCCGAAAAAACGGGTGAGCGATCTCATTGATGCGTTCGCCCATGTTGAGAACGAGTACCCTGACTCGACGCTCCGAATTGTCGGAACGGGACCGAAGCGAGAGGAACTCGAAGAGCAAGTTGCGTCGTTGGGAATCAATAACCGAGTGTCGTTCGAGGGACGAGTTCCGAATGAGGCGATTCCTGGGTATTACGCTTCTGCTGGTGTGTTCGTGTTGCCGTCTGTATGGGAAGGACATCCGCTTACACTGCTGGAAGCCTGGGCCGCGAGTACACCCGTCATTGCCTCCTCGGTGGAGGGCATTGAGGAGTTCGTCGAGCACCGAGAAACAGGGTATCTGGTTCCGTCGAAATCCCCGGACGAGCTAGCAAACGCAATTCGGGTTGCACTGGATAATCCGGGGGAAGCGAAAGAATGGGGGACGAATGCCCGCGCGTTAGTGGAAGAAAAATACTCGTGGGAAGGGGTGGCCGACCGGACGTACGAACTGTATCAGAGTCTCGTCTGACTACTCCATATACCCGAGGTCGGCGAGTCGGTCCTCGACGCTCGATGTGTCCTGTTCGTCGTTTGAGCCGGCGTAATCTCCGGCCAGTTCATCCCAGTCTTCGCGTTCGACTTGTTCTTCCGTATCGGTGAGGACCTTTCCGTCAGTTTTCGTGTCAACTGGAATCCCGAGTTCGGCAGCGACGGTCGGGGCGATATCGTAGATTTCGGCCTGGTCGATATCCCCGAGCGAGCGATTCGAGAGGAGAATACCCTCGGGTTTGTGGTTCTTGTGCGGGTTCCGCCGGAACGTATCGAGAATTGACCCGCTCACGTCGTACTGGTAGTCACGGGGGAAGAGCGCGATGTCCGGGGCGTCTTCGAGGTGCTTTCCCTCGTAGACCTCTTCGCGGGGGCGAACGTCGTCGAAGACGAGGTTTCCGTCCGGGTCTCTGATTTCCTTGAGTTCGTTGATGATTTCGGAGCGGACCTCCTCGTACTCTTCTTCGGGAATGACTCCCTGCGGGTCTCGGCCTTCGACGTTGAGGTGGATACCGAGGCTGTTGAACAGGAGCTGATAGGCCATCGAATTGGGGTGGTCGACGACCTGGTTCTGTGCGGCGACGAGCGCGTCTTCGGGTAGAAGGCGTTCGACGTACTCTGCTAATCCGACGCTGTCGAGCGTGCGGTGGATTCGACGTGGGGAGAGACCAACCTTGGAGAGGGTGTTTGCGGTCGCCTTGACGCCCTGTGCAACCGAGGAGGTTTCGTCGTCTTCATCCTTGCCTTTGAGGGCGTCTTTCTGCTGGCGGAAGTACTGTGCGTCACCCTCGGTCGTTTCGCAGTAGCCGTTCTCCGCCAGCCAGGAATTCACGTAGAACGTCCACTCGTAGTCCCCCATGCCGTGATCCGACGCGATGAACACCGTGGGGTCGTCGCCGCCGAGGTCGATAATGTCGCCGACGAACTCGTCTACCTTTTCGAGGACCTGTCGGATCTTGTCTCTGTCGTCGAGGTCGTGGAAGATGGAGTCCGTTACTTGGAACTGGACGGCCATGAGGTCCCAGTCGTAGCGTTCGTTGAGGAAGCGGGCCATATCGCGGCGGTGGCGGGCAACGTCAACGTACTCGGAGACGGCGTCTGAGTCGGTTCCGTACTCCGGGTAGATGACGTACTCACCGTACTCTGCTTCATATTCTTCTCGGATTTCCTGAGGGTAGAATTCGACGTCTTCGGGAGCGAGATAGCCAGGAACGATGGCACCGTTATCGACTTTAGAGGCGGGGTGTGTGACGGGGTAGTTGATTGAGATAGAAGTGAGGTTCTGGCTCTCTACAAGGTCAAAAACATAAGCGGAGTCGACGGATTGGCGGTTTATGAGCTTTTTATCATAATTATCCGATGTAAAGAAATCAAATACCCCGTGATGTCCCGGGCCTCGGCCGCTTAGTAACGAAGGCCAAGCGCAAGGGGTCCATGGTGGGTGTGTACTCTGTAAGCCATACCCATTACCTTCTCTCTTAACTGTATTTAATCTGGGAAGGTAACCACTTTCTATCCATTCGTTAATCTCTCTCCAAGCTAAACCGTCTAGTCCTATAAGAATAATATCACTCATTTTTCTCGGTTAGTCCTAACAGGTTGTTCTGTATCAACGTGTATATCGTTCTCTGAGACCTAGCTGTAAGGTGCTCAGTGAATTTGTCGGACAGGGCGAGTTCACTGAGGTACTTATTCCAGTAGTCACCCCAGCCATCGTGACAGGTCGTCACAAGTGGCGTGTCAGTACGTATGCTGGCGAGTTTGATAGAGAGGACAGAAAAATAGGGAAACACACTTGCGACGACCACGTCGTGCTCGTTGTTGCTGATGCGGCGTCGTAATGGCAGCAAGGTGCGAGCGGCGTAATCTAGAGCCCCAGTTATGGACCGTCGTTCCCCAGCGTAGAGATCGCTCTCAGATGCGACAGCGCGGAGCGTCATTACTTCGTGCGTAGCGTCTTGCGGGCTGTCCCAGAAGTACCGGCCGTAGCCTGTGACCTCATGGCCCCGGTCGGCGAGGCGGGTGCCGATTTCGTGGATGCGCTTCTCGGCCCCGCTAGTGACGAAGGGATAGACGACGTTACTGACGTACGCCAAGCGCATTAGATGTGGGGTTGGAATGTGGCAGTAATACTGTTTCGATGGTGTCGGTTCCGACCTAAGGCGCTATCCCTGTTCACCCAAAGATTCCTACGCTGCCTCAATGAAAGGACCAGTGTGGAGTTTGGCACTGGCGCACTTCGCTTCCGGGGCACTTTGTGTGATTCTCTTTCTGGCGTATCACCCGGTTCGAACTCGCTACCACATTGCAATGTCTGTCGTCTGGGCCATGCCCCGATTTTTGGCGAGTTTCGCCGTTCTACGAGCAGGCCTTTCGGCGCATTGGTCACTCAAAGTATGGGAACGTATTCTGGTTCCATTCATTGTTAAATCGTGCAGATGCTGGAAACTCGCATCGGCCGGCTGCCGTCACCGTTAGTATATATTTTCTCATCGCAGTCATTTATGCCAAACGTAACCAGGAGGAGCGGGTGTTCGATGTTGACTTCGAACGATTTCAAAACGGCTTCCGGCTGTTGGAAAGCGCATTTGTAACCGGGAAGGGGAAATTTTAGTGTCCTGATTGCGTAATTATATATAATAGAGACTTAAAGGTCTCGATTCAAAACTCGCGTTCTATCTCGTACCAGTATCCAGAATCGATGGGGAGTTTCTTTTATCGATAAATAAAATCAATCTTTGATCTTTACTATGCCAATACCACCCCACATTGCCTCTTTGCCATGATCAAACTGAATTGACTCGTACCTAGGTTTAAGTTCATTCCAGAGTTTACCAACCCCGATGTTACCATGATTTGCGTGTATATCGTGAAAGGCTATGTACCCGCCCGTTCGAACGACCTCAGACCATAACTCAAAGTCGCGTTTTACGCCTTCATATGTATGATCTCCGTCAATAAAAATAAAATCAGCAGATGAATCCTTAAGTTGTTCTACTGCCCTATTAACAGTTGACTGCTTCTGACTTGATTCATTTATAAGTGTTAGATCAACGTTTTCGGGGGGAAATAGCCTATAAAAGTCAAGTTTCCTATGCCAAAAATTTACATCTATACTGATGATTTGTTTAATAGATTTAATTCCGTGACACCAGGTCCATAGTGATCCTCCTTCCGCGGTTCCAATTTCAACAATCCGTTCTGGGTCGATATCGTCAATGAATTGAGCAAGTTTGACTAGTTTCTCCGACGAGATCTGTGGTTCTATACTTCGGTATAGCCCAACACCACGAAATGATGACGCAGCGTCTACAGCATCTTTGGGAGATGAAATACTACTGGTTGTAAGATTAGATAACCGATGCTTAGACAGTATAAAGGAGATATCTCTATAAATAGGGAGTCGGTCGGCTTGATGTTTAATATTACCCCTGAGCCATATTTTTGACCTTTTGACAGCAGTATAAATATCATATTTATTGCGCACACGAATAAATTTCTTAATCAACGTAATAGGGTTGGCAGCCATATAACCAATATGTGTAGGAAGCAATCATATCAATCTTGGCTCTAACTAACTGGGTGAAACAACGCCCTGAGAATTACAGCATCCTGCCGTACGCTAGTTGCTATGTGCAATCAAACAGCCTCCGGCGGGATGCTACAGGTATTATTGAGCTTACGCTGATAGTATTGCGGCCAAAGCCGCTCGATACGGAGATCGAGCGGCGTTGTAAGCAGGCCTGGGAGCAAGCTCCCTGCTCAGAGTGTGGCGAAACCGCCAACCAGACCGGGGACGACAGTCCCCGCGTCCGGTGTACCAACCGCCGGTACATCTTCACATACACGCTTAACACTCCTTTCCATGGCCGCACGCTTTCTCCCGGCAAAATCGTCATCGCGTTCGCCCTCTACGCTGACACGCTTCTCAGCATCAACCAAATCACCCAGTTATTCGACGCCGTATACAATACCGTCCACACCACGATTCAAGAGCTAGAAGCCGCTTTCGAGTACGGTTCCTATCTGGTCTGGGAACGCATCCACACTATCGACGGCCCGACCCGAATGACGAAACCGTTAACAAGTGCTCTGACTACAAGGGACAGAGGTCGCCGCAGAACGGCCTCTCCCACGGCGGCTACTATGAAGAGGCCGATCACGCTGGGAAGGAGGGCCCTGCTGACACGATGACGATCACCGGCGTGTGTCGTGATACGCTTCGTGTGCTCCGAGCTGAACCAGGTGCTCAACCTGAAGAACTAAAGTCAGCACTCGACGAAGTCGGGATTCTTCCGGTGAGAATTGACAAAGTCTGGTATGACAACGAGCAAATCGTCGTTCACTCCGAAGAATTCGTTACGGATGACGGCGTTCACATCAACCAAGTCAAATGTCTTGGGCGTGTTTAGACGTCATTGAGAGTGTCTCTATTTGCCGTTTCAAATCGGATAGTCCCGACTTGGGTAGACATCTTTCCGTCAATTCGACGCGTTCGAGGACAGATCTACGGGGGGATACGCGCAACGGCGTGATTTCGAGGTTGTGCACTGTCCCCTTTCGTTACTTCTGACCGCCTAATTCACCCCAAAAGGGCGCCAACAAGGCCCAAAGACAGCGTCTAAACACGCCCAATGTCTTTGGTCGCTTATGAATCCGTGACTATGGAAATTCCGTGGTCTCTCCAGACATGGATTTGGGCAGTCTATCCGAACCTACGGGTTCGTACGGTTGCCGAACCTCGCTGGAGCACCGCTAAACGGTCTTCTTGACTGCTTCGTTGTCAATGTGTTTCACTGAATTATGCAAGATCCGAGTGTATATTTTCCCCAATTAATATTATAATAAAGTTACTGACTTCTCTTCAGAAAGTTCCCTAAAAGTTCTACGTATATAAGGCTGCACTGCCGCTTGAGTATACCTTGTTGGTCCAAGGGGGCTCCAATCTAAATACTGAATGATATCTAGTGAAATATAGAATTGATTTCCCAGACCTTCCTAATGTCCGGTAATTTTCAATAGATTCTGGGTTATTTTGTTTTAGGATCCCATTTAATACAGTACGATCAATTTTACTCCCTCGTGATCCAATCAGGAATCGTTCGTATCCTTCAACGTATGAACTAGTGTGGGTTGAAGAAGTATAATCAATTGCAAAGTTAGCACCTGCGACCTGTTCAGAACTCATTCCTGCCCGAAAATCATCATCGCCTAATTCAGCCTTCGCAACTATCGGTGCCAGAACTCCTGCGAACACTATGCAAATCACAATTGAAACTACTATTATATGTCCAATACCCGGCCGGTTCTTGATAAATTGGTATAAAACCCATCCGACGACGGGTGCAAACAGAATTGTAACCGATGGCAGAGCCCTCGTCGCTGGAGCGTCTCCAAGAAAGGCTAAGGCAAAGAGTGTGAAAATTGCACCTGCCATAAAAATATACCATACCTTTGTAAGATTGGAATCTCTCTGCGAAGCCTCATTCACTACATGATACATGGCTAAAATCAGAATGCCAGCCATAATTAGGATCGGTAACCCCCAACTCAAGATCCCCGGGATTTCGTAGCCGAATAATTCGGTGGTTGGAATCTCAGAGGTATTGGCAGCCCCATTAGCTTCAGATGTAGGAGAAGTGCCAACCGTTAGAGACTGTACTGTCCAAATCACTCGCATCACCTGAAATCGGAGGTAATCCGCTATCACATAGTAATAGAATCCTGCTGAGAAAACTACCAATATTGCGGTTGTCGGTACTGTAAAGTTCGGATTTAGGTCATTTAATCCAACAACAGAAGAAAGGTGTTTGAATACCCAACTGCTTGCTACCGCTGCGAGACACACCCCAGAGAGAACTAACGGGCCGATATTCTGTATTGTAACTCCAAACGTGAGAAGGATAAACAGAACACCAGTCACCCGCTTGGAGCTCTTTTGGCGGAATATCAAGTAGAACACGAACGGAACAAGAGCTGTAAATAGCGCCTGTGCAAAAGGTTCGGCCCCGGCTCTAATATGATATGTTCCAATAGATACAAAAAGGGTAGCAAGCAAAGCACCCCGAATGTTCGACAGAATGCACTTTGCAAATAGGTAGACACCAATCAGACTAAGTGATATAATAATTCCCAGAATGAAGTAACCAGTTTTGATTGGCATTCCAGATATTAGTGTCGAAGCTGCCGCAAAGACGTGGGCAGCTGGAAAGTTAGCGTAATAAGTAATAGACTCCGGTACTATTCTTCCGGTTGAAATGATATATCCTACTGCCGTCTGGTGAAATTTGTCTTGTCCATATATTGGATAACTATACCACGGAATAGACCGAACTACCAAACCCACTAGAATTATTTGCGATAGTTGAAGAGATGGTTTGATTGTTAACCCCACGATCCGGATTGCGAGAATCAAGACGGTAGTAATAATAAATATGTAATACCAGTCATTAATCCCTGGGTTTGAAATCACTCCAACCAAGGCACCTACTGAGATTAAAGAAAAAAATATTATATCAAATAATTTAGAATATTGTTGGTTAATTTCACCAATCATAATTTTCGGGGAGGACATATACACTATGAATACGAAAGAAGCTAGGAATATCGTAAGAAAGGAAAAACTTAGAGTGTCCTGTTGGATTAAAAAGGATAGATACAGTGAGCTAACGGCTACCCCAATGGGTAAGGGTTTCCCGAGCCCCCGTATTCGGCGCAACGACATATGAGTGTATATCAGGAGAAAAGGCAAAACTGTTCGGAAAGCAGCCGGGGCAGTATTCAGTTAACGCAGAACGTTGAGGGTCCAGATCTTGAGTGATAATACACACTCGCTACCTTAGATTAGAATTCATAGGGAAATGAAAAGAAGAAGATACCCATCATCAAGGTATCAGGGGCACGTATTATCCGAGTATAGTGAGGATAGAATTTATTAGAAGAAGATTTTCTCGTAGTAATTGATTGATTTATCAAGCGAGAAGTCATATGCCCGATTCTGAAGTGATTCCTTATCCAGGGGGTTTTCTAATGTCCACAACACCGCTTTCTTCAAACTTTCTGGATCTCGAATGGGTGTCAGGGGTCCGTAACGGCCGTCACTCAATATCTCAGAAGGTCCACTTGGACAATCAGTAGATACAACGGGACAACCACAAGCCATTGCCTCTACAAGCACATTTCCAAATCCTTCCCATACAGACGACAACACAAAAACATCTGCGTTAGCCATATATGCGAAAGGATTCTCCACGTATCCTGGCATTTCTATCACATCAGATAACCCTAGAGACTGTGTTAGATTATCTAACTCAGCCCTTTTCCCTCCATCACGCCCAACGATTACCAACTTGGCGTCATCCCGTTCTTCCCTAATGAGTTTAAACGATCGGACGAGTGTAGAATAATCTTTCCTTGAACTTAGAGAACCCACGCTCAAAACCACAGGTGTGGACTCATTATTAAACCAATTATGATCGATGTCTACTTTCGCTTTCTCCATTATTTCAGGGGTTATCACAGGATTATATACAACATCTATGCAATCTCTCGGTATTTCTGCTACTTTAGATAACTCATTTGCAGTCCCATTCGAAACTGCAACTATATGATCAGCCTTCGGATAAAGATATTTCTCCGACCAATAAAGGAGCTGGTTTTTCATATTTCTCTCTGTATCCTGTTCTGAGTACCCACCGGAAAGCGGAGAGTTATGCTCGCTAATGACAAGTTTCGAGTCGCTATTTGATATTTGATGTGCAATAATAGCGGGAATATTAACATGGTTACCTGCTGTGAATAGTGAATCTGGCTCTTTCTGTCGAAGATACTGTGCGAGTCCAGGAATACTTGCCGCTACCCCGATTCCTGGCACTTGCGGTGAAGAAAGGTCGATAAGATCCACATCGGAATCAACACGGTTGAGAAGTTCACCATTCGCATTTGCCAAAACAAGATCGACATTATAGCCCCGTTCTACGAAACCGTTCGCAAGATGAATTACAACTCTCTCAGCACCACCCACAGTCATTGTTGGGTGGAAGATCGCTAGCTTTTTCTGTCCTTTACTCACCATTTCTAAGATTTATACCCGAGATTCCGCAATCTATCTTCGATAACCGAATCGTCCACGGACCCATCGCGCTCTACAGGGGGTTCGTCGGTAATCTGCTTCCTATCTCCATTTTCGTACTCAAGCCACGGGACATTAACAAGTTGGGGGACATATAGTCCACCTGGATGCCCATATCCTTTGATCGGAATGGGATTAATACGATCTCCGATGAGATTCCCATGATCCGCTGTAACAACTGTCTTCCCCGGCAACTCTTTCATTAATCTTTCCACATATGGTAACACACACTGGAGGTTATCTACATATGCATCCCACAATTGCTTGTCTCCAATATTTATATCCCCAGTCATTATTCTCTTCCAAAATAAGACGGGTTTGTCGGGTGCTCCCGGAGGAACTTTGTCAAATTCTGTATCCGAATTTATGAATGGATGATGCGGCTGGACATAATGAACGACAAGTCGCTTGTCTGGGTAGTCCTTTGCAGCCTGGAGGGCATACGTGTTCATTGTTTCCGGAAGGACAGTACCAACCTCATCATCCCATCCATCCTCCTCCCAAACGTTTATAGTAGCGTGAGTTTCCGTTTCTATTTTCCCAACAGAACGGTCGTGTGAAAGCCAAGGATTACTGGTGACATACACAGTATCGGTTAATGTTCTCCCGTCAAAGTTTGCCTTTAGGAATTCACCAGTTTGGGATCCACGGGAAACCTTAGATTCAAGTTTACCTGGAAGATCGTGGTTTTCTTTAAATGTATCATACCTACATGCATCTAAAATTAACAAATTATCCCAATCTTCGTCAAAGAAATTCACGCCATTTGTATTATATGGTCGTGTAGTTAATCTAGTGTGAAATATACGATTTAACTCTAGGACACCTAGATTTGGATGTTTGATTCCTTTTGCAATTTGGCTAAACGAGTACATCCCTTCGTATTTGTATGACGACTTCACCTATACTTGTATTTACTGAATGCCATCTGTCGCCAGATGAACTATCCTATTTGAAATCTCTAAGAACGCTGTCGTAGCGATCCCGTCGTTCTCGTCGATCATGGGCCGTAGTATAATTGGGCGCCTGATAAACCTCAACCTCTGTAAATTATGCCGAGAGGCGTGGAGGAAAGGTCTTCGGTCGAAGTCCTGGTTCGGCCTGTTGAAATACCGAATCAGGCTCTTCTACAGCCGGTTGACCCCTCTATAGCTTCTGGAAGTCAGTAAACCGCTGGGTCAAAGCCTTCGCAACTCTCCATGATGTCATCCTCTTACCTTGAGACCCTTGCAGTATTATTCTATATTGATCTTGCCACCTTGGATAGCTACCCTCTCTGGTTTAGAATTAGGTGTATTTGACCGAAAATTATTAACCAGCTTCAGTAAACCTTCCGCCGGAGGACCGCCAATTGCCGCAACCAATCCAGCGTACGCACGTGGGAATGTAGGATCAGCCCGGATAGCGCGAAGAAAGTACGGTATTCCCTCTCGGTGAATATCATCACGAACTGCACACCAACCTACGTTGAAATATCGGCGTGATATCATACGTCTGTGAAAACGATGTGAGTATTTTCCCGCGAGATCCGAGTATTTTTCCATAAACCTTTCCAATCCTTCCTCCTTTCTAGAGAAATCCCTGGTTATCTGGCCTTCAGCTCCAATGAACCTCACAGTAAGTAGTTCTTCAATGCAGCCAATCCCATAATTCTGGGAAATCCTAATAAACAGATCAGTATCTTGCCAACAAGGAAGTTCTTCATCAAGCTTGCCAACTTCATCGAGGGCTGATTTACGAACGAGAACAAGAGAGAATGAACCAATTCGATTTATCAAAAGGAGTTCCTTTGTTGGATCTCCCGATATTTTTGGAATGTCACTAGAAAATATCTTTCCATCCATATCAGCCCTTACTCTTCCTGTATAGACTAACCCCACATTGGGATTATTCTCCATCACCTCAACTTGTTTTGATATTTTTGACTCATGCCAACGGTCATCATCATCAAGAAATGCAATGTACATTCCGTCTGCCTCTTCAACCCCAGTATTCCGAGCGGCGTTCGCACCCCGATTCTCGTTATGTCTAATTACCCTCACACTCTTGCCATTGTTCTCTGTCGCAGGTGAGATTTCTTCAGATATCGGCTCTGGGGAATGGTCATCAACCACTATGATTTCTATTGGAGAGTAGGTCTGCTCCATCACATTCTGGACTGCGTTCGCAGCGGACTCTGGTCGATTATAACTAGGAATCACCACACTCACGAGCGGCGTAGACATATATTCTAATTCTTTCCTCCGCGTATATTCTTTTCCAAGGATATGGTCTAGCATTGCGCTTCCAGATTGACAAATTATTATTTAAGCTACAAATAAAGCGGACTAAACCTGAAGAGGTTAAACGAACAGAAAGATCAGTAAATTTGCCCACTAATAGAAGGAACGCTCCTGGGTAGAACATTGTTGGTGGCGAGCTGTCGGGCGATTTTGCTGTGACTCTACTTGGCGAACGGACTCGCCAGAACTGGTGCGAGGCTGGGTGTACGAAGTGGTCTACCGAGTTGACTTAGGCCACAAAATCCTCACCAACAAACTGCTTCACAAGAGCGTAGAAGAAAAGATATGGCGTCCGAACAACACCAAACCGTGGATTAGCATATGGATCCTAATGGCATCAATGGCACAAAGTGGCAGTAGTTGAGTATCTAGATACATTGTGCAGTATACGGTAGGCTCCTTCAATCCAGATCGAAATTCCGGTACAACGAAAGAATTTCATTGTTTGAAATTTATTATAACGTCATGAACGGCCCCGTTATTCTAGTCACGATAGATACGTTACGTGCAGACCGATTTACTGAAGGATGTTTTCCAGAATCAATGGATATAATTAAGTCTGATTTTGCAAATTTCAAAAATGCCTATTCACATGGGAACGCTACCCCGTTAGCGTTCCCGGGAATTATAGCGGGCCACCCTGCTATTGGTGATGGGAAGTTCCCTGACCGAGTACCAACAATTGCTTCCCTTTTCAGCCACTCATCAGGATTTTCGAATAATGGATATCTGTCAGAATATCGCGGATATAATCGAGGTTTCGGTTTGTTTCACGACCAACACCCACCAGACTATGATCCCGATTCAGACAAAGGACTATCAAAGGCAATCACCGAACGTGTCTTAGATGTATTCAGATCGTTTGACCAAATTCGTGAATCTGGCTTAGCGAAAAGAGGATATCGTAGTCTGAACAGAGTGGGTTCGATAATTAAGGGGGGGGACATTTTTGAGTTAGAAATGCCCGCATGGTCTGGAGAAGATGTGACAGAATTCATACTTCGTCGGGTCCGTGCTGGTGATGAATTTGTCTGGGGGCACTATATGGACGCTCATAAACCATTCATACCAATGGAGGGTGTGGACGCCCCTTCAACAAACCGCAGTCCCGAAGAAATCCGCGAACTCAATAGTTATGATCACGAGAAAGACCCACTCTCTGGGCAGGACATGGACCTATTGGAAAGGTTGTACGAATCAAATATTAGATATTGTGATAAGAAGATTTGTGATCTTATTGAAGAGCTAAAAGAGATGGGCTGTTACGACGAAGCTCTTATTATCATCACAGGAGATCATGGAGAGCTATTCGGAGAACACGGGTACATGTTTCATCCAATGGATATAGACCCCGTAGACGAGCTCATAGAAGTCCCCTTAGTAGTTAAATATCCAGACGAACATAACGGAGAACAAATAGATTATCCCGTACAACACAGGGATATTATCAAAACTATCCAAGACACTATTGATGGAAACAGCGAAACAATAGCAGACAACACCTACCACCTTAATAACTCTACAAGTCGGACCATTATTTCGAAATCAAACACTGCTATCCGAGTTACAGAAGCCGACGGCACTGGGATCCGAAGGCGGGATGGAACAGTAGAATATTCGGGGAAAATCTCAAAGACAGGTAAGGAAGTGCTAAAGTCTGCCTCATTCCCTGCAGTAAAAACAAGTTCTGGAGAAGTGAAAGGTGTTGAAGAGCTGGAGCGACAAGAACAGCTTGAAGCATTAGGATACCGATGAACTAAAAAGCGGTTGAAAAATGCCCCATAAAGAACATATGGATATTCTATACTTTGTCCAAGAATTCCCAAAACTATCCGAGAGCTTTGTCATTAATGAAATACATAAGTTAGATTCCAGGGGCCACGATGTTTCAGTATTTGCAATTGATGAACCAGAAGACGAGATATCCCATTCCGAGTTTGATAATCTTGATATACCTATTCGATACGCCCAAATACCCTCAATCACTTCTCTTCCAGAATTGCTTTCGCGTGAGGTCTTGAATTCAAGTGTTCTGAGACAAGCAACCTTTCTTGAACGGCCTATCTCCCATGCACTTTGGCTCCACTTAGGAAAGCAAGTAGCTGAATTCATTGAACAGTTGGACGGAGTTGACGTGGTACACGCGCACTTCGCTTCTCAAAACCGATTAGCAGTAACATACGCAGCTTCATACCATAGCATACCCTGTACAGTTACAGCACACGCATATGAGATATTCACCAATGACGCACGGCAAGTTAACAGAGTTTGTTCCCGATTTGATCATGTCGTTGTGCCATCCCGATATAACCAACAGTATCTCCAGAATCAAGTTGGAATTAAAACTGATATTTCGGTAGTACCTGCAACAACGAACGTGAGTAAATTTGAACCGTCTAGTGGGTGTATTTCAGGCCGTCTTCTTACTGTGGCCCGCCTTGTCGAGAAAAAGGGGTATGAGTACGCTATTGACGCCATTGCAGAACTCGTTAAACAGGGGTATGACATTGAATACTATATAATCGGTAAAGGGGAACGTGAAGAAATCCTCCGCGAACGAGTTCGTAAGCATGGAATTGAGGAATCCGTCGAATTCTTGGGACACGTCTCCGACGAACGTTTGATGGACGAATTACACATGGCAGAACTGTTCGTCTTGCCATGCGTCGTTACTGCTGACGGAAACCGCGACATTACACCTGTCGCGCTTCGAGAGGCTATGGCGACGAAGACAGCCTGTATCTCAACTACAATCTCAGCGATTCCAGAGGTAATCACTGATGGGCACGACGGATTGCTCGTTGAACCACGGAATTCAGAAGCGTTGGCAGAATCGGTAGCCACACTACTAGACGATCCGGAACGGCGTCAAGAGCTCGCACAGAATGCACGGAAGACAGTAGAAACTAAATTCGATATTTCAAAATCTGTCGATCAGCTAGAAGAGATATTTAAATCTGTGTAGTATTTACATAAAGCTATCCCATTACTAGAGATAGCCCAGTTCACGAAGTCGTGACTCCGTCGTTTCTGATACTCCACCAGATTTCCCACTATTCTCAGATAGTTCGTCCTTGTACGATTGCAAATCGGCATTAAAGCGATTCTTCAGATCCTCTCCGACTGTAACACCTTCCTCAATAATTGATTCGGTCGAGGGACCATTAGTTGTCACAGCCACCCGATAGCTGTTTCCGAGCGTATCCCATTCAAACCTTTCCCCATCAACGTATGTGCATCGGATTGCTCTGTTCCAATAGTCACTTTCTTTGGAATCTAAGTGCAGTCCTTCCCCAAGTACTTCCGCAGAGACAGGGCGTTCTCCCAGAGTGTAGTCTTCCCCTTCGATTATTGCGGTTATCAGATCCGGTAGTTCACACAGACTAAAGGGTGAATCTGTGCCGCTAATTTCAATCGGCGAATTCACAACTTCAAAGGGTACATGAAGGACACCCTCAGTGAGAGCACCTGTATGCTCCATCAGGTATCGATCATCTTCTCCTCCCAAGTTCTCACCGTGGTCCGCCATCACAATAGTAACAAGATTATCTTCCAGAGTATCCTGTAGACTCTCGATAAGTTTCGCTACCTGCCTGTCGAGATATTCTATCGATGCCGAATAGAAATCTCGGAATTTATCGACCTCTTCTCTGAAATCGCCTTTCTTCTCTTCATTAGACTCGTTATATTCCCAGTGGTCGAACGAGTTGCTGTGCCACGTTGGTGAAAGATCAAATTGCTCTTGATCCATACCCCGGAACAGACGATGCGGCAAGTGTCCTTCCATCATATTGATAAACATAAAGATATCGTCGTTTTGCTCCGAGGCGACGCTGATTGCTCGCTTCGAGATCGACTTACAACCATCATCTAAGGGAGCAGCGATTGGCCACTCACCCGCCATATTACTTAATTTTGAAAACATTCCATTCAATATACTCTTATTTTTATGGTCAGACCGCAAAGATCGATGGATATGGTCACGGATTCCGGTCGAATTAGTGGCGTCAATACCTTCGTGGAAATATCTCCCCTCCGAAATCGGATATCCCGAGTCGAACCAAGCGTCAAATCCAAACTCTGGCGTAGTAAATTGATTAGCGCTGATATACGTAGAATGATGGTCGCCTAATTGACCAGTTAACACATCTTGTCTCGGCACCGTTGAGAAGTCAAGGTTGTCAGTATGAATACCGTGTTCAGTAGGGAGAACCCCAGTCAGGAATGATGCATGGCTCGGCACTGACCAGCAACTGGCAGCCCGGGATCCACTCATCGAAAAGTCAGACATAGATTGAATCTCGTCAGCATATCGATCAAAGTAATCCTTACGTACAGAGTCAAGACATATAACGACTACAGAGGTCATACGAGGCCAATATCTTTCCGGAAATATAACCGTTCGGCTATTTGAATAGGAAACTATTTCGTTATATCGCCTGTCTAATTGAGTGATAGAGCTGGAAGAATTCGTATCCAACGATTCTCTCTATTATATACATAAGTATTATATATGTTATCGCGCCAGATATTATGAGAAAAATCAATTCGAGAATTCCAGTAGTTGAGAGTAAATACCGATCTAGACCAGACACGATAAGAGCCATAACAAGGCTAGCAAACATCGGGTAAAATAGATATTCGGCAAGCTCCCAGAATTCCCCCTCAACCAACGGAAGAAGAATGTAAATCAAAAGGGGCTGCATAATTAATGCACTACCCAATATTACGAAGGCGACTCCAAGAACACCGAAATATTCTGCTGCCGGGTAGATAGTGAGTGCTATTGTGACTGTTTTGAGGGCTTGAAGTCGTACGTCATGATCTGGTCTTCCAACGGCTTTGAAGACTGAACCAGAATTGGCTGCAAAAGCACGTAAACCACCGGATATTGCCAGTACCTGCATGAGAGGGATTATGGGCACCCACTGGTCACCGAGAACAACCTTTACAAATTGGGGAGTTACAGCCGCGATACCTGCTGCCATCGGGAATGCAATAACTGACGATAACTGTACTGCACGGAAGTAGCCATCTCGAAGACGCTCTACGTCATTTTGAACCTTTGAAAACGTCGGAAAGGCAACCCGAGAGATGACTTGAGTTATTTCAGTAGCTGGGGCATTCGAAAACCGGTAAGACATTTGATAAAAGCCGAGCGCGCTGGCTGCAAAAAACCATCCGACAAAGGCGTCATCTCCTTGCCGGTAGAGAAACACAAGAACTGCAGACGCAAGCATCCACTTCCCAAACCCAAACATCTCCTTCCCGTGCTCCAAGTTGAATTCAACCTTTGGACGATACTCGTGAATTGCGTATGATAGGACAAATTTTGTGAGATTCATCGCTACTATCCCAATCGCAAGTGCCCAGACGCTCTGAAAGACAAACGCAATAACGGTCGCAACCGCGAAGTCAACCACTCGTCCTCCGACTTGATATGCGAACTCTCGATGAAAATTTAGATTCTTCTGAAAGTACATCACTGCAGGGTTTTGTAACCCCAAAATTAGGGGTGAAACACCCAAAATCCGAATGAGGGGTTCGGCTTGGGCTTCCCCAAAGAAAACGGCGAGATACGGAGCAGCAACAAAGGCGACAGCGGCAAGGACTGCTCCACGAATTATTTTCATCAACCATGCTGTGTTAAGGTATTTATCAACGTTCTCTTCCTCATACTGAATCAGCGCTTCGTCAAAGCCGAGCCGAGAAAACTGATTAAGTGCGGCGAGCGTCAGTAATGCGATTCCAAGTAGGCCAAACGCTTCCGGGGAAAGCAACCGAGCCAGAATGACAACTTTCAGTAGCTGAAGAACGCGGTCACCGACATTAATCCCTGCAACCCAAATACCACTCTGGACTGCCTGCTGCTCAGTTGACCCACCAGCAGTAAGCCGAGTATAAATATCGCGGAGGAAATCCAATCCGCTCATCGTTAGCTGATTCCCCCTTCGAGCTCCGACATATTGCTACGTATTTACTCATTCCGATAAACCGTTCGTTTCTTAGTATGAATAGATCTCAGGAGAAGGAACACATCACCCAAACCCATCAAATCGGAAAGGACTATCCACCTCCACGTCATCCAACTATTCATGAAGGCCGTCGTACTCGCAGCAGGGGAGGGAACCCGACTCCGACCACTAACAGAAGACAAACCCAAGGGGATGGTCGAAGTCGCGGGCAAACCCATCCTCACCCACTGCTTCGAACAACTAGCAGAACTCGGCGCGGACGAGTTCGTCGTCGTCGTCGGCTACCTCAAACAGAACATCATCGACCACTACGGCGACGAATTCAACGGCATCCCGATCACTTATGCCCACCAGCGCGAACAAGCCGGCCTCGCCCATGCCCTCCTGACCGTCGAGGATCAAATCGACGATGATTTTATGCTCATCCTCGGGGACAACATCTTCCAGGCCAATCTCGAAGATGTAGTCAAGCGCCAACAGGAGGATCGCGCCGACGCCGCCTTCCTCGTCGAGGAAGTCCCTATGGAAGATGCCAGCCGATACGGAGTCTGTGACACCAACAAGTACGGCGAAATCACCGACGTCGTCGAGAAGCCCGACGATCCGCCCTCCAACCTTGTGATGACCGGCTTCTACACGTTCTCGCCGGCCATCTTCCACGCCTGCCATCTTGTTCAGCCCTCCAACAGAGGGGAATACGAGATCTCGGAAGCAATCGACCTCCTTATCCAGTCCGGCAGAACCATCGACGCGATCCCCATCGACGGCTGGCGGATGGATATCGGCTATCCCGAGGACCGTGACGAAGCAGAGGAACGGCTCACCGAGGAAGTCAAAGCCGAATAGTAGTCATCGGACACCTCTTGTAGGCCTCTACACAACACCTTCCCAATATGCACCTCTCCGTCATCGGGAGCGGCTACGTCGGCACGACCATTGCAGCCTGTTTCGCTGACCTCGGTCACGAGGTCACCAATATCGACATTGACGAAGATATTGTCGAGACGATTAATAACGGAACCCCACCGATCCACGAGGACGGACTTCCTGAACTCGTCGCGGAACATACAGGCCAAGACGGTACCGGACGACTTCGGGCGACTATGGAGTACGACGCAATCCTCGATACCGATGCAACGTTTCTCTGTCTACCGACACCACAGAACGAGGACGACAGCATCGACCTCTCGATTATGAAAGCCGGTGCGGCGCAACTCGGGAAGACGCTCGAAGCGACAGATGGCTGGCATACTGTCGTCGTGAAGAGTACGGTCGTTCCCGGTTCCACTGAAGACGTAATCACACCGATTCTGGAAGAGGAAAGCGGGAAGACAGCCGGCGAAGACTTCGGTGTCGGAATGAACCCGGAATTTCTCCGGGAAGGAACCGCAGTACAGGATTTCTTGAACCCGGATAAAATCGTCCTCGGTGCAGACGACGACCGAGCGCTCACCGATATGCACGATGTCTTCCAACCGCTAATCTCGAAGACGAGTGCACCAGTCGTGGAAACGGACACGCGGACTGCGGAGATGATCAAGTACGCGAACAATAGTTTCCTCGCTGCGAAGGTCTCACTCATCAACGAGATCGGCAACATCTGTAAGGAACACAGTATCGATGCCTACGAGGTTGCCGACGCAATTGGTCTCGATGACCGCATCAGTGAACGATTCCTTCGTAGTGGTCTCGGCTGGGGCGGGTCCTGCTTCGGAAAGGACGTTGCTGCGATCACAGCAGCTGCGCAAGAGCGTGAGTACGACCCTGCTATGCTTCGCGCTACAGTCGAGGTGAATGACCGCCAACCGAATCGGCTCCTCTCGCTCATGGACGACCACGTCGATGTTTCGGGAGAGCGAGTCGCCGTGCTCGGCCTCGCGTTCAAACCAGGCACCGACGATATCCGTGATTCTCGTGCGATCCCCGTCATCGAGGGACTACAGGAACGCGGCGCTAACGTCGTCGCCTACGATCCGGTTGCGACCGAGAATATGCGGGAACACTTTCCCGGCATTAACTACGCATCGAGCGCATCGGCCGCCCTCGACAGTGCTGCTGCCGCACTCGTCGTGACTGACTGGGAGGAAATCACCGAGCTTGATGAGGAATTCGATACGATGGCGACGCCCGTGGTGATTGACGGTCGGCGTGCTATCGACCGACGTGACGGCATCGTCTACGAAGGGCTGACTTGGTAGTCACTGATATGGGAACGGGGACTACCGAGGACTGCGCTCACGAAAGCCCCTCATACAAAGTGGACTACCCGATGGGTACCCCGTAGTTCTGATGTCGCGCCAGATGTTCGGCGAGTAAGCAGAACGCCAAACCACTTCTCTCAGGCGTTCTGCCCTTCTTCGATTTATCGGACCCGAGGTGATCGGCGTAAGCTAGTTACACCTGTATGCAAACCGTATACACGTGAGCACGTCCATCCGAGTCTCCGACGACACGAAGCGGATGTTAGAGCGCCTGAAGCGAGACGACGAGACGTTCGACGAACTTCTCGAGCGCCTCGCCCAGAGCGAGGAACCCATCGACATCGGGGCGTGGAGCGAAGAAGAAGCCGAGCGGGCGCGGGACGCCGTGAAGCGATCTCGGGAGAGCTTCGAGCGGTGACGTTCCTCGACAGTTCGGTCGTCGTCGACATGTTAGAGGGCGTTCCCGAAGTCGTCGAGGCAGTCGAAGAACGGGGTCAACCGTACCTCACGTCCTCACTTTGTGTGTTCGAGGTCGTGAACGGAAGAGTTGGGAGTGGTGAAACCGACGTCGCCGGGGTTCGTCAGCAGTTCGGCGGCGTCCGGTCGCTGGACCTGAACGAGCAAATTGCGCTGGAGGCCGCCCGGATGCAGGACGGGCTGATGGACGGTGGCGAACGAATGGCGGCGCGCGACCTGCTCGTCGCAGCGACCGCCCGGTCGACGGGGGACGAGCTAATCGTCTCGGACGGCGACTTCGAAACCGGCCTCCTTACGGAGATGATGGACGTTACGAACCTCCGTCAGCACGACTAAAGACTGTGAAGCTCACGACGTATCGGTCTCAAGAATGGACCGGAACGGACGGAGTCACTCGACAGGGGTGCCGTGTATCTCCCGGAGTTCGACCTTGCGTATCTTGCCCGTGGAGGTCTCGGGGAGGTCGTCGACGAACTCGACGACGGTCGGGCACTTGAAGTGCGCGAGGTTGTCGCGGGCGAACTCGATGACCCCCTCCTCGGTGAGGTCGGCGCCGTCGGCGGGCACGACGATTGCGTTGGGCGTCTCGCCCCACTTCTCGTGGGGGACGCCGATCACGGCGACGCGCTCGATGTCTGGATGGTCGTAGAGGGCGTCCTCGACCTCGACGCTGGAGATGTTCTCGCCGCCGCTGATGATGACGTCCTTCTTGCGATCCTTGATCGAGATCATTTCGCGTTCGTCGATAGTGGCGAAGTCGCCGGTGTGGAACCACCCGTCTACCCGGCCGGTGAAGGCCTCGCGGGTCCGTTCGGGCTTGTTCCAGTAGCGGTCCATGATCTGGTTGCCGCGGACGACAATCTCGCCCATCGTCTCGTCGTCGGGAGGGACGTCCTCGCCGTCCTCGTCGACGACGCGCAGTTCGGTCCCGAGCATGGCGTGGCCCTGGCGGGTCTTGATCGCGAAGCGACCCTCGCTCTCGATCCGGCGTGGTGAGTTGCTCGTCGTGATCAGTGGGCCGGTCTCGGTCAGCCCGTAGACGTGCAAAATGTTCCAGCCGAGTTCGTCCTCGACGGCCCGGATGGTGGCCTCGGGCGGCGGGCTGGCCGCGGTCGCGATCCTGACCGGCTTGTCACCGGTCGCCGCGACGTCGTGGGTCTGGTAGTGGTCGATCATCCGGTCGAGGACCGTCGGCGCGCCACAGAGGTAGGTCACGTCGTTGGCGTGGATGCGCTCGAAGGCGCCCTCGGCGTCGAAGTGGCGCTGGCAGACGTGTGTACCGCCGACGCCGGTGATGACGTAGGGATAGCCCCACCCGTTGACGTGGAACATCGGGAGCGTCCAGAGGTAGGCGTCGTCGTCGGTGATCTCGGTGTGGTGGGTGATGACCAGCGCGTGCCAGTGTTCGGTGCGGTGGGTCCGGACCACGCCCTTCGGGTCGCCGGTCGTCCCGCTCGTGTAGTTGATCGTCGCGGGGTCGTCCTCTGAGATGTCGGGGCGCTCGACCTCGCCGGGGTCGGCCCCCTCCAGGAGTGACTCGTAGTCGTGCCAGTCACCGTCGACGCGGTCGGCCGGGTTGGCGACGAACGCCGTGGCGGGGACCCGGCCGCGGATCGCCTCGACCTTCTCGGCGTACTCGTGGTCGGCGACGACCGCCCGGGCCCCGCAGTCGTCGAGGATGTACTCGTAGTCCTCGGCGATGAGCCGGTAGTTGAGCGGGACCGAGATGGCCCCGAGGACGTTGATCGCGAACAGCGTCTCCAGAAACCAGTGTGTGTTCGGCGAGAGCAGCGCCACGCGGTCGCCCTTCTCGATGCCGAGATCCGAGAGCGCCGCCGCCGCGCGGTCGACGCGCTCGCCGAACTCGGCGTAGGTGTACTCGGTGCCGTCGTGAGCGACCACGCCGACGGCGTCGCCGTAGACGTCGACTCCCCTGTCGAGGAAGTCGAGCGTCGTCATCGGTCGATGCATGGTATGTCAAGACGTGCCTGAATAACGTAAAGCTCTTTCTCAACGGCGAAGTCGAACGCGCGACCGTCGCCCGGCGGGACCGGACGAGTTCCGAGCCCGTCCGGTCCCGGGTGCGGGTCCCGGCTCCGGCAGAACCGGTGTACGAGCGGTCCCCCGGCAAGACCGGTTCCGGAAGAGGGACCGTTCCCTGGCATCGACCCGACGGCAGGGAGATCCGTCCCGGGGTTCCACATGCGTCGAGTTCAGGACGGCCAGATCGTGGAGATGGCCGCCGTTGCGGGAATGGCAACACACCTGGGGCAATTGGGTGTCGAACTGTCTATCGGCGCCCAAGAGGGACTCTGGCGATACACATCCTACCGACACGCGCTCGCTATCCAGCACTGAATGAGTACGGACAAGCGGATGCGCTGGATAGCAACCGAATTGGGGTCGGTACTTCAGCCCAGGTTGGTGACGTCGCTGATCGAGCGCCCCCCGGTCTTTCCTCGGCGAACGGCTCCTGTGATCGACCAACCAGCGATGTGCAGTGATCTCTCGGTTGCGAGGACCAGAGTCGAAATCTGACGGCTTCGCGACCAAACTGTTAATACAATAGTTGACGATCCAAAGAGGATGTCCACAGCTCATCTCATCGCGGTCGGTTCCTCTCCGCTGGGTAAGACGGACCTGCCTGGCCGCGACTTGTTCTCGAAGGCGCTGGCCGAGGCGTTCGAGGAATTGCCCGATCCGGCCGACGTCGTAGACGGGCTGTACGTGGGCGTCCAGTCCGAACGCTACGAGAATCAGATCATGCAGGGGACACTCATGGCCGAATGGGCCGGCCTTCGGAACGTCCCCGCGGAGCGTGTCGAGGCGTGTGCGGCCGCCGGTGCGCTCGCGCTCAAGAACGCAGTCCGGGACGTTCGGGCGGGCGTCCACGACGCAGTGCTGGCCTGTGGCGTCGAGAAAATGACCGCCGGCGGGACCGAAGGTGCCACGAACGCGCTCGGTGCCGCCTTCGAGCGGGCCTTGGAACAGCGGTCCGGGATCACCGCGCCCGCCACGTACGCCCTGCTCGCGCGGCGATACCTCCACGAAACCGACGCGACGGAACGAGACCTGGCCAGGATCGCCGTGAAGAACCACCGGAACGCGGCGGCCAACCCACGGGCGATGTTCCAGCAAGCAGTCGATATCGAGACTGTCATGGACGCTCCCGACGTCGCTCCCCCACTGAAACTGTACGACTGTGCGCCGGTTACCGACGGTGCCGCAGCCGTCGTCGTCGCGAACGACGAGGTGGCGGCCGACCTGCAGAGCCGTCCCGACGCGATCCGCGTGGCCGGCGTCGGCTCGGCGGCCAACAACCTCGCCGTCGCGGAGCGCGACCTGACGTACGTCGAGGGCGCGAACGTCGCTGCCTCGACCGCCTACGAGGACGCCGGCGTGGGCGCCGCGGATATCGACGTCGCGGAGGTCCACGACGCCTTCACCGTCTGCGAGGCACTGCTGGCCGAGGCCGCCGAGTTCGCCCCCGAAGGTCGCGGAATCGAGACCGTCGAGGATCCCGGAGACCGGTCGGCGGGCTGGACTGACGTCCGGATCAACACCAGTGGCGGACTGAAGGCTCGTGGGCACCCGATCGGGGCGACCGGGCTGTTGCAGGCGGTCGAAGCCTACGAACAGCTCACCGGACGGGCCGGTGAACGGCAAGTGGCCGACGCCGACACCGCGCTGCTCATCAACGAAGGTGGCGTCGCGGACGCCCATACCGTGGCCCACGTCCTGACTGCACAATGACCGAAGAGAGTAACTCACCGATGACAGACACCGATTCCACGACGACGGGACCGCTCGGACCCGAAGACATCACCGCCGACTCGCCGTTCACGCTCCCTGGCTTCTTCGACGCGTTGGCTGAGGGTCGGTTGGTGGCCGCCCGCTGTACGGAGTGTGATACCCATCTGCTGCCGCCTCGCCCCGCCTGTTACGACTGCGGCAGCCGGGCCGTCACGCTATCTGAACAGCCCCGGACCGGCGAGGTGATCTCGTACACATCGGTCAACCGACCCCCGTCCGCGTTCGACCACCTGGCGCCGATCACCATCGCAGTGGTCGAACTCGACTCTTCGGCTCGGCTTACGGGTCGCGTCGCCGCTTCGCTCGAGGACGTCACCATCGGAGACCGGGTCGAACTCCGGGTCTACGATCCCGAGACAGTCGATATCGATCCGGACTTCGACCTGTCCTACGAGGAGGACTGGCCGATCCACGTCTTCGAACTGAGGTGAACCGACAGAACACTGGCGATGTTTGTTACGGTGAACGCGTGACGTGACTGACGGGTAGTTCACATCAGTAATTCACAAATCGCCGGCACTGTGTAAACCAGTCGCGCTGGCGTCTCCCCGCGTGACGGAGCCGACGCCTGGGTCGAGCGACGGAAGTCGATCGGGTACGTGAGTCACTCGTCGCCGCCGCTGTTGAGCCGTCGATCCAGGAGGAACCCGGCGCCGACCACGCTGGCGAGCGTGGCCATGACGCCGAAGCCCGGTTGCTCCACGCGGGTTTCCCCCGTGGGCGGCGCGATCGTTCGACTGAGGGTCGTTGAGCCGATCCCCGGGGAGCCGTCGTTGGTTCCGATCGTCGTCTCGGGGCCCGCCGGCGATTCGGTCTCGGTGTCGGTCGGCGCGGCGGTCTCCGTCGCCGTCCGTTCGGACTGCCGGCTCCCGGACGGATCGTCCGTTCGGCCCCTCGACGCGGGGACGTCGTACCCGGCGTCGAACTCCCGGCTCAGCCACCGGAGGTACGTCGGTTCGACGTGGTAAGGGTGGATTCCGGCGGTTTCCACGCGCTCGGCGAGCGTCGGCGCGTCCGCGGTGAGGACGTCGCGGAGGAACGCCCCGTCGGTCGCGTCGAGGAGCGCCTCCGCGAACCAGCCCTCGAACTCGTAGTAGCCGCCGGCGACCTGGAGGACGTGCGCGGACCCCTCGTCGACCAGCCGCTCGAACGCCGTCCGCTGCCGACTGAACGCGAGGTCGTCGCCGGCGCGGCGTCGCGCGACGTAGTTCCCGACGCCCAGCGTGAGCCAGTCGGGGGCGAAGATCGCGTCGGGCAACGCGGCCTCGACGAGGCCCCCCACGTACTGCTGGGCGATGTTCTCGACGTACCATTCGTCCCGTCGGGTGCCCGAGTACTCGTGGTCGGAGGGCGTGACCATTTCCATCGTCTCTCCGGGCGTGGCACCCAGCGACCACGGGCTGTATTCGGTGTTCCGGTAGAGATAGACCTCCGTCCGGAGGTCCGGGTGGTCGTGGAGTTCGTCGTAGGCCGCCGCGATCGAGTCGAGCCAGCCGACCACGCGCTCCGCGTCGGCCCGGAAGCCGTCGTGGTGGTGGACGGTGAAGAACGCCGTCGACACCGTGTCGGCGAACGCCTCCTCGGACGCCCGGTTCGCCCCGGTCGCACCGCCGCTCCTGAGTCGAGCATCGGGTCCGCCCCGGACACGCTCTGCCACGGTGGCTGTCTCCCCGCGATCGGGGCGTCGACGGTTCGCCGATTCGTCGACGGAACCGCCGGCGCGGCGCACCCGCTCCGTACCGATTGGGGAAGCCGAGGGCCGAACGGGCGAGCGGGCGTCCGGAGTCGTGTCGAGCGGAGAGTCCGGGGCGGCGTCGGCAGATGAGTCTAGTGTGGCGTCGGCAGAGGAGTCCAGAGCGGCGTCGGTAGACGAGTCCGGGAAGTCGTAGTCGCCGCCGACGTTCTCCATCGCCCACTCCAGCCACCGGCCCTCGAACTCGACGGGAGCGAAGCCGAGGTCGCGTTCGAGCGCGCGAGCGAGCGAGGGTTCGTCGCTCCGCGTGAGTTCGGTGACGGCCGGGGGACCGTACTCGTCGGCGAGGAACTGGAAGAGCCGTTGGCCGCCGGGGTACGTCCAGTTGCCGACGATGAACGAGTAGCCGTCCCCCCGTTCGATGTGGGGGTCGACGTCCGTCTCTTCGGCGGGTCCGTATCCGGCCGCCGGGAGGACGTGGAGGTTCGCGAGGTACTCCGGCATGCCCTCGGTGAACCAGTCCGGCGCGTCGAACTCGCGTCTGTAGTCTCTCAACTGGGGGAGGTGGACGTACTCGTGGGCGACCGCGGAGGCGTACCACCGGTCTCGCCGGTCTCCGCTCAGATCGTGTTCGGAGGGCGTAACCATCTCCATGCGGGAGCGGGCGATCGTGCCGTCGCCGTTCCACCAGTGGCCTGCGTTCGTGCGCCACGTGTCGTGTTCGTCGGCCCGGTACAGCATCACCGGGGTCGTCCGGTCGTACTCGTGGGGGTACACGTCGTCGGTGAGGGTCTCCCGGGCGAGCGCGAGCCAGTCGGCGACTCGCGTCGCGTCGTCCTCGAACCCGTCGTAGTAGTGGATCTCCCAGATGTCGTCGGTGAGCGTCCGGTCGAACCCCTCGGCCACGGACGCCGCGGCGGACCCGGCCCGAGCGGACCGGGCCGTCGACCTCGCACGGCCGAACGGACCCGCGGAGCCGAGCGTGAGGAGCCCCCCGAAACCGACGAGCGCGCTCCGACGAGAGACGCGCGCCGTCGAGGGCTCGTCGTGGCCTGCGCCCGCGCGAGGACCGTCCGGAGCGTCGCGACACCCTGGCGGCGAAACCGAGTCTTCGCTCATTTTCGAGAGGCTGCGGCGGGTTGGCATAAGGCTACGGCTCGCAGTTTCAGTCGTGAGAATCTCCCGACAGGGAGGCAGCGAGTCCGTCCCGGCCGAGGGGGGCGACGACTGCCGGCCCGTCGACGGCCGGCCCGGATCCGCCCGCTGCTCGCCCGCGTCCCCGGACCCCAGCCCCGGTCCCGGTGTGTCCGCGTCGACCTCGTTCCTACCGGGGCCGTGACACCGTCCGACCGGTTCTCGCCCCGCGGGAAGAACTGGGCTGATACATGCCCTCAGAGCGCGTCTGTACGCGTATGAGGCCCGAACACGAGTGGTTCAAACCGGAGCAGCTCACGAGGTACTACTTCGCCATCGAGGCGCTGGTCCTCCTTCCGATCCTCGGCGTCGTCGCCGTCCTCGCCTACAGCGGCGTCCTCTGGGAGATCAATCGGTGGGTCCTGTACGTGGGCGGCGGCGGGCTCCTCGTCGCGGTCGCCTTGGTGACGTGGTGGATCCCGGCGTTCTACCGCACCGCCGACTACCGGCTCACCGACGACGAGATCGAGTACCGGCGCGGCGTCTTCTTCCGGCAGAAGACGACCGTCCCGTACAACCGGATCACGAACGTCGACGTCGTCCAGGGCCCGATCCAGCGGCTCGTCGGTGCCGGGGCGGTCGGCGTCCACACCGCGGGGTACGCCGGGCAGGTCGGCGCCGAGCTCACCATCGGGGGCGTCGGCGACGCCGAGGAGATCAAAGACCAGGTCCTCGCCAAGGTCCGACGTCGGCCGCCGGAGGCGACCGAGGGGGACGACGCCGCCGTCCCGACGCCAGAACGGCGGGTGGCGGACCCCGACTCCGCCGCGGTGCTCGTCGAGTTGCGACGCATCAGGGAATTGCTCGAACGGGGCCGGCGCGCGTGAGCGTCGGGTCTCGTCCCACCCCCTCTATGCCGGGTAGCGTCGTCCGGCCGGCCCGTCGGGGCGGCGCGTGCCGAGTTCGGTGGTTCCCTTTGCGTGAGAACCACGATCGGCACCTATCCCTCCTGACGGCGTACTGACGACTATGAACCGAACGTCAACACTCACACTGCCGGGAACGGGCCTCGGAACCGGTACGGGCGTCGGCGCCGGCATCGGCGTCGTGGTCGCCCTCCTCGCCGGCGTTCAGATCACGTACGGCGTCGTCTTCGGGGCGGGCGTGGGCGTCCTCGTCGGGCTGCTCACGGGCGCGTTCGTCGAACGCCGACTCGAGCGCGGTGAGCCGTCGACCGGCCTCGTCATCGGCGCCGGAGTCGGACTCGCCGTCGGGGCGACAGGCGGTCTCGTCGTCGCCTGGACGCTCGCGGCGAACCCGGGCTACGGCGTCGTCCTGGGGGCGGTGGCCGGGCTGGCGATCGGCCTCGTCGTCGGCGGGACGATGGCTCTGACGCCCGACCGAAAGCGCCGCCCGGAGGTGGTTCCGTGACTCAGACCGCCGCGACGACCCGTAGCGGGACGCCGCTCCGGACGATCGGGAATTACCTCAATCACGACAGCGTGTTCGTCCGGTTCGTCGCGCTGTGGCTCGTCCTCATCGTGTTGTTCATGGGCGCGTGGACCGTCGCGTACTACCTCCTCCCGGAGGGGCTGCTCCGCTCGACGAACACGTCCCGGCTCCTCCCGGAGTACGCGGGCTCTGTGTCGGCGGAGTTCCTGACGATCTTCGCCGTCAACCTGGCCACGGCCGCGATCGTCGCCGCAATGAACGTGTTTCGGTCGCTCCGGACCCCGGCGAGTTACGTCGTCGTCGCGCTCGTCTGGATCCAGGGCGCCGTCGTGTGGGGGACGAACTCGCTGGCGATCGAGGCGGGCCGACTCGCGCCCTCGCTGTCGGTGTTGCTCGGCCGGAGCGGCATCTTCGAACTGACGGCGTACGTCGCCGTCGCGGTGGCCACGCGCGGGTTGATGCTCTGGCACCAGCGGGGCACGCCGCGCTGGCGCGAGGAGTTCGAGCGCGTCCGCTCGCCCCGCGACTGGCACCTCTCCCGGAGCGAGTGGCTCGTCCTGCTGGCCGGCATCGCCCTGCTGGCGCTGGCGAACTACCGCGAGGCGCTGATGATCAGCCGCGTCGTCGGCTAGGCCGTACGACCGATGGGCCGACCCACGGACGGGGCGCCGCGACGTTCGCCGACGTCCGTTCATCGCGACGTTCACCGATGTCCGTTCAGCGACGTTCACCGACCGTCGTTCGACGGTACCGACTCGCGTCGTCGATCCCCCGCGTCCGGCGGGAGCGGTCGGGGGCCGTCGCGTCGCAGGGTCGCCGCCCCGAACCAGGCGACGACGAGGACGACGAAGGCGATCCGGACGCCCGTCTCGACGGCCTGCGTCCCCCCGACGAGGTCGACCGTCTGTCCGGTGAAGTTCCCCGCGAAGTGGTACAGCACCGCACCGAGAACGCTCCGGTCGGTGTTGTTGAACAGCCAGGTGTAGACGACGGAGCCGACGACGATGCTGGCGCCGAACGGGAGGGGGTCGGGCCGGAAGTCCAGACTGGCGTAGTACCCCGGCATGACGAACAGCGGGGCGTGCCAGACCGCCCAGAGCAGGCCGACGAGGACGCCCGACGTCAGCGCGGACGTCCTGACCTGGAATCGGTCGAGGAGGTACCCTCGCCAGCCGATCTCCTCGGGCAGTGGCCCGAGGAGCAACACGAAGCCGGCGGTGGCGAGGAGGGACGCGGGGGAGCCCAGCAAACCTACCAACTCCGCGGCGTCAAGCGGCGTCGGACTGCCCCCGACGAACGCGACCAGCGCCGCGGCGAGGAGGAACGCGGGCTGGAGGAGTAGCGCGACGGCGAGCCACCGAAGGGGGAGCCGGTCCACGTCGACCAGCCGCCGCCAGAGGTCGCGAAGTCCGCGTCGGCCGTAGGTGCGCCGGGCCATCACGATCCCGCCGAGCATCGGGCCGCTCCCGCCGAGGACGGTGAACGCGACGCCCGGGACGCCGAAGGCGTCGAATCCGGCGACGACGTTGACGCCCCACCACAGCCACGTCCAGCCGTGCGAGAACGCGAGGAACCCCGCGACGTCTCGGCCGCTCGCGGGAGACGCCCCGGACAGTCGCTCGGCGTGCATGGTGGCCCGACCGAGGGTCGCCGGACAGTTGATTCCGGCGACCGGGGCGGGGAGGGACGGCGGACGCCTCGCCAGCCACGGTCATCTATCTCTCCCCGGATCGGGCTTTGGTTTCTAAAGGAAGGAGTCGACCCGGGGAACGAATCGAAGCGAAAACCCGCAAAAGCGTGGCCCCCCTACGTGGAGGCACATGTCGAACACCATCACCGTCGAAGGCATGAGCTGTGACCACTGCGAACGGACCGTCGAGGAGGCGCTCCGGGACGTGGGCGGCGTGACCGACGTCGCCGTCGACCGCGAGGCCGAACGGGCGACCGTCGAGGGCGACGCCGACCCCGCCGCGCTCTCCGAGGCCGTCGAGGACGCCGGCTACACCGCCCACGCCTGATCGCGCCCGAGGCGACCGCGCGACGCCGCGAACTGACTCCTCGACCCCTCCGGGATCGACCCTCCGCCGGTTCCGGTTCGGTCACTCGTCGGCTGCGTTTTCGAGTCGGACAGCGCGTGCCCGTCCCGGCCGCGAAAAATACTCGATCGGTGAGCGACGGCGGTCCGACGCCCGGCGGGACCCCGCTCAGGCCAGCATCGACCGACAGCTCTCGGCGCAGTCGCGGAGGACCCCTGCGGTGACCTGGCAGTGGTCGGCGTCGTGTTGCTCGCACTCGGCGGCGCACTCCTCGCAGACCCCGACACACGCCTCGGCGAACTGCGGGCTGTAGTTCGAGTCGCGGGCCATGAACCGGGCGTGCAGCGAGGTGATGTCGGCGACGTCGCGACAGAGGCGCGCGCACTTCTCCATCTCCTCGTCGCCGAGGCACTCGTCGGCGCACCACTCTGACACCTCGGCGGCCTCGTTACAGATCTCGATGCATTCGCGCTCTTCGTCGCTCAGTCGGTCGATCTTGGAAACGGTTTCTGCGAGGGACATACACGCAGCGGTACGGCGTCCGTTCGGGTCACTGCTCTGCTTGCGTTCGCGGGGAACCGTCGCGTCGGATCGACGCGGGTAGCGGCCGTCACCGCGACGCCCCACTCGGCTGTCGCCGCCGACCGAGTCGTCACCCTCGCTGGCGACGACGGTCGACGCGTCGGTCTGGGCGAGCACCTCGACGGCGACCGCGGCACCGGTTCGGGAGGCGCGGGGTTCGAACTGCCGGGCTTTTCGCCGCGACGGCGCTGGTCGCGCTCGTGCTGGTCGTCGCCTCGCTGCTCGCCCGCCTCGACGACGAGTGGACGGGTTCGGGTTCGTCTACCGACCGTCGAACGTCCCGACCGTCCCGACCGCCGGATCTGTATCCGAAAGTAACTGGTCCGCGGCATCAAATTTTATAGACACGTGAGGCGTCTGTCAAGACGTCGTGTACTGCGAGTGCGAGGAGGAGGCGCGGCAGGTCGTGTCGACGGTCCCCTGGCAGCACGACGTCTGCAACCGGTGCGGGCAGCCGATCGAGGGAACCAAGGCGTGACGGCCGGGCGCGAGCGGTCGTCGCGGGCGCGTTCCAGCGCGCGTCCCGCCCACCGCCCACCCCGCTCGGGCCCCATCAGACTCGACATATGTTCACCTATCACTCTTTGTGGTTGTGAACATATGTCGAACACTAGCCGTGACACGCCCCTCGCCCCCGCCGGTCGACGCCGAACCGATCTTGGTTCTCCTCGTCGACGACGACCGTAACTGGACTACGCTGGCCACGAAACTCCTCGACAGGACGGAGTGGTCCTTCGAGCTCGAAACGCTGGCCGACCCCGCCGAGGCGCTCGACGCCATCGAGACGGACCCGCCGGACTGCATCGTCTCCGACTACCGGATGCCCGGGCTCTCCGGCCTGGCGTTCCTGCGGGCGGTTCGCGAGCGATACCCCGAGCTCCCCTTCATCCTCGTGACGAGCAAGGGAACCGAGGAGGTCGCCTCCGAGGCCATCTCCGAGGGGGTGACGGACTACATCCAGAAGGGGTACAACGCGGACCACGGGACGCTCCTGGCGACCCGGATCGGCAAAGCCGTCCGGCAGCACCGGACTCGCGCCGAACTGGCGGCCAGCGAGGCCCGCTACCGCGCGGTCGTCGAGAACGTCCACCACGCGATCTTCATCCTGACCGACGGACGGATCCAGTTCGCCAACTCGACGGCGACCGACCTATCGGGGTGCGCGGAGGACGACCTCCTCGGGCGTTCGATCGACGCGTTTGTCCACCCCCGGTCGCGCGAGGCGGTCGAGCGCCTGCTCGAACCGAGCGACGAGGTGAGCGTCTCGAAGCGGGACGTCGAGGTTCGAAGCGTCGACGACGAGATCCGCGAGTGCGAGGTCGAGCGGGTCGACATCACCTACGACGAGACCGACGCGGTGATGCTCGTGGTGACCGACGTGACCGAGCGACGGCGTCGCGAGCGGTCAATCCGCCGGGAGCGCGACGCGAAGGAGGCGATCCGGGAGGTACTCGTCAACCACTCCACGCCCGAGGGGCTCGTCGAGGCGTTCTGCCGTCACGTCGTCACCGGGAGCGAGTACGCGCTCGCCTGGGTCGGCACCGGCGGGCAGCGAGCCCCGCCCCGGGCCGTCGCGACCGCCGGCGGCCCCGCGGCCTACCTGGCGGAGATCGGCCTCGCGAGCACCGACGGGGGGGCCGGCCGCGCGCCCCTCCTCGACGACGAACCCGGCGTCAGCGGCCTCGTCGGCGACCTCGAAGAGCCAACGGTCACCCTCGTCCACGACGGCGAGGGCACGGTGAGCGGAGACGGTGGCTACGTGAACGGCCAGGCGGTCGGTCACCCCGACGGCGAGGTGGGGGGCCGCGCTCACGGCGAGGAGAATGGGGACGGTGACAGCTCGCGCGACGCCTGGCGCCGGGTGGCTGCAGCCCACGGCTTCGGCGCCGTCGCGTCGGTTCCGCTCACGCACAACGGGGTGGACTACGGGGTACTGGCGGTGTACGCGACCGACGCCGACGTGTTCGACCGCCGCCGGCTCCGGACCCTCTCGGAGGTCGGCGAGGCCGTGGCGTATGCGCTCTCGGTGGCCGAGTTCCGGGAGACGCTGATGACCGACGATCCGGTGCTCGTGACCCTCCGCATCGGCGACGCGGTGCCGGGACTCTCGGCGCTCCAGGAGCGCCTCGAACCGCAGGGGCGGATCGCCGTCGACCGGGTCGTCCCCCTCCCCCAGGACCGCGACCGGTACTTCGGCACCGTCGTCCGCGACGGGCCCGACGACGCCGGCGTCGTCGCCCTCGAGGACGCGACGGCCGACGCGCTCTCCGACGTGACAGTCGACGCCGGCGCCGAGCCGACGGCCCTCCGTTTCGTCCTCGACCGGCCCTCGATCGTCTCCTCGGTCGTCGAGGTGGGCGGGGAGTTCAGGGGGGCCACCGTCGCGCCCGACTGGATCGAGGTCCACGTCGCCTTCCCCCCGAACCGACCGACGGGCGAGGTGGTCGAGTCGCTCAGGGGACGCTACGACGACGTCTCGGTCATGTCCCAGTGGCGACACGGGGCCGAGGCGGAGGTGGGTGCGCCGACCCGCGAGGACCTCCTCGATCGGCTCACCGAGAAGCAGCGATCCGCCGTAGAGACGGCCCACTACATGGGCTACTTCGAACAGCCGCGGCGGCACTACGCGGCGGACGTCGCCGAGGCGCTCGGCGTCTCCCGGACGACGTTCGGCCACCACCTCCGTTCGGCCCACGAGCGGATGTACGATGCGCTCTTCGGCGAGGCGGCGGCCGACGACGGGGGCGACCCGTGACCGCGGCGTCGCGTGCGCGCCGCCGGACGGGGAGGGTGTCGTAGATGTCGACGTACCTCCGCGCGCGTCGGTTCGTGGGACTGTACGGCCCGACGCTCGTCGTCGCGCTCGCGCTCTGTGCCGCACTCGCGGGAGCGGGCGCCTGGTACGTCCACGCGACGCCGCCGACCGAGACGGTCACCGAGGAGGTCGAGGCGCTGTCGGTGGGGTCGGGCGTCGAGACCGCGGCCGTCGTCACCCGGGACACGCCGCTGTACGATCCGGGCACGCGGCTCACGGACAAGTCGCTGTACCTGCTGTCGGTCTCCCCGAACATGACCTTCACCGCCCGCACCGCGGTCCCGGCGAACGAGTCGGCCGAGGTGACGACCCGGCTGTCCATCGACATGGGCGCCACCTACGACGGCGAGGCCTTCTGGGAGGAGCGGCGGACGGTGATCGAGCGCACGCAGCGAACGCGCGGCGGGACCGTCACCGTCTCGCGGACGCTCAACATGTCCGCCGTCGACCGGTACATCGACGCGCGCCGCGAGGCCACCGACAACGTCGGCACCTTCTCGGCGGACGTAGTGCTCAACGTCTCGTACCTGGCCGACGGGTACGAGGGACGGCTCACTGCGACCGCGCCGCTCGTGTTCACCGGCAACGGCTACCTGATCGACGGCGACCTCGCCGCCGAGCGGACCCACTCGCGCACGGTCTCCCGGACGGTCGTCGGACGGGCCGACCCGCTCGCGGTCGGCGGGCTGGCGCTCGCGAGCCTGGTCGCGCTGGCCCTCGCGGCGGCGGTCGCCGTCGCCTACCGCCGCGGCATCGACGTCGCCGCCATCGAGGACGAACTCGTGCGCACCCGCCACGCCGAGTGGATCTCACGGGGTGAACTCCCGACGAGCGACGCCGTCCGGCACGTGCGCATCGACGCGCTCGAGGACCTCGTGGACGTCGCCATCAGCTCGAACAAGTCCGTCATCCACGACGCCGAGTACGACGCCTACGCGGTCGTCGACGGCGACGTCACGTACTTCTACGCCGGCGGCGACGTCCGCGTCGACACCTGGCTTGACGTCTGACCGTGATCTAGCGGTCGTCTCGACGGCTGTTGGGTCTTTGGCGCGATCGGATCCCCAGTTCAATGGGAGACGTACTAGCGCCAGAGGAGCGAGCGAGCCAGGACACCCTCGAAGGAGCGGCGAAGCCGCGACGGAGGGAGGTCACCGGAGCCAGCGCCTGACGGCTTCGCCGGCGGCCCCGCCGTCCGACAGCCGGAGGGGTCCGCCGCCCACCAGGCCGATCCCGAGCAGCGCGAACCCGACGCCGAACAGCGCGTCGATGGCGAGGATCGGGAGCCAGGGGTGGACCTCGTACAGCGCGCGGATCGTGTCGACCGGCAGCACGGCCAGGTAACGGTGCTCGACGAGGACGAAGCGGTAGTACCCCGTTTCGGCCGGCGCCCGGAGTTCCACGGGGACGGTTCGGACCCGGTTGGCGGGGACGAACACCTCGCGGCGGTCGGGTTCGATCCCCTGGTCGACGGGCTCCAGGAAGGCGACCACGGGGATCGGGCCGTTGCTCGGCACGGCGAACGTCCCCGTCTCGGTCTCCCCGTGCGGGATCACCCGAGTGCCCGGCGCGTCGGTCTCCGAACTCACGACCTCGTACTCGTGGGCGCCGCCGGGTACCGTCATGCTGAGCGTGAGGAGGAGGACGACAACGAGCGCGAGCGCCAGGACGACGACCGTCGCGTCGAGGCCGCGGCCCACCCTGCCGACGCGGCGGCGGCGCGGAGCCGCGCTCCCCCCTGAGGCCAGCGCCGTGCCGAGGTAGAGCGCTACCCCGAGCCCGAACAGGAGGTAGCTGAGCCCCTGCGGGCCGAGCAGCGACCGGGTGCCGAGCGTCGCCGCCAGCGTCCGCTGGAGGGCGGCGGTCAGGTCGCCGACGGCCATCACGCCGACGCCGAGGCCGGGGATGGCGACGACGGTTCCGCCGACCTGGAGCGCGGTGGCGACGATCTGGGTCCGCTTGACCGGCGGCTCTCCGCTCGACTGGTCGGTGACGGGGTTCGCGTCACCCTTCGTCACGAACCCGCGCTCCGTCCGGTCGACGACCCGGTGGGTCACCAGATCACCCCCGTTCAGCTGTTCGGCGTCGAACACCACGACGTCGCCCGGTTCGACGGGGCCCGCCACCGCGGCCGGGACTGCGACGAAGCCGTCGCCCGGGCGGAGCTGGGGCTCCATGCTCCCGGTCTCGACGTAGCTGAGGAGCACCGGCTGGCCGATCGCCTGCCCCGCGACGAGCAGGGCCGCGACGATCACGAGCGCGACGAACACCGCGCGTCCGGCGGCGGTTCTGAGAGTCATGGGTCACGAGCGCTGTTCGACGGCCGGCCTGCGGCCGAACGCGGCGGCCGCAGATCGCCCCGGCGACGTTCTCCCGTGAGAGTTTGTCCGGACGCCCGATATCTCTGTCGCTCGTCCGGGTCGCCGGCGCCCGGGCGACGCTACCGTTCGGACCGGTTCCGGGCGGACGACCCGGTCCGCGGGGGGAACGCTCGACGCAGGTCGAGCAGGAGGCCGAGCACCACGAGGGGCAGAACGGTCACGCAGGCGGTGGCGATCACGGCGAGCACCGGGTGGCGGTCGTGGAGGGCGGTCAGCAGCCACGACGGGAGCCACGGCAGGTACGGGTACACGCGGACGCGCCGCTCGCCGACCGCGACCGCCGCCGGGTCCGCGGGCGGGCGCAGCGAGACGAACAGTCCCGAGGCGTTGACCCGGGTGTCGACGACGGTGACAGCGTCCGAGCGGACGACGTAGCTGAGCCCCGTCGGCGCGGGGCGGTGGAGTCCGACGGTCCGGACGTCCCCGTCCCGGTCCCCGCCTTCGCTCTCGCCCGCCATCACCATGGTCGATCCGGGCCCGGCCGGGCTCCCGTCGACGTCGACCCGGTAGGTCAACTGGTGGGTGGTCGCCGCCAGCGGCGTCACGGCGAGGCTGGCCACCAGCGCGAACGCGAGCAGAGGACGGAACGCGTCCCGCAGTCGGAACACGCGTTCGCGCGACCGAGCCGCGGTCGACCGGCGTCGATTCCACACGAGGTACGCGGCGACCGCGCCGAGGAGGAACGCGAGCGCGACGGCGTCGTAGGTCCGCAACAGCGAAATCGCCGGGCCGAGGCCGGGGACGACCGCGGGCCTCCCGCCGACGGTGACCACCTCGCCGACCACCAGGGACCGGGCGACGACGAGGCGCCCCGCGTGCTCGGGTCGCTCGCCGTCCCAGGCTCCGGCTTCCGGCCCCGGCGCGTCCGACGGGCCGGCGCTCGCGTTCGATCGGACGGCGGTCGCGTCGCGCCCCGTCGTGTCGCCGCTCGTCGCGCCGGCGGCCCCCGACGCGTTCGCCGCCGGCCGTCGCTCCACGGCCGTCGACGTGACGTACCCCCCCTCGGTCAGGTCGACGACCGCCGCGACGCCGAAGCGCTTCTCGATGGGCGACCAGTACACCACGAGGTCGCCGGGCCCGGGGTCGGACGCCGGTCCAACGAGGTAGGCGTCGCCGGCGTCGATCGGCGTGTGCTCGGACTCGGCCGTCGCGTACTCGACCCGGTACGGCGAGAGGACGAACGCGCCGAACAGCACGACCAGCACCACCAGCGCGAGGGCGAGTCGGCGGGTCACGCCTCCCGCTCACTCCCGCTCCCGCCTTCCGACTGCGCCGGGTCCCACTCGATTTGCCGCTCGTCGGCGTTGTCCTTCGCGTCGACGGCGCGAACCGCGAGCGTGTACGGCTCGTCGAACGACGGCCGGTGGGTCTCGGTCGCGCGGACGCGCTCGCCGACGTGCTGGTACCGCGAGGTCTCGTCGAACTCCACCACCGCGGCTCCGACCTCGTCGCCCGCCTCGTTCACGACGGCGAACTCGACGCGGGTCAGGTCGTCGGCGTCGTCCTCGACCCGGATCGCCTCGACGACGAACCCGCCCCGATCCGGGTCCGGTCGCAGGCCCCGCAGGCGCGTGATCGCTGGCGCGTGTCCCCCGAGCAGGGCGACCAGGAGCCGGAACGCGCGCCAGCGGAGCACAACCGCAGTCAGCCCGACGCCGATCGAGGCGACCAGCACGCGCATCTCGACCGGGATGCCCACCGGGAACAGGCTCGTGAGCCCGAAGCCGACCGCGTGTTCGGTGGTCGAGTCGGCGCCGTAGGTGTCGACCACGCGCACGTCGACGGTCCGCTCGCCCGGGCCGAAGCGGTGGGTGACGGTCCGCCCGTGCCTGATCGTCCCGTCGGGGAACCGCCAGACGACGGTGGCGTCGCCGACCCGATTCGTCACCCGGGCGCGCAGCGTCGCGGTCCGGTTTCGCCCGTGCTTGTGGACGGTTTCGACGTCGACCTGCGGCACGTCGTCGACCAGCACGCGGTAGGCGGTGTCGTCGGTCAGCCCGAACGCGTCCTCGACGGTGAGGTTCACCTGGTAGGTGCCGACCCGCCGGAACTGCGGGACGATGCGCTGGCCCGTCCGGTCCAGCGACTCGCCCTCGACGCGCCAGCGGTATTCGACCCGGTTCTCCGCGAAGACGGCGAAGCGGCTGAACCCCGGCGTCACCGCCGAGAGCGTGACGGTCCCGTTCGACCGCCCCTCGACGCGCGTCTCCAGCAGTTGCCAGCCTCGCTCGGTGTCGTGGGCCATCACCGCGTCCTCCGGGCTCGTCTCGCCGAAGCGCTCCTCCGGGACCGTCAGGGTGACCGTCGCCGTGGTGTTCTCCATCCCCGCCGGCACGCTGATGTCGACGTGCCTGATCATGCGCAGCCTGTCGTCGACCGACTCCTTCGAGGCGAACAGGGAGTGGGTCCCCACCAGGGGGGTGTCCTGCTCGACGATCGTCACCGCGTCGGTCCCGCTCGCGTTGAGCGCCTCCCGGACCGCCTCCCGTTCGGACCGGTTGAGGCTCGGGTTGCGTGGCCCGACCCGCGCGCCGCTCTCGACGCTGCCTGAGATCGATCCGTCCAGTCGCCCCTCCCCCGTCGACCCGTCCGCCCCGACCGAGATGGTCGCCTCCGGGTCGTCGGGTTCCGTGATCACCGCCGCCGGCCCCTCCCGCGCGTCGGGAGCGGGCGCCGCGACTTCGAGTTCGGTGACCGAGATGCGGTCGCTCAGGTCGCCGTCCGCGGGGTTCTGGGGATCGACGCGGACGCCGGTGTCGTCCCCGTCGCGACCGTCCGCGTCCCCGCCGCCGTTCCCCTCGCCGCCGTCGCCCTCGTCGCCAGCGTCGTCCTGCGCGCCCCCTCCCCCGCCGTCACCGTCGCCGTCGCCCTCGTCGCGCTCGAACGGGCCGGGTTCGGGGACGCCGTCCCCGTCCTCGAAGCCGTCGTCGTCCTCGGGGCGGTCTGGCGCGCCGTCCGCCCCGTCCGGAATGCCGTCGTCGTCGCGGTCGGGATCGGTCGGCGCCGGGTCCTCCTCGTCGGGGACGCCGTCGTCGTCGGCGTCGTCTTCCGGTACCCCGTCCCCGTCCTCGACGCCGTCTTTGTCCTCGGGGTCGTCGGGCGCGCCGTCCTCCCCGTCCTCGATCCCGTCGTCGTCGCGGTCGGGGTCGGTCGGGTCGTCGTCGAGTTCGTCGGGGACGCCGTCATCGTCGGCGTCGTCTTCGGGGACGCCGTCGTCGTCCTCGACGCCGTCCTCGTCCTCGGGGTCGTCGGGCGCGCCGTCCTCCTCGTCGGGGATACCGTCGCCGTCGGCGTCGTTCAGCGTGCGCTGGCGCAGGACGAGTTTGGTGATGAGCGTCTGCCGGACGGTGATCGTCTCCGGCGTCGTGTCGACCCGCATGCTCACCTCGACCGTCTCGCCGGGCGCGAGCGTGACGTCCTGCTCGCGTTCCAGCGGGTCGCCGGACCGGTCGTCGTAGATGGTGAGGGCCCGCCCGTCGCCCGTGTGCGCGATCCATATCTGCTTGATCGTCTCCCCCTCGTTCGAGATGGTGAAGATACGCTCGACGGTCGTCACCGCGTCGGGGTTGACGCCCGTCGCGTTCCGCCCGGGGTTCGAGAGGTTGACCGTGAGTTCGTGGGTCGCGTCGTCGATCCGGGCGTAGCCGCCGTTCGGCCCCTCGCTCGGTGCGAGCACGATGCTCTCCTCCGGGCCGACGGCGTCGAATGCGCCCGACTGGACGGCGGCGCCCGTCGGGATGACGAGTACGAAAATGAGCCCCACGACTACCGGGAAGAGGCGGTCGACCGCGAACTGGGTTCGTGGGGTCGGTTTTGACATTACGGCTGCCGTCGTTCGCGCGTCATCCAGCGGGGCCCGGTCACTGTCGCGTCAGGGACCGGTCGGCGGGGTGTCTCCTCGGTCCCTAACTGGAGTCGGGGCCGGCGTTGCCGTCCACGTCAGCGTCCGCGTGCACGGTCACCGTGTCGATGAGGTCCTCCTGGGTTCCGACGTCTCCAACATTAATGTAGATGCTCACGGTCAGGGATTCACCGGGGTCGAGGTTGACCGCGTTGCTCTCGTCGGTGATCGTTCGCGGGACGGCCGTACCGCTACTGCTCGGCGTCACGTCGTTCCCGCCGAGTTGGGTCCCGCCGTGTCCGTCGGGGTTGTAGAAGGCCACCGTGTCTGCGAGGTCGTCGTCACCGTTATTGTCCTGCGTGTCCGCGCGGGTGATCCAGACCCCGACGGTCTGGCTCCCCTGATTCGTTATCGTGAACGTGTCGTTGATATCCGTCTCCGCGTCGAGGTTGACGTTCTGCAGGTCGAGTCCTAACTGTCCGTTGTTCGTTGTGACGTACTCCTGGGCGTTGGCCGTGCCTGAGCCCTGTAACTGGAGCAGCGCACTGCTGTCGCCCGCCACACCGATTTCCGCCGTCCGTTCCGCCTGCACTGTCGTGAACGCACCCGTCGCCGTGACGAGACCGATTGCAGCGAACACAGCGAGCAGTGCGAACAGTTTTCCTTTGGGTTTTGCCATGGTTGGGTTCTCCGTTGGTTTCGGTCGGTGCCGGGGACGAGGCCCCGCGCTGACCTTGTTCTCTCAATACAGACATTCAGGTATTGTTACACCGGCCTAACAGAGTCCTCCGAATCGGTTAGACCGGTCTATCTCCGGCTTAACCGGCAGTTAAGCGGCTCATCCGGGTTCACTCTCGGCTTCGCCATCGGACCGTACGGGATCGAAACGCCGATCCGGGCCTCCTCTCCGGCAGGGAAGTGACCACCGGTCGCCGTCTCGGCCGCGTACCTTCCGAAGTCCCCCGCTCCCGTCGTCGGTCTGATTTCCATGCAAGAACCCCGCGAACGCCCCCGCGGAACCGCGGCCCGGAGACTCGGTAGCCGCACGGCACCTTTCTCACTCGCGAGCGACTGGCTCTCCGCCGCTCGCGCCCTCAGTCGCTCTTTCCCCTCTTGTTCCCATTCCCGTGCTTGCCGTTCCCGTTTCCGTTCTTGCCGTTGTTCCCCTTCCCGTCGTCGTGGTCGTCGTCGTCCTCCTTCCACCAGCCGTCCCACCAGTCCCCCTCATCGTCGTCGTGGTCGTCACTGTCATCGTCGTCGTGGTCGTCACCGTCATCGTCGTCGTGGTCGTCATCGTCGTCGTCGTTACCATCGCCATCGTCGTTACCATCGCCATCGTCGCCATCTCCGTCATCGTCACCGCCGTCGTCTCCTCCGTCGCCAGTCGAGTCGTCGAACGCGACGCTCCGGTGGAGGTCGATCGTCGTCGTCCCGTCGAGGGACTCCCCGACGATCCCGAACTCGACGCTGCCGTCGCCCCCGCCGGACGGCGGGTCGAGCGACGGCCCGGGGAGCGTCGGCGTGAAGACGTTCGGGCCGGCCTTCATCCCGACGTCGACGGTGGTCGTTCCACGGCGTCCCGAAAGCGTGTACTCGTAGATTCGCGAGCCGTCGACCTTGCTCAGCCCCTCGTCCCACTTGATCCCCGACACGCCGGTCGTCGGATCGGGGTGGTCCAGTTTGATCTCGACCGAACCGTCGCCGTGGTTTCGGCCGTCTCCGTCGTGGTCATCGTCGTCGTGATCGTCCTCCCAGTCGTCGTGATCGTCGTCCCAGTCGTGGCCGTCGTCGTCGCCCCACCAGCCGTCGTCGTCATCGTCGTCGCCGTGGCCGTCGTCGCCGTGGTCGTCTCCGCCATCGTCGTCGTGGCCGGAGCCGTCACTCGAATCGGTGTCGACCACGTCGTCGGCCTCGAAGCCCTCGGGGAGGCCGAAGGTGACGTGGCTGAGGTCCTTGTACCGGTGGGGATCGTCCGCGGTCGCCTCCACCGCGTACTGGTAGGTGGTCTCGTCCTCCTCGGCGTCGTACTTGCAGCCGAGGAAGGTGATCCGGTACGCGCCCGCGACAGTCGACTCGCCCCCGTCGCTACAGGTGGGATCGCTCGGGGCGAGCCAGAGGGTGCGACTCGCCCCCGGATCGAGGGTGAACTGCGTCGCCTCCGTTCCCGAGGCGAAGGTTCCATCGCCCGGGTCGTCGAGGGAGACGGTGTACCGCGCCGTCGTGCCGAGGTTGTTCGTCACCGTGACCAGCCGCGAGGTCTCGTCGGGGTCGACCGGGCCGTGGAGGTCGACGCCGGTCAGTCCGCGGTCGTCGTCGACGACGCCCACGTCCGCGACGCGCTCCGGCGTGACCGTGGTGAACGCCCCCGACGAGACCGTCGCCGACGCGATCAGCGCGAGCGCGACGAGCGACACGAGCGTTCGGCCGAGGCTCCCGCCGCTCGATCCGCGCCCGGACCGCCCCCGCCCGCCCCGTCGGCGTCCCCGGGCGTGACGCGTTCGGCTCACGGGTCGCTCCCCCCGTCGGTGACGCCGGACGATCGACCGGGACGTGCCCGCGCCGCTCTCCGACCGGGACGTGCCCGCGCCGCTCTCCGACCGGGACGCGTTCGCGCAGTCCCCCACCCGAGACCTTCGTCGCGCATCACTCGTCGTCCGCGCGGGGCGGTGGCCCGGCGTCCCCGAAGCGCATCCGCCTCCCGTGGTAGGTCTGGACGAACGCCGACACGGCGTAGCTCACGAGCACGATCGCGCCGCCCGCGATGTCGGGGAGGGCGCCGAACGGCGCGACGTCGAGCCACACCAGCGCGAGCAACAGCGCGTTGGCGGCCGCGAGGCCGACGTAGAAGTAGTTCCAGGGAATATCCTCGTCGGGCACCACTTCGAGGTAGACGTCGGCGTTGGCGAGCGACTCCGACAGCCGGACGCGACCCCTGTCTGCGTCGTACTCGACGAGCCCCTCGTCGTGCATCGTCGACAGGTGAGACTGGTAGAACGCGATGTACACCCGCTTTCGCTCCTGGGAGGTCAGCGCCTCGACGGACTTGCCGTTCTCCCAGGCGGCCACTTGCTCGGTCAGTTCCCGCACCGTGACGACCGCGTCGCGCTGCTTGAGGTAGTGGATCGCGTACCGACGCCGCCGGTTCCCCAGGGACTCGTATATTGCGTCCGTCGAGGGCTCGCGCGCCGGTGACTCCCTGGGCGGGAATAACGGAATCGAGGCGGTCATCACGTCACCTCCTCGGCGTCCCCGAGGGAGCGCCTGACGAGGGCTGCCAGCCGCCGCCGGACCCCTCGTGCGACCGCGTGCCACGCGCGAGCGATCCGCCCCGGGCCACGACCGGGGCCGTCGGTCGCGGCTCGCTGATCTGCGGAGTCTGCGGTTCGTCGATCGGTAGGATCCGCGTCGGTGCGTTCGCCGGCGGACGAGACGGGCGGGGCGCTTTCCCCTGGTGACCGTCGCTGGTCGAGGTCGGGTGCGGCGTCGGACCGGGTGCTCGGGGCGGTCGGCACCATCGACTCGGTCGGCCTCGTCGGTTCGGTCAGTCTCGACGCTCGGGTCTGCCTCGTCGGTTCGGTCGGCGCCGTCGAATCGCCGGCAGTCCGCCGACCGCGCGGCGCCGCCAGGTCCGCCGCGTCGAGCCACTCGAAACCGTCTTCGAGGTCGTCGGCGCGCAGCCACTCGAAGCCGCTCTCGCCGCTCGGGGACTCGGGGGCGGCGGGGGCGGCGTCGGCCGCCGCCCGCGTCGCGCTCCAGAGTCGGTCGATGCTCGACCTGAGGTCCGTCGGCTCCGTGCCGGCGGCCGCGTCGACCGAGGCCGACCCGTCGGTGCCGACCGCCCGGTGGGGCGTCTCGTCCCCCGGACCGACGCCGGACGCTTCCGCGCTCGCCGTCCCGAGTACGTCGGCGGCGTCGACGACCTCGTCGAACAGGAGGCGGAATGAGCGGCGCAGCAGCGAGGAGCCGGCGTCCGCGTGGAGGTGATAGTGGGCGTCCGCACCGATCGAATCGAGGTACGCAGTGAGTCGGTGGACGAAGTGGAACGCCCGCTCGCGACCCACCACGTCGACGAGGGCGTTAACCGAATCGAAACAGACGACGACCCGCCCGGACGGGGCCGCAGACAGGTGTTTGTCGAGCGCCAGGCCGACCTTGGCCAGGTCCGTCGAGTTCGGGATGGAGACGTACTCGACAGACTCCGAGGGGCCCCCGTCAGACGCCGAGGGGGTCCCGACCGTGACGCCGCTCCGACCGTGCCGGCGCTGACTCCCTACCGAGAACACCGCGGTCCGGTCCGGCCGGACCGAGAGGTGCGCTCGAAGCCGGTCCAGTCGCGCTTCGGGCGACGTGGCAAACGAGATGTAGACGAGATGGACGGGGCCGGCGCCGTCGGCGTCGACCAGTGCGGCGCACGCGCTCACGTCGTCGCCGTCACGGGCCGGTGATTGGAGTAGCGTATTCGAAACCATATTCTCATCTCGAACTGCAGATGAAACTGACTGTCTCGGTAATACGAAGGTGCTAGAAGGCCAAAAACCAACGGGCGACATATGTCGACTGGGAATTTCCGGGCCGTCGCAGGCCGCCGGTTTCGCCCTCTCGTCCGAGCGTCGGTTTCGCCCTCTCGTCCGAGCGTCGGTTTCGCCTTCTCGTCCGGGCGTCGATTCCGTCGTCGGAAGTTTGGACCGTCACCCCGCGGCCTCCCGCCGCGTGACGACAAGTCGAACCTTTTTGCGCCCACCCCTCCCAGGGCCATCAACTAATGGGGTATCGCAGCGCGCTCCTGCTTCGCTGGTCGCGGCGCGACCGGCTGGCGGTCGTGGTCGTCGCCGTCGCGGTCGCCTTCCTCGTGGGCGCGACGCTGCTCGGCGTCGCCACCGGCACCCAGGCCCGGGGCCTCGCCGCCGACTACGCCGCCGACGGCGAGGTTGCCCACTACCCGTCGGTCGACGCCGCGCGGGCGGCCGCCGGCCCCGACCGGGCCGTCCTGCCGGCGGCGACGATCACCGTCGAGGGCTACGAGCGAACCGTCGTCGGCGTCCCCGACCCCCCGCCGTCGATTCGGGTCGTCGACGAGGTGCGGACGTTCCCCGAGGGACGGGCAGGCGTCCTGGAGAGCCAGACCGGGCCGGTGGGGACGATCACGATCCGGACGGCCGAGGGGTCCCGCGAGTTCCGAGCGCAGACGCGTCCCGGATCGCCGTTCCTGGCGGAGGACTGGTTCGTCACGGCGCCGGAGACGGTGACGTCGATCGGCGCGGACGGGGCGTTCGTCGTGGCGACCGACGTCTCGCTCGTCGACGGGACGGGCGGGAGCACGCTCCCCGGCGGCTCGCCGATCGTCTCGGCGCTCGCCTTCTTCGTCTACGGCTCCCGGCAGCTCGTCGAACTCCTCGCCCTGGCGACGGTCGCCGGCGGCGTGCTGGTGGCCGTGACGACGTTCAGCGTCACGAGCATCGCCGTCGAGGAGCGACGCGACACGATCGCCACCGTCCGCGCGACCGGCGGCACGCCCGGCCAGGTGTACGCCCTGTTCGCTGGCCGGGCGGCGTTGCTGACCGCCGCGGGGGTGGCGCTCGGGTACGCCCTCGGCGTGATCCTTATCCGACTCGTCGTCAACGCGGCCGTGTTCCTCGGGTTGCCCATCTCGCTCGCCGTCGCGCCCTCGGGTCGGGCCGTCGAACTGCTGGTGCCGACGACCGGCGTGCTCGTCGTCGTCGGGACGCTGGCGGGCGCGGTGGCGACCCGGCCCGCGGTCGCCGCGGCGCCGGCGGCCGTCCGTCACCGGGCGGCCTCGTCGGGCGGCGGCTCGGCCGCGGCGAGCGCGCCGGCCTCGACGCGCGCGGACGGCGGCCAGCGGGGACGCGGCGGCCGGTCCCCGGGCGTCGGCGCGCGGCTTCGAGCGGCGCTTTCGCCGACCGTCCTCGACCGTGACGTGCTCGTCCCGTCGACGGCGACGCTCACCGTGTTCGTCGCGTTCGCCCTCCTGCTGTCCGCCGGCGGCACGGTGCTCGGCCCGCTGGCGTCGACGGGCGAGCAGACGATCACCCAGCCGAACGCCCCTCACCCGATCGCCAGCAACGTCCCCCAGTCGTACGCGCCGGTGCTCCGGCAGCAGGGGGTCGCCGCGAGCCCCGAGATCCTCGCCTTCGAGGCCGTCGGCGGCGAGCCGTTCGTCGCCCGGGGAGTCAACTACTCGGCGTACGCGACGCTCTCGGACGCGACGATCGTCCGGGGGCGCCCGCCCCGGACCGACGCCGAGGCCGTCGTCGGGGCCGACCTCGCGGCCGCCATCGGCGTCGGCGTCGGCGACGCGGTCGCCCTCGGCGGGAGCACCACCTCCGCGATCACGCGCGTGCGGGTCGTCGGCGTGTTCGCCGGGACGGGGTTGCAGGACGACCAGTTGCTCGTCTCCCTGCCGACGGCGCGCCACCTCGCCGGGCGGGGCCGGGACAACGTCCACTTCATCCGCGTGAGTGACCTGCCCGATCCGGCGGCCGGCGACTCGCCCATCGTGGTCCTGGACGCCGGGGTGACGGCGAACCGAACCGCGGTTCGCGTCCGGATCGTCGCCCGGAACTACGGGCTCGGTGAGGCGACCAGAACCGTCACCGTCGCCCTCGGCGACCGGACCCGGTCGGTCGACCTGACGCTCGACCGCGGGCGGCGAACCGCCGAGACGGTCGCCTTCCCCCGCCCGCCCGACGGGACGTACACGCTCACCGCGGGCGACGTGACACGGGAGGTGTCGATCGGGGAAGGGGCGACCACGGGCACGGACGCCGACGCGACGGCCGACGGACTCCGCGTCGTCGTCCCGGGGAACGCGCCGACCGGCTCGCGGGTCCGCGTGTCCGTGACCGACGGCGGCGTCCCCCTGAAGAACGCCACCGTCAGCGTCCGCGACCGGACGTGGCGCACCGCCGGGGACGGGACCGTCCGCGTCCGGTTCGATCGGTCGGGCCCCGTCGACGTCCGGGCCACCGACCCCGCGACCGGCCGCACGACCGAGCAACTGGTCTGGGTTCGCGACGACGCCCGCCGGCGGCTCCACGCCGAACCCGCCGTCGAGCCGGCCCATCCGACGGTCGTCACGCGGCCGGTCGCCACGGTTCGGCTCACGAACCCCTGGGCGACGAACGTCACGCGCGAGGTCACGGTTCGCGGCCCCAACACGACCGCGAGGCGAACCGTCACGCTCGCCCCGGACGCAGCGACCTCCCTGCGGGTGCGGCTACCCCCGCGGCCGGGCGGGACCTACGAGGTCGGCGTCACCCAGCTGAACGCCACGCCGACGACCGTCGAGTACACCGTCCGCGGCGACGAGCGCCTCGCCGCCGCCCTGGCGACGAGCGGACGGAGCGCGCGGGGCGGGGGGCTGACCCAGGCCGTGTCGGTCGTCTTCGGCAACCTGCAGGTGCTGGTCGCGGGCCTCGTGGTGCTGACGGGGGCGATGACCGTCGGCGCGACGACGGCGTCGTTCGTCCGCTCGGTTCGGGCCAGGCGCCGCGAGATCGGGATCCGGCGGGCCGTGGGGGCGACCCCGGCCTCGATCGCCCGAGTGGTCCTTGGCGACGCCCTGAAGCTCGGGACGGTCAGCGCGGTCCTGGCGGTGGCGATCGCCACCGGCGCCGTCGGCGGGCTGCTCGCCCTCGGCCACCTCCGCCTGTTCGGGATCGCGCTCCAGCCGACGTTCGGCCCGGGGCTCCTGATCGGCACCGCGGGCGTGGCGCTGGGGCTCACGCTCCTGAGCGCGGGGCTCGCGACGTGGGCGACGCTGCGAGCGTCGCCCGCCGACCTGCTCGCGGATCGCGGGGCGTCGGCCACGCGTCGGTCGTGGAACCTCGACCGGGACGCGACCGGGGGCGTCGACCGCGACGCGAACCGGAACCCCGACGGGGGGGTCGACGGTGACTGAAACGGGGGAGCGTCACGGCGAGGCCGCCGGCGACGTCGACGACGTTCGCGACGACGCGACCGACTACGGGCGTCGCCCCCGGCTCGGGTGGTGGCCGACCCTCCGCACGCCCGGTCGGCGCGGCCTCGCCCTCCTCGCGCTGCTCGGCGTGGCGCTCGCCCTCCGGTTCGTCCCGCTGTCCTGGAGTCCGCACCCGGCGACGCTCGACGGCTTCGGCTACGCCTGGCGGGCCCGGGAGGCGCTCGCCACCGGCGCCTACCCCCTGTCGGCGTTCCGCGTCGACAGCTTCGTGTTCACCGGCCTGCTCGCCGCCCTCGGCGCCGTCCTCGGCGTGCCACCGCTCCGGCTCACCCAGCCGGCGGCCTCGCTGATCGGGACGGCCGGCGTCTTGGCCGCGCTGGTCCTCGCCCGCCGCGTCGTCGCCGGGTACGGGTGGTCGCCGCGGCGGCGGACGCTCGCGGTGCTCGTCGTCGGCGTGCTGCTCGCCGTCGACGGCATCTTCCTCCGCCGGACGATGGTCGCCGACGAGGAGGTGTTCGCGTACGTGCTGCTGCCGATCCTCGTCCTCTCGCTCCACCTGTGGCTCCGCGGCGCCGGGCGGCGTTGGCTCGCCGTCGCTCTCCTCCCCCTGGTCGCCTTCCCCGTGTTGCACGTCCTCTCGACGCTCGTCGCGCTGCTGTCGGTCCTCGGGCTGGTCGCGGCCCACGCCGCGCACAACCCGGGCCGGCGGACGGTCCTCGGCGGCGGCGCCGTCGCCGCCGGGTTCTGGCTGTACGTCGGGGCGTACTACTCGATCGCCGCCCAGTCCGTGATGACGGTGCCGTACGTCGACCGCGTGACGGCGTACCCGGGCGTGTTCCTCGCCTGGGTGGTCGTGCTCGTCCTCGGTGCGGCCTGGCTCCAGGTCGCCTCCACTCGGGCGAAGCGGCTGGCGTTTCTGGCCCCGGTCGCCGCCTTCTACCTCGTGGCGACGGCGAACGCGGTCGTGGCCGTGTTCCCCGCGACCGCCCAGACGCCGCCCGTCCTGCTCGTCCCCCTCTTCGCGCTGTCGGTCCCCGCCGTCTTCGCGGGACTGGGCGTGGGCTCGCTCTCCCCCGAGCGACCGAACGGCGCGCTCGTCGTCGCCCTGCTCCTGGCGCCGATCGCACTCGTCGGCTTCTCGCTGACGGCGTCGCTGACGCCCGAGTACTTCGGCACCGTCACGCGCTCGCAGACGTTCCTCCACGCCCCCGGCGCGATCGTCGCGGCGCTCGGACTCGTCGGCCTCGTCGCGGCCGCCGCCGACGGGGAGGCTGCCGACCGCGACGCTACCGCTTCGGGTGCCACCGACCGCGATGCCACCGCTTCCGGCGCCACCGACCGGCTCGACTCGGCGCCGGACGCCGTGCGTTCGGCGGCGCCCACGGCTTCCACGGCGCTCCGGCTCCTCGTCGTTCTCCTGGTCGTCGCCGCCACCGCCGGGAGCGTCCCGCTCGCGTACCTCAACCTGGACACGGCGTCGTACCCGTCCACGACGCTGAACTCGGAGTTCGAGGCCGTGGAGTTCGCGGCGACGCACGTCCCCGGGGGGTGGGCGACCGACCACTCGCTGTCCCGGGTCGCGATCCACTACTTCCGCGACGGGGTGGCGATCTCCCCGGCGGCCCAGTGGCTCCGCGGGGGGCCGCCGCCGGCGTGTCCGGTGCTCTCCCAGGAGTCGTGGACCACGACGGGCGCGCACCTCTTCCCCGGCGGCCCGGGGACCGTCTCGCCCGCGGCGTACGACCGCTGGCTCGGGACCCGGACGGTCGTCTACGCCAACGCCGGCCGGGACCCGGTGACGGTGAGCCGGCCGCCGGCGCGGGCACCGTCGTCCGGGTGCTGAGGCGTCGAGTCCGCTTTCGGTCCCCCAGACCAGCCGCCGCGACTGCCCGGGGGTCGACCCCGTCCGGCAGCGACACCGTTACGTAGCGGGGGCGGGAACCGGTCGGTACCATGGCCGACGCCGTGCTGCGGGCCGAGGACCTCGTCGTCGAGCGCGCCGGCCAGCGCATCCTCGACGGCGTGTCACTGTCGGTCGCCCCCGACGCCACGACGCTCGTACAGGGACCGAGCGGGGCCGGCAAGACCACGCTGTTCAACGTGCTCGGCCTGCTCGACGTCCCGACGAGCGGCGCCGTCTACGTCGCCGGCGAGGACGCCAGTACACTCTCGGAGCGTCGGCGGGCGCACGTCCGCCGCGACACCATCGGCTTCGTCTTCCAGAACTTCCAGCTCATCCCCGACCTCACCGCCCGGGAGAACGCCGCGCTCCCCCAGGAGCACGCGGGCGAGCGCGACGAGGAGTGGCTGACGCGTCTCTTCGACTCGCTCGGCATCAGCGACCTCTCCGGGCAGTACCCCTCGACGCTGTCGGGGGGCGAGAAACAGCGCGTCGCCATCGCGCGGGCGCTGGCCAACCGGCCCGAAGTCGTCCTCGCCGACGAGCCCACGGGACAACTCGACCCGGACACCGCCGACGCCGTCATGGATCTCCTGTTCGAGACGCGGGCCCAGGCCGGGACCGCCCTCGTCGTGATCAGCCACGACCGCCGGCTCACCGAGCGCTTCCCCGAGCGGCTGACGCTCGCCGACGGGACGCTGACGGCGTCGGCGTGACCGATGGGCGGGTCCGACCGGCCGGCTGATCCCGACGCGACGCCCGCCGACACCGGGACCGCTCGCTCGTACCGCCGACTCCTCCTGTTCGGCTGGTCGCGCCGCGAGTGGCTCTCGGTCGTCGTCGTGGCCGTCACGACCGCCTTCCTGGTCGGCTCGACGCTCCTGCTCGTGACCGTCGGCGGCTACACGGCGACGCTCGAAGACGACCTCGCCGGGACCGCCACCGTCGACGCGATGGGAGTCGAGGCGGCCCGGACGACCGCCGACGGGAACGACGTCGTCCTCCCGTACGCGGTGGTCCGCGTCGACGGCGACCGCCGCCTGCTGGTCGGGGTCCCCCCCGATGCGCCGCCGGTGGTCGACGGCGCGTCGGTCGCCTGGAAACAGGCCCGGCTCCCCCAACCGGGGGCGAACGTCACGGGGGCAGTCGACGTCCCGCGTCGGCACACGCTCCGCGGGGCCCGCGACACCGCGACCGCGACCGTCCGGCCCCACGCCAGCACGGACTCGCTGTTCCCCGAGTGGTGGTACGTGGCGAACGCCTCGCTGGTCGACCGCCTCGGACCGAGCGGGGCGTTCGTCGTCGACCCGGACGCGCCGGGCGGCGGACTCGACGCGGGCGTCCCGCTGCTGGCGGCGCTCCCCTTCCTCGTGGCCGGTATCGACGAACTCGTCCGCACGCTGTCGGTGGCGGTGCTCGCCGGCGCGCTGATCGTGCTCGTGCTCGTGTTCAGCGTCTCGCGGATGGCGATTCGGGACAACATCCGCACGATCCGCGTGGCCCGGGCGACCGGGGCGCCGCCGGGACGGCTGTTCGCCCTCCTGGTCGCCCGGAGCGGGTTGCTGACCGTCGGCGGGGTCGCGCTCGGCGCCGGCGTCGGGGTGGCGACGACCCTGGCCGCGATCCGGATCGCGGACCTGCTCGGCGTGCCCGTCTCGCTCTCCCCCGCACTGACGCCCGGGGTCGCGCGGACGGTGGGGCCGCTTCTCGGGGCGCTCGTGGGCGCCGGAGTAGTCGCCGGCGCCGGCGCCGCCGTCTCCGCGATCCGACCGCCACCGGGCCGACTCGGCGTCGCCACGGGCGGCGCTCCGCGACGCGCCGGCGCGACCGAACGCGGGGGGCGGCCGGTCGGGCGGGGGCGTCGACTCGCGCGGTGGCGACGGATCCGGGCCCGGATCGAATCGGGGTCCGCCAGGTTCTGGGAACGGGTCGAGCCGACCGTCCTCGGAACCCGAACCGTGCTCCCGACCACCGTCTCGCTCACCGTCTTCGTCCTGATCGTGCTGCTGCTCGGCGCCTACGTCGGCTCGTTCGCGCCGCTGACGACCACCCAGAGCGGCACCGTCATGGAGGCCGGCGCCACCAACCCCCTCAACAGCCGCATCTCGGTGGAGTACGCCTCGCTCCTCCGCGAACGCGGCGTCGAGGCGAGCCCGGAGGTGCTGTACGCCCAGGTGCGCGACGGCCAGCCGTACCTGGTCCGCGGGGCGAACTACTCCGCGTTCGTCGCCGTCACCGACGTCACGCTCACCGCCGGACGTCCCCCCGACTCCCCCGACGAGGCCGTCGTCGGCGAGAGCCTCGCGCGAACGCTCGACCTCCGTCGCGGCGACGCGATCACGCTCGGGGGCAGCGTCTCCCCTGGGATCAGGCGCGTCACCGTCGTGGGGGTCTACGACGGGCCGCACGTCTTCGACGATCAGCTCCTCGTCCCGCTGGAGACGATCGCGGGCCTGTCGAGTGCGCCCGGAACCGTCCACGTCGTCCGAACCGAGGGCCTCGATCGGGGGACGTGGCGGAATCTCACCTCGGGGGGGCCGCCCGTCCTGGTGACCGGCCTCTCGGCCCCCGAGCGGGTGACGGACGCCGAGCCGTACAACGCGACCGTCGCCGTCCGGAACCTCAACGACACCGCCGAGCGGACGACCGTCTCCCTCGCCACGCCGAACGGGACCATCGACCGGGCGGTCACGCTCGAACCGGGTGCCGAGCGGCGGGTGACGTTCGAACTCGGCCCGTCCGCGCCGGGAACGTACCGGCTCTCGGCGGCGTCCTACGAGACCACGGTGACCGTCGTCCCCTCGGAGGCGTTCGTGCTCCCCGCCGAACTCCCCGACCGCTCGCCGCCCGGCGCCCTCATCCAGATCCCGGCGGTCACCGGGAACGGGACGACCGTCGCCGGGGCGACCGTCACGGTCGGGTCGTTCTCCGCGCCGACGGACGCGAGCGGGGTCGCCGCCGTCCCGGTCCCCGACGAACCCGGTCGCTATCCCGTCGAGGTGTCGAAGCCGGGGTACCGCCCGGCGGCGACGGAGCTCGTCGTCGAGCGGGGCGCCCGCCGCCGCCTCGGCGGCCGCCTGACCGTCTCACCGCAGACCGGGGGCGTGTTCACGCGTCCGCAACTGACGGTCACCCTGGCCAACCCGTGGGGTCGGCCGCTCGAACGGAATCTCACGCTGGTGACCCCCGGCGGCGCGGAAACGCGCCACGCCCGGCTCAACCCGGGGAACGTGTCGCGACTCCGGCTCGACGCCGACGAGGCGGGATTCCCCGACCGCGTCCCGCCGGGCGAGTATCCGATCCGGCTCCTCTCCGACGGTCACGAACTCGCCGCGACGACCTACACCGTCGAAGGGGACGCACAGTCGTTCCGGGCGGTCGCGGGCGCCGGAACCTACGCCCGCGGGACGGGGATCAGCCGGGCCATCGAGAGCGTCTTCGGCAACGTGCAGGTGCTGTTCGCCACGATGTTCCTCCTCGCCGGGCTGAGCAGCATCGGGGCGACCACGGCGACGTTCGCGAGAGCCGTGCAGGTTCGCAAGACGACCCTCGGCGTCTATCGCGCCACGGGCGCGAGTCGGCGCAGGCTCCTGTGGATCCTCGCGGGCGACGCGGTTCGACTGGCGCTCCCCGCCGCCGCGGGCGGCGTGCTCCTCGCGTCGTCGATCATGTGGGCCTTCGACGCCCTCGGCTTCTTGCAGGCGTTCGGCATCCAGCTCGACGTCCCGCTGACGCCCGCCGTGATCCTCGCGAGCGTCTGTGGCGCCGTCGCGCTGGCGGTCGTCGGCGCGCTCGCGGCCGGCTGGGTCTTCCTCCGGGCGACGCCCGGGGACCTCCTCCGGCCGTCCTGACGGAGTCGGCCGACCGCGCTTCGACCCCGCTGTGGCTCTCGCACGCCCCGACGCGGCCAGGTGCGCCCCTCCGGCAATTATCCCCTCTTGTCGCCTGGAATTACTCTTCTCACATCGTGAAAAAACGCATATCAGATACTTCTGCGCCGGGTTTCGAACGAACTGGCCGACTGGATCGACGTCGCTCGCTAATCGGTTAAATCAGCGAATAAATATGCGACGCACTGGTCAATCAACGGTCACGATGGGTTCGCTCTCACGGATAGTCGCAGGTTTGGCTCCGTCTACTGGAACGGCGAAGCGGGGAAGGGGGATCGGTCGCGCGGATCGTTCGCGTCGGAATCGGCATCGATGACGGGCGGGGGGACGCCGTCCCGCTCGTGGCAGATGCTGGTCGGCGCGGTCACGCTACTGATCGTGACGTCGGCCTCGGGGGTCGGCGCCGTCGCGTCCCCGTCGGGGCAATCGGCCGCCCAACGGGCGGCAGCGTCGGCTCCCGCCTCTGGCGCGGTGTCCCCCGCGGTCGACGCCGACCCCGGGACGGAAAACGAGACGCGGGATTCAGGGAACGCGACGGCAGATTCCGGGAACGCGACGACAGAGACGGAAAACGCGACGACAGAGACGGAAAACGCGACGACAGAGACGGAAAACGCGACGACAGAGACGGAAAACGCGACGGCGGAGTCGACGGTGACGACTGCACCGTCCGGGATCGACGTCGTCGACGACGGGGGCGGGTCGGTCGCCCCGACGGCGGTCGCGGAGGCGTCGAACGTGAGCGTTCGGGTCCGGCCGTCGACCGGTCACGCGTCCCGCAGGGGGTCGACGACCGTCGACGTGGTTGCGACGGGCGCAGCGGGGGGCGTCGGCGCGTTCAACGTGTCGGTGTCGATCGCCAACGGAAAGGTCGGTCGGGTCGGGACCGTCGCCTTCGGCGGTGACCCCGCGTTCACGCGCGTCCGGCGCGGGCAAGACAACCAGTCCGTCACGCTGCTCGCCGCGGGCGCCGACACCGACGCGGGCTCGGTTCGACTGGCTCGCCTGACGCTTATCGGCGGCGCGGCCGGCCGGACGCCCGTCCGGGTGCATGCCACCGCGGTCGGGAACGAGAGCGGCTACGCCTATCCCGTCGAGGCGACCCTCGACGGAACCCTCCGGGTCCATCGCCTGGGTCGGCTGGTCCCCTCGTTCGTCGGGCCGCCGACCGACCCGGACGACGACGGAGTCTTCGAGGACGTCAACGGCGACGAGCGATTCGACGTCGTCGACGTGCAGGCGCTGTTCGCCCACGTCGGCGAGGCGCCCGTCCGCGAGGCCGCCCCCGAACTCGACTTCAACGACGACGACGCCGTGAACGTCGTCGACGTCCAGCGGCTGTTCGTCACGGGGACAGGCGGCGGATCAGGGGGCGGCGAACCCTCGGTCGTCTTCACGGCGCCGAACCAGGTCGCCGTCTCCGGGACCGCCTCCGATCGGGGCGCCGTGGAGTTCGGGCTTCCCGAGACGCGGCTCTCCCGGCAGACCGGCGTCCGGGTCTCGGACCTCCGCGTCCAGGTGCCGTCGGGCGGCGACTTCGACGGTCGGGTCACGCAGCTCCAGACGCCGACCGAGCGGCTCCCGCGCGGCAACGAAACCGGGACCCCGCTCACCTACCTCCGCGTCTCCCACCCCGACGTCTCGGACGAGGCGATCGGCGGCGTGTCGTTCACCGTGCGCGTCCGGAAGCGCGCACTGGCCGGGGATCCACACAACTTCAGCGTCCGACGGCGCCACGAGGGCGCGTGGGACGACGCGTCGGTCGAACTCGACGGGGAAACCGACGAGTGGTACGTCTACGACGTCTCCGCCCCGGGGCTCTCCCTGTTCGGCCTGCTCGTCGACCGGTTCGAATCCGACGAACCGGCCGACGACGACGCGATCCAGTCCGTCGAACTCGTGGACACGACCGACGCCAACGGCGACGGCTACGTCTCCGACTTCGACGTGCGCGTTCGTGCCGACACGCGTCAGGCCCTCGACAGCGACGGCGGGAGCGACCCTGCGTTCACCGTGTACGTCGACGGCACGAGAGTCGCACACCGGGCCGTCGCGCGCCGCGCCGACGGCGCGTACACCCTGGACGTCGGCTGGGCCGACCTCTCCGAGGTCGAACGAGGGGAGGTTCGCGTCGAGGTTGCCCTCGCCGACGACGACCTGCACGATCCGGACGAGTACTGGCGGGACCCCATCGACGCGGCGACGGTCACGACCGCGTTCGAACCGCCCCAGCGGGAGTACGCGGGGGAGCAGACGGCGATCGCGCTCGTCCGAAGCTACGGCGACCGCTACGCGCTCGCCCACCGCAAGGCACTCAACGCGTCGTGGTGGGACCGGCGCGCGACGGCCGACGCCGAGATCGCCGCCTCGGAGATCCGCGATCAGCTCCGGAGTCAGCTCAAGATCACGCCGAGCTGGGTGGTCGACAACCTCCTCGGCACGCTGACCGGCTACAAGGCCTACCAGCTCGCCGACCAGACGCTCTCGGCGGGCCGTGCGTCGATCGCCTTCGGCGCCGGCGTCGAAAAGCGGGTCGTCGCCATCCACCTGGACAGCGAGTACACGGCGACGTCGTACGCCGACCTCCGGACGGATCTCCGGTTGCTCCGGACGAACACCGACCGCCTCCACACGGCCGTCGAGGCCGGTAACGAGACGCGCCAGCAGGCACTGCTGCAGCGACGGGCCACCCTCCTCGAACGGACGTACCGGGGGCTCCCCGGGTACGTCGACGACGTCCACACGAGCGTGGTCCGAAAGGCCGCGAGCGAGCGCGACCTGCGGGCGTACTTCCGAATCCGGGATCAGGTGGAGGTGCTCCGAACCACCCTCATCGCTGACTACACCAACACGACGGCCGCGCTGGAGGGCGAGCCGGCCGAGCTCGCGGAGCTGACCGAGATGCCGACCCACGGCTGGCGGGCCGCCGCGCGGGTTGGGGGCGGGAGCGAGACGGTCGTCGACGACACCATGGACACGTCCGACGACTACACCCTCTACCGCGTCGGGTCGAGCGGGGCGAACGGAAGCCTCAGGGTCGACGTGCGGGGCGCGAGCGTCGACGGCTTCCGCGCGGAACTGTTCGCCCGTCGGCCGGCCGCCGACGCTTTCCGCACCGCCGAGGGCGCCGACCTCGCGGCCGACGGGATGGACGCACGCTCGATCACGGTCAACGCCAGCGACGGGCCGTACTACCTGCTCGTCGAGGCCAACGGCTACACCGGCGCGTACGAGGTGTTGGCGAACGCGGGCGAGACCCCCCGGTCGGTCCCCGTTTCCGTCATCGCGCGCGAGGGGCCCGACACCCAGCGCCCGTCCGTGACGCTCGTCGAGGGACCGGCCGAACGCACGCTGGAGACGGGCGCCGCCGTCCGGGTGTCCAACGAGTCGAACGTCACCCTCGCGTGGACCGCGTGGGACGACACGACGGCGCCCGCCGATCTCGAATACCGGATCCGGGTCGACAACGGCACCGGATTCACCCCCTGGGGCCGCTGGCGATCCGTCGGCCCCGACCGGCGGATCGAGCGCGGCTACGCGTTCGACGACGGGGTCCACCGGGTGCAGCTGGTCGTCCGGGACGCGACCGACACCTACGCCGTCCGCAACGTCGACGTCGTGGTGTCGACGCGGGTGCCCCAGACGGTCGTCGCCACCGACGACGACCCCACCTCCGACACGGTGTACGTGAAGGTCCTCCCCGACCGCCGCGTCGGGTCGGTGCAACTGCAGTACCGGCCCGCGAACGACACGGACTCGACGACCGGCTCCGGGTGGACGACGTGGCGAAACGTCACCGACACCGCGGGCTTCGGTCGGCTTTCCTTCCCGGAACGCGGCGAGTACGTCGTCCGGGCCCGGGCGGTCTCGCTCGCCGGCGAGGCCGGGCCGTGGGACCGCGAGCGGATCACGTACCGGCCGCCGGACACGACGCCCCCGACGGTCTCCCTCGTGGACGCGCCGAGCGGCGACTACGTCCCCGGCGAGGGGCGGGTCGTCCGGGCGACGACGTCGACGACCCCGCGGTTCGAGTGGAACGCCAGCGACGAGCGCGCCGCGAACGAGGCGCTCTCGTATCGCTACCGCGTCGACGGCGGCGCGTGGTCCGCCTGGTCGTCGGTTCCGGTCACCGGCGTCGTCGACGTCGAGGAGAGCTACGACACCGGCAACCACACGATCACGGTCGCCGTCCGCGACCCGGCCGGCAACGTGGCGGCCCGAACGACGTCCTTCCGCGTCGATCGAACTGCGCCGACGCTCGATCTGGGTGCCCGGGGCGCGCCGGGCGGCGTCTGGGTCGAACCGTCGGTCCCCGAACCGATCCGCCGGATCGAACTCCAGTACCGCGCCAACGACTCCGACGAGTGGCGCTACCTCCGCACGCAGTACGCCCAGGACCCGTCATTTGTCGACGACCCCGCGCCGGGGACGTACGACGTCCGCGGGCGGGCCGTGGACGTCGCCGGGAACGTGGGCAACTGGACGAGCGACAGGGTGACGGTGAGAGCGCGAACCGACACTGCGGGGACCGCCGAGTTCAACGAGACCGTCTCGAACGGCGGATCGGTCTCGACGCCGACTGTCGGCGAGGTGGTCGGCGGCACCGCCGAGGGTATCTCGACGTACAACGCGTTCGTCGAGGCCGGGATCCAGCAGATAACCGGCGAGATGCTCCTCCGGGTGTACGTCCAGTCTCGCGACGGGAGTCGCTTACAGGTCACCGCCGTCGAGTTCACCGAGGAGGGGAACGCCTCCATCTCGGCGGACCTCCCCGGGAATCTCACCGACGACGATCGGCTGATCGTCGAGGCGACGGGCGAGGGAACGGTCGTCCTGAAGAGCCTGCGGCTGTACGAATCACGGCCCCCCGCTCCCGACGTCAGAGTGACGCCGTCGCCGCCCGTCGCCGGGTCCCCCACGACCCTCGACGCGGCGTTCCCGACCGGCGACGCGAGCGTCGACGCCGTGTCGTGGGACCTCGACGACGACGACGAGTTCGAACGCACCGGCCGGACGGTGAACGCGACGTTCGACACCGCCGGACGGCATCCGGTGACTGCCCGTGCCGTCGACCCCTTCGGGGCGACGAACGAGACGCGGGTGGTGCTGAACGTCACCGCACCGCCGACGGCCCGCATCACCGGTGAGACCGTCCTGCTGACCGACGAGACGGGCACCCTCTCGGCGGCCGAGTCGACCGATCCGGACGGCACCGTCGCCAGTTACGCGTGGGACCTCGACGCCGACGGCACCTTCGAGCGGTCTGGACCGACGGCGAACGTGAGCTTCGCCGCTGACGGCAACCACACCGTCCGGCTCCGCGTGACCGACGCGGCCGGGGCCACCGCCACCGTCGCCGCACTGGTCGAGGTCCGGAACCGGCCGCCGAACGCGATGGTGGACGTGCTGACCGAGACGGCGATCGTCGGCGAGACCGTGGCCGTGAGCGCCGCGGGATCGAGCGATCCTGACGGCTCCGTCGAGCGCTACGACTGGGCGTTCTCGGGACCGCGGGGTGGCGGCGGCGGGACCAATCTCAGCGCCGAGCAGTCGTTCACTCCCCGTACGTGGGGCGTCCACCGGGCGACCGTGACGGTCCACGACGACGACGGGGCGGTCGACGAGGCCACCGCGCGCTTCTACGTCACGGCCCGCCCGACGGCGCGGATCGAGGCCACCGATCCGGTCCTGACGAACGAGTCGGTGACCCTCGACGCGCGCAACTCGACCGACCCGGACGGCACCGTCGCCGGCTACGCGTGGGACCTCGACGACGACGGGACGTTCGAACGGTCGGGACCGACCGCGAGCGTGAGCTACCCCGATGACGGTAACTACACCGTGAGGCTCCGGGTGACCGACGACAACGGCACCGTCGACACGGTCGCTCGAACGGTGCGCGTGCTGAACCGCGAGCCGAACGCCGCCGTCCGGGTGGCGAACGACACGCTCCTGGCCGGCATGGACCTGCTCGTGAGGGCGAACGGGTCGACCGATCCCGACGGTCGAATCACGCGGTACGACCTCGACGCCGAGACGCCCGCGCTCGAAACCAGCCAGCGGGCCATCGGCTCGTCGAGCGTCCTTCTCCGGACCGAGAACCTCGGCGGCTACGGCGTCTACCGGCTGTCCTTCACCGTCCACGACGACGACGGGGCCACCGACGCCGACGCCGTCGAGTTCTACGTCGAAGCGCCGCCGACGGCGCGGGTCGAGGGGACCGACCCCGTCCTGACGAACGAGTCGGCGACCCTCGACGCGCGCAACTCGACGGATCCCGACGGCACGGTCGAGCGCTACGAGTGGGATCTCGACGGCGACGGCACGTTCGAGCGGTCGGGACCGACCGCGAACGTGAGTTACCCCGACGACGGCAACTACACCGTGGGCCTCCGGGTGACGGACAACAACGGTACCGTCGACGCGGCCACCAGATCCGTCCGGGTGCTCAACCGCGAGCCGAGGGTCGGGATCGGTGCCGTGAACGGGACGCCGATCGCGGGCGACCGAGTGACAGTCCCGCCGTCGACGCTGGCCGACCCCGACGGCCGAGTCACCGCCGTCGAGTGGCGCGTGCTGAACGAGAGCGGCGCCGTCGTCGCGGAGAACACCACCGACTCGCTGTCGTTCGTCCCCTCCCGCGCGGGGTACTACGAACTTGTCCTGACGGCGACCGACGACGACGGCGCCGCGGCGACCGCCGAGATGCCCGTGTACGTCACCGCCCGGCCGGTCGCGCGACTCGACGTCGCCGACCCGCCGGTGGAGGGGGCCTCGGTCACCTTCACGGGGGTCAACTCGACCGACGCCGACGGCACGATCGAGCGCTACGGGTGGGACCTCGACGGCGACGGCACCTTCGAGCGCACCGGCCCGACGACGAACTGGACCTTCGGGGACCCCGGCGCACACGACGTCGCGGTGCGGGTGACCGACGATCGGGGCGCCGTCGACGTGCGGCGCCGGTCGGTGACCGTCGCCAACCCGTCGCCGACCCTGGCCGTCGACGTGCCCCGTGAGGTGGCCGTCGGGGAGACGATCCTCGCGACGGCGAACGCCAGCGATCCCGGCGGGGACGGCGTGACGTACGCGTGGCGACGGCTCGACACGGGCGTCGACCTGGGGACCGGCGACGGCGTCCGCGTGACGCCGAACGAGACCGGAACGATCACGCTTCGTGTGGTCGCGAACACGTCCGACGGGGCGAGCGCGAGCGAGCGCGTCGTGATATCCGTCGGCGACACCGGCGACGACTGGGCGGCCCGGCGGGTCGCCTACGGCTTCGAGCCGTCGCTGGCGGTGTCCGACGAGGGCGTCGTCCACCTCGGCTACTACGACGGCAACAACGTCAGTTACGTTCGGCTCCCGCCGGAGTCCCACGACGCGAACGGGAGTCTGCTCCGCGAGCAGGTCGACGGCGTCACCGAGCACGACGGGAACGCCGGCCTCCAGAACGCCATCGCGCTCGCCTCCACCGGGGCGCCGACGATGGTCTACACGTACGAGGACGTCGAGGCGGGCGAGGCCGGCGTCCGCTACGCGACACGCGTCGACGCCGACTGGCGACGCGGCTGGGTCGGGAGCCGACGGCCGAGCGCGCTGGCCCTCACGGTCAACCGCTCGGGGTCCGTCGATCGTCCGTGGGCCCTCCTCGACAGCGGGTCGCAGCTCCGGTTCGCCACGGGGCGGGGGCTGCCCCCCGACGCGTGGGGCGAGATCGCCGTCCGGCCGAACGCGTCGGCGCCGACGGTCGCGTTCGACGCGTCCGGCACCGGCCACCTGGCGTACTACGACCCGGTCAACGACTCGATCCGGTACGGGTCGTGGACCGGTTACCCGCTCGACGAACCCGCGACCGCGATCACGGACCCCGGCGCCGCGAGTCAGCGTCAGCGCGGCCTCGCACTCGCGGTGAACGCGTCCGGGGCGCCCCGGATCGCCTACGTCACCGCCGACGGCCGGCCGGCCGTGGCGCGCCTGGTCGGGGGTTCCTGGCGGATCGACCGGCTGAACGCCAGCGGCGAGGTGGTCGCCGTCGACGTCGCCGCCCGGGCCGGTGACCTCCACGTCGCGTACGCGACGCGTAGCGGCGATGCGACCCCGGAGCGGACGCTCCACCACGCTCAGCTCGGCGACGACGGCTGGGAGCGTGCGCCGGTGACTACCAGCCTCGGCGACGCCGGCTTCTCGCTGGCGCTCACGCCCGGGGGCGAACCGGTCGTGGCCTACGAGGGCGCCGCCCAAAACGGCGACCTGCTCGTCGCGCGGCCGGACGCGGCGAACGACCAGCCCTTCCCCGCGGTGTCGGTCGCACCCGAGTCGCCGGTCGCCGGCGAGCCGGTGACGCTGAACGCGAGCGGCTCGTTCGACGAGGACGGGCGGCTGACGGACTACGCGTGGGACCTGGACGCCGACGGCGCGTTCGAGCGCACGGGCGAGCGGGTGACCGCCGAGTTCGACGCCGGCGAGCACGCCGTGACGCTCCGCGTCACCGACGACGACGGCGCCGTCGAGACGGAGACGGTGACCGTCTCGGTCGTGCCGGAGCGCCCGGACGACGCCCGCCTCGCGGTCAACCTCACGGCGGCGACCGGCTACGACCGCATCCGCGAGACGCAGGTGCACAACGGGACGGCCGACCGGCTGCTCGTCGCCGCGAACACCTCGGCCGGCGAGAAACTGTTCGCGCTCAACCGGACGGCGGGTGCGCTGGCCTGGGAGCTCGACGTCCTGCGGTACCCGGAGATCGACGCGCGCGACGGGGGGGCGATCCTCGTCGAGGACTCCGACTGGTCGACCGACCGCTCCCGCTACTGGCTCGTCGACGCCGCGACCGGCGCCGTCCGGTGGGCCTACTCGCTCGGGAACTCCTCGTACACGGCGGCGACCACCGACGGGACGCTGCTCGTCGAGGAGGATCTCGCGAACGGGAGCACCCGGTACCACGCGCTCGACCGCGAGACGGGCACCGTTCGCTGGCGACTGACGAGCGAGGCCCACGGGTACGTCGAGGGGATCAGAGCGGGGACCGCCTATCTGAACCTGGACGACGGAAGCCGCGAACGGCTCGTCGCGATCGACGTCGTCAGCGGGGAGCGACGCTGGTCGGACGAGACGACCGGCTACCTCGATGTGAACAGGGAGGCAGCGTCGCGCAACGTCTCCGTCGATACCCCCCTCTACTACACGCTCGACGAGTCGTCCAACACGACGCTCCTGGCCGTCGACCCGCAGACCGGCGACCGGCGCTGGTCTCAGCACGCTGGCGATCTGCGCGTCGAGGCGCACTCTGCCGATCTAGCGTTCGTGACTGCGTCGGAGAACGGAACCTGGACGCTCTCCGCGAGGAACCACACGACGGGCGAGCGCCGATGGCAGCGCACGGCGTCGGGGTGGATCCACGTGACGTCTTCCCCGAACAGTTCGGGATCGCTGTTCGTCGAGGCGAGCACCGACGGCAACGATTCGTTCTGGGCCCTCGACCGGGAGACCGGCCGACTCGAGTGGCAGTACAACGCGTCGGGATACCTGTACGCTCCGTACGCCGGCCCGGACCGGGTGGTGCTCACCGATAATCGTCCCGACTCGACGCGGATCGCCTCCGTGGCGCGCGCGACCGGGGAGGTAGCGTGGACGTTCGACGTCCCGGACGACAGCTACGTCAGGTTCCGGAACGAGTCGCTGCTGGTCGTCACGAACCGCACGCACGTCTGGGGCCTCGACCGGTCGACCGGAGCGGTCCGGTGGACGACCGCCGCCGCTAGCTATCCCCACGTCGCCTCGGTCGGCGGCGAACTGTACGTCGGAGGCGACCGCGCCGTACAGCGGATCGACCGCGACACCGGTCGGGCCCTCTGGAACCGCTCCTTCGAGGGCGACTACGGGCACTTCCTCGGATTCGCTCCGGGGCGGCTCTACTGGAACGCACGGGGTTCCCTGGAGCACGTCGTCGCGGTCGATCGTACCACGGGGGCGGTCGACTGGCGGTTGACGGAGGTCCGCGACACCCGGCCCCTCAATGGGTCGGCGATCGTGGTCGACGGTCCGTCGGACGACGTCTGGCTGTACGGCGTCGAGACGGTCGATCGACCGGACGCGCAGGAGGAAAGCCAGTGATGACAGTGTTCGCTAGCGCTACGACACACGGACGAGTCGTGGAGGCACCGTCGACGAACGACACGCGGGGGTACGAGGCGGCTCCGGGAGGCTGGCCGGGAACCCGTTCGGGCGGGACGGGTGATCGCTCGTGAGCGACGCCGCCACCGGGCCGACGCGACGGTCGCTGGCCGTGGTTCTCACCGCGCTGCTGGTGCTCTCGCCGGCGGTGAGCGGCGTCGCAGTCGGGGCGGTGGGTGAGTCGGGAGAGCCCCCGGGGACCAGCGCCGCGATGGACGGTGCGACGGCGACCGGGACGGCCGTCGACGACGACGGCAACTACACCTACCGGGTGCCGTTCAGCCTCAACCACCGGGAGTTCCGGAACGCCTACCACTCGAACCTGATCGTCGAGGCGACCGCGAACGGCACTACTCTGTCGATCGACGCGGACGCCGACGGCTCGTCCGATCGAACCGTCGGGCTGGACGCCGGCGAGGCGCACGTCATCTCGGATCCGCACCGGGGCGTCGCGATCGAATCGACCGAGCGTGCGAACGTCCGATACGACTACGGGACCGCGAACTACGGCGCGTACGAGGACGGCCAGTACGCCTACGGCGTTCCGGCCGAACGACGGCTCGGCACCGAGTACGCCCTCCCGCTCCCGGCGGAGCGACTCCACGTCGTCGCCACGGCCGGGACGACGGTCGAGATCGACCGCGACGGCGACGGGACCGTCGACCGGACCGCGTCCCTCGCGACCGGCGAGACGGTCACTCTGTCGAGCGTTCGCCGGGGCGGGCGGCTGACGGCAACCGAGCCGATCCACGTCGTCGCCGAACGGGCCGACTTCGGCTCCCTCGACGGCACCTATCTCACGACGCTCCTTCCCGTGTCCAGGGCGCGGGCGAACTACGCGCTCCCGGGCGAACTGTCGTACAACGTGCAGAACGCGGCGAGCCACTCCGGGGTCTACCTCGTGGGGACGGCGAACGGGACCGCCGTCACCGTCGACGTCGGGCGGGACGGCCCCGACGCCGCCGACCGGAACCTGACGATCGACGCCGGCGAGTCGCGTCGCGTCCAGTTCGTCGCCCCCGCCTATCTGAACGCCTCGGCGCCCGTCGTCGCGACCTACGAGTTCAACGTCTCCGGGACGGACTGGTGGCAGGGGACCCACCGCGACTACGTCGCCGCGACGACGCCCGTGACGGACACCCACCTCACCGGCGGCTCCTGGAGCGGCAAGCACTTCGACGGCGGCGTCAAGGCCTGGAGCGACTACTCCGGCGACGGACTCGGGGATCGCGTCCCGCCCACGGTGACCGGGTTCGGTGCCACCACCTCGGGGGGCGACGTGGTCGTCTCGGTTCGCAGCGACGAACCCCTTCGGGACCTGTCGGTCGGAGTCGTCAACCTCACCTTCTCCCTGCAGACGAAGCTGACCGACGACGACTTCGAGCGGGTCGACGCCGCCGACGGCTCGTACACCTACGTCGCGAACGCGTCGTTCGCCTCGGGGACGTACACCGCGATCCTCCAGCGGGCGGCCGACGCCGCGGGGAACGACGGGGCCGCGTTCGAGCAGGCGCCGGTGAGCGTCGGCCCCGCCGCGGACGACCACCTGGTCGTCGACGCGGACGGGCTCGGCGAGTACGGGTCGATCCAGGCGGCGCTCGACGCCGCCGACGACGGCGACACCGTCGAGGTGCGACCCGGAACGTACCGCGAATCGGTCTCGATCGACCACAACCTCACGCTCACGGCGCCGGTCGGCGCGACGATCACGGACCGTGAGTTCGGCATCCGAATCCCGGCCCATTCACACGCGGAGCCCGCGATCGACGGCTTCACCCTCTCGAACCAGACCGTGGCGGTCGACGCGTCGCACACGGCGGGGGACTGGACCATCCGCGACCTCGACATCCGGAACGGCAACATCGGTCTCCTCGCCTACCAGTCCCGAGGCGACTGGACGGTTCGGAACGCGTCCATCAGTGACACCGCCGGTATCGGGATGGTCGCCGAGCGGACGGCCGGCGACTGGCGCGTCCTGGGCAGTTCGATCCGGAACGTGACCGTCGCGCCGAACGCCACCTTCCCGGTGGAGGGAGTCGGCGTCTACGCCGCAGACGCCACCGGCGCATGGGCGATCAATCGAAGCGCGCTCACGGACACCGACGTCGCGGCGCTCAACGCGACCGGCGACGCCGTCCGGGGCGACGCGACCCACAACTACTGGGGCGCGGCCAGCGGACCCGGCGGCGACCTCCCCGGGAGTGGCGTCCCCGTCCGGGGCAACGTCACGGTCTCGCCGTTCTACGCGGACGCGGCGATGACCACCCTCGACGCGTTCGGGGCGCCCGAGACGTTCTCGGCCCGGTACGACTTCGAGGGGACGGGCTCGACCATCGTCGACCGGACCGGTAACGACTACGCCGGTGACCTGGTCGGCGCCAGTCGCGTCGCGGGGCCGAACGGGACCGCGATCCGGGTCGACCAGGCCGACGGCGAGTACGCGCGGCTGGGTTCCGCGGACGCCCTCTCACCGGGGACGGGATCGTACACGATCGCCGCCCGGTTCAACACGACCGACGACGACGGCGTCCTCGTCGCCTCGACCGGCGGGGGAAGCGAGGTCGTCGGAATCGGACTCGTCGACGGACGCCTCCAGTTCGTCGTCGCCGACGGTTCGACCCCGGCCGATACGGTGACGACGACGAGCGAGTTCGCCGACGGCGCGTGGCACCGCGTCGTCGCGGTGCGCAACGCCACCGCCGACCGACTGGCGCTGTACGTCGACGGCCGACTCGCCGGCACTGCAGCAGACGGCCAGGGCGACGTGTCGCCCGCCGCGCCGGTCTACGTGGGCGCCCAGCCCGAGTCGGTCGACCCGTACCACCTGACCGCCACGGTCGACGACGTGCGGATCGCGTCCGGCGCGGACGCACCGAGCGCGCTGCCGCCGGCCGCGCCGCCCCAACTGCGCTCCGCCGTCGAGTACCGGCAGGGCACCGTCGAACTCGCGTTCGGCCAGCCGGTCGCGCCCGTCGGGCCGTCAGACGAGCTGACCAGACACAACGTCTCGGCGTTCGTCGACGGCCAGCCCGTGTCCGTCGACAGCGTCCGCCAGGACACCGACGGGGCGCGCGTCGTGCTCGAACTCCGTGAGGACGTCACCCCCGCTAACGACGTCACCGTCGACGTCGGCGAGATCACCGCGCGGGGCGTGGTCAGCGAGTCCGTCGATCCGCCCAACGAGTCGGTGACGGTCACCAGCGCGACGGCGACGCCGATCATCACCGATCCCGAGGATCTGACGGTGTACGGCAACGCCACCGTCGCGCTCGACTTCGGCGCCTTCGGGCCCGATCAGGAGTACGAACTCCGGAGCGGGAACACGGTGTACTACGTCGGAACGACCGGCGCGCACAGCGAAGTGGCCGTCCTCGACGCCGGCGGCATCGACGCCCAGGCGGTCAACGTGACGGTTCCCGCGTCGTCGACGCCCGTCGCCAGCGTCACGCGCCGGCCGCTGGGACTCTCGGCGACCGCCAACGCCACGACGATCAGCCAGGGGGCGTCGGTCAACGTCACGGCCACGGCCCTGCGGGGCGACCGCCTCGTCGAGGCGCGGGTCGTCAACACCGACACCGGAACGGAGCGGACGTACAACTACGTCCTGTCGCCGGACGGCGACCTCACGACGACGTACGCGTTCGACTCGCCGGGTACCTACCGCGTCGAGGTGATCGACGAGCATTCGGGTGAAACTGCGACGACCGGACTCATCGAGGTGCGCGAGGGCCCGCAGTTCGAGGTCACCGGCCTGTCGGCGCCGGCGGCGGGGAGCGTCGGGGAGCCGACCACGGTCACCGCGACGGTGACGAACACCGGCGACGAGCCCGGGACCGACACCGTTCAGGTCGAGTTCCTGGGATCGACGGTCGAGTCGCGGACGCTGTCGCTGGCGCCGGGCGAGCGCGCCCGGGTGGTGGCGACGGTGGGGTCGGCGGTGACCCAGAGCGGGTCCCAGCCGGTGACGGTGACGACCGGCGCGGATTCGCGGGCGACAGACCTGACGTTCACGGGTCAGCAGTTCACCTGCGCGGTGAGCACGGGCGACCCGCACCTCGTCACCTTCGACGGACTGGCCTACGACTTCCAGGCCGCCGGCGAGTTCACCCTGCTGGCCGACGCCGACCGCTCGACGGCGAGCGATCCGCTGGTCGTGCAGGTGCGGCAGGTGCCCGCGGGCGACTCGCGGTCGGTCGCGACCAACAACGCGACGGCGACGCTGGTGGACGGTCACGAGGTGATGATCGACGCCGGGCGGTCGACGCCGCTGTGGATCGACGGTCAACCCGTCGCGCTCGCCTCCGGCGAGAGCGTGGCGGTCGGCAACGGCTCGATCAGCCGTCGGGGCGACACGATCACCGTGACCTATCCGGGCGCCGATGGGCAGGCCGACGTCACCGACGAGCACCTGGCGGTGACCCTCTCGGGGGACCGTCTGGACCTGAAGGCCTGTCTCGATCCCGACCGGTCCACGTCCGTCGAGGGGCTGCTCGGTACGCCCGACGGTACCGCCTCGAACGACGTCGCCCTCGACAACGGGACGGTCCTTGGCGAGACGGTGAGTACGGACACGCTGTACGACGAGTACCGCGAGAGCTGGCGAGTGACCACCAGCGAGAGCCTGTTCGCTTACCGCGAGGGCCGCGACGCCTCGACGTACGCCGATCCACTGTTCCCGGAATCGGTCGTGACCTTCGCGGATCTCCCCGCCGAGGATCGGCAGGCGGCAGGCGAACTCGCCGTCGAGGCGGGGCTCGAACCGGGCACGGCGGCCTACCGTGACGCCGTCCTCGACTACGTCCTGACCGGCGACTCCGGCTACTTCGCCTCCGCCCGGCGCGGCGACACGACGAACGTCACCGAGGACGCGGACGCCGCGTCCGAGCCCGCACCGATCACGCTCGGCCTGAACGTGACGGACGACGCGGTCACGCCCGGGGAGACCACCACGGTCGACCTCGTCGCCCGGAACGTCAGCGGGGGCGTCGGCGCCTTCGAGGCGACCGTCGGCCTCGGCAACGGCTCCGTGGCGACCGTCACCGACGTCCACCTCGTGCACGGGTCGTACCTGGCTAACGTGTCCACGGGGCCGGCGAACGCCTCGGCCACCGTCAGGGCGCTCGGGATGGACACCGCCGACGCGGGGATCGTCACGCTCGCCACGCTGACGATCCGGATCGAAGCGCCCGGGCGGACCCACGTCGGCGTCGCCTCGGCGGACGTCGGAACGGAGGCCGGCTTCGAGTACCCCCTCTCGGTCGAGAACGGGACGCTGTCGGCGACCGCGCTCGATCCGGTCGTCGGCGACAGCCCCCCGACTGACCCCGACGGAGACGGCGTCTACGAGGACGTCAACGGCGACGGCGAGGTGAACGTCGTCGACGTGCAGGCGCTGTTCAACAATTACGACGCGGCGTCCGTCCAGCGCCACTCAGAGGCCTTCGACTTCAACGGCGACGGCGAGACCAACATCGTCGACGTCCAGCGACTGTTCGTCCTCGTGAACGGCGAGTCCTGAAACTAACCGGCGCCCCGTGAGGCGAGCGGTCGGTTTCGACCGACCCCCCGCCCCGGTGTGATGATGCTCGCCGATCCGTCCGAGTTCCGGACGCCTACTGCCGTCGATAGAACCCGGGCCGTCCCCCGATAGCGTACCGCTTCGACCGGCACACAGACACCTCCAGGAACCGGCCACCCTCCTGTCAGCGCCCAATCTTTACACTGATATTGGTGTAAAAGACTGAAATTCGGATTAGAGGCCGCAATTGTCGCGATAATCCGATGGCTGGACGATCGTTTTCGGATGTGATAACCCATTGATGTCCCGGCGTCTCCGACGTCCCGACGCCTCGGTTTCTCCCGGGACTAGTGGCGTGCCACACCGCCGCTATCCGCGGATCTCGATGTGGCACAATCCGAATCATTAATAGATGGGAGAATGAACGACTTTTTGATACGAATCAGGTCAGCGAGCGCGAACGCTGGCGCTGAGCGATAGCCACAAATGGGCACCTACCTATCGAAATTGCTGGTCGGTCTCCTCGTGGTGACGGTGATCGCTGCCCCTGTCGCCGGCACGGCGGCCGCGAACGGCGCCGCCGGCCCGCCGGCCGTTAGCCCTGCGGAGGGCGCGTCCGTCGGATCGGGACAGCACCACACCGAGACGGCGGGCGGAATCACCGACGCCGCGACGGACGGATCAGTACCGATCGACGACGCATCGAGCGACGGACCCAACGCGACGACGGAGACGACCGACGTCGACGACCGAAAGCTCGGCGAGACGGTCGATCGCAAGGTCGATCACGGGCCGCGCGGGGAGCTCGTGCCCGTCCTCGTCGTCTTCGAGCGACAGCCCGACGACGGGTTCGGCCTGGACCGGCTCTCCGGGACGCCGGGGAAAGCCGAACTAAAGGCGTTCGCAAAGGAGGTTCAGGGGGAGACTCGACGCTACCTCGAACGCGAGGCCCAGGAGGGAGACGCAGCCGACGTCCACGGATTCTGGATGCGCAACGTCGTGGCGGTGAAGGCGACCCCGGGGACGATTCGGAGCCTCGCGAAGCGACCGGGCGTGGCGAGGGTGGTTTACGATCGCACGTACCGTCTCAACGGCAACTCCTCCACGGCCGCCGTCCGGGAGTTCGTCGACGAGTTCGACGAGTACGGCACCCTGACCGCGCCCCACGGCTTCGAGGGGTCGACCGCGGGCGAACGGGCGTGGCACCTCGACTACCTCGGCGCCGACGACGTCCAGGAACGGAACGTCACCGGGGCGGGCGTCAACGTGAGCGTCGTCGACACCGGCATCGACGCCTCGCACCCGGCGCTGAACGGCTCGGTGACGAAGTGGAAGGACTTCTCGTCCGAGGGCCTCGCCACGCCGCAGGACCCCGTCGGACACGGCACGCACGTCGCCGGCCTCGTCGCCGGCCGGGCGGCCGAGCGGACCGTCGGCGTCGCCCCCGAGGCCAACCTCTTCGGCGCCAAGGTGTTCACCGACTCCGGTTCCGCACGGACCTCCGACATCCTGCGGGCGTTCGAGTGGAGCGCGGAGAACCACGCCGACGTGATCTCGGCGAGCCTCGGGAGCGATCCGATCGCCGACGAATACGGGGGGCAACAGCAGGTCGCCACGGGGGGAACCGGAACGACGAACGTCACGGTCTACCGGAACGCGACCGCCGCGAACTTCTCCAGTTCGACGAGCCTCGACGCCTACAAACCCGGGTTCGTGCTCGTCGGAGTGGTTCCGGAACGGGTCAACGGGAGCGACATCGACGACGTCGACCGGACGCGCGCGCAGGTGATGCGGAACCTCTCGGTCGGCCTCCGCGGCCCCACCGGTTCGACGCAGCTCGTTCGCAGGCCCGCAACGTGGATGTTCGACAGCGGCGAGGTCCCCGACGAAGTCGGGATCTACAAGTTCAAACCCGGCGACCGGACGACCCTCGCTCCGACGGGGAACTGGTCGCTCCGGGTCGACAGCACGAGCGACACGACCGTCGCCTACAACTACACGGTCCTCCCGGTGTACACCAGTAACGGGAGCGGGGAGGTCGAGAAGTTCGTCGACAGCCTCGCCATCACGGGGGACGTCGTGCCGGTGATCGCGGCCGGGAACTCGGGTGCCACCTTCGGCAACCGGTCGATCGGCTCGCCGGCCACCGCCGAGACGGCGATCACCGTGGGCGCGTCGGCCCGCGAGGTCGACGACGTCGCGCCGTTCTCCGGCCGGGGACCGGTCGGGTTCGGGTCGGCCGCCCGCCCCGGGGTCGACATCGTCGCCCCGGGGGTCGAGGTTCCGTCGGCCTACCCCGAGAGCGGCAGACTGGCGGCGTGTGAGGCGCCGTACTGCGCCCTCTCGGGCACCTCGATGGCGACGCCACTGGTCAGCGGGACGGTCGCGTTGCTGCTGTCCGAACGGCCGTCACTGAGCCGGACCGAGGTCACGACGGCGCTCACGTCGACCGCACAGCGCCCGCACGCCCCGGACAACGCGTTCGGCGCGGGCGTCCTCGACACGTGGGCGGCGGTCAACGGGACCGTCGGCCTCGCCGACCGGGCGGTCTCGACCGAAACCGGTGTTCACGAACTGTACGCCGGCATCGGCGAGACGGGGGAGACCCGGGTGTACCGCGAGCTCGACCCGGTCGTCGATCCCGCCGACGTCAGCGGGGGGCCGGACCTGTACGCGACGAACCGCGTCCTGAAGAACCGATTCACCGTCGCGTTCCGGGAGCCGGACACGTCGAACGTCACCCTTCGCGTCCACGTCGACGTCGACCGGAACGACTCGACCGGGGCGCCGAACGCCGGCTCCGAGTACCGCGTCACCGTCGAGCGAGCGTACTGGAACGGCGCCTTCCGGACCGCGACCTCCTTCCAGGAGTACAACGGATCGACGGGCGCCTGGGAGCGGACGACGAACGTCACCGCCGAGGTGTCCGAGGTCTCCGCCCAGTTCGTTCGGCTTCGGACGGGGAGCGGGGACGGCACCGCCGGACTCCAGTTCGCCCCGGGCGTCAACGCATCGACCTACGACTGGCACGTCACGGCGAGTCCGATGGACGCGTCCGCCGTGGACCGGCTGCCCGACCAGGGCCAGGTCCGCACGCCGCCGTCGGTTCCGGTCGACGGCGTCGCGGTCGCCTGGAACGCCACCGCCGGGCGACCGGCCGCGGACGAGCCGATACGGTTCGGACTGTACGCGTCCGAGGACGCGACCGAACCCGTCGCCACCGAGACGGTCCGGACGAACGGCTCCGGCGTCGCATCGACGACGCTGCCGCTCCGCTTCGCCGACGTGGGCTTCGAAGTCGAACGGCTCCGTATCACCGACGCCCACGGCAACGAGGTCGTCCAGGAGTACGACGTCGACGACGTGTCGATCGAAAACTGGCTCGACGACCGGCAGGACGGGGCCTCGACGACCTACACCGCCCCGGGCTTCGTGTACGAGATCGAACGGAACCGCTCGCTCACGCTCAACGTCCCCCTCTCTCGGCTCGACAGCGGCACCGTCGACACCTACAACGGCACCGCGTCCGTCCGGCTCGGGGAGGGCTTGCAGGCGGCGCAGTACTACCACAACGGCACGTCCGTCGAGGACGGCGTGCTCCGGGTCACGGTCCCGTTCGACGAGCTGCGGATCGACGACGAGACCGAGTACGGGGTCAACGTCGAGGTGTCGCTCACGGACACCTTCGACCCGACCCAGGCGTTCACCGTCGGTGGCGTCTGGTGGATGGCCGACGCCCAGACGCGACTGGGACCGCGAGGCGCGGTTGCCGCGCCCGGCGAGCCCGTCAACTTCACGTTCCAGAACACCAAGGAGGTCACCTTCGGTGCCCAGCGAGCGCCGCTCAACGCCTCGACCCGGGTGACCGTCCGCTGGTTCGCCGACCGGGAGTACGCGACGCTCCTGAGCGCCGTCTCGCCCGCGACGGCGCGGGAACTCCGGACGGCGTCGTCGGACGATGGCCTCTCGACGAGCGCTCGATCCGAACTGGAGCGGGTGGTCTCGAGGAGCAGTGACCTCGATCCGGACGCCATCGCGACCGAGACGATGACAGGGAACGTCACGCCGACCGACCGGGGCGTCGGGACGTTCGGCCTCTCGGTGCCCGACGACGCGCGGTTCGGGATCGTGACCGCGCGGCCGAACGCACCCGGCGACGTCGGGGGCGACCTCTCGCCCATCGTCGTCGACGACCGGCTCGACCCGTATCGCCGGACCCCGACCCAGCCCGACGAGACGACGCGGTACGACCTGCGCGTGGACACCGACTGGGGTGTCCGCGAGCGCGACGGACTCCTCGTCCCCGAGGAGAACTTCAGCGTCGAGGTCGCGCTGTACGACCGGCAGAACGAGACGCGGGTCGACGGCGCGACCGTCTCGCTGTACACCACCGACGGAGCAGTGACCCGCGTCACGACCAACGGATCGCAGCCGGTCGCCGTCCCCGTCGCGGCGCCCGACCTCGACTACCGCAACGGCACCTACCTGGATCGCGAGCAGCAACTCCTCGCGGTCGCCCACGACGCGAGGACCGCCGACGGGACGGCACTGAGCGAAACCGACACCGTGAACGGATTCGTCGACGCGCCGACCGAGACGAGCGATGCCCCGTACGCCGACGTGGCGCTCTCCCGGTCGTCGGCCGATCGGCTGACGACGACCGTCACCTACCGGAACCGCACGACCGGCGAGCGGGTGAACGAGACGCCCACCACCCTGCTCCGACTCGGCTCGCCCGACGCCCAGTGGGGCATCAACCGCGACCTGCTGGTGGACTTCGTCCGACCCGGCGCGAACCCCGCGAGGTACAACGTCTCGGCTCCCGCGCCGACGGACGTCGCCCGCCAGTACGAGGCGAGCGCGCGAACCGCGAGCATGGCGTCGCCGTCGAGCGACTCCCTGGATTTGGCCGGCCCGACCGCGACGGTCGACCTGCCTGACGTCCTCACCGGCGGCGCCGACGAACCCGTGACCGTTCGCGTCACCGACCGGAACGGCGACCCCATCCCGAACGCGGTCGTCGTCTGGAACAGCCAGGTGTTCGCCGGGACGGGCGATCCGGGCGCCGACCGGCTGCCGCCGGCGATCGACGGCGTCACCCACGCCGGGCGGACGAACGCCTCCGGCGTCGCCACGCTCACGGTCGAACACTCGCTTCCCGAGGGCGCCTCCGAGCGGGGCATCTCCTACGCCGTCGGCCTCGTGACCGACAACGCGAGCGTGCCCGAACTCGAACGCGGCCGCGTCGGGATCAGGCAGATCACCGGGCCGGAACTCGTCGCAGGCACGGAGGCGCCTGCGACGGCGATCGACGAACGCGTCTCCGTCACGGGACGGGCTGAGAACCTCGGGTCGGACCTCGCGGCGAACGCGACGGTCCGCCTCCAGTATCGCAACGACTCCGCGGTCGGGTGGACGACGCTGAACGAGACGACCGTCGACGTTGCCCCCGGCGAGTCGCTCGAACTCACCGGGACGTTCGACCGGGGAACCACGGACGGCTTCGCCGACAACTACACCGTGCGCACGGTCGTCGACGCGACCGGCGTGGTCAGCGAGGCCGACGAGACGAACAACGTCTCGACGCGGTTCGTCGACGGCGCGCCCCTCGTGACCGGTCGGTTCGACGTGGCGGCGCCCGTGGACCTGACCGGCGAGGCGGTCGTCGCCCTCGGGCCGGACCGGGAGGTTCGGCTCGGGGACGTCGCCGCCGACGGCTCGTTCGTGGTCGGCGTGTCCGAGGGGAACGTGACGTTCTCCTACGGTGGCTGGGACGAGGCGAACGCCACCGTGGCGCCGCGCGACGGCGTCGTCGACCAGCACGAGGTCGCCGTCCGGACCGTCGGCTCGTCGCTGGATCTGGGGACTCTCGACGTGCCGAACGGCTCGGTCCTCGACGTTCGCGTCGTCGACGGCGCGGGCGAGCCGGTCGGGAACGCCACCGTGTCGGTCGCGTCGGACCGCATCCCGTCTGAACAGGACATCCGGTACGTCGGCGATACCCGGCCCGACGGGCACTGGTCGGTGCGGCCGGACGGGCTGGCCGGCGTCGAACTGAACGGGACGGCCGAGATCGAACTGCTCGACGTCCCGTCCGGCTACGAGGGCGCGGGGCAGCGAGAGCGGGTGAACGTGACCGGCCCGCAGACGGCCGTCTTCGAGGTCAACCGGACCGCCTCGTCGGGCGACGGAAACGTCTCGGTGCGGCTGGCTCCCGATCCGACCTACGCCGCGACGAACGGGACGACCGAGGTCGACGTCCTCGTCGACGGCGTCGACGCGGGCGTCGGAGGCTACAACCTCACCGTCGACCTGGCCGACCCGTCGGTGGCGACCGTGGCGAACGCGACCGTCGCGGGCGCACCCGCGGTCGTCGACGTCCACGTCGCCGACGACGGGTCGAGCGTCGAACTGAACGCGACGGGCGGCGACACCGGCAACGGGACGGTTCGCGTCGCCACGGTTCGGCTCCGCGGCGAGTCGGCCGGCAACACGACCGCGAACGTCACCGCCGCGGCCGTCCACAGCGAGGACGGCGCCGCCTACACGGTGACCGGGACGGCCGGAACGACGGTCGACGTCTCGGCGCTCGATCCGGTCGATCCGGCGTTCAGCGGTCCGCCGACCGACCCCGACGACGACGGCCACTTCGAGGACGTCAACGGCGACGGCGCGTTCGACGTCACGGACGTGCAGGCGCTGTTCGACCACCGCAGTTCTCCGGAGGTAACTACCATGCACTTCGACTTCAACGACGACGGACGTATCGACGTAGTGGACGTACAGTACCTGTTCGCGACCATCACGGGAGGGAACTGAGATGGGGGCCCACGCCGTGCAGGCGACGGCCGGGCTGGTGATCGTACTCGTCGCCGTGGCCGTCGCCGCCCCGGCGTTCGCCGCGGGAACCACCGACGTGGAACTCTCGCCGTCGAGTCCCTCGATCGGCGCGGGGGAAATCCAGTCGTTCGACGTCGTGGTGACGAACGCCGACGGGGGCGTCGGGGCCTACAACGTCACCGTAACCGTCCAGGACGGCGCGGTCGGGGACGTGACCGGAATCGAGGCCGCGGGGTCGCCGTACGACGCCAGTCGCCAGTACGCGAGCGACAACTCGTCGGTCACGCTCACCGTGTTCGGACTCGACACCGACGACAGCGGCTCGGTCACCGTCGCGACCGTGAACGTGACCGGCGAGACCGACGGGACCACCGACGTGACGCTGACGGTGAACGCCCTCGGCGACGAGAACGGGGGCTCGTACAGCGTCGCCGCGAGTACGGGCGCGACGCTGACCGTCGGGGACGGCGGCGGCCAGACCACGACGACCTCCACTACCGACGACCCGTCCACGACGACGATCACGTCGACCACCGACGAGCCAACGACGACCACGACGATCACGTCGACCACCACGAGCACGACGACAACCACCCTCACCTCGACGAGTACGTCGACCACTACGAGCACGACCACCACGACGCCCGGGTCGGGCATCGGCGGGGGCGGCGGAACGGCGACTCCCGAGACCACGAGCACGGTCGGGCCCGGGTTCGGGTACCTCCCGGCCGTGTTCGTCGTGTTCGCGCTGGCGCTGCTCGCCCGAAAGCGTACATAACCGACTGTACCTTTCCGTCGGTAGCTTCCCTCCGTCGTCTGGCCGAACGGGACGACCTCCATCCGGGGTCTCCTCGGCCGACGACTAACGGCCGTGTTCGGCCGCACACCGCCAGTACGAGCCTTAGATCGGTTGCAAATGCTCGGCGGATCGGCCTGCGCGGACGGTTGCTTCTCTGACGAGACCATCGGTTACACGCCTATAGGCGGTCGTTTTTGGGCGCTACACACGTACGCCGGTGGCGTCTCCGGCTACTAGCCCCCACCCCTCTCTATCGACCCCACCTCTCCCCTCGACTATCGTTTAATCACTTCAGTTTAGAACGGTTTCTGGACCCACAGCCCAGCACGCAGGCGAGGATCGACGCTTCGGCGGGGTCGCATGTTCTCGGTCGTCATACACCACATGTCGTGATACAGAACTGTCGGCTGTCAGGGTCCCCCAGCCGCTGAGACGCTTCGGTCCGGGGAACCCCAACACGAAAGAGCGGGTGAAGGATCAGCCACCCGCCGTTTGCGCCGCTCGGCCGTGAGACGGCCGCGCTGGCAAACGCTCGATCGAAAGCCTGCGGACCTCTCGCTTCGTAACAGGAACCGCGTTCGCTTCGATCACGGCAGGGGCGGTTGCTTCCTAGCAGGATACAGTTCCGGTGAGACGGTTGTGGGTGACGAATTCGTGCTCTACAGTTCCCGCTCGATGTACCGATTGATCTCCTGTACGGTCGCTGGGTCGTAGGTCCAGAACCCGTGCCAGAGCGCATGCTCCGACTCGAGGGCGACGAGCCCAGCGTGCCGAGACGACTCCTCGTCGGGCACGTGAACGACGAACCACGACTCGCGGAACTCCTGGTCCCAGCCTCCGTGGATCGTCACATCGAACTCTGGCGGCGGAGTCCAATCGGGCATCCCGTAGAGATGTGTGTCCACTTCTGACTCGGCTAGCCTCTCGTAGGCCGCTCTCGTCCCCTGCTCGTCGTTGAGCCGTGAGAGCCGTTGGAACGATGCTCGATGTTTACCGCCGCCGTTTTCCAGGGCGAGCTGTTCGATGTACCGCGAAATAGTAATCAGCAACAGTTTCTCTTTGTTCGATTCCGGGTACCCGCGAAGCTGGAACGGGATCTCGGTGAGTCCTTCGATAACGTCTGGCACGTCTACCTCTTCTACGCCACGAGACCCGGTCACGTAGATATCAGAATTGACCGTTAAAACCGACCGCTGTAACTCGGCTAGCGGCGAGGAAGCAACGACGTCTCCGTCGGTGACCAGATATACCACGTCTCGTACTTCCTCGTTTACGTCCCACTCTTCGACAGCGACGGGCTGCTTGTCGAACATAGTTTCGAGGAGCCGCTGGAGAGGGCGGGGGGACTCCCGATTCACCACCGCCAGCGCTACCCCCGTAGTATCCGCCCCTTCGACGAACGACGCGAGACTCATGTTGGATACTGTGTATCCGTCCCTAAAAATGAAGGTTTGTAAGCGGGGTGGCGCTCGTATACGAACGCGACGCGGCGTTCGGTGGGACACGGCGACAGGCCAGGGGGTGTGCCTTCCTCGGCGTCTCACTGCAGCGCCTCGGGGCTACCGAAGCGGCTTCGACTGGGGAAACAGCCGTTATGCGGTGCCCCACAGGATATCGTGCGTTGCATCGTGGAGCGTCCGTCGTCGCGCCGACGGCGCCGCCGCCGACAATGGGGGCTGCTACCGACCGGTTCGACGCCGTGTCCACAGGAGGGTGCCAGAGCCGACGAGCAGCGCGCCGACGTACCCCAGGGGGCTCCACGTCGGCCCGGTCGTACTCGTCGTGTTCGCTCCGCCGCCCGTCCCCGTCTCCGTCTCCTCGCTCGGGCCGTCGGCCGTCCGCGTCGAGGGGGTCGCCGTCGTCGGCTCGGCCGTGTCCGTGGCGGCGGTCGTCTCGTCCGGATCGAGCGACGTAGCGGGAGCCGACGTCGAAGTCGTCGTATCCGTGGTCGACGGCGTGGCCGGCGTGGTTGACTGCGGCGTCGCGGTCGCCGTCGTCGCGGTGGTCTCCGTCGGGGACCGAGTCGTCGATCCGTTCCCTCCGGACGAGGCGAGGCCCCCCGCGCCGCCGTCACCCTGGGTGGCCCCGCTCGTGGTCGTTGCCGTCGACGCCGACGTGGTCGACGAGGTCGTGGTTGTGGTGGTCGTGGCCGTCGTCGCGGTGGTGGTCGTGGTCGTCGTGGTCGGCGTCGCTTTCTGGAGCGACACCGTCGCTGACTTGCTGAGGCCGATGGCCTCGGGGTGGCCGAACGCCGACTCGCTCCCCTCGACTTTCGCGTACACCGTGTACGAGCCGGGCTGGAACTCGTCGACCGAAACGGTCGCCGCGTAGGTCGAACCCCCCGTTTCCGAGGCGGTCACGGTCTCGGTCATGGAGTCGTTCCCGAAGGTCACGGTGACCGCGCTCGGGGACTCGGGATTCGACGCCGCCTCGGAGAGCGAGACGGTGACGTCGATAGTGTCGTTTGCCGTCTCGCTCGGGGCGTCGATCGCGGTGTCGTACCCGCGGACGACCATCGGCACGACGTGGTACACCGTGTCCGTCCCGTTGGTCATGGCGATGGCGTAGGTGCCGTACTCCAGGTTGCGAAAGTCGAATCTGAACGTGGAATCCCCGCGCGCGGCGTCGTACCTGATCTGGTTCTCGTCGCTGTCGACGATCCGCACTTGGTGGTAGTCGTCGTCGGGGACCGACGAGGTTAGCCGGACGTTCCCGTCCCCGTCGATGCGAACTGCGGAGTCGACGTCGTACGAGCCCCACTGCGTCGAGTACGACTGAGAGGGGAGCTCGATACCGTCCCTGACGTCGAACGTCCGTTCGGCCGAGGCGCCGAGCCCCGCCCCCAGACTCAGGAGACAGAGACCGACGAGGAGGAGCGCCGTCCAGCCAGTACGGGTGACCATCGGTATCGCTGACTTGGCGACAGGGATACAAGTAGCTTGACGAATCGTCACGCGCGAAAGAACGTCGCTCTCGCCGTCGTCCCGCGGGCTTCAAACGGTACGTCCGAACGAATGGGTGGCAAACAGGGCCTCAATTCCGCATCCGGGGTATTCCCGGTTGCGGGCGTTCCCGGCCGAAACCGCCTCGGCCGAGTCGGTCACTTCCTCGCCGTCAGATCTCGCCGCGGCGACGCAGTACGACCAGCGCGCCGGCGATGAGCAACACCACGAGCACGCCGATCAGGATCGTCGGATCGAATCCGCCGGGTTCCTCCACCGGCGAGGTCACCTGCTCGGGCGTCTCGGTCTCGGGCGTGGGAGTGGCCGTCGGCGTGCCGGGCTCGGGCTCGGGCGTGGGAGTGGCCGTCGGCGTGCCGGGCTCGGGCGTGGGCGTCGGCGTAGCCGTCGGCGTCGCCGTCGCCTGCTTGCTCGTCACCGCGAAGTACGAGAATCCGGGCGTCTCGCCGAGCAGGACGACCCGGCCGTCACGCTGGCTCTCGACGCGGGTGTCGATGGCCTGCCACTGCCCGCCGTGGTACCGCTCGATCTGGAGCTGGTCCGCCGTGAGCCCGAGGTCGTCCAGGCGCGACTGCTGGATCGTGAGGCGGATGGTCGCGGGCTGGTTCTCCGCGTTTCGCGGCACGGAGATGTCGAGGACGCTCACGACCTGGCCGCCGGCCGGCCGGCCCGTGCTGCTCGGCGGTCCACTGAGTTCCGTGACCGACGCCCGTGAACCGCCACCGGTCGACAGGTCGAGCTGGACGTCGCTGACGCCGCTCTGTCCGGGCAGCCTGATCGAGACACGCCCGCTCCCGTCGACGATCTGGTTCTGGCTGCGGTCCGATGCCGGCGCAGCACCGCCGCCACCACCGCTGCCACCGCCGCCGCCACGACTGTTGACTTCGAGGCTTTTGAGCCCGACCCCGTTCAGCTGGAAGGACTCGGTGCCCGTAGCGGTCGGCTCGGCGGTGAACGTGAGCGTCTTGCTCTCGTCCGAGTCGAGCGTGACCGTCCGCGAGCCGAAGGACTCGGAGCCCCGAGTCAGTGTGAACGTGAACTGCTCGGTGTAGGCCCCGTCGTTGGTCACTTCAACCGAGACGGTGACCGAGCTCCCGGAGGTGACGGACGTGGTCGACAGCGAGGAGCTCGTCACGGTGAAGCCCGGCTGGCGGACGTCAACCGTGAACGTCTGGTTGATCTCCCCGGTGAGGTTCAGCGTCGTGGTGCCGGCGCTGGAGAACGTCACCGGGAGCTTGAAGCTCCGTTTGTTGCTCGCTGCGATGGACGCCGACACGGAGTCGATCGGGGTGTAGGTCCCACCCATGACCCGCTCGCGCAGCGTCGTCTCGAACGTTCCCGTCGCAGAGCCGGTGTTCGTGGCCGTGATGTTGACCGATCGTTTGTCCCCGACGTTGACCTTGTCGGGCACTTCCACCGTGACCACGAAGTTCTCCGTCTGCTTTGCCACGGTGAGGATGCCCGCACTGGTCCCTTCCACCGTGATCTTGTTGTCGCCGAGCTGATCGAAGGTGGTGGTGACATTGACGGTTGTCTTCGCCCCGGCGTCGAGGGTCACGTCCTTCCTATCAACCGGGTTGGTCGTCGCCAACGACGAGTTGATCCGGACCCTCTTCGTCCCGCGTTCGTCACCGATGTTCTCGACGGTGAAGGTGACGTTCGTTTGGTTGGTGGTGAACGCGCTCGACCGGTTGAGTTCCGCCGAGGTCACCACGAGGTTCGGTCCTTCGTTCAGCGTGAAGGAGGTCAGAACGCTCGTGGGGTTCCCGGCCTCGTCCCGAAGGCTCGCCTGGATCGTGTGTTCGGTCCCCGGCTGGAGCCCGCTGACGGTCACGTTCGCTTCCGTGTCGCGGACAGTCGCGGCCGACGTCTTGGACGCGCCGTCGACGGAGATGGACACGGTGTCGGTGTCGACGCCGGTCGCACCGTCACTGTACTTGATGGTGACGTTGACTGACGAGTTCGAGGCAGCGAGCTGTTTTCCGTCGCTCGGATCGACGGCCGTAATGTTCGGGTTGTTCTCGTCCGGTTCGACGCTGAAGTTCTTGGTGGCCGTCACCCTGTTGCCCGCCTGGTCGGGAGCGACGACCGTGAAGTTGTGCTGTGAGCCGGCCGTCAGGCCCGTGGCCGTGTAGGACACGGTGGTGGTCCCACCGGACTCCGTGATCGTAGCGGTGGACGTGTCGTCCAGGCCGTCGAACAGCACCTGCACGTTGTCAGTATCGACGCCGAGGTCGTCGTCGGTGACGTCGACGGTCAGCGTCTCCTCGGCCACGCCGTCGGAGCCGACTGTGATGCCGTTCGGTGTGGGGGTGGCGTTGGTGAACGTCGCGTTCGGGGCGAAGTCGTCGGCACGGACCTCGAACGTGAAGTTCTCCCAGACCGCGTTGCCAGCGTTGTCCGCGACCGAGACGTTGACCTCGTGGGTCGTGTCCGGCTTGAGGCCGGTCTTGGTGACGTTCACGTACGAGCCCGTCACGTTCGCGGCGCTCGTGTAGTCCTGGCCGTCGATCTCGATGGAGACCGGGTCGGTGTCGATGCCGGTCGCGTTGGCCGCGTCACCGCTGGGTTCGTCGACGTAGGAGACGTTCACCAGCGTCGACGTGGTCGTCGGCGGGAGCGACGTGGGCGACTCGATCCTCGTCGAGGGCTTGCTATCGTCGGACACGACGGTGAACTCGTACTCGACGCTTCCCTGGTTGCCGGCGTCGTCCGGCGCCGTGACGTTCAGCACGTAGTCGCCGGCCTCGAGGTCGCTCGTGTTGAACTCGACGGTCGACGAGTTCGTGCTCGTCTCGGTCACCGTGATCGTCCCGTCGCCCGTGATGTCCGTGACCGTTCCGTTGTCGAGGGTCACGGAGACGTTCGACTCGTCGACCGAGATCGCGTCGGTCACGTTCACCGTCACGTTCACCTCGGAGGTGGACGCGGGCACGTCGTTCGATCCCTTCGGACCGGCCGCGTCAGTCACCGCCAGCGTCGGCTTCTCGGTGTCGGTCGGTGAGAGCACGTACGGCGACAGCCCGTCGCGCTGTGCCACGTAGTACCGACCCTCACCCGTGAGATCCGGCGGCGATCCGGTGATGGCCTGTGCGTCCGACTCGCTGATGTTGTTGGTAGTCAGTCGCTGCGGTGGACCGGTTTCCGGCACGTAGTAGATGTTCACATCGACCGCTTTCCGCAGGAACCGCGGCACGTACCGGACCGGGAAGCCGTACGTGACGGTCTCGATCTGATCTGCGGTCAGATTGGTGTTCGCGCGCAGGTAGCGCTCCGCGGCGTTGCGGTTGGTGAACCGCGTTAGCGGCGCCGCAGACTCGGTGAACGTGGTCTGGGCGGATGGTGGGAGTGAGACCCCGGCGCTGGTCTTGATCTCGACGAACGTCCCACCGGCGCCGTAGATGGTGATGTTCTCTCCCGAGCTAACGGACGTCTGGTTGAGGGTCGTACTCGCCGAGGACGATCCGTGGTTGCCCGCGCGGTCGACCCCGGTGACGGACAGTTTGTACGTCCCACTGGTACTGGTCGGCAGCACCGTCCCGTACGAGCCCGTCCCGAACTTCGTCAGCGTCAGCGTCTGGTTGACTCCGTCCGGATCCTGCAGCTCCACGGCCTCGAGTTCCGACAGCGGCTCGGAGCTCGTAACGTTCACGACGATGTTGCCCGCCTGCGAGACCGCGAGCGACGCGCCGATACCCGGACTCGTGTGGTCGACCCGGACCACACCGGCGTCCCTGATCGTGTCGGTGTTACCGGCGCCGTCAGCGCCGGCGACGACCACCTGATACCGCCCCTCGGTGAACGAGGAGACGTCGAAGGTCGTCGCGTTCGAGGGGCTGTTCGGCCCGACACGCATCGTCTGGATCTTCCGGGAGCCGGCCCGCTGTGGCACCAGGCCGACGGCGATTGCGCCGGATTCGTTGAGGGAGGCCGTCACGGTGGCGGTCTCGTTGGCGAACAGCGTCGGGCTGGCCGTCGTCACGGTCGTCGTTCCGTTCGACAGCGACTCGACCGTCAGGGCCGGGGCATCGTTGTCGACGGCGACCTTGGCTTCGCCCTGTACGGAGTTGCCGACCGCGTCCGTGCTGTTGAGGACCACGTCGTAGGTGCCGCTGGGGACAGCGGTGCCGTTGTCGTACGTCACGTTCCAGCGAGCGCTGACGTCGCCGGAGACGCCACGGACCAGGTCCGTGACGTTCTGCTCGAACACCACTTCACCCGGGGTTCCCGGGTACTGTCCGGAGTCGTTCCGGACGATCCGCAGGTACGTCTCGCCAGGGTTGTCGTCGTTGCTGGCGAGCGTGATCCCGAGCGGCGAGTTCGTACTCACGTTCGACTCGCGGTCGGGCGACAGCTCGAGTTCGGGCGACGTCGTGTCGGTCCCGAACGTGAACCGGCGCTCGGTGGTGTGCCCGGCGTTGTCGGTGATCTCCACGCGTGCAGTGTGGGTGCCCTCGGTCAGCCGACCACCGAGTACCGACGCGTTGAGTTCCGTCACGAGCGTCGACTCGTTGACGACCGCGTTGCCTTCGAGGGTCGTCTGGGTCCCGTTCACGTAGAGTTCAGTCGCCGACGGGTCGACGCCGCTCTCGATCGAGCTGTCGAGCCGGTCGTCGGCGTACTCGATCACCACTTGCGGGCTCGGGCCCACCACGCCCGTCGGCTCGACGGACGTGATCCGCGGCGAGGAGACCAGGTCGAACGTGAACTGCCGAGTCACCTGGTTCCCGGTGCTGTCGGTGGCCGTCACCTTGAGCGTCTGGGTGCCCTCGTCGACGCCCCCGTCGAGGCGAAGCGTGTAGATGTTCTCGCTCGGGTTCGACAGGGGGACTCCCTCGCCGGCGAGGGTCGCGCTCACGCTCTGGACCGACGAGTTACTGTCGGTGACGTTGAGTCGGACCTTCGCGCCGTACGGGGTCGAACCCTCGCTCGGCCGGACCAGCTTGACCGCCGGCGGGAGCGCGTCGAGTTCCTCGACGGTCACGGTGGTGTCGGAGGTCGTCCCGTTGACGATCGCCGGTTCGCCGTTGACCTCGAAGCTGAAGTTGCCCGTCGAGAGCGCGGCCCTGTCGAACCGGATCGTCCGCGTCTCACCGGCGCCGACGAACGCGGTCTTGTTGCGCCGCGTGACGACCGTTCCAGTGTCTTCGTTCGTCACGTTGTAGGTCGCGTTGAACTGCCCGCCCAGGCCCCCGTCGTTACTCACGCGGACGCCAGTCGTGATGATACCACCGCGCGTGAGCGTGGGCGGCTTGACGTCCACGTTCTGGATCGTGAACTCGGGCGGGTTGATGACGACCACCGCCTGGCCGACGAGGCCGTCGATCGTGATGGTCCGCGTCCCGGCCGAACTGAACGACCGGTTGAAACTGACGTCGGCTTGCTCGTCCGGTTCGAGGTGGATCGATTTCGAATCCACCTGGCTACCGTTGACGAGAAGCGTCGCGGTCGCCGTCCCGTTGATCTCGCCCTCGTTCGAGACTCTCGCGGTCGTGTTCACGTCGTTCCCGACGAGCACCTGCTTGGGAGCGACGCGGAGGTTCGAGTACTGGATGTCAGCGCGTTCGAGGATGGTGAGATCGACGCTGTCTCCGAGGTAGCGCTCGGCGTCGCTCCGGGCCTTCGAGACGGTGGCGGTGTAGTTGCCCGGGTCGGCGACGGACGCGACGACCTCCCCGTTCCCATCGGTGAGGTACGCGTCACCGTTGACCGTCACCGTGGCGTCGGGGACGGGCGTCGACCCGTTCCGGGTGACGGTAAAGCGGATGTCTTCGCCCTGGACCTGGGTGTCGTTCTCGTACTCGCGCGGCGTCTCGTGGACGGACTTCGAGAGGTTCGTGTCGAGGGAGAGCTGGATCGGTCGCCGGTCGACCTGGACCTGTTTCGCCTCCAGCCCGTTGACGCTGAGGTTCTTCGTCCCGATCGTCGCGAAGCCGTCGTCGGTCGGGAACGGATCGAAGGGGACGCTCTGCGTGGTGCCCGGCTCGACGCTGGACACCTCGCGGGTCGCATTGACCTCCCCGTTGATACTCACCCTGACCGTGATCGACTCGGCGGTCGCTCCGACGTTCTGTACCGTCGCGGTGACGTTGACCGCCTCGCCGTGGAGGACGCGCGTCCGGTCGACGGTGAAGTTCGCGACCTCGGTGCCTGAGAACACTCTGAGGACGCCCGCCCGCACGCCGTTGGCGGCGAGGGTGCGATTTCCGACCGTGTCGAACGTCCGGGTGAAGGTTTCCGTCGCGGTGGCCTTCCCGCTCACCGTCACGTCCTTGCTGTCGAGGTCGGTCGTCCCGTTCTCGGTCAGGTTCACGGTGAGCGTGCCGGTGACGTCGCCCGTGTTCCGGACGTCGACTTCCACGTCAACAGTCGACCCGACGGGAACGCGTTCGTTCCCGACGATCCTGGCGTCGACGACGCTGAGGTCCGCCTCGGCCTGGACGGTGATGCTCGTGTCCGTCCGCCCGTACGCGACCTGATTCGTCGACGGTTTCGTGACGTTCGCGGTGAACTCCCCGGGCGTCGGCAACCGGAGGATGGCCTCGCCGTTCGCGTCCGTCTGGGCCGTCCGGTCGCCGACTTCGACGGTCGCCCCCTTGATGGCGCCGACCCCGATTCCGGTGACGTCGAACTGAATGTGTCCGCCTTCGACGACGGTGGACTCGTTCGTTTCGACCGCGAGCTGGACCTGCTCGCGCGACACCTGAACGGTCCGGTTGTCGAGGCCGTTGACTCCGATGGAGGCCGTGCCGAAGGCGTCGAAGCCATCGGCACCGGGGATCGGTGTGAACGTGAGTTCGTCCTGCCCCCCGGCGCCGAGTGTCACCGACTGCGTCGCGACGGCCGTGCCGTTCACGTACACCGTCACGTCCGAGGTCTGCTCGATTGCGCCGCTGTTCTCGACGGTGGCGTTTACGGTCGCCGTGTCCCCGACCGTCGCGGTCGACCGGTTGACGTCGAACTCGGTGACTGCCAGCCCGCTCTTGACCGTCAGCACGCCCGCGTCGACGAGGTCACTGACGTTGAGGAACTTCCGCCCCGCCTGCTGGAAGCTCGTCGTCAGCGAGACGGTCTTCGTTTCGCCGCCCGCCAAGGTGATCGACTCGGAAGCGACCTCGACTCCGTTGGCTTCCAGGTAGATCGTCTTCCCCCCCACGGCGTCGCCGACGTTCTCGACGGTCGTGTTGACCGTCACCTGCTGGCCGACGTACACCGTCGAATCGTCGTCCTCGATCGTCGCGCTCTGTATCTGGAACCGTGCAGGTGCCTGGACGTCGATGGGAACCGAGTCGGACAGGAACTCGACGTCTGCGGTCCCCGCCTTGGTCGCTGTCGCCGTGTACTCTCCCCGATCGGGGAAGGAGACGGTGACGGTGCCGTCCGCTCCCGTCGCGTAGGACTGGCCGTTCACGGTGATCGTGGCGTCCGTTACCTGGCCCGAATCCTTGCGCGTGACGGTGAACTCCACCTCGTCACCGGGCTTGATCGTCGTATTGCTAGCCGTCAGGTTCAGTTCGACGCTCTGTTTGAGGGTGAGTTCGCCGGACGACGAGGCCGTCCGCTCGCCTTCCTTCTCCGTGGCGATGTGGAGCCACCGGTACTCGGACGGCGTGAAGTTCTTCGAAGTACGGAGCGTGATCGTGGTCTGGGGGCCGGTTACCGTGGAGTTGGCCGACATATCGAGCACGGTGTCGCCGGAGCCAGTGACGTCCGTGCCGCCCGCGCTTCGATTGAGGACGGAGATCAGATTGAGGTTGCCCTGGAACTTACTCTGCGGGACGTTGACCCCGAAGAAGTTCGTCCCGTCGGTGAACTCGTTGTATCCCTCGATCCGCTTGATTCCGGACTCGACACCGTCGATTCCGGTACCAGACACCCGCACCGTTTCTGACGTGTTGTTCAGCGTCTGTTCGTCGAGCAGGACCAACGTGTGGCTCACCTGCTCGTTTGCCCCGAAAGTATCGGAGGCGTCGACGTCGAAGGTGAGGTTCTTGCCCGGGGCCGGGTCAGCGGGCTCCTGAACCGTCGTCGTCGACTCGCGCACGAGGAACATGTCGAACCCGACGATAGTGACGTTGCTCTTCGCCGAGAGGTTCCCGTCCGACCTGTCCACGAGTCCGGTGGTGTTCCCGTCTTCGTTCAGAACCGTCGCGAAGATGTACGTTCCCGACTCGTTCGTTTTGTAGTTGAAATTATTGACCCCGCGAGCGCCGGTCTTGTTGGCGTAGATCTCAGAATCGACATTCTGATTCTCGGTGAGGAACTCACCGACGGCTCCTGGAGTCCCCGGAATACTGGCGTTGTTTCCGAGTTTCATAGTGACGAGGTGGACCTCCTCCCCCTCGATCACGCCTGCGTTGAATCCCTCTCCCCCGTCGAACGTCGTATCAACGGTTTCGCCCGATTCGTAGACGTAGAGGCGATCTTTCTTGAGAGACTTATCGACGGTTTGGCCGTCTATGTCACCGTTGACGAGGATCGACGAGCTGTTGACAAAGTACCCGACGGCCGGGTCATCCCAGGGCACTTCCTTGAGGACGTAACTGTCTCCCACCTGCTTCGGCGTCTCGTCCGGCTTAAACCGCTGGGTAAGCAGGCCAAACTGCCAGACGGAAACATTACCAGTAGAATTTATTGCCGGTGATACCGCCGGTGCGATCGGCTCGCTCCCGGTCGGTGTGACGAGTGCGTCCTCTGTTTCCTGTGGCTCTTCCGCGATGCCCGCCGTGGCCGGTCCCGCGACCACGGAAAGCACCATTATGAGCGTCATAATAACACTCAAGATTTTCCTGCGACTCCCGAACCCCAGTCTCATAGTAATGTCAATCTTAGAGCAAGCTTATAACACTTGGGGAACTACCGCGATTGTGACACCAAAAGCGGGGCAAAATGCTCCCGGACTGGGGCCGACATATATAGAAAGCTTAACGAATATAGTGGCGGTCTAAGGTCGGCTTACTGCGTCGATCGGGGTTTCCATCGCTGTTCACAGTTCGGCGAGCGTTCGCACTCCGCCCCTATCCGAATGTCCCACGTGGCCCCTATCCGAATGTCCCACGTGTTGACTGGGCGTACGCATGCGATCTCACGCCTTGCGTAGTGAGCGTGTGGCTTCCCCGCCCCGGTCAGTTCTGCACGCCGCGCTCGCCGCGACGGAACGCACCGTGTCTACAACCGACCGGCAATTAATTTGGTTAGTACTATATACCGAATATTAGTTCTGATACTTCCAACCTCTCTCTTCTCTTATCTTATTGCGTCGTTCAACGCTACTCCCGTTCGATAAGGTCGGGTTAAACGGCTCCGACGTGGCCGTAATGTGGTGTTAATCGAGGCGCCTGCTGTCATATCCGATACGTACTAGTAGGTCCTCACGCATGGTCCGGTATGGCCGTCGCCCGTCGCACCCGTTTCGTCCACGCGACGCTGGCGTGGACGCTCGCGGCAGCGCTCGTGCTCTCCCTCCTCGATTCGCTCTCCTACGAGCTGTTCTTCGTCGTCTCCCTCATCGGCTTTCTCGTCGTCGTGGAGCTCACGGCGCCGTTTCGCGTCACGCCACGGTGGCGCCGTCGGCTGAAATGGCTCATCCTGCTCGGGCTGGGCGTCTTCGGCTACGTCGTCGTCCGCCGGATCCTCGAAATCCTGCCGCCGGGGGTGTTCTGATGGCCGGGGGCCCGTCCGACCGAGGTTCCGACGACCCGGCCGGCGACTGGCCCCCCGACGTCGACTACGCCCAGCTCCTGCTCGTCGCCCTCGTGATCACCGTCGCCGTCGCCGTCGGCTGGGCGGCCTCCACCTCGACGACGGCCTTCGGCGCGTACAACCCGGCGTGGGACGGGGCGTCCGATCTGAGCGACGAGGCGGCCGCCGCGGGCTCGGAGGCCGTCGTCGCGACCGAGATGGCGGCGTACGCCGACGCGCCGCCGAACGGCACGACGGCGGTGATCCTCTCGCCCGATTCGCCGTACACTGACGCCGAGTCGGCCCGACTGCGACAGTTCCTCCAGGCTGGCGGCACGCTCATCGTCGCGGAGGACTTCGGCCCCCACTCGAATCCGTTGCTCGTCGATCTCGGCGTCGAGACCCGGGTCGACGGACGGCTCGTGCGGGACGAACACGACTACTACCGGACGCCGAACCTCACGGTCGCGACCGGCGTGACCGACCACCCGCTCACGCGGGACGCGTCGCGGCTCACCCTCAACCACGGCACGGTGCTCCGGCCGGGCGAGGCTCGGGTCCTCGTTCGCACCGGGCGATACGCCTACCTCGACGGCAACCGGAACGCTGACCTCGACGAGACCGAGTCGATGGGCCGCTATCCCGTCGCGACGGTCGAGTCGGTGGGCGAGGGGTGGGTCGTCGTCGTGAGCGACCCGAGCCTGTTCGTGAACGCGATGCTCGACCGACGCGGCAACCGGGCGTTCGTCAGAGCCGCGTTCGCCGGCCAGTCGACCGTGCTGCTCGATCTCACCCACGCCGAACGAGTTCCGCCGCTCGCGGCGGCGCTCCTCGCCCTCCGACGCACCCCGTGGTTGCTGTCGGTCGTCGGCCTCCTCGCCGTCGGCGGGGTCGTCGCCGTCGGCAGTCGTCCGGGGCTGATCCGTTCCGTACTCGCCCGGGGAGCCGAAGACACTCCCTCGCCGCCCGCCGACCGCGTCCGCCGGGGGATCGCCGCGCGACATCCCGACTGGGAGGAAAGTCGCACGGGGCGCCTTTTAGCAGGTCTTATGACAGGTGAGGAACTATCACGTGAAGATGAGTGATCCGGCCGAGCTGTTCGCCGCGATTCGAGACGAGGCCGACACGGTCCTCGTCGCGAACGAGGAGGTCCTCGAGGGACTCACGATCGCCTTCCTGACGGACGGGCACGTCCTCCTCGAAGGCGTCCCCGGGATCGCGAAGACCACGATCGCCAACCTCTTCGCGCGGATCGCCGGCCTCGACTACCGCCGCATCCAGATGACGCCGGATCTGCTCCCCGCCGACGTGACCGGAACCAAGATCTACCGCGAGCGGACGGGCGAGTTCGACCTCCAGAAGGGGCCGATCTTCTCGAATCTCGTCGTCGCCGACGAGATCAACCGCGCGACGCCCAAGACCCAGAGTGCACTGCTGGAGGCGATGCAGGAACGACAGGTGACCGTCGAGGGCGACACGCTGAAGCTCCCCTCGCCGTTCATGGTGATCGCCACGCAGAACCCCATCGAGATGGAGGGGACGTTCAACCTCCCGGAGGCACAGCGCGACCGCTTCCACTCGAAGCTCGTCGTCGAGATCCCGAACCGGGACGACCAGTCGCGGCTCCTCGACCAGTTCAGTTCGAACCCCGACCTCGGCCCCGACGACGTCGAGAGCGTGCTCACGGTCGAGGCGATCAACGAGGCGAAAGCCGTCGTCTCGGAGGTCCACGTCGAACCCGCCGTGCGCGATTACATCCTCGACATCGCCGAGGCGACGCGGGCGAACGCCGACGTCACGTTCGGGGCCTCTCCCCGGGCGGCGATCACGCTCCAGCGGGCGGCGAAGGCGCGCGCCGCCCTGCAGGGACGGGACTACGCCATCCCGGAAGACGTCAAGGCGCTCGCCGAGCAGGTCCTCGCCCACCGCCTCGTGCTCTCGACCGACGCCGAACTCAGCGACGTCGAACCCCGCGAGGTCATCCGTGACGTCCTCGGGACGGTCAGCCCGCCCGACGTGTCCGATATGACCGCCACGGCCACCGCCGTCGGCGACGGGAGCGGGAACGAGTCGTACGATCCGACGGCCGACGATAGTCGACGGTCCCGGCCCTCCGACGGCCAGCAGTCCGGGGACGAGCCGACCGACACCGCCGAATAGAGACGCGTGGGTCATCGACGTTCGCTGGACCGGAACGCACTTGTCGTTCTCTGGACGATACGGATTCGTACGTGATCGCGCCCACGCGGACTCGAACGGTGCGGCTGCTGCTGGTGCTGGTCGTCGCGGGCCCGGGTATGGTTGGCGTCGGCGCCGGCGCCGGCAGTCTCCCCATCCAGGGCGGGGTGACGCCCCACACGGCAGTTGACGCCGGGTCCACGTCCTCGACGGTCGGGGACCCTGTTTCCGTCGACGGAGGCGACCTCGGCGCGGCGCAGGTGACGCCCCCCCTGAACGACACCGCGAACGAGTCCACCACGAACGCGAGCGTTCCGCGGCACGAGAACCCCGAAACCGCCGACGCGAACGGCGACCTGGAGGACCTCCAGCGGTGGCTCTCCGGGCGCATGGGCGAGGTGTTCGTCGACTGTTCGCAGCGGGTCCAGGTCGGGAGCGACTACGTCTGCGACCGCCTCGACGAGGAGTACCCGGCCTGGGCGTCGCGGTTCGTCGACCTGGCTCAGGAAACCGGCGGGTCCGGCGACGACAACGCCAGTCGCGTCGTCAACGAGACGGCCCGCTCACAGCGGGAGTTCGCGGAGCGCGTCCGGGAGTTCCGCGAGACGCACGAGGCCTACCAGGAGGCGAAGCAGGCGGGGGAGGAACGCCGGGCCCGGCGCCTCGCCCGCGACCTCCGTCGACAGGGCGACCGCGTGGATCGCAGCGGTGGCCGACTGGTTCGCGACTTCGAGATCCTCGGCGGTAACACGTCGATGGAACTCGACCCGGCCGTGGTGGCGACGACGAACGTGACGGAGAACGTGACCGAGACCGCCGAGACCGTCCAGACCGCCGAGTTCACGCCGACGGCGCTCACCCTCCGGGCCAACCCGTCGACCGCCTCGTTCGACGAACCGACCGTGCTCTCCGGGCGACTGGAGACCGACGAAGGGGAGGCGCTCGCGAACCGAACCGTGGTCGTCCGCGCCCCCGACCGACGCCTCGCGACGCGAACCGACGACGACGGCGCCTTCGCCGTGGCCTACCGCCCCACGACCGCGCCGACCGGCCCCGTCTCGCTCACGGCGAGCTACCGGCCGGAGCCCACGTCGCTGTTCGCGGTCTCGAACGCCTCGACCACGGTCACCGTCGCGGCGACCACGGCGACGGTCGAACTCGGAGCCGTTCCGAATCGGACCGGCTTCGGGACGCCCGTCGCCGTCAGCGGGCGGGTTCGCGCCGGGGATCGAGTCGTACCGTCCGTGCCGCTTTCGATCTCGCTCGGCGGCGTCGTGCTCGGAGAGGTATCGACCGACGACCGGGGTCGATTCACGTTCGACGGGGCCCTCCCGGCGACGGTTCCGGCCGGGGATCGCCGGCTCGTCGTGGGGGTCGCCCGTAACGGGACGGCGATCACCGCGTCGCCCGCCGCAGCGACCGTCACGGTCGAGTCCACGCCGACGACGCTATCGGCCGCCGGGACGCGCGTCGACGCGAATGCGGCCCGGGTGTCGGGACGACTCACCGCCGCCGGACGGGCAGTCCCCGACGGGCGGCTGGTCGTCCGACGCGACGCGGAGACCCTGGGCGTCGTCCGCACGGACGCCGACGGTCGATTCGAGGCGACGCTGTCGCTCCCCGAGGTGCCCGCCAATCGGTCGACCAACCTGTCGGTCACCTACGACCCGCTCGGCGGGAATCTGGCCCCCGCGGAGACGGAGGTCGCGGTCCCGGCCACCGAGTCGTCCACGACCGCGAGCGCGTCGACGGGTGCCGGGTCCACCGGCGGTGGCGGCTCGCTGTCCGACGTCGTCGACTCCCTCGTCTCCCCGGAGTTCGCAGCGCTTCTCGTCGCCGTCCTCCTCGTGGCGGGCGCCGTCGCCCTGACGATCGTCGATCCGACTCGCGTGCGCTCGATCCGGGCGACCCTCGCGGCCTGGAATGGACTCCCGGGCGACGCCACCGCGTCGGATGCTGACGCATCTGCTCGTCCCGACGATGGCGGAGCCGACGCGGAGGCTGCTTCCGGCGACGAGGTTGCCCCCCAGGATGCGCCGTCGCCGCTCTCGGCGGCCCGCGAGCGACTCGCCGCGGGCCGGCCGGACGAGGCGATCATCGTCGCCTACGGCGTCGCCCGGAATCACCTCTCGACCGAACTGGGTCGCGATCCGACGTTGACCCACTGGGAACTGTTCGCCGACTACACCGGTTCGCTCGACGAGCGGCGTCGGGACGCGTTACAGCGCCTGACCGAGGCCTACGAACGGGCCGCGTTCTCGCCAGCCGCCGAGACGGCCGACTTCGCCGGGCACGCCCTCGAACAGGCGGGGATCGTCCTCGGCGAGAACGGCGACTCGACCGGCGACTCCGACCCCGCGGACGACTGAACTCTCCTGACCGCGTCGCAGCCGGTCGATTTTACGCTGTGACTACTGGATGCAAGCAGCAGGCTCTTGAGGTGGGTGTGAGCACTCAGTCGCTGCTTCGGACGACCTGGTAACTACTCTTAACCTGTTGGTAATCAGATATAATCGTATCTGAATCGTCCCCCTAGCCGGATGAGAAAACTACTGGCACGAGACGTGAAACGTCGCACTGTTCTCTCTGGATTGAGCGGGCTCCTCGTCGCCGGGGCGATGGCCGGGCAGTCGGCGGCCGCGGACGACAGGGAGTACAGCGTCGTCCAGAACGGTCGGTGCATCCCCGTGACACCACTCTCCGGATCGGTCCCCGTCGAGGAGTTCTACAACTACCAGCTCCCGGAGGGCAGGTGGACCGGCACCGTCGGGGCCTCCGACGACGGCGGGCCGTACTACAGTTCGGCGGGCACACAGGAACTCCAGCGCGAGAACACCAGTCTCCTGTTCCTCTACGACGGCCCGGAGGGCCTGAGCCTCGTCGTGCTCCACGGCAACCCTGACGAGAGCGAAGAGGGCGGCGGCTCTGCCTCGTTCACCTTCGCCGGGCTTCCCGAGGACGGCTCCTGGGTCGTCAAGGACGACCTGTATCTCGACCCGGAGACGGGCGAAATCGCGGAGTCGAACTACGATCGCTGGCGGGATACGGAGGAGCCCCAGACGGTCGCGTGGACATGGAGCGATAGCGGCACGGACGGCGGGGCGTTCCGATCCCTCGGTTCGGACGTCGAGATCGAGATCGTGCCCGCGTTCAACGACGAGGCGATCCGCCTCGCCAACAACTACGAGGGCGAGGTGACCGACTGGCAGGTGCTCTCTGGGTCGGTCTCCGACCCCGATCGCACGTCGCTGGCGCTCGACGAACCGATCCTGATCCGGTCGGTGGCCTGCTCTGGAGCCTCCGAGGACTCCGACGTCTCGACCAGCAAGGACGACGACGAGAAGCACCCCGACGATGAGAGCAAAGACGAGGAGAAGGACGAGGAGAAAGACGAGGAGAAGGACGAGGAGAAAGACGAGGAGAAGGACGAGGAGAAAGACGAGGAGAAGGACGAGGAGAAAGACGAGGAGAAGGACGAGGAGCAAACCGAGGACGAGCCGACGGACGACGAGCAGAGTGACTCCCAGACGGAAGATGAGGAGGAAAGTGACGACGAGACCGAGGAAAGTTCGGACGACGAGACCGAGGAAAGTTCGGACGACGAGACCGAGGAAAGTTCGGACGACGA
>Ga0207718_100093_pt1 | contig 110592 bp, 97 predicted proteins | sample A23M2SouthBayCA_FD_187749 | JGI IMG/M metagenome (GOLD analysis project Ga0207718, IMG submission 187749) | Aerobic enrichment media microbial communities from Eden Landing Ponds, California, USA - A23 M2 (SPAdes) | ecosystem: Environmental > Aquatic > Marine > Unclassified | place: Emeryville...
GGCTCGGCTCGTCGCCCGGAGCGTCCCCGTCGACGGCCGATTCCTCGTCCCGGCCCGACCCCGCCCGCCGAACCGACCCGCCGCCGGCCCCGCCCTCGCCGTAGGAGAGGTGGTGTTCCTCCAGCAGCGCGCGGGCGTCGCCGTCGCCCGCCATGCGGACCTCCGGCAGCCCGCAGCGGGCGCACTCGCGGGCCGCCGTCGTCGACCGGTAGTGCGGGCAGTCACGCCACTCGCAGTCCTCGTCACCGGTCAGGCAGGCGTAGTCGTCGGCGCGTCGATCGGCGGCGAACGCCGGGTCGTCGCCCGCGCGGTCGAGCGCGAACCGGCAGCGGCCGTCGCCGGTGAGGTGGTCGCAGACTCCGGCGTGCTCGTAGGGGTCGTCGACCCCGACCGGGGTGCCGTCGGGCGTCCGCTCCATGGGGGATCGAAGGCGCCCGCGCGGTTTGAACGTGGTGGGATCGCGGCGGACGACCGGGAGCCGCGGGGAGACGGCGGCGGACGACCGGGACCGGGAACCGGACGGGAAAACCACTTGTCCCCCGGGTCCGAGGGACGCCCGTGAGAGTGGTACACCGCGGCGACGGGGGCGAGCGGACCCTGGCGACGACCGTCGAGACCGCCGACGGGGTCCTCGCCAAGGCGCGCGGGCTGATGTTCCGGCGGTCGATCCCCGACGATTACGCGCTGGTGTTCCGCTTCGACGGCGCGGGGCGGCGGGATCTCCACATGCTGTTCGTCCCGTTCGACATCGACGCGGTGTGGCTCCGCGACGGGCGCGTCGAGCGGGTCGCCCGACTGCGCGCGTGGCTCGGGATCGATCGCGGGGCCCCGGCGGACACGGTGATCGAACTGCCCGCAGGCGCCGCGAGCGACGTCGAGGTGGGCGACGAGGTGGAACTCGTGGAGACGTGAACGTCCCCGTGCGCGGCGAACGGAGGCTATTTATCCCTGGAGCGACCTGTTTCAGGTACGATGTCGGATGACACCCCGACGGAGGATAGAGTAAGTCGCCGCGAGGCGGCTGGCCGCGAAATTCTACGCTGAGAGTTCTCAGCAGGACACGACGTTGACAACACACGATCTATTCGAGGGAGCGTCCAGCGGGTCGCTCGCTCCAGGCACGACCGTACAGTTGCTGGACACGACGCTGCGCGACGGCGAGCAGGCGCCGGGCGTCTCGCTGACCCCCGAGGAGAAGGCGGAGATCGCCCGGGCGCTCGACCGCGCCGAGTTCGGCTTCGTCGAGGCCGGCAGCGCCTGCACCGGGCCGGGCGAGCGCGAGACGATCAAGCGGGTCGCCGCCCTCGACCTCGACGCGACGGTCACCTCGTTCGCCCGCGGCCTGGAGCGCGACATCGACCTCGCGCTGGACTGCGACGTCGACGGCGTCAACCTCGTCGTGCCCGCCAGCGATCGCCACATCGAGGGCAAGGTGGGGACGACCCACGCCGACAACGTGGCCAACACCGAGCACCTCGTCGAGTACGCGAAGGACCACGACCTCTGGGTCGAGGTCATCGGCGAGGACGGCTCCCGGGCCGACCTGGACTACCTCGAAGAACTGCTGGGGAGCGCCCTCGACGCGGGCGCCGACCGCATCTGCTACGCCGACACCGTCGGCCACGCCAGCCCCGAGACCACCTTCGAGTACGTCTCCCGGCTGTCGAAACTGGGCCCGGTGTCGACGCACACCCACGACGACCTCGGGCTGGCGATGACGAACGTCTACGCCAGCCTCCGGGCGGGCGCGGACCTCGTCCACGGCACGGTCAACGGCATCGGCGAGCGCGCCGGCAACGTCGCCCTTGAAGAGGTGGCCATCGCCCTGCACCACTGCTACGACGTCGACTCCTGCAAGCTCGACGAGCTGTACGACCTCGCGCAGCTGGTCGCCCGGAAGACGGGCGTCCCGCTGGCGCCGAACAAGGCCGTCGTCGGCGAGAACGCCTTCACCCACGAGAGCGGCATCCACACCGACGGGACGCTGAAGGACGACGCCATGTACGAGCCCTACGCGCCCGAGACCGTCGGACGCGAGCGCCGGCTCGTCCTCGGCAAGCACGCCGGCCGCGCGGGCGTGAAGGCCGCCCTCGACGAGCACGGCGTCGACGTCGAGCCCGACGAACTCGACGCGGTGGTCGAGCGCGTCAAGCGCCTCGGCGACCGCGGCAAGCGCGTCACCGACGCCGACCTGCTCGCCATCGCCGAGGACGTCCAGGGCCGCGAGCGCGACCGCCGGGTCGAACTCGTCGACCTCACCGCCGCGAGCGGCGGCGGCACGCCCACCGCGAGCGTCCGCCTGGAGGTCGACGGCGAGGAGCGCGTCGCCTCCGGCACCGGCTCCGGCCCCGTCGACGCCGCGGTGTCGGCGGTGCGCTCGGCGCTCGGCGCGAGCGCGGACGCGCAACTCGACTCCTACCACGTCGACGCCATCACCGGCGGCACCGACGCCGTCGTCACGGTCGAGGTGGGGATGTCCCGCGGCGACCGCTCGGTGTCGGTCGCCTCCAGCGACGCCGACATCACGCGCGCCAGCGTCGAGGCGATGATCGAGGCGCTCGACCGCCTGCTGGCGACCGCGCCCGAGCACGTCCCCGCCGACGACTGAGCGAGCACCACTCGGTGCCGACGGCGCGGGATCACACCGGTCGACGACGACTCTTCTCTCCCCGTCCGGCGAGGACACCGCGAGCCAGCCGTCGCCAGGGAAGGATAGAAGGCCACCCCACTCCGAGACGATGGCGTGAGCGAGTACGTCGTGGACGTCAAGCCCTCGGCGCGGCGCACCAACGGCGCGGTCGGCCGACTGGTGTACCGGCGGGGCACGCGCCACACGTTCCCCGGCCGCGCGGCCGCCGAGTCGTGGGCCCGCGACCTCTCGACGCGCGGCGACCGGCACGTCTGGGTGCGGACGGCGAACCCCGACGACCGGTCGGACGCGGACGCGTACCTCGTCGGTCGCTTCGGCCGGCACGAACTCGACGGCGCGCGCGAGGCGGCGGACGTGCGCCCGGACGCGGGGCTCGCGTCCTTCGCGGCCGCGAACGGCGGCGGCCACCGCGCCGATCCGTAGCGCGGCGGCGGGGCGGCCCCGGAAAAGGGAGCGTCGACGGTGCCGGCGTCTCAGACGGAGACGCGGACCTCGCCGGCGGCCGAGACGCGGACGTCTCGCCCGGCGACGGTGAGTTGGACGTACGCGCCGGGCGAGCGCATCGCCCGGTCCCCGTCGAACAGTCGGTTGAGCGCGTCGGGGTCGACGTAGTCGTTCAGCGTGAAATCGAGGTCGAGCGGATCGACGCCCTCGACGTCCGCGATGGCGAGCACGAGGGTCGTGGCGACGTCACCGTCCCGGACCTCGTAGGCGCGGTACTCGCTGCTGGACGACGATTCGGGTGTGGCGGCCTCGGCCGTGCGATTTTCAGCGATCATGTGCTTCGGGCTAGTACCCCCTGCTCGGTTGTTTGTATTATAGATTCCGCTCTAATTCTCACCCGTGATTCTTGTAGAAATTCGCGAACGTTTGTCCGCACATTCCACTCATTCATTGAAATAATACATTCTCGTGAAGGTGAATGAAGGTCCGCGAGGGACGGAGCGTCGGCTCCCGGCGCGGTCGTCGACAGAAGTTGAGGCGCCGAGGGTGAGATTTGAACTCACGAGTCCGGAAGGACAGCAGATTTCGAATCTGCCGCCTTGGCCAGGCTAGGCTACCTCGGCTCGTCTTCGAATGCGTCGGCATCGGTTTAATCGGTTTCGGTTCGGGAAGGCGTCGAGGGATTTCGAGGGCCCGCCGCCGACCCCACCGCCACCTTCAATGCGACCGCGCTCCGGGAGCGGGCATGGACGTAGCCGAGGCAAGCGAAGCGTGCGACGCCGTCCTCGACGCGGTCGGCGAGGCGGTCGTCGCCGATCGGTCGTTCCTCGAACACGTCGTGATCGGCGTCCTCGCCCGGGGCCACGTGCTCATCGAAGACGTGCCGGGGACGGGCAAGACGCTCACGGCCCGGAGCGTCGCCACGGCGCTGGGGCTGTCGTTCTCGCGGGTACAGTTCACCCCCGACCTCCTGCCGGCCGACGTGACCGGGACCAGCGTGTACAACGAGCGCGAGGCGACCTTCGAGTTCTCGGAGGGGCCCATCTTCGCCAACGTCGTCCTCGCCGACGAGATCAACCGCGCGCCGCCGAAGACCCAGGCCGCCCTGCTAGAGGCGATGGAGGAGGGGCAGGTCACCGTCGACGGCGAGACCTACCCGCTCCCGAAACCGTTCTTCGTCATTGCCACGCAGAACCCCGTCGAGCAGGAGGGTACCTTCGCGCTCCCGGAGGCGCAGGTCGACCGGTTCGTCGTCAAGACCGCGATGGGCTACCCGGACATGGCCGGCGAGGTCGAACTGCTGCGCCGGCGGGCGGGGCGGCACGACCGCGCCCCCTCGGTGGCGAGCGTCCTCGACCGCGACCGGGTCGTGGGCGTCAGGTCCGCCCCCGAGTCGGTTCGGGTCGACGACGATCTCCTCGAGTACATGGCCGAACTCGCGCGGGCGACCCGCTCGGATCGGCGGGTCGAGGTGGGCGTCTCGCCGCGGGGGACCCAGCGGCTGTTCGAGGCGAGTCGCGCGGCGGCCGTCCTCGCGGGGCGGGAGTTCGTCACCCCCGACGACGTAAAGCGGGTCGCGCCGCCCGCGCTCGCCCACCGCCTCGTGCTCACGCCGGACGCGAAGGTCGACGACGTGCGAAAGCGCACCGTGATCGAGGACGTCCTCGACCGGGTCGACGTGCCGACGATCGACTGACGGCGGCCGGGGATTCGAAGCCCCGCGTTCTCGGCGCTGATTATCGCCACCGAACACTTATCAGTCCCCGTCGTACACTCGCGACCGAATGGTCGAGGCGTTCGCGGTCGCCAGCGGGAAGGGCGGCACCGGCAAGACGACGAGCACGCTCGCCCTCGGGATGGCGCTGGCGGCGGAGCACGACGTGACCGTCATCGACGCCGACACCGGGATGGCGAACCTCCTCTTTCACACCGGCCTCGACGACGCCGACGTCACCCTCCACGACCTGCTGGTCGAGGAGACCGGGACCGACGTCTCGGAGGCCACCTACGATCGCTTCGGCATGCGCGTCGTCCCCTGCGGGACGAGCCTGGCGGCGTTCGAGGCCGCCGACCCCGGGCGGCTCAGGGACGTGGTCGCCGAACTCGCGGCCGAGACGGACGTGCTCCTGCTGGACTCGCCCGCCGCGCTGGGGTCGAAGAGCGCCGTCCTCCCCGTCGTGCTGGCCGACCGGATCGTGGTCGTCCTCCAGCCGACGGTGCCGTCGCTGTCGGACGGGCTGAAGGTCCAGGAGTACGCCCGCTCCTACGGCACGGAGACGGCCGGGTACGTGTTCAACCGCGTCCGCGACGACGAGGCGACCGACCGGGTGGCCGACCAGGCCGGGCGCTACTTCGGCGGCGAACTGCTGGCGCTCGTCCCCGAGCGGGACGCGGTTCGGGCCGCCCGGCGGGCGGGCGAACCGCTCCTGGCCCACGCGCCCGACGATCCGGCCAGCGAGGCGTTCCGCGAGGCCGGGGCCCGGCTCGACGTCCGCGAGGGGTCGGAGGCGTCCGTCGCGGATCGCTTCCGGAGCGCGGTCGTGCCCGACCGGGTGTGACACGATAGATGGCAGGAACTCGACCGGTGGAGGTCCCCCGCGGCACGCTGGTCCGCTCGCGGGTCGTCAGCGACCTGTCCGTCACGCTCTCGGCGGCCCTCGACGACCGACTGACGGGCTACCTCGTGCTGGAGCCACAGGACGCGCTGCTCCTGGACGGCGAGACGCGCGCGGTGCTCACCCTGGAAGAGGGGGTTCCCGTGCTGGCCTACGATCCCGCCAGCGACGCCGACGGGGCCGACGCGCTCGCCGACCTCGCGCCGCCGGGTCCCTACCAGGTCGAGGTGTACGAACTCGACGCCGCCGCGCTCGCCGCGGCCCACGAGTCGCCCGAGGCCCCGGCGCTCACGGTGCCCCCGGCCCTGCCGGCCGAGCGACTCGCCCGCGACGAGCGGCTCGCCGAGCGGACCCGCGAGGCGGCGCCCGACCACCGGCTCGACGCCGAGGCGGCCGACCCGGTGGAGGCGTTCCTGGGCGACGAGGAGACCATCGACGCCATCCGCGAGCGCGCCCGGGCCGAGGCGAAAGAGCGCGCCGCCGAGTGGGGGCTCACCGACCAGCTAGTCGATCGCGAGGGCGGCGCGGACGACTGACAGGGGCCCGGACGGTTGACGAGACCCGGACGGTTGACGGAGACATGCGGTCGACCGACACCGCTACGGCGCGGCGGGCGCAACGCCCACCGTGACAGTCCTGCGCCTGGTCGCCCTCCGCCGGCCCGCGGCGTTCGCCCCCTGGTACCGGTTCGGGGCCGAGTACGTCGCCGACGTGAGCCGCGGGCTCGGCCTGGAGACGGAACTGACCGTCGACGTCGACGCGACCGTGGCGGCGCTCGAACGGGGCGAGACGGCGCTCCCGACGGCGGCGGCGCGGTCGGTCGTCGCCGTCCTCCTCGGGGACGCGGGCTACCCGGAGCCGTTCTGCGAGTGGATGCCGCTCTGGTACGAACTGGCGCTGTTGCCGGGGTCGCGGTACGCCGAGTGGCGCCTGCGACGGGTCGCCCGCCGGATCGCCGCCGACAGCGGCCTCGACCACGTCTCCGCACCGCAGTTCAGCCGGCCCCGGGACGTCCTGGTGCGGGGCGCCCCCGCGGTCGGGTTCGTCGACGGCTTCGCGGCGCGGTTCCGGTTCGCGGCCGCGATCAGCCACCTGGAGTGGTTCCTGCACGCCGCCCCCGCCTTCGGCGTGACGGTGCCGGCCGACCTCGCGACGCGGGCCCGCGGGGAGACGGTTCGTCACTACGCGCTCGGGGAGGCCCTGTCGCCGCGCGTCCGCGAGTTCCAGCGCCTGCTGTTCGCCGACGACCGGTGGGTCAGCGGGATCGACGAGATCTACGGACTCGACAGCGCGCTGTTCTCGGTCTGGGAGCGCATCCTCAGCCGGGAGCGCGAGCGGCTGACGGGGGGAGGCGACGGCGACGGGGAGCGATAGGGAGCGACGCGCGAACCGGGAGCCTCACTCGAAGCGCCGCTGGGCGACTAGCTCCCGCATCACCTTCCGCTCGGCCTTGCGCAGGTGTTCGGCGGCGGTGCCCGAGGCGCAGTCGAGTTCGGCCGCGACGTCTTCCACCGAGCACTCGGCGGGGGTCTCGTAGTAGCCCCCCTCGACCGCGGCGGCGACCGCCTCGTACTGGCGGTCGGTCAGGCCGGGGTCGAACCCCGTCCGTCCCCCGTCGTACTCGCCGATGCGCTCGACGTCGGCGTCGACGGCGTCCGGGATCGACTCCAGGGCCGACTGCAGGGCCGCGGGCTTGCCGAGGATCGTCAGTTCCGCGGTGCCGTCGGAGCCGAACTCCACGGGCGGGACGACGATGACGCCCGGCCGCGAGAACGTGTCGAACAGCGTCTCGTCGAGGTCCGAGGGCTCCTGCTCGATGTAGGCGTAGAAGCCGTCGTCGTCCAGCCTGGAGATGTCGTAGTCGTGGATCGAGTCGACCGCCTCCAGGGCCGCCGCGTAGGGGTCGACGTCGCCCTCGACGTAGAACAGCAGGGTGTCGAAGCCGTCGGTCCCGGTGGTCCCGTGGAGGAGCAGGTCGCGCTCGACCCGGTCGCTGTCGCGGACGAACCGCTGCATCGGGTGGATGGCTGCCTCGTCGAACCGGAGGCGGAGTCGGAGATACTTCATCGGGGTCCGTCCCCGCGGTTGCCCCGCCCGGCTTATAAACACCCGCAGCCGTGCGGCAGAAATCGGCCCGCCCCCGGCCGCGTAGGCTGGGACATGACGAGCCAACGCGACGAGACGGCGGCGAGCGGCGAGACCGCGGCAGGCGGTGAGACGACGGCGAGCGGTAAGACGGCGGCGAGCGGCGAGGCCGCGGCAGTCACCGAGGCCCCGGTGCGCGACGAGCGGGCCGATCCCGTCGACGCGCTCGCGGACCTCGCGCTCGGCCGCGACGACCACCTCCACGCGCCGGGCGTCGTCGTCCGGGCCGACGCCGTCCAGGACGCACTGTTTCGGCTCCGGGACGACCTCGGCTACGACCACCTCTCCTGCGTGACCGCCCAGGAGTACGAGGACCGCTACGAGACGATCTACCACCTGAAGAAGTACGACGACCCGACCGACGAGGTGAGCGTCGTCGTCCCGACGCCCTCGGACGCGCCGGTCAACCAGAGCGCCGAGCCGGTCTACCGCACCGCCGACTGGCACGAGCGCGAGGCCTACGACCTGGTGGGTATCGAGTACGACGACCATCCCGACCTCCGGCGGATCCTCCTCCCCGAGACCTGGCAGGGCCACCCCCTCTCGCGCGACTTCGACCAGGACCGGCCCCAGATCGTCTCCCACGTCGAGAACGCGAACCCCCTCCGCGAGGACCAGCGCGACGACAGCGACGGGGACACGATGCTGCTCAACATCGGCCCCCACCACCCGGCGACCCACGGCGTGCTCCACCTGGAGGCGACCCTCGACGGCGAGCAGGTCGTCGACGTCGACCCCGACATCGGCTACATCCACCGCTGCGAGGAGCAGATGTGCCAGTCGGGCACCTACCGCCACCAGATCATGCCCTACCCCGACCGGTGGGACTGGGGCGGCGCCGGCCTGCTGAACGAGTGGGCCTACGCCCGCACCGCCGAGACCCTCGCCGACCTCGACGTCCCGGAGTACGCCCGGGTGCTCCGAACCATGTCGGCGGAACTCAGCCGGATCCTCTCGCACATGCTGGCGGTGGGCGCCTACGCGCTCGACGTGATCGGCGACTTCACGGCGACGTTCATGTACGCGATCCGCGACCGCGAAACGGTCCAGAACATCCTGGAGGACCTCACCGGCCAGCGGTTGATGTTCAACTACTTCCGGCTCGGCGGCGTGGCCTGGGACCTCCCCGAGCCCCGCGAGGCGTTCTTCGAGAAGGTCAGGGCGTTCCTCGACGGCCTCCCCGAGCGGCTCGCGGAGTACCACGACCTGCTGACGAGCAACGAGATCCTGCAGGCGCGCACCGTCGGCACGGGCGTCCTACCGCCCGAGGTGGCAAAGCGCTACGGCTGCACCGGCCCCGTCGCCCGCGGGTCGGGCGTCGACTACGACCTCCGCCGGGACGACCCCTACGGCTACTACCCCGAACTCGACTGGGCGGTCGTCACCGAGTCCGAGGGCGACAACTTCTCGCGGCTGCTCGTGCGCCTGCGCGAGGTCGAGGAGAGCGCCAAGATCGTCGAGCAGTGCGTCGACCTCCTCGAAGGGTGGCCCGAGGACGAGCGCACGGTCCAGTCCAACGTCCCGCGCACGCTCAAGCCCGAGGCCGACACGGAGGTCTACCGTGCCGTGGAAGCCGCCAAGGGCGAACTCGGGATCTACATCCGCGCCGACGGCACCGACAGGCCGGCGCGCTTCAAGATCCGTGGTCCCTCCTTTTCGAACCTGCAGGCGCTGCCCGAGATGGCCGAGGGCGAGTACGTCCCGGACCTGATCGCCTCCCTGGGCAGCCTCGACACGATCATGGGCGAGGTCGACCGGTAGCGCGGCCGGCGGGGACGGAGACCGAACCCGGGCGCGCTCACCGGGTTCGCCCGTCCGCGTCGACGTCGTCCGGACCCGCCCCGTTCCCGTCGACGTCCGCGCCGGCGCCCTCGACCTCGACCTCGGGCGCCTCGGCCCCGACGCCGACGATCTCGAACCGGGCGCCCCCGTCGCGGCTCTCGGCGATCCGGAGCGACCAGCCGTGGGCGTCGACGACCTCGTGGACGATGTTGAGGCCGAGCCCCGTCCCCCGTCGGGTGGTCGAGTAGCCGAGTTCGAGGACGGCCTCCCGATCCGCCGCGGGGATGCCGGGACCGTCGTCGGCGACGGCGAACCCGTCGTCGAGGTCGATCACGCGGACGGCCACCGAGGGGCCGCCGTGCTCGACGCTGTCGTCGGACTCCGTCCGACTGCTCGTGGAACCGTGTTCCACGCTGTTGCGAAAGAGGTTCTGGAACACCTGTCGGAGGCGGTCGGGGTCGGCCCGGACGGTCGCGTCCGTCTCGACGGCGAGGGTGGCCGACGGGACCGCGACGACCCCCCACGCCTCCCGGGCCGCGTCGGCCAGCGCGACGGATTCGAGGGCGTCGATCCGGCGGCCCTGCCGCGAGAGATCCAGCAGGTCGGTGAGGAACGTGTCCATCCACTCGGCGGCGTCGGCGATGGGGTCGAGGTGCGCCGGGTCGCCGGTCTCCCGGGCGAGCGCCGTCCGCCCGGCGATCACGTTGAGCGGGTTGCGGAGGTCGTGGGCGACCGTGCTGGCGAAGGCGTCCAGCCGGTCGTTCTGGCGCTGGACCTCCCGGCGGTGGGCCTCGCGGCCGGTCACGTCGTGGAGCACCACCGTCCAGCCCCGGACCCGATCAGCACGGTCGACTGGGGCCGCCCCGTCGCGCTCGGCGGATCCGCGGCCACCGGACGCCGATCCGCGACGACCGAACGCCGATCCGCGGCCACCGGACGCCGATCCGCGGCCACCGAACGCCGACGCCGTGTCCACGAGCGGGGTCCGGCTCACGTCGAGGTGGTGGGGCCCGTCCGCCCCGTCGACGGCGACAGGGAGGACGCCCCCGGCCGACCCCGCCAGGTCGTCGTACCGCGGGACGACGGCGGCCGCCGGCCGTCCGACGTCGTCGAGGGTCGCTCCGAGGACGCGCCGGGCCGCGGGGTTCAGGTCCCGGACGCGCTCGTCGGCGTCGAGCACGACGACGCCGTCGCGCATCTGCGCGAACACCGCCTCGCGGGCCATCGGCGTCAGGTCGAACACCCGGTGGCGAAACACCGCGAGGCCGAACAGCACCACCGACGCCGACAGCGACACCGGCGTGAGGTTGATCCCGACGCCGCCCGGCGGGAACGCCCCCGTGACCTCGAGGACGCTGACCGCGAGCGGGATCGCCACGCCACCGATCAGGAGCGCCGCCTGTCGCCGGTAGGGCCCGTCGTAGTGGACGGCCGTCCTGACGAGCAGCAGACCCCCGAGGAGCAACGCGACGTAGGAGTACCCGAGGAAGAGCAGGTAGACGGGGCCGTTGTCGGTTTCGAGCGTCCGGAGCGGTCCCGCCGTGACGACGTCGTAGCCGGCGATGGCCAGCGACCCCGGGTTCGTCGGCAGCGTCACGAGCAGCGCCGCCGGGACGAGCGCCAGCCCGGCGATCGTACCGGGGGTGAGCCACTCGCGCCGGTCGGTGTACGCGAGGGCGAACGCCAGCCAGGCCGGCGGGACGACCGCCCCGCCGAGGTGCAGGAGCTTGTACGCGAGGACCTTGGCGGCGAGGGTGTCGCTCGCGAGCTGGACGCCGTAGAGCGCGGTCCACACGGCGACCGCGAGACAGAGGACGACGAAGGCGACGACGTGGGGCGAGCGGCCGCCCCGCCGGACGCGGTCGAGCCCGTAGAGCGCCCAGCCTACGGCGAGGACGGCCGCCGCGAGGACGAGCACGAGGTACGGTGTCGCCTGCCAGGGCATGCGTCTATTCCCCCGGGCAGCGACATATACCTATCCGGTCGGGACGACGGCGCGGACGCGACCGCTCGTCGAACCCTCAGTCGACGAACTCGATGTCGGTGTCGCAGACGGGACACGCCGAGTCGCCCTCGTCGTCCGGAAGCGCCGCCCGCTCCCCGGTCCACCCGCAGTTCGAACACAGCATCGGATCGGAACCCATACGCGCAGGGTTCACCACCGACCCCGTAACTGTTGCGCCTCCGGGACCCGGTTCCCCATGCGAACAGTTGCCAGGGGAAGGAGGCAAACGCAGCCGAGCGAAACGGAGCGCTCCCCCTCGCTCATAGTCGGGACTTTGGGCGTTCGAGGCGACCGGGACGTCGTGAACCAGTGGACCCAGCGACAGGCAAGCCGTCTCGTCGCCGCGTGTTACGACCGGGGGAGGCTCACCCACGCGGAGGCGAGCCGGGCGCGTGCCCGGCTCGACCGGGGCGACGCCACCGGCGCCCTCGAACTGCTGCGGGCGAGCGGCGCGATCTGACGCGTCGCCGTCGCAGCGGGACCGCCGGCCCCCGCTGGCGCGTCGGCGGGCCTCGCGGCCGCCTCGACAGCGGCCGCCGCCGTCCCGTTTTCGTCCGCCGAGGCGTTCGCCTCGGTGACGACGTACCGCTGGCCGACCATCGGATCCAGCAGGCTGTCGACGGGGGCGTGGTCGTCGGTCAGCACCGGGACGTCGTCGCCGGTCGGCGCGCGCCGGTAGTGCCCGACCGCCTCGGCGAGGTCGATGCCGATCTCGCGGCGCTCGTTTCGCGCGCGGAGCTGCGACTCGGTGACGGGCGTCGCCGATTTCGTCGCCACGAGTTCGATGTTCTGGACGACCAGGCCGCCGGCGGTCGGGAACGAGTACACCCGGGGGAACGCCTGTCGCATGGTCCCGGCCTCGGCGCGGTAGAACTGCGAGGCGGGACCGCTCGGCGCGGAGATGAGGTTGGCGAAGAGGATGCCGTCCTCGGAGAGGCGATCCCGGGCGAGCCGCATGAACTCGACGGTCGTGAGCTGGAAGGGGACCTTGTCCTTGCGGTAGGCGTCGAGGACGATCAGGTCGTAGGTACGGTCGGTCTCGCGGAGGAACTGCCGCCCGTCACCGACGTGGACGTTCAGCCGGGGGGAGTCCGGAACCGCGAAGTACTCGCGGGCGACGTCGACGACCTCGGGGTCGATCTCGACGACGTCGACGGTGACGTCCTCGTAGTCGCGGAGGAATCGCTTGGGGCCGGTGAAGCCGCCGCCGCCGACGAACAGGACGCGGTCGATCTCGTCCGGGTCGTCCGCGAACAGGAACGGCAGGTGAAAGTAGCGCGTGTACTCGAAGACGTGCCGGGTCGGGTCGTCCGTGTCCATGGCGCTGTGGCGCTGGCCGTCCAGAAGGAGCGTCCGCGTGTCCCCGAGGTCGACCACCTGGAGCTCCTGGTAGGCGGTCTGGGACTGGTAGACGACCCGGCCCTCGACGGAGACGCCGACGACGCCGCCCGACCCCGCGGCCAGCACTAGCGCCAGGACGCCGACCACGGCGAACCACTGGTCGCGGCTCGCGTCGGCGCCGACGACCGCCGCGGCCGCGAGCACCGAGATCACGCCGAAGAGCATCCCGATGGCGTCGACGTCGAGGGCGGGGATCAGCGCGAACGTCGTGGCGAAGGCGCCGACGATGCTCCCGACGGTGCCGAGGGCGTAGACGTGCCCGGAGGCCCGGCCGAGCCCGTCGACGTCGGAGAGTTCGGCGGCGTAGGGGCTGACGAACCCGAGCAGGTACGTCGGCGGGCCGAACAGCAAGATCACGGCCGGGAGCGACGCGAACCGGCTGGGGAGGGGGAAGCCGGTCGTCAGCCGCAACAGCAGGTCGCCGGCGAACACCAGCGCCGCGACGTACGCCGCCGTGGCCAGGAACAGTCGCGCGAGCGTCCGGTCGGAGGCACGCCTGCTCGCCCGCTGACCGCCGCGGTGGTAGCCGTAGCTGAGCGCGGCGAGGAACACGCCGATGATGCTCCCCCAGGTGTAGATGCTGCTGCCGAACTGGGGGGCGATCATCCGGCCCGCGAGGATCTCCAGGCCCATGCTCACGACCCCGGAGACGAACACCGCCAGCTCCGGTTTCGTCGGGCGTGCCGCGCGGACGCGTCTGACGGTTTCCATTCGCTGCCGCCTACGGGCAGGAGTCGGATAAGGTGACCGACGACCCGGCGGCGCGCCGGACGAGAGTGCGGCCAGTTGTCCAATTAGTATCGTCTACAAGCACGTAGACAGGAGTTTGCCCCGGCCGGCGCACCGGGACGATTCGCGCCGTGGTCACGTCCGGCACGTCGAGCGCGGCCAACCGCCGAGCAGGGGCGACGTGGCATCGGCGGTGATTCGGAGGGCAGAGGCGGTCCGAAGCGCCGGGGCGGTCCAGGGCCGAGAGCGATCCGGGACCGGGAGCGACGGAGAGTACGAGGGGCGCAACAGCCACCTACCCGCCGGGAGTGGGCCCCGCGAGGCGATCACCGCGCGGCGTCACGCCGGCCTGTGTACGCGTCCGAGGTTCGTCGGGGACGCCTCCGGGGCCGGGGCCGTCAGCCAGACGCAGAACCGCAGGCCGGGGCAGGATCGACGGAGGGACCAAAACCCGGGCCCGTCGTCGGTCGGGCCCCCGTCCGACCGCCGCGCTGGCTGCCCCGGAGTCACGACCCGAGCCGGGCGCCAGCCGACTATTCGAATATAAGTAATTAAACAAAAGAGGGCGGTCGAGCGCCGGCCCGACCCGCATGGCTGATCGGTCCAATTTTACGAATATAGGGGCGTAACGGCGCGTGCCGTCGTTTTCGTTCTCAAAACGGCGGTCGAGGGGTGGGCCGCGACGGGACGAGGCGGAGCCGGGGGGAGTCGAGCGACCGGGACAGCCGCGAAGCCGAGGCCCGCGAGGTCGAGCGGACGGAACCACCAACGTATATCACGGTGGCTGGTGTGCAATTCGACATGTCCGTCGACGACCAGACCAGGGAGGACCTCGCGGAATCGCTGTTCACGGCCCTGCGCGAGCGGGAGCCGATCGACCGCCTGACCGAGACCCACGACCTGACCATCGAGGACGCCTACGACGTCCAGTCGCGGCTGATCGACCGGCGCCTCGCCGAGGGCGCCTCGGTCGTCGGCCACAAGGTCGGCCTGACGAGCGAGGGGATCCAGGAGCAACTGGGCGTCGACGAACCGGACTTCGGGCGCCTGCTCGACACGATGTTCGTCAGCGGCCGGGAGATCCCGGTGGACGAACTCATCTCGCCGCGGGTCGAGCCGGAGATCGGGTTCCTGCTGGGCGAGAGCCTGGAGCCGCCGGTGACGTACCTGGACGTGCTCGACGCCACCCGCGGCGTCACGCCCGTGATCGAGGTGATCGACAGCCGCGTGCGCGACTGGGACATCCGCATCCAGGACACCGTCGCCGACAACGCCTCGTCCGCGCTGTACCTCGCGGGCGAGGAGGTGACGCCGCTCGACGGCCTCGACCTCTCGCTCGAAGGGGTGAAGCTCTACAAGAACGGCACCCTCGAATCGTCGGGCGTGGGCGCGGCCGTCCTCGACCACCCCGCGCGCTCGGTCGCCTGGCTGGCGAACACGCTCGCGGACCTCGACGAGCGCCTCGAAGCGGGTCACCTGGTGCTGAGCGGGTCGGTGACGCCGGCGGTCGACGTCGAGGAAGGGGACGTGCTGACCGCGGAGTTCACCTCCGTCGGCTCGCTCACGGCCCGCCTCGGCGAGCGCTGAGCCCGCGGAGACCGGCGCCGCCGGGAGTCGCCTCACGACGACCGCCGAAGCGCGAGCCGGACGTCGTTTTCGCGCTGAAAACGTCAGGCCGCAATGGGGTTTTCACATAGAAAACAAACTATTTCCCGCCGCGCGGCCTACGGCCGTCGATGACAGAGCGCGCGAACCACCCGGTCCGGACGACAGAGAAGTCGCTGGCCCTGATCGAGGAACTCGGCGAGTCGGACGGGGCCCGCATCCACGAACTGACCGATCGGGTCGACATGACCAAGGGCGCGGTCCACAACCACCTGAGCACGCTCCGCGAGCACGGTTACGTGACCAAGGAGGGCAACGAGTACCGGCTGAGCCTCCAGTTCCTCTCGCTGGGCGGGCGGGTCCGGAGCGGCTACGCGCTGTACCGGTTCGGCCGCTCGAAGGTGAACCAGCTCGCCGCCGACACCGGGATGCTCGCCAACCTCATGACCGAGGAAGGGGGACGGGGCGTCTACCTCTACCAGTCCGGCGGCGACTACGCGGTCACCCTCGACACGCACGTGGGCTACCGCATCCGCCTCCACAACATCGCCATCGGGAAGGCGATCCTGGCGCACCTGCCCGCCGAGCGGGTCGACGAGATCGTCGACGAGTGGGGGCTCCCGCGCGCGACCGGGAACACGATCACCGACTCGACGGAACTGCGGGAGGAACTCGACCTGATCCGCGAGCGGGGCTACGCGACCGACCACGAGGAGCGCACGGAGGGCCTGGCCTGTATCGCCGCGCCGGTCACCCTGGAAGACGAGGTCCTCGGCGCGATCAGCATCTCGGCACCGACCCGAAGACTGGGCAACCAGGGCTTCGACGAGGAGATCGTCGCCGAGGTCGAGAGCACGGCCAACGAACTCGCCCTCGACATCAAGTACCGCTGAACGGCGGGCGACCGAGAGGGCCCGGTCGAGTTTTCAGTTAGAAAACGAAAGAGCGGAGTCGCGGCTTACTCGGCGCGCAGTTCGACCGTGCCGATGGAGCCGAACTTGACGTGGTAGACGTCGCCGGGTTCGATGTCGATGGCCGCGTTGATGCCGCCCGTCATGACGAGTTCGCCGGCCTCCAGCGAGTGGCCGAGGCCGGGGAGGCGCTCGCCGAGCCAGGCGACCGGGCGCGCGGGGTGGCCCGCGATGTCGGCGCCCACGCCGGTGGCCTCCAGTTCGCCGTTGACGGAGACGGTGACGCTCTCCATCGGGAAGTCGACGTCGGTGACGTCGCTGTACTGCTCGCCGACGTAGACGTGACCGGTCGAGGTGTTGTCCGCGATGACGTCCTGGGCGGAGGGGATCGCCCACCCGGCGTACCGGCTCTCCAGGATCTCGACGACGGGGACGACGTGCTGGGTCGCCGACAGGACGTCCTGGGTCGAGACGGGGGGTTCGAGATCCTCGCCGAGGATGAGGCCGATCTCGGCCTCCAGGCGCGGGGCGATCATGTCGTCGGTCGGGATCGGCTCGCGGTCGAGGACCGTCTCGTCCATGACGAAGCCGAAGATCGGCTCGGGGATGCCGAGTTGCTCCTGTTTGGCCTCGCTGACGAGGCCCAGTTTCTTCCCGACGACGGGGCCGCCGTCCTCGCAGATCATGTCGACCATCTCCGCCTGGATCCGGTAGGCCTCGTCGGTCGTGAACTCGGCCTCGTCCGAGAGGGGCTCGATCGGCTCTTTCGTGTCGTACGCCTCGTACAGTTTCTCGGCGAAACTGGTGATCTGGGAATCGCTGAGCGCCATACGTGCGAATGCCGCGAGGCGCTATTTAACGGTACCGTTAGATGTCGAGCGGCGGCCCCGCGTTCGAGCGGCGGTCGGTCCCGGGCGGCGGTCGCTTCCGGGCGGCGGTCGCTTCCGGGCGGCGGTCGCTTCCGGGCGGCGGTCGGTCCCGGGCGGTGTGGCGGCACGACGACGACGGTAGACCGGTCCTCCCTCGACGGCGTTGCGTCGAAGTCGAAATAACGGGGTAGAGCACCTCGACCGGTGGGATTTTGAGGGTTCGGGAGAGACTGTACGGTGATGTTACACGCGAAGGGAACGCTCCTCTCGATCGACGTGGGCGAGCGGTCGACGACGACGGAGGACATCGACGACGAGCTGGCGTCGTTCATCGGCGGACGGGGGGTCGCGACGAAGCTCGGGCACGACCGGATCCCGTTCGACGCCGACCCGCTGGGGCCGGAGAACCGGCTGTACGTCTCGACGGGGCCGCTCCAGCAGTCCCAGATGAGCTTCACCGGCCGGATGAACATGACCGGGCTGTCGCCGCTCACCGACAGCCTGCTGTCGGCCAACGCGGGGGGCTACCTCTCGCGCAACTTCGTGAACACCGGCCACAGCGTGGTCGAACTCGCCGGGGCGAGCGACGAACTCCTGGCGATCCACGTCACCGACGAGGGCGTCGAGTTCGAGGAGGTCCCCGAACTGGAGGGGGCGAAGGTCTCCGAAGTGACGGAGACGATGAACGAGCGCCACGGCCTGGAGAGCGAGAACCTGGTCACCATCGGGCCGGCCGGCGAGAACGAGGTCCGCTTCGCCAGCGTGATGACCTACGACGAGCGCGCGTTCGGGCGCGGCGGCCTCGGCGCGATCATGGGCTCGAAGAACGTCAAGACGATCTCCTTCGACGGCGACTCGGCGCCCGACCTCGAACTCCCCGCGACGGACGTCCACAGCGAGGTCCACCGCGAGGCGGCGACCAGCGAGGACATGATGCGCCGCCAGGGGACGACCCACCTCACCCAGATCCTGAACGACAACTTCTCGCTGCCGACCCGGTACTACTCCGAGATGGAGTTCGAGGGCGTCGAGGGGATCAACGGCGACCGCGTCGAGGAGAAAAAGTACAAGAAGGCGGCCTGCTCGGTCTGCGCGTTCGCCTGCAAGCTCCCCACCCGCGACGAGGAGAGCGGCCTCGAAACGGAGGGGCCGGAGTACGAGACCGTCTTCTCCTTTGGCTCGAACTGCGGCGTCGACGACATCGTCGACGTGATGCAGTCGAACAAGCTCTGTGACGAGTACGGGATGGACACCATCTCGGCGGGCAACACCGTCGCCGCCTACCTCGCCGCCCACGACGAGTTCGGTAACGCCGACCTGATCCACGAACTGGTCGAGAAGATCGCCCACCGTGAGGAGGAGGGCGACCTGCTCGCCGAGGGCATCCACCGCGTCCACGACGAACTCGGCGTCGAGGACTGGACGGTCAAGGGGCTCGACTTCGCCGCCCACGACGGGCGCGTCGTCCACGGCCAGGGGCTCTCCTACGCGGTCGCCAACCGCGGCGGCGACCACATGTACTCGACGACGATGATCCCCGAGTACAACGGCGATATCGACCCCGAGGGAACCAGGGGCAAGGCCGAGCACGTCATCGAGAACGAGAACCGCAACGCCGTCCGCGACAGCGGCGTCATCTGCCAGTTCGGCATCGGCCGGATCATCGTCGAGGACACCTTCGAACAGTTGTTCGACGCCGACTGGGACGAGATCCAGTCGGTCGGGGGCCGGATCGTGGAGATGGAGCGCCACTTCGCCAACAAGCGCGGGTACGGCCGCGACCGCGACGTGCTCCCCTACGACCTGCCCGACCTCGACGCGTCGATCAGCGAGTACTACGAACTCCGCGGCTGGAACGACGACGGTACCGTCCCCTCGGACGCCGTCTCCGGGTACGCGGCCGCCGACGACTGACCGCCGCACCCCGACTTTCCGTTCTTTCGCGTCGCCGTCAGACCGACGCACCGTCAGATCGACGCGCCGAGAGCGACCGACGCGCCGAGAGCGACGACCGAGGAGGGTCCCGATCGAGCTACCAGTAGCCTTAACTGTCTCAACTCGGAAGTTCATACCATGACAGTCAGCGCAGCGATTGTCGGCCCGGGCAACATCGGGACTGACCTGATGTACAAGATCCTGGACCGCTCCGAGGCGATCGAACTCGAGCGGATGATCGGGATCTTCCCCGTCGAGGAGTCCGACGGACTCCAGGCCGCGGTCGACGAGGGCATCGACGTCGGCACGGAGGGCATCGACAGCGTCAGGGAGTACCAGGACGAGTTCGACCTCGTCTTCGAGGCGACGAGCGCGTACGTCCACGAGGAGAACGCGCCGGTGTACGACGAACTCGACCTGTTCGCGGTCGACCTGACGCCCGCGGCGGTCGGCCCCTACACCGTCCCCGTGGTCAACCTGGACGAGGTCGTCTCGGGCGGCCACACGAACATCAACATGGTGACCTGCGGCGGGCAGGCGACGATCCCCATCGTCCACGCGGTCGACCGGATCACGGACGTCTCCTACGCGGAGATGACCTCCCACATCGCCTCCAAGAGCGCCGGGCCGGGCACCCGCCAGAACATCGACTCGTTCACGCAGACGACCGCCGCCGGCCTGGAGGAGGTCGGCGGCGCCGACGAGGGGAAGGCGATCATCACCCTCAACCCCGCCGAGCCGCCGATCATGATGCGCAACACCGTGTACACGATGGTCGATCAGGAGAGCGACGTCGAGGCGGTTCGCGACTCCGTCTCCGAGATCGAGGAGGAGATCCAGACGTACGTGCCGGGCTACGAGGTCACCCTCGAACCCGAGGTCAAGGGCCAGGAGGACGTCGGCTTCGACCTCGGCGACGAGATCATCCTCACGACGATGATCGAGGTGGAAGGCGAGGGGCAGTACCTGCCGCCGTACGCCGGCAACCTCGACATCATGACCAGCGCCGCGCTGGGCGCCGCCGAGCGCGTGGCCGACCACTGGGACGAAGTGCGGGCCGTGGGGGGTGCCACCGATGACTGACGCCGACCTCCGCATCGTCGACATGACGATCCGCGACGGCATGCACGCCGTCGACCACCAGTTCACGCCCGACCAGATGGCCGAGATCGCCCGGGCGCTCGACGAGGCCAACATGGACGTCGTCGAGATGTCCCACGGCGACGGGCTGGGCGGCTCCTCGATCAACTACGGCTTCGCCGGGGCCAGCGACGAGGAGTACCTCGACGCGGTCGTCCCCGAACTGACCGACACGGAGCTGTCGGTCCTGTTGCTGCCCGGCATCGGCACCGTCGAGGAGATCGACATGGCCCTCGACAAGGGCGCGGACATGGTCCGGCTCGCCACCCACGTCACCGAGGCCGACGTCTCCCAGGAGCACTTCGAGTACGTCACCGAGCGTGGCGTCGAGGCCAACGGGCTGCTGATGCTCTCGCACATGGCCGAGCCGGAGACGGTGCTCGAACAGGCGAAGCTCATGGAGGAGTACGGCGCCGACGCCGTCTACGTGATGGACTCCGCCGGCGCGCTGCTCCCCGACGGCGTGCGCGACCGCGTCGGCCTGCTCGCCGACGAACTCGACATCGAGGTCGGGTTCCACGCCCACAACAACCTCGGGCTCGGCATCGGCAACACCCTCGCGGGCATCGAGGCCGGCGCGACCACCGTCGACGGCTGCCTCCGCGGGCTGGGCGCCGGCTCCGGCAACGCCCAGATCGAGGTGCTGCTCGGCGTCCTGAAGAAGGCGGGCTACGACGTCAACCCCGACTTCTTCGGCGTGATGGACGCCGCCGAGGACGTCCTCGTCCCGATGCTGACCGAGGACACCATGCCCAAGCTGGACAACGACTCGCTGATCCTCGGGTACGCCGGCGTCTACTCGTCGTTCCTCCGGCACACCCGCCGGGCCGCGGACCAGTACGGCGTCGACCCGCGCGAGATCCTGATCGAACTCGGCGAGATGGAGGTCGTCGGCGGGCAGGAGGACCTCATCACCGACGTCGCCAAGCGCCTCGGCGGCCAGGGGGCCGGCGGCACCGCGGAAGCCGGCTCCGACGACGACTGATCGGACGGCGGCGTCCGGACGCGGCCGGCGCTCGCTGCGCTCGATCACTCGACGCGATTCTTTCGACGACGAAGCACGGGACCAGCCCCGACTGTGGGGAGCCGCCCCGGTACCGTCGAGGGGGCGTCGCCGCGGCTGTCGGACCCGGTGGACGTCGGGAAAAAAGGCGGTCGCGACGTCGCGCCGGCGACGTCAGTCGTCGAACTCCTCGACGAGTTCGATGCCGTAGCCGTCGGGGTCCTCGATGAAGCAGACGCGCGCGTTGGCGCCCTCGGAGGTCAGCGGGCCGCGGCGGACGGTACAGCCCGTCTCCTCGACGAGGCGCTCGACCTCGGCGTCGGTGTCGTCGACCGCGATGGCGACGTGGTCGTACCCCTCCCCGTTCTGCTCGGGCACCTCGTGGTCGGGGTGGTGCTTGAACTGGATCTCGGTGTCGCTCTCGCCGGCGACGTACACGTTGCGCGCGCCGTCCCCGCTCTCGAACTCGCGGGTCTTCTCCAGGTCCAGCGCCTCGGTGTAGAACTCGAGGGTCCGGTCCATGTCCGACACCCACATCGCGTTGTGGAGCACGTCCATACCGGAGGGCAGAGCGCTTTCGCGCATAAATCATCCGGATTCCCGGATCACCTCGCCGGCCACCCCATCAATCTGTGACGCCGAGGGCGAAATAACTGATAGGAGTAATTGTACTTCTATGGCGGGGCCCCGCGGTTGGTTCGGGAGTCACCGGTTACGGCGTTCTGACCGATAGCCCGAAGCAGCTATCGTACAGTTCGACAGGTAGTGAGCCGCTCGTGGGGCAAAAGGCGGAGAGACGAAGCGTCGGAACGGCGGACGGACGACCGGGACGGATTACTCGATCCAATAGACCCCACAGAATGAGGATGTGAGGCATCTATTCCCGGGCGCGTCGGCGGATGCCGTCAAGACGAGGTCGGTGGGTCAGCGGACCGGTTCGTCAATCCAGGCGGGGAACGGGATTCAAAAAGTTACGTTAGATCTGACCGGTCGGCACGGTTGGGTCGACGATGCCAACTTTAACCCACGACTGTGTGCAACACGGAACCATGGCGAACGCAGGGATCGAACACGCCAGCTCCCGGGGCGCGGACGGGAGCAGAGCGGGCGAGACACGATGACGGCGGTCGGCGAGGTGCTGACGCTCGGCGTCCTCCTGGCGTTGCTCGGGGCGACTGCGCTCGCCGTCCAGTCGCTAGCGATCCGGTACGGCACCGTGGCCAGCGACACGACCGACGCGATGGTGGTCGTCTTCACGATCAACCTCGTCGTCCTGCTGCCCGCGGCCTTCGTGCTGGGCGATCCGCTAGCGGAGCTGACCCCCACGGCAATCGCCGCGTTCACCGCTGCCGGGCTAGTGGGAACTCTGGCCGGCCGCGCGGTCTACTTCGAGGGGATCAAGCGGATCGGATCGAGCCGCGCCGAGCCGATCAAGGCTTCCCAGCCGCTGCATGCGTCGCTGATCGCCGTCGTCGTCCTGGGCGAGGTCGTCACCGGGGGTCACCTGCTCGCGATGATAGCAATCGTCGTCGGCGTCGCCATCATCACCTACGAGCACGGTCGCGGCGACGCGGGGGGTGGCGACGACGGCTACGTCGGCGTGGCCTTCCCGATCGCGGCCGCTTTCTTCTTCGGCATCGAGCCCACCTTCGCGAAACTCGGGTTCGCCGAGGGACCGACGGTGTTCACGGGGTTGATGATCAAGACCGTCGTCGCGGGGATCGGCTTCCTGGGCTACCTGACGTGGACGGAGAGCCTCCCACGAGCCAGGGACTTCGATCGCGAGGAGTTCCCGTGGCTCGTCGGGGCCGGCGCGACCAACACCGTCTTCCTGTTCGGCTACTACAGCGCCCTGGAACTCGAACCCGTGTCGGTCGTCGTGCCACTGGTGCAGTCCAGCCCCCTGTTGGTCATCGGGCTGTCGATGCTGTTCGTGAGCGACGATCTCGAACGGATCACCCCGCGACTGGTCGTGGGAGCCCTCGTCGCCGTGGCCGGGGCCATCGGCGTGACGCTGCTCGGGTAGAGGGGCCGATCCGCCGGAGACGACCGCTACGTCGGACGTCCCGTCGAGGCCACCCGGCGAGAAGTCCGGAGAGCACACGGGACAGCCCCTGTCGGCGAACGGACCGAAGCACACCCCCGAGCGTCCAACCAGCAGTGGCTCCAACGGAGCGGCGTGGACCACGCAAGGTCCGAAGAGGGATGCGATTTGCCGCGGGAAGCGGGATGGCAATCCTTAATTCACGACTCCCGGAAGACAGGGTAATGAGGGGACGGGAGGGAAAACGCCACGTCGCACTCTCATCGGCCGGCGTCGACGACTGGGGTAGCGCGAGGGCGTGCCCGGAGGCACGCGTATGACAGTGGTGGGGCAGATCCTCCCTGGCGGCAGTGGAGTCCTCACCCTCGGCGTCCTGCTGGCGCTGCTGGCCGCCGTCGCGGCGGCGAGCCAGTCGCTGTCGATCCGGTACGGCACGGTCGAGAGCGACACCGCCGACGCCCTCGTGGTCGTCATCGGCATCAACGCCGTCGTCCTCGTGCCCGCGGCCTTCCTGCTCGGCGATCCGATCGCGGACCTGAACCTCAGGTCGGTCGCGGCGTTCACCGCCGCGGGGCTCGTCGGGACGCTGATCGGCCGCGCGGTCTACTTCGAGGGGATCAAGCGGGTGGGATCGAGCCGGGCCGAGCCGATCAAGGCCTCCCAGCCGCTGCACGCCACGCTCATCGCCGTGCTCGTCCTCGGCGAGGTCGTCACGCCAGGACACATGCTGGCGATGGTGGCCATCGTCGCCGGGATCGCCATCATCACCTACGAACACGGCCGGTCGTCGAACGGGGCCGGCGACGCGAGCTACGTGGGCGTCGCCTTCCCCTTCGTCGCGGCCCTCTTCTTCGGGGTCGAGCCGACGTTCGCCAAACTCGGCTTCGCGGAGGGCGCGGCGGTCCTGACCGGCCTGACGGTCAAGACCCTGACCGCGGGCGTCGGCTTCGTCGGCTACCTGTGGTGGAAGCGGGGGCTTCCTCGCCCCCGCGACTTCGACCGGCGGGAGCTCCCCTGGCACGTCGCGGCCGGCGTGGCGAACACCGTCTTCATGCTCGGCTACTACAGCGCGCTGGAACTCGAGCGGGTGTCGGTCGTCGTGCCGCTGGTGCAGTCGAGCCCCCTGCTGGTCATCCTCCTGTCGATGCTGTTCGTGAGCGACGACCTCGAACGGATCACCCCACGGCTGGTCGCGGGGGCGCTCGTCGCCGTGACCGGGGCCATCGGCGTGACGCTCCTCAGCTAGCGGTCGGCGGCGGACCAGCGGCCGGGCCGATCGTCGGAGCGCCGGGATCAGTAGTACGTCAGCCCGGGATCGGCGTTGACGGCCTGGCCGGTCATGATCCCGCTGTCGGGGCCGGCGAGGAAGGCGACGACGCCCGCGATGTCCTCGGGCCGGACGACCCGGTCTATGTCCTGTTTCTCGAGGTGGTTCTGCAGGTAGTCCTCGCCGGCCTGCTGGGAGGCCTCGGACCACGTGTACCCCGGCATGACCGTGTTCACCCTGATCCCCAGGTCGCCGATCTCGGCGGCCATCGCCCGCGTCATCGCCAGCACCGCGCCCTTCGAGGCGACGTAGTGGAGGAAGCCGGTGGTGCCCATCGTGACGGTGGACGAGGAGATGTTGACGATGCTCCCGCCGTCGTCGCCGAACCCCCCGAGGGCGTGCTTCGAGGCGAGGAACGGCCCCTTCGCGTTCACCGCGAGGACGGTGTCCCACTCGTCGGCGGGGATCTCGTCGAAGCGCTTCTTGTCGGTCACGAGCGGCGCGTAGTACGCCGCGTTGTTCACGAGGACGTCGAGGTCGAGTCCCTCGAACACCCGCCGCATCGCGTCCTCGTCGGTCACGTCGCCCTCGCGGAACTCGGCGCTCCCGCCGGCGGCCTCGATCCGGTCGACCGTCTCGGTGCCGTCCGCGACGTCGACGACGACGACGTGGGCGCCCTCGTCGGCGAGTCGCTCCGCGATCGCCCGGCCGATGCCGGTCGCCGCACCCGTCACGACCGCCGTCTGGTCTGCGAGCCTCGTCATGGGGTCGGCTTCGACGCCGCGCAGTAAAACGATTCCCACTGCTCGCGCGTCGGCCCGGCGATCCGGGGACTCACCCGAAAAACACGGCGCGGTCGCGCCCGGTCACTGGGCGCTGGCACCGGCCTCGACGGTCGAGGCCACGTCCTCCCGCCAGTCGAACAGCACCCGCTCTGCGGGGTTGAACACGCCGTACTCGATGACGAGCATCACCACCACGAACAACAGGAGATACTTCAGCACCCCCGTCATCGAGAGCCGCGACATGTTCTCCTGAATGAGGAACCCGATCCCCGTGTCGGAGATCACGACCTCCGCGAGGACGATGACCTTCCAGGCCACGGAGAACGCAAAGCGGATCGCCGAGAAGATCTCCGGGAGGATCGACGGGATCAGCACGCGACGATAGACCCGCCAGTTGGAGACGTCGAACGACCCCGACATCTTCAGGAGGTCGGAGTCGATGTCCTCGATCCCGCTCTGGATCATGTCCGCGATAAAGGGCGCGGTGATGATCGCAGTCGCCACCATGGGCGTCAGGTCGCTCGTCCCGAAGGCCATCGCCGTGAAGATGATCAACAGCAGTCCCGGGATCGCCATCCCGACGAGGACGTACGGGCGAAGCGCCTTCTCCCAGAAGTCGCTCACGCCGAGCAGCCCGCCGAAGAGGACGCCCACGACGATGGACGCCCCGAACCCGTAGAGGATGCGCTGCATCGAGGCGACGAAGTGGACGATCCACTCTCCCGACAGCAGTACCTCGTAGATCGCGACGGCGACCAGCGCCGGCGAGGAAACCACGACCGTCATGTCGAAGACCCGAGCGACCCCCTCCCAGAGCACCAGGAACAGGACGATGGCCTCGACGAAGACCACCGCCCGGTTCCCGATCAGCGGGCCGACGACGCGCCCTCCACGTTCTTCCAGGCTCATGGCGTCCTAGAGGTTCTCGAGTTCGTCCTTGGTCATGAACGTGAGGTGGTCATCCCAGCCGGAGGGGATCTGTCCCAGTTCCTCCATGTCGGACACCAGGCTCCGCTTGGCCTCGATGTTGTCCTCGGAGTTGCCAACCGGCGGTTCGGCGAGCAGCGGCTCGCCGCCGGCCCCGTTCTCCCCTTTCACGACGAGGTCGAGGATCCACTGGGCCTGGGCCTCGTTTTCGACGTTGAGCATCTCTTGCATATCCGGTTGGGTGGCCAGTTCGTCCACGTTGTCGTGGATGTACTGGATCCCGTCGTTCCACATGTCGAGCCAACTGATCGCAGCTTCGGGCTCCTCCCTGACGAACTCCTCGCGGCCGACGATGCTCGCCAATGGCCCGACGCCGGCGCCGATATCCCGGAGTTTCGGAGCCAGCCAGAACAGCGGCTTGATATCGCCAGCCTCGAGTTGCGGCGCCCCCGCGGTGGTCCCTGCGAAGATGGCCATGTCGATCTCGTCGCGCATCATCAGCTTCGGCATCGTGCCGTAGTCGGTCGTCTGGACGCTGAAGTCGCCCCCCTGCGAGAGGTCATGGCCGTACTCGTCGCGCATGATGATCTGGGCGTACGGGAGGCTCCCCGAGGCCCACGAGTCGATCGCGAACGTGCCGCCCTCCTCGACCACCTTGTCGATCGACGCCCCGACGCTGCCCGTGGTCTCGGGATCGTAAGGGCCGCCGGCCTTGACGTGGAGCCCCTGGATCACGCTCTCGATCTCGCCGAGGGAGACGGTGTTGACGTCCTGTTCGGCGCCCAGCCTGGCCGCCTCGACGTAGCTGAAGGAGTCGAGGACCACCTGGCCCGACGCGTACAGCGTCACGTCCTCGAACGTCAGTTCGATGTTGAAGTCGTACCCCTTGTCCGCCCAGAGCTCCTCCATCCCGCCGCTGTCGCGCACGTGGTTGAGCGCGATCTCGATGGGGAGCCCGACCGGGACAGCCGCGGTGTTGACGGTCGTCAGGTCCTGCGAGCCGCCGTCGCTGCCGCCGTCAGAACCCCCGCTGGAGCCTCCGTCGCTGCCACCGTCGCCGCCACTCCCGCCGTCGTCACCGCCGCCGTCACCGCCGCCGGTACACCCTGCGAGCGCGGCCAGTGCAGCGCTCGAGCCTGTCGCCTTGAGGAACTCTCGCCTGTCGAACGCACCGCCAACCTTCCGCTTTGGAATGCTATCCCGTGACATACGAGAGCCAATAGCACGGTTTTAATGTTAAAGTTGTCGAAAACTTGGATCATCGATCAGTAACTATGTTTATCAATCGACCAGGATGCGGACGGGATCGTCGGCGAGGGATCGACTCCCCCGGCCGCTGGAGTCCGAAGTCGCGAGCGGTCGGTGGCCGTCACGCGGGGGCCGCCGCGGGAACCGGTCGGTCGAACCGGCGGGAAGCGCCCCGGTGGCAGAAGACTTAATGTCATGCTCAAACACAACAGATTACGAATCATGCGACGTGTTCTCTCACACCAGGCGCCTTCTGTGTCTCCCGAAACGTCCGGGTGGTCCCGCACGGGGGTCGCGACCTGCTGGAGGGGGTGAGACGATGGCGAGTCAGGACCAGACGGTTCCGATCTCGGGCATCGAGGACCCCCTCCTCGGAACGATATACAACGAGTGGTTGCCCCGCATCATCGGACTCGGACTGGGCCTGGGGCTGTGGTACGCCATCGCCGCGACGTTCCCCGAGGGATTGTTGCCGGGGCCGGTCTCGACGGGCACCGCCCTGTACGAACTGGTCGAGAGCGGCCCCGTCTGGGAGCACCTGTGGGCGACGCTCTCGCGGTCGCTGATCGGGTTCGCCGGCGCGTCGGTCCTCGGCGTGGTCGTCGGCGTCCTGATGGGGCTATCCAACTTCGGGGAGCGGTTCAGCACCCCGTACGTGATCATCGGCCTGTCGATCCCCGGGATCGCGTGGGCGGCCATCTGGACGATCATGACCGGACTCGGCGGGCAGGCGGCGATCCTCGCGACGATCGTGACCGTGTTCCCGTACATCACGCTCAACGTCTGGAAGGGCGTCGAGAACATCGACCCCGACCTGCTCCGGATGAGCCGCTCGTTCAACATCTCGCGCGGGCGCCTGCTCAGGCGGATGGTGCTCCCGAGCGTCGCGCCGGCCCTGTTCACCGCCGGACGGTTCGGGCTCGCCATCGCCTGGAAGGTCGAGACCGCGGCCGAACTGTTCGCCACCAGCAACGGGATCGGAAAACGCGCCTTCGAGACGTTCACGCGCTTCCAGTACAGTCGGACGATGGCGTGGGCGGCCCTGTTCGTGATCGTCATCGTCCTCTTCGAGTTCCTCGTCTTCCGGCCGCTCGAACGGAAGGTGTTCGAGTACCGCCAGGACGCCGACTTCGACGTCCTGAACTGACCCGGGGGCGGGGCGTCGAGCGCCGAACCGGTCGAACGTTTATTACGGTTCGTGCAGATGGGTGACACGTGACGCGGGTCCAGATAACAGCGTATCTCGAGGTCGAGCTCGAGACGGAGACGTGGATCTGTGCGCGGTGTGACGAACGGATCGCGGACGCCGCGGACAACTACAAGACGGGGTGTCGGGTCGCGGAGCGCGATCCGACGGAGGTCCACAAGCCAGAGCTCGACGGCGAGTACACGTTCGCGCCCGATCCCGAGTGGTGTCGCATCGTCGAGTTCTACTGTCCGGGCTGTGGGACGATGCTCGAGACGGAGTATCTGCCGCCGGGTCATCCGATCACCCACGACGTCGATCCGGACCTGGGGCGGCTGCGCGAGCGCGCCGGGGAGCCGTGACGATGGACTCGTCGCGGTCGTCGATCACCATCGACGTGGACATCGGCGGGACGTTCACGGACTGTTTCGTCCACCACGAGGGGGACGTGGCGACCGGCAAGGCCGAGACGACCGAGCACGAACTCTCCCGGGGATTCATGACCGCAGTCGAGCGCGCGGCGGCCGATCTCGGGCTCGATCGATCGGAGATCCTCGCCGCCGTCGACACGGTGCGGTACTCGACGACGGTCGCGCTCAACAACCTCATCGAGCGCGAGGGAACCACCCTCGGACTGCTGGTGCGCGAGGGGTTCGAGGACACGATCTACATCGGTCGGGGTTCTCAGTGGGCCGACGGGCTCCGCCTCGACGAGCGGCGGAACGTCGCGCGGGCGGAAAAACCGGAGCCGCTGGTCCCCGAACACATGACCGTGGGCGTCAGAGAGCGGATCGACGCCGACGGCGAGGTCGTCCAGCCCCTCGACGAGGAACACCTCAGAGAGCAGGTCCGGTACCTCGTCGACGAGGGCGCCCGCGCGTTCGTCGTCAGCCTGCTGTGGTCGTTCCGGAACCCGGTCCACGAGCGGCGCGTCAGGGAGATCATCGAGGAGGAGTTCCCCGACTCGTATCTCGGAAGCGCGCCCGTCTTCCTCTCCTCGGAGGTGGCGAAAAAGCGCGGCGAGTACGAGCGCACGATGACGACCGTCCTGAATGCGTACCTCCACCGGTCGATGATCGACGAACTGTACGGCGTCAGCGACGAACTCCGCGAGGACGGCTACCGCAATCCGCTGATGATGATCCACAACACGGGGGGCTCGGCGGAGATGTTCCGGACGACCGCCATCGACACGTTCAACAGCGGTCCCGTCGCGGCGATGATCGGGAGCCGTCACCTCGGTGACAGGTACGGCTTTGACGACGTCATCACGGCGGACATGGGCGGGACGAGCTTCGACCTCTCGCTGGTCCAGCTGGAGTCGTCGCGCTCGTACGACCTCGAACCCGTCGTCGACCGGTGGCGCGTCCACACGCCGATGCTCGAGACGAAGTCCATCGGGGCGGGCGGCGGCTCGATCGCCTCGATCAACGAGGACCTCGACGACCGCATCGAGGTCGGTCCCGAGAGCGCCGGCGCCAACCCCGGTCCCGCCTGTTACAACCAGGGCGGCCGCGAACCGACGGTGACCGACGCCGACGTCGTCCTCGGGTATATCAACCCCGACAACTTCCACGACGGGGAAAAGCGCCTCAGCGAGCGCCAGGCCGAGCGCGCGATCGAGCGTCGCATCGCCCGGCCGCTGGGCGTCGACGTCGTCGAGGCGGCCAGCCTCGTCCGGCGGATCACGGACGCGAACATGGGGAACACGATCTACAAGGAGGCCGCGCTCCGGGGCCAGGATCCGCGGGAGTCGGTGCTCTTCGCCATCGGCGGCGCGGGGCCGACGCACGCCGAGGGGTTCGCCCGCCACGCCGACGTCGACACGGTGGTGACGTTCCCCTACGCCTCGGTGTTCTCCGCCTACGGATCGAGCGTCATGGACACGATGCACGTTTACGAGTACTCGGAGAACCTGGCGCTGATCCACCCGGAGACGCTCGATCCGCTCGACGAGCACGGCCGGTTCAACGACGTCGTGGAGCGACTGCGCGAGGAGGCGTTCCGCGACCTGCGCGGCGAGGGGTACGAACCCGGCGAGGTCAGCCTGGACCTCGAACTCGACGCGAAGTACGGCGGCCAACTCGACATCCTCAGGGTCCCGTCCCCGCACCTGTTCGTCGACGACGACGACGACGTCCGCGACATCAGGGAGACCTTCGAGCAGCAGTACCGCGACGCCTACAGTCCTATCTCCATGATGCCCGAAACCGGCGTCGAGGTCGAGAACTTCGTGCTGAAGGCGACCGTCCCCCGGGAACCGGGATCGCTGCCGACGTATCCCGGCGAGGGGCGGTCGCCGTCCGCGGCCCACCGCGGCCAGCGCGAGGTCTACTGGAACGACGTCGAGGCGTTCCGGCCGACGGACGTCTACGAGGAGGGGAGCCTCGCCCCGGAGAACGTCGTGGAGGGGCCGGCGATCGTCGAGGGAGCCAACACCACGATCGCGATCCCGCCGGGCGCGACCTACCGGCTCGACGAACACCGGATCGGGACGATGCGGCTGGCGTGACGCCGGGCGCGACGACCGTCACGACCCGGTGACGCGTCGGGGGACCATCGACGGGAGGGGCGGCGCAGGCTCCGGTCGGTGATCGAGTCGGCACAGGCTATAAATGTGCGAACCGTCAACAAATACCTAACCCGGACACATGTTCGACTACACGGAGACGAAGGGCAAGCTCCTGGACTGGCTGCGACCCGAGCCGCCGACCGCTGCCGAGGAGGCCGCCGCCTCGAAGATCGGCCACGGCGACTACGAGATCTACACCCACAAGGTCGACACGGCGCTCGACGAGGCCAGGACCGACTTCGTGCGGACGGCCGTCTCGACGATGGCCAAGTCGGGGGACCTCGTGGTGAGCCTCCACAACGCCTCCGGCGACACCGTCGCCGCCAGTTGCGGGACGTACCTCCACGCGCCGATCGCCCAGCTACCGGTCAAGTTCATGATCGATCGGTACGTGGACGCCGACGTCCCCCTGGACGTCGAGCCCGGAGACATCTTCTACGCGAACGAGGCCCTGACGGGCGGCCTGCACAACCCCGATCAGATGGCGGTGATGCCGATCTTCACCGACGACGAGCAGCTCGTCGGCTGGGGGGCGGCCGCGCTCCACCAGGCCGAGACGGGGGCGATCGAACCAGGGGGGATGCCGAACAGCGCCCAGACCCGGTACGACGAGGGCATGCGCCTGACCCCCATCAAGATCGCCGAGGACGGCGAGATCCGCCCAGACCTCATGGACATGATGGTCAACTTCGTCTCCCGGTCGCCTCGCACCCAGGAGATCGACGTGCGGGCGCGGTGTACCGCCGTCGACAAGCTCCGGAGGCGGGTCAAGGAGATCGTCGACGAAACGGGGCCGGAGTTCGTCGGCGGGCTGTTCCGGCGGATGATCGACACCGCCTCGACCACGGCCAGGCGCCGCGTGTCGTCGTGGCGGGACGGCACCTACCGGGCGGTGGGCTTTTTCGACACGGTCGGGAACGAGGAGGCGCTGATGAAGCTCTCGCTCGAACTCCGCAAGGAGGGCGAGCAGGTGACGGTCGACTTCACCGGGACCTCGCCGGAGGCCGGATCGTACAACACCTTCGGGCACGGCGTCGCCGGCTTCCTCGGGAGCTGCCTCTACCCGTACGTGTTCCACGACATTCCCGTCTCGACGGGCGCGTTCGATCCGTTCCGGTTCGAGCTACCGGAGGGGACCGTCGTCAACGCGAACCCGGAGGCGTCGGTCGCCAACTGCGTCTTCCCCGGCCGGGCGATCGTCGGGCTGTTCCACACCGCCTTCACGAAGCTGCTGTACCAGACCGACCCCGAGAGCATCGCGGCGAGCCCCTCCCCCCAGTCGGGCGCGGGGCAGTTCACCGGAATCAATCAGCACGGGGTCCAGGAGAGCAACGTCATCACGTACCCGCTGAACACCGACGCCCAGGGCGCCCGGCCGGACATGGACGGGATGGACGCCCACGGGTTCTTCTACGGGCCGTGGGGCAAGGCGGCCAACGTCGAGGCCGACGAGGAGTCGCGGATGCTGCTCGGCCACACCCGGTCGTTGCACCGCGACACCTGCGGCTTCGGGAAGTACCGCGGCGGGTGCGGGACCCAGGCGATCGACGTGGTGGTGGCCGACGAGCCGATCCGGGTGAACCACAACGGGAACGGCACGCGGATTCCGCTGTCGAGCGGCGTCTTCGGCGGCTACTCGCCCACCGCGCTGTTCGGGGTGCTCGTCACCGACTCCGACGTCCTCGACCGGCTCGCGGACGGGACGGAACTGCCGACCGCCGTTCGGGAACTGCTCTCGGAGCGCGCCCTCGACGGCGAGTACGAGTTCGCCCCGATGAACCGGGGGGAAACCCACGAGATGGAGGCGGGGGACATCATCGTGAACATCAACTTCGGCGCGCCGGGGATCGGCGATCCGATCGACCGCGATCCCGAAGACGTGGCGAGCGACGTCAGGGAGGACCTGGTGTCGACGTGGACGGCCGAGAACGTGTTCGGCGTCGAGGTCGACGACGGGACGGTCGACGAGGAGGCGACCGCCGAGCGACGCGAGGCGATCCGCGAGCGGCGGCTCGAACGCAGCAGCTCGTTCGAGGAGTTCCAGTCCGAGTGGCGCGAGAAGCGCCCGCCGGAGGAGGCGCTCGAACACTACGGCGAGTGGCCCGAAGCCACGGACGACGCGCGGGAGACGCTGGTCGGGAACTGAGCGGAAGCGATGGCCACGCGGGCCGTCAGTCGATCGCGTGGAACCGCTCCAGGGCCTCCTCGCGGACCTTGAGGAACTCCTCGGAGTCGACCGAGCGCGGCCGATCGATGTCGATGCGGTAGTCGTTGTAGATCTCCCCGTCCCCGAGCATCAGGATCCGGTCGGAGAGTTCGATCGCCTCCGTGATGTCGTGGGTGACGAAGAACACCGTCTTGCCGAGTTGCTGCCAGATGTCGAGCAGTTCCCTGCGGAGTTCCTCGGCCGTGATCTCGTCGAGGTTCGAGAAGGGCTCGTCCATCAGCAGGATCTCGGGGTCGATCGAGAGCGCCCGCGCGATACCGACCCGCTGGCGCTGCCCCCCGGAGAGCTGGCTCGGGTACTTGTCGTAGTGCCCCTCTAGCCCCACCAGGTCGAGGTACTGTCGGGCGAGGTCGTCGGTGTAGTCCGGGTTGTCCTCGTGGACGTACTCGATGTTCTGGCTGGCCGAGTTCCAGGGCAGCAGTCGCGGGGACTGGAAGACGTGCCCGAGCGTGACGTCGGAGCCGCCCGGCGTTTCGAACTGGACCTCGCCCACCGTCGGATCCAGGACGCCGCTGATGATGTTCAACAGGGTCGACTTCCCGCTGCCGGACTTCCCGATGAGCGTCACGAACGTGCCGGGCTCGATCTCGAAGTTCAGATCCTCGAAGACGAGTTCGTGACCCTGCTGCGTGTCGAACTCCTTGGTCAGCTGTGACACCCGGATCGCCCCGGCCGCCGAGGAGTCGACCGGGTCGGACGCGTCCGACCCGACCCCGGATTCGGAACTCATCGGTTCCCCCCCGAGTCGGCAGGGCATGTGATGGCGTGTGTCATGGTCTGGTCAGTGGTTCTACGGAGAGTCACTTGGGTGTTGTGGCAGACACGCCGCAGACGCCAGTCGACTCACACTCCCGGCGGGCGACGGACGGGGCACGCTCGCGCGCGACGGACGCCGCCGGTACAGTTATCCGCACACGATAGCGTGTCACACACGTTGGAGGACACGCCAGTGACGAACACCGATCCACCGACAGCGTCCGTCAGCGCCGCCGAGCGATTCCTCCGGTCGTTCCATCGCCACGGCGTCGACCGGATCTTCGCCAACCTCGGGACCGACCACACGCCGCTGCTCGAGGCGGCCGCCGCGATCCGGCAGGCAGGCGAGGGCGACCGGATTCCCGACATCGTCTCGTGCCCCCACGAGTTCGCCGCGATGAGCGCGGCCCACGGCTACGCCGCGGCGACGGGCGACCCGCAGGTCGTGCTGGTGCACGTCGACGTCGGCACCCAGAACCTCGGGGCGGCGATGCACAACGCCCACCGCGCGGAGGCGCCGGTGTTCGTGCTCGCCGGCCTCGCCCCGGTGACCGACGCCGGACACGGCGGATCGCGCGACCACCCCGTCCACTACTTCCAGGACGTGTTCGACCAGCCCGGGATCGTGCGGGAGTACTGCCGGTGGGTCGACGAGTTCCGGCTTCCCGCCGATCCGGCGGAGACGGTTCGCCGCGGCCTGGAACGGGCGACCGCCTCGCCCCAGGGACCGGTGTACGTCGCGGCCACGCGGGAGGCGCTCAGCGCGCCCGTCGAGCCGTCGGTCCCGACCGCGACCCCGACGGCGGCGCGGCGAGTCGCCCCCGGCGGCGCCGCCGCCGACGAGGTCGCGTCGCTGGTCGACCGCGTGGACGCGGCAGACCGCCCGGTCGTGATCACCAGCGACCTCGGCCGACCCCCGGCCGAGGAGCGGGTCGAGGCGCTCGTCGCGTTCGCGGAGACCGCGGGCGCCGGCGTCGTCGAGCAGACGCCGACGACGCTCTGTTTTCCCCGCGATCACCCACAGCACGTCGGGTACGACCCCGCGGCGGCGATCGGACGCGCCGACCTCGTCGTGCTGGCGGACAGCGACGTGCCGTGGATTCCCGGGGACGACGTCTCCGCCGACGTGCCGGTCGTCCAGGTCGACCGGGAGCCGACGAAGCCGACCTACCCGCGCTGGCCCTTCGCGGTCGACCGGACGGTCCAGGCCGACGCGGCGACCACGCTCGCGGCGGTCGCCGACCGCCTCGACCGGGCGGACGGGAGCGAGGGTCGGGCGTTCTGGCGGGACGTCGCCGCCGAACGGCGGGCGGCGACCGAGGCGCGACTGGCCGACCACGAGTCGGCCGACCGCCTGACGCCGACGGTTCTCTCCGCCGCGCTCCGCGAGGTCGTCGACGGCGACACGGTCGTCGTCGAGGACGCCGTCACCAGCCGGTCGGCGATCATGTCCCAGCTCCGACTCGACGAGCCGGGAAGCTACTTCTGGAAGGGCGGCGCGGGGCTCGGGTGGGCCGGCGGGGCGGCCGTCGGCGCGAAGCTCGCGCGACCCGACAGCCGGGTCATCGCGCTCGTCGGCGACGGGTCGTACCTGTTCGCCAACCCCTCGGCCTGCGCGTTGCTCGCCGCGGAGTACGACGCGCCGACGCTGACCGTGGTGTACGACAACCAGGGCTGGAACGCCGTCGAGGGCGCGACCGCCGGCCAGTACCCCGACGGGGCCGCGGTCGCCGACGCGGTGCCCGAGAGCCGCTTCGAGACGAGCATGGACCTGTCCGCGCCCGCGGGAGTCGTCGACGCCCACGCCGAGGTCGTCCGCGAGCCCGACGCCCTGGCGGGGGCGCTGGCCGCCGCCGCCGACGCGGTCGACGCCGGGCGGCCCGCGGTGCTGGACGTGAAAGTCGAGCGACCGTGACGCGGCGCCGACACCAGCCACGAACCTGACACAAACCTTTTAGGGTGCGTGCCTGCCAATCACGAACGATGCCCGAAGTCATCGACGCGACGTCGCACATCGGGACCGACCGGTTCGTCGAGGAACTGGAGAAGGTCCACCCCACGTCCGAGCTGGACAGCCTCAAGAACGCCCCCCGGATGTTCGAGGTGGACGAGCGCATCGACTACCTCGACCGCTACGGGATCGACCGGCAGGTGATCAACCTCGTCGCGCCGATGATCTGGAACGGGCTCGATCCCGAGAAGGGGGTCGACGCGACGCGCGTCGGCAACGACGAAATCCGGCGGATCGCCGACGAGCACCCCGATCGGTTCATCCCCACCGGCACCGTTCCCTTCCTGACCGGCGAGTACGTCGACGAGGCGCGCCGCTGCGTCGAGGACCTCGACATGAAGGGGATTCAGATATTCTCGAACATCGACGGCCGGATGCTCGACGACGACGACTTCGAGGAGTTCTACGCGACGATGAACGACCTCGACGTCCCCATCTGGATCCACCCGCAGGTGTACGACTGGCACGACTACGACCAGGGCCACACCTGGATCTACAAGATGCTCGCCTGGCCCTTCGACACCAGCGTCGCCGTCGCCCGCCTGATCTTCTCGGGGATCATGGACCGCTACGAGAACCTGGAGATCATGACCCACCACCTCGGCGGGACCCTCCCGTACCTGGTCGGCCGCATGCACTCGTGGTACCAGACCCGCCGCGAGGAGCCCGAACTGTACCAGAACCCCCAGATGGCCGACCTCTCGGAGCCCCTGGAGGCCTACTTCGACCGCATCTACGGCGACACGGCGGTCAGCCCGTACAAGGGCGAGACGTACCCCCTGGAGTGCGGCCTGGAGTTCTTCGGCGACGACAACGTCGTCTACAGCGCCGACTACCCCTTCGGCCCCGACAAGGGCGAGTTCTGGACCCAGGAACTGCTCCCGATGCTGGAGGAACTCGACGTCAGCGAGGAGACCAGAGAGAAGATCCTCTCCGGCAACATCAAGCGCGTCCTCGACCTGTAGGGCGTCTGCCTCGCCGGCGCGCCCGACTCGCGTTCTCCCCCTCGACGGGACCGCCTCGCAGCGTCTCCCCCTCGACAGGACCCCACCGCCTCGCAGCGTCTCCCCCTCGACAGGACCCCACCGCCTCGCAGACATCTCACCCTTGACAGGACCCCGCCGCCTCACTCTCGCCGGGACCGACCCGTCTCCCGGCCATCACACCCGCGGTGGCAAGGCTTTACTTCGGTGCGCGAGACGCCCTCACACGATGGACCCTGAAGAGATTCAAGCGTCCGGTAACCCCGTTGCACGGTTGCGCGAGAAGGGCGGCGACTACACCGAGAACTTCCCGGTGGTCCCCAACGAGCAGACGAACTGGATCGACGAGCAGCAGGCGGTGACGGAGACGGTGTCGCTGGCGAACCTCTCCCATCACATGACGTCGCTGCGGGTGACCGGTCCCGACGCCCGGGACCTGCTCGCCCACCTCGCGGTCAACGACTTCTCCACCTTCGACGTCGGGCGCGCGAAGCAACTGGTGATGTGCAGCCCCGACGGCTACATCATCGGCGACGGCCCGATGCTCCGCCTCGACGACGAGGAGTACTACGGCCCGGGCGTGCTGTCCGCGAACTGGGTCCGCTACCACGTCGAGACCGGCGACTGGGACGTCGAGGTCGAGACCGAGCCCAGAACCTCGGCCCACGAGGGCGACCCCGAGAACTTCGTCTTCCAGGTGCAGGGTCCCAACGCCCCCGCAGTCCTCGACCAGGTGACCGACGCCGACCTCGACGACATCGGCTTCTACCGCTTCGAGGAGATCGACCTGGCCGGCGTCGACACCGTCGCCCTGGGCCACGGCATGTCCACCGAGGCCGGCTTCGAGTTCATCGGCCCCTTCGAGGAGAGCGAGCGGGTCGAGGAGGCCATCGTCGAGGCCGGCGCCGACTACGGGCTGAAGCGACTCGGCTCGAAGGCCTACCACACCCTCTCGGTCAAACTCGGGTGGGTGCCGCCGGGCGTCCCGCCGATCTACGACACCGACGCGATGGAGGCGTACAGGGAGTGGCTCGACGCCGACAGCCGGGAGGGGACCTACTCCATCGACGGGAGCTACGTCTCCGAGGACGTCGCCGACTACTACATGACGCCGGTCGAACTCGGCTACGGAAAGCTCGTCGACACGAGCGAGGACCACGACTACGTCGGCAAGGAGGCCGTCGTCGAGCAAGTCGAGGACCCCGACCGGACGCTCGTCTCGCTCCGGTGGGACCCCGACGACGTCGTGGACGTCTACGCCTCCCGCTTCCGCGAGGGCGAGCGCTTCAAGTTCATGGACCTGCCCCGGATCGGCTGGGGACGCGCCAACTACGACGAGGTGCGCAAGGACGGCGAGTTCGTCGGCCTCTCGCACTCCCGGGCCTACCAGTACGACATGCACACGGTGATGTCGCTGTGCAGCATCGACGTCGACCACGCCGAGCCCGGCACCGAGGTCACCGTGCTGTGGGGCGACCCCGACTCCCCGAACCCGAAGGTCGAGGAGCACGCGATGACCGAGGTCACCGCCACCGTCGGCGAGGTGCCGTACTCGCCCGACCGCCGCAAGGGCGAGTAAGCGAGCCCCGAGCCGGCGGGACGGTCGACGCTGGACCGCTGATTTTCTACGGCCGAAGATCCGGAAGGAAAGCGCCGCTACCGCCAGGCCATCAGGCGGTGTTCGGCCGCGCGCAGCCCCTCCTGGGCGAGGATGATCAGGACGACAGGGACGACGACCCACCCGAGCAGCAGGTCGACGCGCTGTTGCTGGAACCAGTAGTTGACCATGTAGCCGACGCCGGAGCCGGCGCCGAACACCTCGGCGATGAACAGCACCTTCCAGGAGACGACGAGCCCCCAGTACATCGAGGGGAACAGGTACTGGAGCAACTGCGGGAGGACCACGTGGCGGACGCGCTGCCACCGCGTGGCGCCGAAGAAGTCGGCCATCTCGTCGATCTCGGGGTCCATCTCCTGGGTCCCCTCCCACATGTTGAGGATGACGAAGGGGACCCCGACGATCACCACCGTCAGGATCGGCACGAGTTCGGAGATGCCGATGGCGATGATGAGCGCGAACGCGACCGCGATGGCCGGCACCGACAGGCCGAGGACGATCCACGAGCGGAAGAACGCCTCCACGTCGTCCCGGAGCCCCATCGCGGTGCCGACGACGCCGCCGACGACCACCGAGATCGCGAAGCCGATCAGCAGCCGCCGGAAGGTGTCGAGGATGTTGCCGTGGTAGGTGCCGAACTCGGGCTCCGCGATGACCGTCCGGGTCGCGTCGAGCAGTTCCAGCGGGCTCGGCAGGGCGTAGTAGGGGAAGAAGTACGACCCGAGCTGCCACAGGCCGAGGAGCGCGACGGCGACCAGGGCCTTGTTGACCGCCTCGCGCTCCCGGAGGTAGGCGAGCAGGCCGCCCCGCCGCGACGTCGCTGTGTGTCCGGCCATCAGGTCACAGCGGGTTGCGGAGGATCTCGTCCTGGGACGGCACGCTCTCGATGAACTCGTACTCGTTCATCAGCTCGACGAAGTCCCACACGGAGGAGACGTACTCGTCGGCGAGGGACTCGCCCTGGAACACCTGCCCCTGGTTGGCGAACTCGTCGACGACGTCGGTCTTGGCCTGGTTGGTGATGCCGGCGGGCTCGCCGTACTCCTCCAGGATCGAGACGGTGTTCTCCCGCCAGTACTGGGTCGCGGCCTCCGAGCCGCGCAGGAGGGCCGCGGCCGCCTCGGTGTTTTGCTCGTACCAGTCGGCGCTGGCGAACCACGAGGTGATCGGGAGGTAGTTGCCGGACATCTCGTTCCAGGCGTTGTTGATCGACATGAGTCGCCGGAACGTGTCGGGTTTCGACTCCATCTCGACGGTGAGGCCGCTGATGTTGACCACGCCGTCGATCTCCTCGTCGGTGAGCAACCCGAGGAGCGCCGGCGGCGCGGCGGTGGTCGTCTGGAAGTCCTCGCGGAGCTGGAGCCCGGTCTGTTCGGCCAGGATCGCCTGGAAGGACTGGACCGTCGAGGAGCCAAAGGACCAGACGCCGATGGTCCGGCCCTCCAGTTCGCTCGGGGACTGGTAGTCGCTGCTCGCGCGCGTGTACAGCCCGTTGACGGCCTGGAGACAGCCGCTGAATCCGAAGGTGACGACGTCCTCTCCCTTCAGGAAGTTGCTCATGTAGGGGATCATCGACAGGCCCGACACCTCGACCTCGCCGTTCGAGAGCGACTGGACCTGCGCCGGGAACGGCGCGTAGTCGACCGTCAGGTCGATCCCCTCTTCCTCCCAGAACCCCTGATCGAGGCCGGCCTCGTACATCGGGTACTGGAGGACGCCCTCGGGGTGGAGGATCCGTACCGACGTGAGTTCCCCGCCGCCCCCGGTCGTCGTTCCCTCGCCGCCGTCGCTGGCGGTGGTGTCGCCGGAACCCCCGTCGCTCCCGCCGTCGCCGCTTCCGCCGTCACTTCCACCGTCGCCGCTTCCGCCGTCGCCGCTTCCGCCGTCGCTTCCACCGTCGCCGCCGCTACAGCCGGCGAGTCCAGCGATCGACGCCGCTCCGGTACTGACGAGGAACCGCCTTCTGCTAACATCTCGCATGATTATACACGGCGACCTCGCGCGCATAAAGGTACCGGTCGTCAGAGTCGCCGGCATCGCCGGACGGTGGGTGGTCGCGCCGGTGTTCCGCTGCGACTGGTGTGGCCTGCAACCGCGTCCGCGCGGAGTGAGCCGTGGGAGCAGTGGGCAAGGTTATTATACTGGCCCTCGCTCAACTCGAACACGAACAATGCACACGCGGAACCCGCAGTTCGGCGACCGGGGTCGACGCCGGGAGGGCCGACGATGACCGTCGCCGAGAAAGACGAGGCGGAGACGGCGGACTCGGGCGAGGGGCAGACGCTCGAACTCCGGGACATCGTCAAGTACTACCAGAAGCCCGGTCAGGGCCGCGTGCTCGTCCTCGACGAGATCGACCTCGTCGTCGAGGAAGGGTCGTTCGTCTCGCTGCTGGGGCCCTCGGGCTGTGGCAAGACCACGCTGATGAACGTCGTCTCGGGGCTGGTCGAGCCGAACGCGGGGACGATGCAGCGCGGCGGCCGCGACGTCTCGCCCGACGACCTCTCGCTCGGGTACATCTTCCAGGAGCCGCGGCTGCTCGACTGGAAGACCGTCGCCGAGAACATCGAGTTCGCCCTGGAGGCCCGCGACGTGCCCAAATCGGAGTGGGACGAGCGCGTCGGGCGCTACCTCGACATGGTGGGACTGGCCGAGGAGGGCGACAACTACCCGAGCCGCCTGTCGGGCGGGATGAAACAGCGCGTCGCCATCGCCCGCGCGCTGGCGATCGAACCCGAGATCATGCTGATGGACGAGCCCTTCTCCAGCCTGGACGAGATCACCGCCCGCGACCTCCGTCAGGAACTGCTCGACATCTGGCACCGCGAGCGGAAGACCGTGCTGTTCGTCACCCACGACATCAACGAGGCGGTGTTCCTCTCCGACTACATCTACATGATGAGCCAGTCCGGGGAGATGTTCGCCCGGCGGGACGTCGGCATCGACCGGCCGCGGAACTACGACGATCCCGAGATCGCCCAGCGCGAGACCGAGCTGTACCGGGAGTTCCACGAGCACGTGGTGCAGTGAGATGGAGCGCGCGAGACGCTACCTCTGGAACGCGATCTCGGTGGCGAGCCTGCTGGCGCTGTGGTACCTCGGCAGCGTCGTGGCCTCCGAGTCGATTCCCGGCATCGCCGCCACTCTCGACGCGCTGGTGGTCGTGCTGACCACGCCGGGCCCGTACGACCACATGTTCTACTACCACGTGTGGAAGACCGCCGAGATGCTGTTCGTCAGCCTGGCGATCTCGATGGTGGCCGGGACGGTCGTCGGGGTCGCGCTCGGCACCAACGAGCGCCTGGAGGGCGCCGTGTCGTCGTGGATCTACGCCTGGCTGGCGGTGCCGTCGCTGGTGATCGTGTTCGTCGCGGCCGTCCTGGTGGGCTTCAACGCGAGCAGCGGGTACGTCGCGGTGCCGATCGTGATCACGCCGTTCGTCGCGCTGAACATGTGGGAGGGCGCCCGCAACCTCGATCCCCAGCTCGCCGAGATGGCCGAGTTCTTCGACGCCGGCCGCTACCAGACGTTCACCGAGGTGATCGTCCCGCAACTGGTGCCGTTCCTGTTCGCCAGCGTCCGCTCGGCGCTGTCGATCGGCTGGAAGATCACCCTGCTCGTCGAGGCGTTCCTGGTGACCCGCGGGGTCGGCTTCATGTTCCGGCGCTACTTCGACCAGTACGATCTCACCACGATGATGAGCTGGCTCATCATCTTCGTCGTCTTCCTGGTCGTCATCGAGTACGGCGTCCTCGCGCCGCTCCACGAGCGGGTGACCGCCTGGCGCCCCGAGGCCGACGGGGTCCGCGTCACCGAGTGATCGGCGCGCGGGCGTCCCGAATCTGACGCCGAGGGAACCCTCGCTGGGGTTGGTGTCGGATCGACGTAAGCAAAGCCGCCGATTCCTGACTTTCGAGAACGGTTCCAAACAATTATTAACGGATACGGGCTACCTCCGCTCGGAACGATGACCACGACGAAAACGCGGGCGGAAGACGGACGGAGTGCGGTCGCGGAGCGAGGCGAGCGCGGGGCGCGGGACGGTGGTTCGCGATGAAGCGGCGCCAGTCGCCGATCGCCAAACTCGGCCACGTCGCGGCCCACACGCCGGACCTGGAGGAGTCGCTGTGGTTCTTCCGCGACGTGATGGGGTTCAAGGTCACGGAGATCGTCGACGACACCGCCTACCTCCGCGGGATGCGCGACTGGGAGCACCACACCCTGAGCCTCACCGAGTCGGGCGAGAAGGGCGTCGACCACATGGCCTTCCGAACCGAGAGCCCCGAGGCGCTCGACCGGATGGAGTCCATGTTCGAGGAGGAGGGCACCGAGATCACGCACGTCGAAGCCGGCGAGGAGCCCGGCCAGGGACGGGCCATTCGCGTCGAGAAGTTCGGCCACCCGTACGAGTTCTACTACGACGTCGAGAAGCCGAAGGCGCCGGAGGGGCAGCGCTCGGGGCTGCTGAACCGCAATTACAGCGAGACCACCGGTAACCGGGTGGCCCCCCGCCGGATCGACCACCTGCACGTGAACGACCCCGGGGAGAACGCCGACAGGCACGTCGAGTGGCTGACCGAGGACCTGTCGTTCCAGCTGAACGAGCGGTACACGAAGGACGACGGCGAGGCGTGGGGCTGGTGGATGGCCGTCACCCCCCTCCCCCACGACATCGCGATCCACCGCGAGGAGCCGGACGACAACACCCAGTTCCACCACATCGCGTTCCACCTCGACAGCCTCCAGGACCTCTGGACCGCGGCCGACATCTGCAGCGAGGAGGGCATCAAGATCAACAACCGCAGCAACGGCCCCGCGATGCACGCGATCACGCGGGCCGACTGCATGTACGTGAAAGATCCCGCCAGCGAACTCCGCCTCGAGCTGTTCGCGGGCCCGGGGTACCTGAACTTCGAGCCCGACTGGGAGCCCCTGGAGTGGCAGGAGTCGGAGGTCGGCGGCGCGACCAACCACCAGTGGCACGGCGGCGGCCCGACCTGGGACGGCCTCGACTACCCGAAGTGAGGAGCCCGCGGCGGCGACGGCCGCTGACTCCCCCGACGCGGTTTCTTCGGACGCGGCGTGCGAGACGGCTGGCACGCCGACGGTTTCGCGGTACACGAGCCGGCGCGCCGGCGACGGCACGGCGATCCGGCGACCGCGGCGACGACCCGCGATCCAGCGACCGCGACGACGTGGTCGGTTCCACCCACGCGACCGAGCGGCCGCGAGGTTGGCAGCGACGAACCGACGCGACGCGGCCGCGACGGCGGTCGGGACGAACGCGTCGTGCGTTCGGAATTGTCGACCGCCCCGGTTTACAGCCCTATTACCGTAAACGGCGGACGCCCGCGGCGAGAACCGGGGGACGGAGCCGCACGGCCCGAACGAGGAGAGCGGACCACTCGCCCTCCGGACGCCCCCGGAACACGACGGCGACGACGGTCGGTTCGGCGGGTAGCCGCCGACCGCCACCGCCGCCGCGCCCGCCGAATCGTTCACAATTAATCGCACAGTCGCGTTCGGAATTGTCGATCGCCGGCCCGGCCCGTCCCCGGGCGACGACCGGCGGTGGCCGGTCCCCGACGCAATGCGGGCGCGTCGGCGGCTGAGGACGCCGGCCCGAGCCGCGCGTCTGGCTGGCCGGCGTCGCCGCTCGCGGTCGCGTCCCGAACTGTCGAACGGTCAGCTGCGCCGGAGCGAAACAGCCGCGGGGGTCGGGGTCACTCGGGCCCGGGCTGGGCGAGCATCAGTTCGATCTCGTTGGCCGCCGCGAGGATCTCGCCGGCGATCTCGTCTTCGAGGCGGTCGAGCGTGACGCGGTTGGCCGGGCCGGCGACGCTGAGCCCCGCGACCACCTCGTCGTCGGCGATGATGGGCGTCCCGATGGCGTGGGTGCCCTCGTTGGCCTCGTGCTGGTTGACCGCGTAGCCGCGCTCGCGAACCGCCGCCAGTTCCTCGCGAAGCGTCGAGCGGTCGGTGATCGTGTTCTCGGTCAGCGCCGGCAGCCCCCGACGTTCGACGATCTCGTCGACCCGCTCGTCGGGGAGGTACGCCAGGATCGCCTTGCCGGAGGCGAGGCTGTGGAGCGGCGAGCGCGTCCCGATCCGGGCGTGGGTCTTGACCGCGCGGTCGCCGAGGGCGTAGTCGACGTACACGGCGCGGCCGTGCTCCTCGACGACGAGGTAGGCCGCCTCGCTCGTGTCCGCCGCGAGCTGTTCGAGGGTCGTCTCGGCCTCGCGGACCACCGGGAGACGAGCCCGCATCGTCATGCCGTAATCGAGGTACTTCAGGCTGAGCGCGTACCCCTCGGGGCGTCGGACGACGTACTCGATCTCCGCCATGGCCGAGAGGTAGGCGTGGGCGGTGCTCTTTGCGACCCCGAGTTCGGTCGCCACGGCCTGCGTCGACAGCGGACCCCGCTCCCGGAGCAGGTCGACGACCGCCCCGAGCCGGTGGACCGCCTTGATCCCGCGTCCCTCGTCGTCCATTTGTGTCGGGTCCGAGGCGGGGGAAGGGTAAATACCCACTCACCGACGGTCGCCGAGCGTCACGGCGGACGACGGACCTACACGTTTAAGGTTCGGCTGCCGAAAGCCTCACCCATGTCGACGTCCCACGCGGACGACCCAGCGACGGGCACGACGATCATCGACGGCGAGGTCCACACCGGCGAGTCCCGCGAGGACCTGCTGGAGTACCTGCCCGACGACGTCAGATCCGACGAGGAGGACGGCTACGCCTTCGCCCCCGAGCAGTTCGGCCCGATCCCCTGGGACGGGTGGGACCGCACCGCAGGCGGGCGGATCAGCTGGAACAACTACTCCGTCCCCGAGGCGGAGGCGTTCGACGAGACGCGCGAGCAGTTCGGCATCGACACCGTCGTCTTCTCGCCCGGGCCGGCCTTCCGGATCAGCCTCATTCCGGACCACCGCACCCGCGTCGCCTACATGCGGGCGTACAACGACCTCGTGGTCGACCGGTTCGCCCGGGGGGACGGCACCTACTACGCGAAGATGATCGGCCTCCCCGAACACCCCGAGGAGACCGCCGCCGAAATCGAGCGCGTCGGCGACGAGGACGGCATCGTCGGCCTGTTCGTCACCGACGTCGGCCCGACCCAGCCGCTGGGCCACCGCCGTCACGACCCCCTGTTCGAGGCGGCGGAGGCAGCCGGCCTGCCGATCGTCCTGCACTCGACGACCGGCCTGCCGCCGTCGTTCCCCGCGGCCGGGATGAACCCGAAGAACTTCCTGGAGTACCACACGCTGTCGCACCCGCTGGCGAAGATGTGGCACGCCACCAGCATCATCGTGCGCGGCGTCCCCGAGCGCTTCGACGTCGACTTCGGCTTCTGGGAGGCCGGCTTCTCGTGGATCCAGCTCCTGGCCAACCGGATGGACCGCGAGTACATCGAGCGCCCGAACGAGGCGCCCGAACTCACGAAGCTCCCGAGCGAGTACCTCTCGGAGTTCTACTACGGCACCCAGCCCCTGGAGGAGCCCCGCGACCCCGAACACCTCCAGACCATCATCGACATGAACGAGCTGAACGACCAGCTCGTCTACACCACCGACTACCCACACATGGACTTCGACGCCCCGATGGCGGTCACCGACCACGAGGGACTGCGCGAGGAGCAGAAGCGCAAGATGCTCGGCGAGAACGCCGCCCGGCTGTTCGGGCTGTAACGGCTCCGACGGCCGCGGCCCGAAAGCTATTTGCCCGGGGATCCGAAGGTTCGGTGTATGTCTGACACGGACGCGGAGTCGCTGGAGCGGGTATGCGACGCCGCCGACGTCACCGAGGAATCGCCGGCGGTCGTCGAGTTCGACGGGACCAAACTCGCGGTCTTCGCCGTCGACGGGGAGTACTACGCCCTCGACGCGGTCTGCCCCCACCAGGGCGGCCCGCTGGAGGAGGGGAAAGTCGAAGACGGGTGCGTCTACTGCCCCTGGCACGGCTGGCAGTTCGACCTGGAGTCGGGCGACCACGTCCACGGGAAGGCCTCGGCGACCACCTACGAGGTCGTCGTCGAGGGCGACGACGTCCTCGTGCGCGCGTCCACCTGACCGCCGCGGCTTGCGTCGACGGCCACGGTTCGAGACGCGGCGACGGCCGCGATTCGGGACGCGGCGACGGCCACGATTTGAGACCCGTCGACGGCCGCGATACCCGCCGCCCGGGAGTCGGCACACAGTTTTTTGGTCACCCCGCGAGAGGTCGCGGTATGAGCATCGTCGCAGCGGTCGACGGCGAGGCGGGTTCGACCCAGGTGGTCGAGACGGCGGTAGACCTCGCCCGCGCCTACGACACGGAACTGTACGTGGTCAACGTGATCACCGAGGAGGAGATGGAGCGCCGCCGGGACGAACGCGAGGACTACTTCATCGACGACGCGGCCCGGGACGCCGCCGGCGTCGCCCGCGGCGTCGTGGCCGACGTCACCGACGACCGCGAGGCCATCACCCCCGTGGGTCGGATCGGCGAGCCCGTCGAAGAAGTGCTCGAAGAGGGCGACAAACGCGACGCCGACTACATCGTCATGGGCGGCCGCAAGCGCTCGGCGGTCGGCAAGGCCCTGTTCGGCAGCGTCACCCAGTCGCTCCTGCTCAGCGCCGACCGCCCCGTGGTGACGGTCATCACCCAGGGGTGAGACGGGGAACCCGAGCGAATCCGCCCCGACGAACGGCCACGGTGCGTGCTGTCCCGAGCCTCGTCCGTCGCGACCGACGAGTCCCACGTCCGGTGGCCCCCATCGCGTCCGGCGTCCCCCATCGCATCCGGCGGCCCAGCATCGCGTCCGACGAGCGGAACCATCGCATCCGGCCGGGACGCCGAAAGTAGATAGAAATAATCAGACCCTTCTGAAATCAGACACCGCGGCAGAGAGGTCGAGAACGATAGCCCCGTCGTCTCCGTTCAGTCTGTCGAACACCCGAAAATATATTTCGGCAATAATTTCCCGAATGGATGGAAGTTAACAATGCTAGCCGGTAAATATTATGACAAGCGTCGCGTCGTGGTTGGGCCAGCGACGTCGGAGGAGGGTACCGAGGGAGAGAGCGTGACCGCCACGCGAGATGGGTGGTACAAGTATTATGTCCAAACTGGCGGGCGTCGGCACCGGCGCGGCGGGGAAACAGCGGCGGCGAAACCCTTGACTGTCGATCCCCCGTACTCGATGGTATGCCCCCAATCGGGCGGGCGGAGTTCGCGGCGCGATTGGCCGAACTCGACACCGAAGGGCTCGCGGGGTTCGTCGCGGCCCTGTACCGGGCGCGCGGCGAGCGGGTCGCGCCGGTCGAGGAGCGGGCGACGGGACGGGACCGGTTGCTGGTCGTCGGCGGGGCGGACGATCGCGACGGCCCCGGCCACCGCGACGCCGCGGGCGACGACCCTCCGACGAGCGAGCGGGTCGTCTGCGTCCGGGGGAGCGCCCCGCGGTTCGGGCAGCCGCCGTCGGTCCCGGCGGACTGCGACGTCGTCGTCGCACCCGACCCCGCCGCCGTCCCGGACGCGGCCCCCGTCGAGCGGGCGCTGGGCGCCGACGCCCTCCGGGAGCTCACGCTCTACGGCGTCGACCGCGCGGTCGCCGCGGATCTGTGCCGCGATCACCTCGGGGTGGACGTCGAGCGCGACGCGGGCCCGCTCCACCCGGAACCTCCGGCGACCGGTGGCGACGCCGAGCGAGGTGACGGACGGCGCGAGCGGAGCGGGAGTGCCAAGGCGACGGACGCAGCCGACGGTGCGGGCGGGACCGGCGGCGCCGGCGGGAGCGAGGCCGACGAGCGACCGGGACGAACCGTCGTACTCGCGCTCGTGCTCGCGGTGGCGCTCCTGGCGGGCGGGACGATAGTCGGCGGGGCCATCGACGGCGATGACCCGGGAGTCTCCGCCGCTATCGGGAGGTTGCTCGACGACCCGGGAGGTGCCGGATCGGGTGGCGAGCCGTCCGGCGACGGCGCGACCGTCGTTCCCACCGGGGACGGGGAGCCGAACGACGACGGGGCGACGGACGCGGTCGTCGACCGATCGACGACGCGGGACGCGGCGAGCACGATCGGGGGTGACGACGGCCCGGGTGGGAGCGGTGAACTCGACGGCGGCGACGAGACCGGCGCGGATGACGAACCGGTCGCCGGTGCCGACTTCACCCGCACGTCGTACGCCCAGATCCTCCAGCCCGACGGATCGATCGCCGAAGGCACGCTGGCGGAGGCACACGCGGAGTCGCTCGCGAACCGGTCGTACACGCTCACGATCAGCCACTGGCGGGTCGTCGACGGGCGGCCGGTCGGGGTCGAACGCGAGGTCGTCCGCGTCGCCGAGGCGACGCGCTTCGTCTCCCGGGTCGAGCGGTACGGCGTGCCGGTCGAGCACTCGCTAGTGGTCGCCGAGCGGGAACGGTTCGCCAACGGGACGCGGCGGGTGACGCGGGTCGGGGACGGGAGCTACGTCGTCGATCCCGAACCGATCGGGCGCGTCGATGCCGATCCGCACGCCGACCGGGTGAGCACCTACATCGAGTGGTTCCTCTCGGTCGAGTCCTCGGAGATCACGGACGTCGACCGGCGCGAGCGGCGCAGCTACTACTGGCTCTCGACGACGGGCGACTCGTACCCCGGCGTCGAGAACGCGACCGGCATGGCCCTCGTCGACGACCGCGGACGGGTCCACGAACTCCGCCGGACCTACGACCTCCCGAACGACCCCGGCGTCTCCGCCGTCGTCACGATCCGCTACACGGACGTGGGGGAGACGACGGTCACGCCGCCCGCGTGGTACCGCAACGGGACCCGCGTGGAAAACGACGGACACACCTCGCCCACCGGCGGCACCTCCCCGACGACCGACGGGGGCGGATGAGCCGCCTGGCGGAGACGGCCTCGTAACTACTAAGCCACGCAACACGATAGCCCGTGGCGTGGACAGAGACCTCGCCCTGACGGCGGTCCTCGCGGTGCTCGCGGTGCTGGCCCTCGGCGTGACCGCCGCCACGCTCGACACGGCGGTCGAGACCGACGGCGGCGGCGGCCCGGTCGGGGGCGGCGCGACTGGTCCCCCGAGCGAAGACGGCGACGGAGGGGGCGGCGACAGCGCCGCTGCCGACGGGGGCGGCGGCCCCCTGTTCGAACCGGTGTGCGTGCCGGCCCTCGCGCGACCGCCCGCCGTCCTCGCCATCCTCGCGGTGGCCGCGCTGCTCGGCTACGTCGTGTACCGACGGACGGGGAGCGTGCTCCCCCCGATCGCCTTCGGCGTCGCGTTCGGCATCCCCGTGGTCCTCCTCTGGGCGCTCGTGACGGCCTGCGGGCCGATGCCGACCCTCGGCCCACCCTCGATGCTCGGCGGCGGCGGCAACGCCACCGGCGTCGGCGCGGGCGGCGGGCCGGGCGGCGGCGGCGGGAGCGTCTCGACGCCCGAGGCGCTGTTCACCGTCGTGCTCGTGGTCACGCTGCTCGCGTCGGTCGCGCTGCTCGTCGTCTCGACCGGCGAGGACGACCGGGCGGACGACCCGCCGGGGGAGACCGACGACGAACCCGTCGACGTCGCGGCGATCGGTCGCGCCGCCGGCGAGGCCGCCGACCGCATCGAGGCCGACGCCGACGTGGACAACGAGGTGTACCGGGCGTGGGCCGAGATGACGGCCTCGCTCGACGTGGCGCGGCCGCGCTCCTCGACCCCCGCGGAGTTCGCCGCGAGCGCGGTCGACGCCGGAATGGCCCGCGACGACGTCGACGAACTGACCCGGCTGTTCGAGGCGGTGCGCTACGGCGGCGCCGAACCGACGCCCGAGCGCGAGTGCCGAGCGGTCGCGGCGCTCCGTCGGATCGAGTCGACCTACGCGGACGGCGACGGCGACCCACCCGGCGGCGACGGCGACCGGGTTGGGACCGACGGCGACCGACCCGGGAGTGACGACGGCGGTCCCCGGGGCGACGGCGCGGGCGGATCGGGAGGGCGGCCGTGAGTCGCCCGAGCGCGGTGACCCTGGTCGGCGCGCTGGCGACGCTGCTCGGCCTCGCCATCGTCGCGGGGGCGGTCGGCGTGCCCTTCGGCCTGCGGGCGTCGTTCGTCACGCTCGTGGGCCTGCTGGCGTTCGTCCAGGGGGCGCGGTACGCGCTCGTGCGCCGGTCGACCACCCTGCACGCGACCGAGGTCGACGACCCCGAGCGCCGACACCGCGTCCCCGTCCCCGGCGACGACCTGGACGAGCGCCTGGCCGTCCCGAGCGGGTGGTACACGGGCCGGGTGACGACCCGCCAGCGCGTGCGCGATCGCCTGCGGGCGGCGGCGGTCGAGACGCTCGTCTGCCGGGAGAACTGCCCCGAATCGCGCGCGGAGCGGCTCGTCGACGGGGGCGACTGGACGGCCGACCGGGTCGCCGCCGCCTTCCTCGCGGGCGACCCGCCGCCGCTCTCCCTGCGGCGGCGACTCGCGCTGTTCGTCCGGAGCGAGTCGATCTTCGAGCACGCGGCGGGGCGCACCATCGCCGCGATCGTCGCCCTGCAGGGGGGCGAGGGGGCCGTCTCGGGCGACGCGGGCGCCACCGACGGCGGCGACGCCGACGACTCCGGTCGCCCCGACGCCCGCGAGCGGCTCGACGCGAGCGTCGCCAGCGAGGGAGACGTCGACGAGGGAGGGGCGGCCGGATGAGCCCGTTCGACACGAACCGGTGGGTCGGCGTCGACGGCGCCACGCTGCTCGTGGGTGCGGTCGGGGTGATCGCGCGCCGCCCGGCGCTGTTGCTCGCGTCGATCGTCGGCCTCGCGGTCATCGCGTTCGCCCGGGTCGACGAGGCCCCGGAACCGACGCTCGACGTCTCGCGCGAGCTGAGCGACGAGACCCCCGAGCCCGGCGACGAGGTGACCGTCACCGTCACCGTCCGCAACGTGGGCGACGGCGCGCTGCCGGACCTGCGGCTGCTCGACGGCGTGCCGCCCGCGCTGGAGACCGACGGCCCCGCCCGCCTGGGAACCGCGCTCCGACCCGGCGCCGCGGCGACGTTCGGCTACCGCGTGACCGCGGTGCGCGGCGAGCACGACTGGGAGCCGCTGCGGGCCATTTCCCGGGGGGCAAGCGGGTCGCGCGAGCGCGTCGCCGAGATCGAGTCCGGGACGACGATGCGCTGTTCGCCCACGCTGTCGGCGACCGCGTCGCTCCCGCTCCGGGGGCTGACGACGCAGTTCGCCGGGCGCGTCGAGACCGACGTCCCCGGCCCGGGGCTGGAGTTCTACGCCACCCGCGAGTACCGGCGCGGCGACCCGGTCAACCGGATCGACTGGAACCGCTACGCACGAACCGGCGAACTCTCGACCGTGCAGTTCCGCGAGGAACGGGCGGCGAGCGTCGTGCTCCTGATCGACGCCCGCGAGTCGGCCTACGTGGCGCCGCGAGCGGACGACCCGAACGCCGTCGAGCGGGGCGTCGACGCCGCGGTCGGCGCCTTTACCGCGTTGCTCGACGGCGGCGACCAGGTCGGGGTGGCCGCGCTCGCGCCGACGGAGTGCTGGCTCCCGCCGGGGGCGGGTGCCGACCACCGCGCCAGGGCCCGGGAGCTGTTCGCCTCCCACCCGGCGCTGTCGCCGACGCCCGGCGAGGGGCGGTTCTACGCGTCGGTCGCCCTCCGCCGACTCCGGCGCCGGCTCCCCGCGGACGCGCAGGTGCTCTTCTTCTCGCCGCTGGTCGACGACTTCGCCGCCCGGGTCGCCCGCCGGATCGACGCCTACGGCCACCTCGTGACGGTCGTCAGCCCCGACCCGACGGCCGACTCGACGCCCGGGCGCCGCCTCGCACGGGTCGAGCGGGCCAACCGCGTCTCCCGGCTGCGCCGGGCCGGCGTCCGGGTGATCGACTGGCGCGACGGGACGATCGACCCCGAGATCGAGCGCGCCTCGGCGAGGTGGTCGGGGTGAGCGATCTCACCCACCGCCCTTCGGCGCTCTCGACGTCGCTCGCGGTGCTCGCCGCCTCGGCGAGCCTGCTGGCGACCGGGCTCTCGGACCCCGCGGCGCTGGCGGCGGGCGTCCCCGGCGTCGCCTGCGTGGGCGCCGGGTCGCTGCGAGGCTCGCGGCGGCTCGTCAGCCTCGGCGGCCTCGCGCTGACCGGCGGCGTGATCGTCGCCGGCCTCGCCGGCGGCGGCCCGGAGGTGCTCCTGCTCGGCGCGCTCGCCGCGCTGGTGGCCTGGGACGTCGCCGAGCACGGGATCGGCGTCGGCGACCACCTCGGGCGGGAGACGGAGACCGCCCGGATCGAACTCGTCCACGCCGCCGCGACGCTGCTGGTCGGGGTGCTCGCGGCCGGCGTCGGCTACGGCGTGTACCGCGGGGTCGCCGGCGGCCAGCCGGTCACCGCGGTCGTCTTCCTGCTCGTCGGCGTCGTGGCGACGGTCGCCGCGCTCCGCCGGCGCGCGACGGGGTGAGCACGGAACGCGGCGTCTCACCGCTCCCGCCCGGTCACACCGAATCCAGCGCCGAGAGGTCGGCCTCGGCCAGCAGCGGCCGCCGGAGGGCCAGCGCCCGTTCGAGCCCCGCTCGGACCTCGGGCGCGAGCGCGCGCTCGGCCCCGTCGCTGCCGACGGCGACCTCGGTGGCGCCAGCGGCGTGGCCGGCGGCCGAGGCGTCCGGGTCGCGCCGCTCGGCAGACGCGGCGACGGTCGCGTCGATCCGGGCGAACGCCGAGCGCGCGACGAGGCGGAACGCCGACGCGTCGAGGGAGCCGCGCTCCCGGTACCAGTCGACCCAGGCGTCGAGGTAGTCCGCGCGGAGGTCCGGGTCTGGGCGGGGCGTCCCGACGTAGAACTCCAGGGACCGCGCGAACGCCGCGTCGACCGCGGGCGCGACCGTCCGGGTCCGCGGGTCGAACAGCCGAACTGTCGCCGCGCCGTCGGGGACGTACGCGCCCCCGCGACGTTCCAGCGCGGCGAGGACGCCCGGCCGCTCGCGCCCGAGGTACTCCGCGTAGAGCGCCGTCGTCGCCGGAATCGCCGCGGCGTCGTCGTCCCCGTCCGTGTCGGGCCGGTCGATCGCCGCCGCGTCGGGGCCGTCGACGGAGTCCGCCGCGGCGTCGACGAGGTCGACTACCTCGTCCGCCGTCGACTCGCGGACGAGATCGTACGCCTCGAAGAAGCGCGACGCGAGTTCCTGGTTCGCCGTCCAGACCAGGCCGTCACAGAGCACGCCCAGCACCGAGGGACCGGTTCGTTCCTCGCCGGCGAGGACCGCGTACCCCCCGATCGGTCGCTCGCGGGGCGCCCCGACCACGAGGCGCGGCGCGCCGGCCGCCTGCGACGGCCGGGGATCGAACGTCGCGCCCCGCTTCAGCGGATCGAAGGCGACGTTCGGGGGCGTCTCGACGGTCACGCCGAGCCCCGCGAGGAACTCGGCGACGACGTCGACGGCCTCGTCGAGGAAGGCGCGGACGGAGCGAGCGGGGGCGTCGTCGACGTGTTCGGGGAGCGATCCGACGTCCAGGGCTCGCAGCGACCGGATCGTCGCGTGTGACGCGGGGGAGGGCATCCCTCGACCGTTCAGTCGACGGGATAATAAGTTTCGGTGACAGCTCTCCGGGCGGAACCGACCGCACCGGGCCCGGGCGCCGGACGCACCCGCCGATCGTCGCTGTCGACGGTCCACCGCGAACGCCGGGGGACGACACCTCTTTCTCCGGCGGGCCGTTGGATCGACCATGGACGCGAACGGGCAGTGGGGCGTCGTCGTCGCCGGTGGCCGATCCACGCGCTTCGGCGACGCCGACAAGGCCGTCGCGGAACTGGCCGGGACGCCGATGACCCGGTGGGTCGCCGATCGGCTCGCCCGAACCGTCGACGGGGTGGTCGTCAACTGCCGCGCCGACCAGCGCGACGCCCTCGACGCGGCGATGGACGGCGCCGACTACCCGGTTCGGTTCGCGGTCGACCCAGACGACGACCGCGGTCCCACGGCGGGGATCATGACCGGCCTGCGCGCGGTCGAGGCCGAGTACGCCGCCGTCGTCGCCTGCGACATGCCGTTCGTCGACCCCACCTTCCTCGACTACCTGTTCGAGCGGGCCGCGGGGCGGGCCGGCCCGGCGGTGGATCGGGGGGATGCCCACGACGCCGCCGTCCCCCGACCGGACGACTGGTACCAGCCGACGCAGGCGGTCTACCGCGCGTCGGCCATGGCCGACGCCTGCGAGGCCGCGCTCGACCGGGGCGACGCCAAGATCATCGCGCCCCTGGAGGCCCTCGACTGGGTCGTCGTCGGCCCCGAGGAGATCGAGTCCCACGCCGCGACCGACACCTTCGAGAACGTGAACACGCGGGCGGAGTTCGAGCGAGCGGCGACCCGCATCGCGGGCGGAGAGACGTCCGACTGAGCCGACGGCAACGAGTCCGTGCGTCGCGAGCCGGCTACCTCGCGCGCCCGCGGATTGAAGTACGATGCCGCGGCAAGGCGGCCCGTGACCTGACAGCGACCGCGCGGCGGCCCGGGACGTGAGTCCGGGTTCGGCCGGCACACCGCCGCGCGAGGGAGCCGTGCCGGTCGTTCGCCATCCGAACCGACCGACGAGCCGCGTGAGTCGGGACCATCGCCGTACGGGGGGACCGCCGCCGGTGCGGAACGGGGGCTGCGCCAGTGAAAGGGGGCCCGCCATCGGTGCAGACGGGGACCGTCGCTGGAGACCGTCAACGTTTCGGGAGGGACTCCCTTCGCGTCCGCCGATGGGGAGGTCGTTGCGCGACCGGCTGGAGCTGGACGACGGGGACCGCTCGGCGAGTCTCTACGCCGGCGTCCTCCTGAGCGCCACGGGGTTGCTCGCCTGGGTGACCGGCCAGCCGTTCGTCTTCCCGAGCCTCGGCCCGACCGCCTTCGACCTGGCGACCGGCGCGGAGGCCGACGCGACCGACCGCGACGTCGCCAGGCGGGTCGTCGGGGGGCACCTCGTGGGCGCCCTGTCGGGGTTCGCCGCCCACAGCCTGCTCGCTCCCGGCGAGACGGTCGCCACCGTCGCGTCGCCGGCGGCGCCGCTCCAGCTAGCGCTCGTCGCGAGCGGCGTGCTCGCGGTCGTCTGTACCTCCGCAGGGATGTTCGCCACCGACACCGTCCATCCGCCGGCGTGCGCGACGACGCTCATCGTCGGCCTCGGGCTGCTGTCCCGCCCGCTCGACGTCGGGATCATCGCGGCCGCGGTCGTCCTCCTCGTCGGCGTCCACACGGTGCTCCGAAGGGGTCGACGGCGCTGACCGCCGTTCCGTCGTCCGGCGGTCGATCGTCCCGCCCGGAGCGCGCCGTCAGTCGACGACCGCCACCAGCGGCTCGTCGGCGATCATCTGCGCGAGCACGACCCGCTCGACGCGATCGCTCCGGTCGAGGAGTTCCCCCGCGATCCGTCGACCGGTGCGTTCGAGCGCGTCGTCGTCGACCATGTTCACGAGCGGGACGACCGTCGCGTCCGGCGGCGCGTCCTTCAGACCGCCGTCCGGGCTCGCCAGGACGCTCGCCACGTCGGCCGCGTCGATCGGGTCGCCGAGCGACAGCCCCGTGAGGTCGGCCACCCGCTCCGGGCGGTGGACGCGCTCGTCGGTCAGTGGCTCGCCGACGACGCGGGCGCTGGCGATGGGGACGACCACGTCGGCCCGCCGCGGGAGCTGCGGCTCGCGCTCGTTGGGCGCCTTGAGCCAGCGGGTGCGCGCCCCGTCGGCCTTCACGAGGAGCACGTCCGCCAGCGCCTCGTCCGGGGGCGCTCGCGGGCGGAGCCGCTCGGCCAGTCGATCGAGGACGTCGGGGTCGTACCCCGCGTAGCGGTCCTCGCGTTCCCGCTCGGCGACGACGCCGACGGGCCACGTCGCGGTCTCCGCGAGCGCCGCCTCGGGCGAGTCGGTCGCGTGGACCGCGGCCACCGCGCCGTCGAAGATCGGAATGCGAACGGTCGCGGAGACGGCCGCGCGATCCAGGGCGTTCGCCAGCGTGTACAGCGTCGTCTTCTTGCCGCCGGCACCGACGACGCACACCACCCCGCTGTCGGCGCCGAGGGCGTCGACGAGAGTCATCGCCCGCACCTCGACGCCGGATCCCCATAACGGGGTCGATCACGGGCGGTGAGTCCAGCGGGTCGACGGCGACCGCGACCGAGGGTCGGGAAGACGAGGAGCGACTGCGACGGGGGGTCGAAAGAACGGGTCCGGGCGGCGACTCAGACGCGCCGGGCGAACGCGAGGCTGCCGCTCACGTTCTCGATGACGATCTGGACGGTCTGGCCCTCGCGGGCGCCGGGAACGAAGATGGTGTACTTGCCGCGCTCGGCCACGCCGTCGCCCTTGCGGCCGGTCCCGACGATCTCGACCTCGTAGGTGCGGCCCTCCTCGACGTCGGGGCGCCGGGTCTGGGACGCGGACGTCGAGCGTTTGCGCACGGGTCGGAACGCCCCGCAGGCCTCACAGCGGAGCATCTGCGTCCCGTTCTCCATCGTCAGGCGCGTGTCGGGGAGCCCGCACTCCGAGCAGGTCACGTACTCCTCGACGTAGCCGTCGATGGCCGTCTCGATGTCGTCGGCGCTGAACTGGCCGTTGTACCGGGCCTGCCCCTCCCGGAGCTGCCCGTTCGTGCCGAGGGTCCGCTGGAGAGCGCTGTGGAGGTGATCCATGTCGCGGGCCAGCGCCTCGGCGATAGCGGAGATGTTCGTGAGTCGTGTGAACGCACCGTCGGGGTGAACCTCCGCGTCCGGGACGCGCAGGCGACTCTCCCCGCCGCCGATCTCGGGAACCGCGTCGAGGGCGCGGTCGAGTCGTGCTTCGTAGTCCATGCGTCCCGGAGTCCGCCGACACGTAAAGCGCTTCGGGGAGAGCGCGGGACACGGCGCGGGCGGCGGGTGGGCGACAGAGCGGTGCGGCGGTAGAACGGTGGGCCACCGGGGCGATGGGGGTGGAACGGTGGGCCACCGGACCGGATCGACCGAACGGGGATCGACGGCCGGTCCCACAACCCTTACGCGACCGACCGCGTATCTTCGCTATGGACGACAGCGCGGGGCCGCTCGCCGACCGCGAGTGGCGCCTGATCAGGGAGGAGTCCCGCCCGGGGGCGGTCCAGATGGCGCTCGACGAAATCGCCGCCGAGACCGCCGCCGAGGACGGACCGCGGACGGTTCGGGTGTACCGGTGGTCCCCCTCGTGCCTGTCGCTGGGCTACGGCCAAGACCCCGACACCGTCGACTGGGCGTTCTGCGAGCGCGAGGGGATCGACGTCGTCCGCCGGCAGACCGGCGGCGGCGGCATCTACCACGACGAGCGCGGCGACGTCTCCTACTCGATCGTCGCGCCCAAGGCGGAGCTTCCCGGCGACCTCATGGACGCGTACCACCTGCTGTTGGCACCCGTGCTGACCGCGTTCGAGCGCTTCGGCGTCGACGCCGAGTTCGTCGCCGAGGAGTACCCCGCGATCTACCACCCGGCGTGTTACCTCCGCGCGCTCCACCCCGCCCACGACCTCGTCGTCGACGGGCGGAAGGTCGCCGGCAACGCCCAGTACCGTCGCCGGGACGCCGTGATCCAGCACGGGTCGCTGACGTTCTCCGTCGAGGCGGCCAGGCACCTCGCGACGTTCGCCGACCCGGACGTCACGACCGACGCGTTCGGCGAGCGCGTCACCGGCATCGACGAGCACGCCGACGTCTCCCGCGACGAGGTGGTGACGACGCTGGAGGACGCCCTCGCCGAGTGGTCCGACGCCGCCGAGGGGTCGTGGTCCGACGCGGAACTCGACCGGGCCCGCGAACGGGCGGCCGAGAAGTACGACGCCGAGGAGTGGACGCGGCGGCAGCCGAACCGCTCGCGCGCCTGACGGGGCCGGTCGACCGGAACCCGCAGAGCTAGCCAGGCTACTGCCGGCCACGCGGGTTCGAAGTACTTTAGCCGGCGCCCGCGAGAGACGGCCGTATGCGAGTCGGAGCACACGTCTCGATCGCCGGCGGCGTGGACAACGCCGTCGAGCGCCAGCTCGAGGTCGGCGGGAACTGCGGGCAGATCTTCACCCACTCGCCGCAGGTGTGGCAGGACCCGGGCATCGACGACGACGAGGCCGAGCGGTTCCGGGCCGAAACCGGGGAGAAACTCGACGGCCCGTGGGTGATCCACTCGTCGTACCTGGTGAACCTCTGTACGCCGAAAGATGACCTCCGGGCGAAGTCGATCGACTCCATGCAGAAGGAGGTCGACGCCGCGGCAAAACTCGGCGTCGAGTACGTGAACGTCCACCTCGGCGCCCACACGGGCGCCGGCGTCGACGCCGGCCTCGAGAACGCCGCGTCGGCGCTCGACGAACTGGACGTGCCCGACGGCGTCACCGTCCTCGTCGAGAGCGACGCCGGCAGCGGCACGAAACTCGGCGGCGACTTCGAGCACCTCGCGCGCGTGCTCGCAGCGAGCGAGCAGGACCTCGAGATCTGCCTGGACACCGCCCACGCCTTCGCGGCCGGCTACGACCTCTCCTCCGCCCGCGGCGTCGACGACGCGGTGACCGACCTCGACGAGACGGTCGGTCTCGACCGCCTGGCGTGCATCCACCTCAACGACTCGAAACACGCCTGCGGGACGAACAAGGACGAACACGCCCACGTCGGCGAGGGGGAGATCGGCGAGGCGGGGATGCGCGCGATCCTCACCCACCCCGGCCTCCGGGACGTGCCGTTCGTCCTGGAGACCCCCACCGAGGACGGCAAGGGGTTCGCCTGGAACATCGACCGGACGCGAGAACTCCACGACGGCGCCTGATCGCGTCGCCCGGAATCGGATCGGGACGATCGGCCTCGACCGCGACCGGTGACGCTTATCCCCCTCGAAGTCGTACCACGGCCGATCCCCGCCACATGACGCAGACGCGACCGACGGACGACCCCGACGACGACTGCCGCTCGCGGCGGTCGGTCCTCCGCGGGACCGGCGCCCTCGCCGCCGCCTCGCTCGCCGGGTTCGGCGGCACCGCCGCGGCGACGAGCCCCTCCCCCACCGCCCCCCCGGACGCACGGCCGCGACCGGTCGAGGCGGCCGACCGCCGGCCCGCCGAGGGCCGGCGACGGACGGGCGAGCCACCCCTCTCGTTGCGAGTGCTGACGCGGAACTGCTACCTCGGCGCCGACCTCTCCCGACTGTTCACCGCCGAGTCGACCGACGAGATCCCCGGCATCGTCGGCGGGTTGCTGGCGGACATCGACGCCAGCCACCCGCCGGCGCGCATGGACGCCGTCGCCGGCGAGATCGCGGCGACCGACCCCGACCTCGTGGGGCTCCAGGAGGTGGGCACCGTCCGAACCGAGCGGCCGAGCGACTCGACCGACGGCACCGCCGACGCCGAGACCGTCCGCTACGACTTCCTCGCCGATCTCCGCGCGGCCCTCGACGAGCGCGGGGCGCCCTACCGGGTCGCGGCCGCGGCGATCAACGCCGACGCCGAGTTTCCCGCCGACGTCGACGGCGAGCGCCTCGACGTCCGCCTCACCGACCGCGACGTGGTCCTCGCCCACGAGCGCGTCGAGACCGCGAACCCGCGAACCGGCACCTACGAGACCAATCTGACCGTGCCGATCTCGGAGGAGCGGGCCGTCGAGGTGACCCGCGGCTACGCGATGGTCGACACGACCGTCCCGGCCGCGACCGGCGACGGCGGGGCCGGCGACCCCGCAGTGACGTTCGCCACGACGCACCTCGAATCGACCTCCCCGTTCACCCGCGAGGAGCAGGCCCGCGAACTCGACGCGCTGCTCGACCCGCTGGACCCGGTCGTGCTCGTCGGCGACCTGAACAGCGTCCCCGACGGCGAGAACGACGTCGCCTACCGGGTGCTGACCGATGGCGACGCCGAGAGCAATGGGGACGGCGACGGCGAGGGCGGTGGGGACGGCGCGCGCGACCCTGACGGCGGCCTCGCGGACGCAGTCGCGGTCGCGCGGCCGGACGCGTCGGTGCCGACCTGCTGTCAGCTCCCGAAGCTCGTGTACCCGAAGTCCCGCCTCGACCGCCGGGTCGACCACGTGCTGGCGCGCGACCTCGCGTCGGCCGGGTCGGTGACCCGCGTCGGCGCGACCGAGGACGTGCGGATCACCGTCGACGCCGACGGCGGGGACCGCACCCTCTGGCCCTCCGACCACGCCGGGGTGGCGGTGACCCTCGGCCTCCGCCCGGCGGCCGAGGCGTCCGCGACGACCGCACCCGAGACGACGGCCACGGCGCGGCCGGCGACGACGGCCGGGAACGCCGCCGCGCCGGCGGCCGGGAACGCGACGGAGACGGCGACGGCGGCCGCGAACGCTACCTCGCCGGCGGCCGCGAACGCTACCTCGCCGGCGGCCGCAAACGCGTCGGCCCCGACGACCGACCCCGAAGGGGCGAACGCGGCCGACGCGACGACGGGAACCGCGGCGCCCGGGTTCGGGGCGGGGCTCGGCGCGCTCGGCGCCGGCGCCCTGGCGCTGTTCGGCGCACTGCGGTCGCGTCGGGACGAGTGACGTGACGGCGGAGGCGGTCGCGCCCGGGCCGGCGGTGACGGGTCGGTCGCCGTCGGCCGCCGGATCGACCGACTTTTGTCCGCCTCGCCGGTAGCGCTCCCCGTGCGCGAGTTCTCCGCGGAGTACCTGCGACGGACGCGAGAGGGGATGTGGGAGGGCGACCGTCGCGCGCTCGCGGACCTCGAACTCGGGTCTCGAAGGCGGACGGTCGACGTCGGCTGCGGCACCGGTGAACTGTCCGCGGTGCTCGAAAGCGAGACGCCCGGCGAGGTGCTCGGCGTCGACGCGAACCCCCGCCTGCTCCGGGTCGCCCGCGAGGAGGTCGGCCTGCCGGTCCTCGCCGGCGACGCCACGCGCCTCCCGCTCCGCGACGACGCGGCCGACCTCGTCGTCTGCCAGGCGCTCCTGGTCAACCTCCCGGACCCCGCGGCGGCGGTCGGAGAGTTCGCCCGGGTCTCCGAGGACCTGGTCGCCGCGATCGAACCGGACAACGCCGACGTCGGCGTCGACTCGTCCGTCGAGCGCGAGGTGGCCCTCGAACGCCGGGTCAGGGACGCGTTCCTCGACGGCGTCGCCACGGACGTCGCCCTCGGCGACGCGGTCCCGCGACTGTTCCGCGAGGCCGGCCTGACGGACGTCCGGACCCGGCGCTACCACCACCGAAAGGTGATCGAACCGCCCTACGGCGAGGCGGACCTGCGGGACGCCACGCGGAAGGCCAGCGGGGCGGGGCTCGCCGACCACGAGCGCGAACTCCGCCGGGCGCTGTCCGACGAGGCGTACGACGCCCTCCGGCGGGAGTGGCGCGCGATGGGCCGGTCGGTCGTCGAACAGATGCAGGCCGGCGAGTACCGTCGCGCCGAGGTGGTGCCGTTCGACGTGACCGTCGGGCGGGTGCCGGAGGAGTAGGACGCGGGGGGCCGAAGGAGCGGACGCGGGCCGCCGAAGGAACGGACGCGGGCCACGGGAGGATCGGGTCAGACCACGTCGCCGCGGACGCTCGTCCCCTCCTGGCCGTCGCGGGCGGCCCGGAGCGTCTCGGCGGCGGTCTCGGCCTCCGCTTCGTCCATCCCGAGCATCCCCAGGGCCTCCGGGAGGGTGGGAAAGACGAGGTCGCCGCCGCGGAGTTTCGCCATCGCGTCCTCGGAGCGGGTGCCGTCGACCCACAGGCAGACGCCGCGCGGGTCGAGGATCTGGCCGTAGGCCTCGCGGGCCATCGCGCCCTTCAGCCGCTGGGTGACGTTGTCGTCGAATGAGGCGTTGCACACCTCCAGGTGGACCGGGTCGTCGCCGGCGCCGTCGAGCAGGTGGGCGGCGAGGCAGCGCTCGGGGGCGGCGTAGCCGGCGTCGGTGGCCCGGAGGTACTCCGGGAACGCCTCGGCCCAGTCGGCGGCCACCGACCGGCCGACGCCCTTCACCCCGTGGCTCCGCTCGAAGCGCTCGGCGGTCCCGTCGGCGCCCTCGCGGTCCCCGCCCAGGAGGAGGTCCTTCGTGACGTAGACGTCGAGGCGCTCGATCGGGTCGAGGCCGAGGGCGACGTCGCCGTACACCCACACCTCGCGGACGGGCACGGGCATCCGCTCGTCCTCGACCCGGTCCAGGACGGTCGCCACCCGGTCGAGCGCGTCGGTCCTGTCCATCGGCATCGGCGGTACTCGGCGGCCCGGAAGGAAAACGGTTTCCTGCGCGAGTCGCGGGGCGGGCCGGTCCCCTCTGGCGTGCGGTCGAAACCGTCATGTCCGGCGCCCGGCAATCCCCGCCGATGGACTGCGACAAGTGCGGCCGCGACGCGGTGATGCACGCCGCCTACTCCGGGGCGCACCTCTGTGACGAGCACTTCCGGCGGTCGGTCGAGAAGCGCGTCCGCCGCCGCGTCCGCGAGGACGGCCTGCTGTCGCGCGACGCCACCCCCGAGGACCCCGAGACGTGGGTGATCGGCCTCTCGGGCGGCAAGGACTCGGTCGTGCTCACCCAGATCCTCCACGAGACGTTCGGCAAGGATCCCCGGGTGGAACTGGTGGCCCTGTCGATCCACGAGGGCATCGAGGGCTACCGCGACGAGAGCCTCGACGCCTGCCGGGAACTCACGGCCGACCTCGACCTCCGCCACGAGGTCGTCACCTACGAGGACGAACTCGACGTCCGCATGGACGACGTGGTCGAGGAAGATCCGATGGACATGGCGGCCTGCGCCTACTGCGGCGTGTTCCGCCGCGACCTCATCGAGACCCACGCCGACGACCTCGGCGCCGACAAACTCCTGACCGGCCACAACCTGGACGACGAGGTCCAGACCGCGCTGATGAACCTTCTCGAGGGCGACGTCGACCAGATCGCCAAGCACTTCGACGCCAGCCTCGGCGGCTTCGACGCGCGCGCCGAATCGACGTCGTTCGTCCCGCGGGCCAAGCCCCTGCGGGACGTCCCCGAGAAGGAAGTGGCGCTGTACGCCCACCTGCGCGACCTGCCGGCCCACATCACCGAGTGCCCCCACGCCAGCGAGGCCTACCGCGGCGAGATCCAGCGCCACGTCCACGAACTGGAGGAAAACCACCCGGGAACGCGCCACTCGATCATCGCGGGCTACGAGGAACTGGCCGAGCTGGCCGCCCGGGACCGTCGCCGGGGGGAGGAGGGAGAAGCGAGCGACCTCGGCGAGTGCGAGCGCTGCGGGTCGTCGACCGGCCGCGACGTCTGCCGGAAGTGCCGGCTGCTCGAAGCGCTGTGAGCGGCCCGGCGCTCGGCGGTGAACGCGGTCGACGGTGAACGCGGTCGACGGTGAACGCGGTCGCTCGGCGGTGCGTGTCGCCGTCGCAGTGAAAAGCGCGAGAAGCCGGGTCGAACCGATCGAACCGGACCGCCGTCGCCTTACCGGATGACGTCCAGTCCGTCCTTCCGCTCGGCCTCTTCCTGGCCGCCGTCGGACTTCCAGGTCCCCCGATCCGAATCGACGTTGTCCGACGCGTCGAACTCCGAAGCCTGGATGCTCTCTCGGGACTTGTCCGCCTGCTTCTGGGTCGTCGGCCCGAGCACCTGGGCGCTCTGGACGCCCGTCATGATCGCCATGACGCGCACCTTGCCCTTGTACTCCTGCTGGATGCGGGCGCCCCAGATGACGTTGGCGCTCGCCTCCAGCCGCTCGGTGATGTTGTTCGCGATGCCCTCGGCCTCCTTCAGCGTGAGGTCCGGCCCACCGGTGATGTGGACCAGGCCGCCCGAGGCGCCGCGGTAGTCGACGTCGAGCAGCGGGTGGTTCATCGCGTCGTTGACGACCTCCTGGGTCTTGTTCTTGTCCTGGGTCTCCCCGACGAGCATCACCGCGACCCCGCCCTGGTTCATGATCGTGGACATGTCCGCGTAGTCCAGGTTGATCAGGCTGGGCTGGGTGATGGTCTCGGAGATTCCCTTCACCGTTTCGGCGATGATCTGGTCCATCACCGAGAACGCCTTCCCGATTGGAAGGTTCGGGACGTAGTCGAGCAGGCGGTTGTTGTCGAGCACGATGATCGAGTCGGCCTCGTTCCGGAGCTTCTCGAGGCCCTCCTCGGCCTTGACCGTGCGGGCGCGTTCGACGTTGAACGGCGTCGACACCATGCCGACGACGATGGCGCCCTGCTCCTTGGCGATCTTGGAGACGACCGGGGCGGCGCCGGTGCCGGTGCCGCCGCCCATGCCCGCGGTCACGAACACGAGGTCGGCCTTGCCGAGCACGTCCTTGATGGTCCCCTGGGCCATCTCGGTCGCGCGCTCGCCCATCGAGGGGTCGCCGCCCGCGCCGAGGCCCTGCGTGAGGGACTTGCCGACGAGGATCTTCGTGTCGGCCTCGATCATCTTGAGGTGCTGCTTGTCCGTGTTGATCGCCACGGTCTCGGCGCCGTCGACGCCGATGTTGTAGAGGCGATTGATGGTGTTGTTACCGGCGCCGCCGCAGCCGACGATCACGATCCGCGGATCGCCGAAGGCGTCGCCGTCGCCGTCGACGTCGCGCTGTTGCTCGGCCTCCTCGTGGGCCATCGCGTCCTGGACGATGTCTTGCATCGGTTACACCTTCGCCCAGGTTCGCTTGGCCGTCGACTCACGGGTGTCGGCCTGCTCGTTCAACATCTCGCGGACGGCCGACCGGATCGCTTCGCTCCGGTTCGGGAACTCTCCCGTTTCGACCATTCGCTCGACTTCCTCGATCTGCTGCTTCGGAATTCGTAGTGTCACACGCTCCATGGTTGCATTCCCCCGGTAAGACGGCACGGACGTGGGCCCGATCCGTCTTACGGCGCGAAACCGCACGACGGAGCCGTCATCGGCCCGCCCGAGTCGCGCTGTAAGACGACCGTCTTACGCGGATCTATCCTCATACCGACACCACTTAAAGTTAACGGGGGGTGTAAGACAAAATCAGAAAACCCGGCGTAAACGCCCCTCAGACCCCGTTTACGCCCGGTCGAGGACGTCGGCGGCGGGGGTCCGTCTGCCGCAGCCGGGGCAGAACGCCCAGTCGGTTCGCAGTTCGTCGCCGCAGTCACAGAAGACGCGCCGGGTCGCTTTCTCCCCGCAGTTGGGGCAGTAAACGTGGTTCTCGTCCACGTTCTCCCCGCACTGTGCGCACGTGCGCTCGGCCGGATTCGCCCCCTCGTCGGTCGAGACCGGGGGCGTCTTACGGTCGTCTCCACCCTCCGCCCCGTTCGTTGAGTCGGCGGTTACGCCGCTCTCCGTGGCGCTTGCAGCCGGTTGGGTCTCGGCACCCGTGAGATTGACGTTGACGTTGACGTCCTGGGCGCGCCGACCGACGCCGCGAGCCGGGAGCGCCGCGTCGAGTCGGGCCTCGATCAGTTCGTCGACCCGATCGGCCAGCGCCGCGTCGACGCCGTCACCGGCGTCGGTCGCGTCGTCGTCACGCTCCGCCGCAGCATCCGCGTCGTCACGCTCCGCCGCAGCACCCGCCTCGTCGAGGTAGGCGCGAAGCGCGTCGCGCATCACCTCGCTCTTGGAGGCGTCGAACTCCTCCAGGCGTCGGACGAGGTCGTCGTCCGCGCGGAACGTGATCTTGCTCATTCGTGCCCGACATGTTCTCCAAGGGTTATCAACGTTTCTCTGATGTCTGACGCCCGTCGGTCGTCCCCCGATCGGGCTCGAACCCGTCAGATGAACGAACTGGTCGGCGGAGTCGACACCCGGCCGTGTGGCCCGCCGGCGGCCGGCGTCTCGGCGGACGCGGTCGCGGCTGTCGGACACGGCCCCGTTCCGTCAGACGCCCCGACGGACGCGGGGCGAACGCGCGGCTCGCCGCTGCGACACGACCGGACCAGATCGGGGGGTGACCAGAAAGCGGCAGTCGGGTCGGCTGACGGGGAGACCCGTCAGCGGTCGTCGAGTTCGCGCTCCAGATCGCGGACCGTCTCGACCAGCGACGTCGTGACCTCGGACTGTTCGTTCGCGGCCTCGACGACGGCGTCGATCTGGGACTCGACGTCCTCGGCGCGCGTCCGGGCTGCCTCGACCCGGTCGGCGACCCGCTCGGCCCGCCGGGCCTGGTCGTCGGTCGCGTCCTCGATCTCGTCCATCCCGGCGGCGGTCTCCTTGCTCGTGTCGGCGATCTGCTGCTGGTGACGCATCAGGTCGGTCACCCGCTCGCGACCGGCCTCGACGCGCTCGGTCGACTCCTCGACCTGCTCGACCGCCTCCTCGCCGCGGCGGGTCATCTCCTCGACCAGGTCCTCGATCTCCTCGACCTCGGCCTGGGAGCGGGAGGCGAGTTCCTTGATCTCGTCGGCGACCACCGCGAACCCCTCGCCGGCCGACCCCGAGCGGGCGGCCTCGATGTTGGCGTTCAGCGCGAGGATCCCCGTCCGGTTGGCGAGGCCGCCGATCAGTTCGACCACCTCGTCGAGTTCGTCGACGTGGTCGCCGAGGTCGCGCACCGTCTCGGTGACCCGGTCGCCGACGTCCGCGAGGGCGGCCATCGAGTCGCCGGCGGCCTCGGCGGTCTCCAGCGACTTCGCGGCGAGTTCCTCGGCCTCCGCGCTCAGTTCGGCCACCTCGCTCGCGCGGGCGGCGATCTCCTCGGTCGCCGCGCTCTGGGCGCTCACGTCCTCGGCCACCTCGGTCATCGACGAGGACTGCTCGTCGGCGACCGCCGCGATGTCGTCGGCGGTCTCGACGACGTCCTCGGTCGCGGCGTCGAGGTCGGCGGCGGCCGCCCGGACCTCGTCGGCGAGTCGCTCCTGCAGCGAGGCGATCCGCTCGCGCGCCTGGACGAGGTCGGTCACCCGGTTCGCCATCGAGATGCACCCGACGGTCGAACCGTCGGGCGCCTCCAGTGGGACGCCGCTGACGCGGACGTGCCAGGGGTCGCCGTCGGTCGTCTGACCGGTTCGGTAGTCGTCCTCGACGATCCGCTCCCCGGTTCGAACGACGGTGCCGGCGAGCGTCTCGTCGACGCCCTCGGTGCCGGTGACGTCGTGGGCCGTCCGCCCCAGAACGTCCTCGCGCTGGTGGCCCATGAACTGCTCGTGGGCCCTGTTCCAGTGGGTGAGTCGCTTGTCGTCGTCGACCACTAGGAGCGGCTCGGGGAACTCCTCGACGGTCTGCTCGAACAGCCCCCGCCAGAAGTCCCGCTCCTGGCGGAGCCGCTCGCGCTCGTCGGCGGCGTCGACGTAGCTGTCCGCCAGCCGATCGGCGTGTGACTGTGTCCCGTCGGCGGGGCCGGACGCTCCGCCGGACGCGTTCTCGACTGCCATACCACCCGGGCCGCGGACGCGGGATAAAAACCCCCGTCGCCGAGTATCAGGTACGATACTCGGGGAGGACCCGTCGCCCGGGAGCGACGCCCTCTTGGGCCCCTGCGACGCAGAGCCCCTGTGAACGCGCATCGACCGTCGAGTCGGGGGACGCGGCGCCGCGCCGGGGGGCGCGGTCGGCGGGGTGAGCGGCATGACTGACGACCCGGACGATCGATCCGACCCGGACGACCAGTTCGGCCCGGACGACCAGTTCGGCCCGGACGACCGATTCGGGACCGTCGACCGCATCGGCGGGGGGACGGACCCGGAGCCGCCGGGCGCCGACCGGGAGGGGTGGCGAACCGCGGACGAGTTGGCCTCGCCGCTCCCGGGCGGGGTCGACGGCGACACCCTGTTCGTGCTGGTCGCGGGCTGGACCGACACCGCCCGGACCGAGGGCGTCACCGGGGCGCGGGTCGGCGCGGGCGAAGGCGCGGCCGGGGATGGGGACGCGGTCGCCGATACGACCGACGATGCGGATGCGGACGCCGATGCGGATGCGGACGCCGATGCGGATGCGGCCGGGGCAGACGTCGACGACGTCGGCGAGTTGATTCACGCGCCCGGCGCGGACGCCGAACTGGTGAGCTACGGCGACGTGGTCCGGGCGCCGGGGATCCCGACGAGTCCGACGGGCCGGCCGACGCCGGCGCTGGTCACCCGCGCGGTCCGCGAGGTGCTCGGCTTCGACTGCGTCGTCGTCGACGGCGGGCTCGCGGAGCCGACGGGCGCGCCGACGGTGAGCGTCGGCGCCCGGCCCGGCCGGGACGTCCGCGAGGCCGATCCCGTCCAGACCGCGCCGGGCGCCTTCGCCGCCGCCCGCGAGTGGGCGCGTCGCGTGCCGGCCGATCGGCTGGTGATCGGCGAGACGATCCCCGGGGGAACGACCACCGCCGCGGCGACGATGCGCGCGCTGGGCGAGGAGTGGTCGGCGTCCGCGCCGGCGGAGGACGCGCCCGGCCCGACGGCGGAGATGATCGAGGCGGCGCTGGCCGCGAGCGACCTGGCGCCCGGCGAGGCGGCCCACCACCCCGAGCTCGCGGTCCGCTTCGTCGGTGACCCCGTGCTCGCGGTGGTGGCCGGCCTGGCCGTGGGCGCCGTCGAGGCCGGCCGCGCGGTCGTCCTCGGCGGCGGGACGCACCTGCTCGCCGCCGCCGCGCTCGTCCGCCACGCCGGCGTCGCCGGGCGGCTGACCCTCGCCCCGACCGCCGCCCTGGCCGACGCCGCGCCCGACCTGGCCGACGTCGCGCGGGCGCTCGACCTCGACTTCCGCCCCACCGATCCCGGCTTCGATGGGCCGCCGCTCGACCGGTTCGCCGACGGGACCGCGGAGCGCGCGGGCGTGGGCGGGGCGCTGTTCCTCGCCGACGAGGCCGGCCGCCTCGGCGACGTGCGCGAGCGTGCGCGGGAGCTCGTCGAGCGCCTCGTCGGCTGACCGAAGACGAGCGACGCCACCTGTCCCCGACGAGCGACGCCACCTGTCCCCGACCGAGCAGCCACGGCACCGCCGACCTCGTCGACCTCGCGGACGTGGCCGACAAGACCGCCCGCGACTTCTCCGGCGGGATGAAAAAGCGCCTCGACGTCGCCCCCGCCCTGGTCCACGAGCCGCCGATCGTGTTCCTCGGCGAGCCCACGACCGGACTCGACCCGAAGGCCCGCAACCGACTGTGGGACTACTTCCGGCGGATCAACGAGCGCGCCACCACGGTGTTCCTCACGACTCAGTACCTATAGGAAGCCGACCGGCTCTGCGACCGCATCAGCGTCATCCGCGACGGCCGGGACGTCATGACGGTCGTGGAGGTCACCGGGTTCGGCGGGATGTGGAACACGCTCGTCCCCGCGCCCCCCGTGCTCGCCGGACAGGACCTCGTGCCCGGGGGCGTGGCCGTCTTCTTCCTGAACCGGGCGGCCAGTTCCGAGGTGGCGTAGTCGGCGAGCGGGACGGGCCGAGCCACGTGCGCCGGCGCCGCTCAGTGCCCGTGTCCGTCTCCGTGCCCGTGCTCGGCGAGGTGGACGTCGCGCTCGCCGTAGCCCGTGCTGACCTCGACCGTGGCGTGGTCGACCCCGTGGCGCGCGAGCGCGTCGTGCGCCCGGCGGACCGCCGCCTCGGCCTCGGCCATCGTGTCGACCGTGGTTTCGAGGTGGACGGTGGCCACGGTGATCCGGCTGCAGATCTGCCAGGCGTGGAAGTCGTCGACCCACTCGACGCCGTCGATGGCGAGCAGCGACGCCCGGACCTCGTCGGCGTCGAGGGGCGTCCGGTGGAGGAAGATCGCGCCGCTGCCGGCGAGCACCTTGCCGGCCGACCAGGTGACGAGCACGGCGATGAGCGCGGCCGTGATCGGGTCGACGATCCGGAGGCCCGTCACCTCGACCACGAGCGTCGAGACGATGACGGCCACCGACCCACCGGCGTCGCCGAGGAGGTGGTAGAACGCCCCCCGCTCGTTGAGGCTCATCTCGCCGCCCTGGAGGACGACGACCGAGCCGACGTTGACCAGAAGCCCTCCGACCGCGATGACGAGGGTGGGACCGGTGCCGATGTCGACCGGCGCGAGAAACCGCTGGTAGGACTCCCAGAGGATGAACCCGACCATGGGGAGCAAGAGGAGTCCGTTGAGAAACGCCGCGAGCGGTTCCAGCCGGTGGAGGCCGTAGGCCCAGCCGTCGCCCTCGCCGTAGTGATCGGCCAGGTAGGCGGCGGCGAAGGCCATCACGTACGCGAGCGCGTCGAAGAGCATGTGGAAGGCGTCGCTGAGCAACGCCACCGACCCGAAGAGGAGGCCGCCGGCGAGTTCGGCCAGGAAGCCGAGGAGGTTGATCGCGGAGACCAGCGCCAGCTTCCGGCTGCTCGTCCCGGCGGCGCCGTGGCCGTGATCGTGCCCGTCGTGCGAGCCATCGGAGCCGTGGGGGGACCCGTGATCGCCCATCGCACATGGGAGTGACGCCGCCGTATTATTAAATCGAATGCTAATAGGCCGCGATTCGTAGCCAATATTTAATAATTAAATCCAGATGATTTAATAAAACTGTGGCGGGGATCGCGGGCGAACGCGAGCGGACGGTCGCGCGCTCGCTGGGCGCAGGTCGCACCCGGCGGAGCGGCGCCCCGGGTGCTCGACGGAGCGGCGCCCCGGGTCGGCGGGGCGGTCCCCGTCAGAACGTGACCCGTTCGAGGAGGCGGCGGACGAACCCCGGTCGATCGGTCTTGCGCGGGTAGACGGTGACGGTCGTACAGCCGGGGCTCGGGAACGCCGGCCGGTCGTCGAACAGCGCGTTCCGGAGCCTGTGGTCGGCGCCCCGGCGCACGAGCAGGTCGGGGCGGGACGGTTGTCCGCCGTCGGTCCGGAGCGACTCGGCGCGGACGGGAACCGAGAGCAGTGACGACAGTTCGCTCTGGTACTCGTCGATCGTGCGCCGGTACTGATCCGTGCTGTCACGGCCCGCGTACCAAAGCGAGACGCTCCCGCCGTTTGCCGCGGCGACGGATTCGGCGACGGTGACCGCGAGGGACGGGTACGGCCCGTTCTCCCCGGAGAGCACGACGTGTTCCGGGCGGTCGTAGCCGAGGTTGTCGACCAGGAGCACGTCGCAGGGCGCGTGTCGGACGACCCAGTCGAAGGGGTCGCCGAACAACCGTGACCGGAGTCGGAGCGGTTCGTGCTCGGCCACGATCGCGTCCACGCCACGGTCGGCCGCGACGTTGACGACCGCGTGTTTCGTGTCGTGGCTGACGACCTCGTCGGCCTCGACGGCGACGCCGAACTCGGCCGAGAGGGCCTCGATCCGCTCCTCGAAGGAGACGTCCGACGCCGACTGGACGGCCGCGCCCTCGGTGAGCGGCGCCTGGTCGGGGATCTCCTCGAAGCGGACGGCGACGACGCGCCCGTCGTCGGGGCGGACGACGTCGGCCGCCAGCGCGACCAGCGCGCGCTCGCGGTCCGCGTCGACGTGTTTCGTGAGCGCGACCAGGACCTCGCGGGCGTCTTCGTCGATCGTCGACTCGACCTCCGAGAGGGCGTCCCTGCCGACCTGCCGTCGGATCGCGTCCGTGGCGGCCCCCTCGCGGCTGACCCGCGGTCGGACGTAGAGGAGATACCAGGCGACGCTCCCGACCGTGATGAGGCCGGCGCCAACGAGCGCGACGGTCCCCATCTGCGTGAGGAGCCCCACTCCGGTGACCACACCGAAGATCTGAACCCAGGGGTAGGCCGGGGACGTGAACTCGGGTTCGTACTCGTGGCTCCCCTGTCGGAACGCGACGACGGCCAGGTTGATCAGGGCGAACACCATGATCTGGAAGGCGCTTGCGAGCTTCGCGATGTCGAGGATTGGAACGAACGCGATGAGAACCAGCAGCACCGCGCCGGTGAGCGTGATCGAGGTCACCGGGGTCCCGAACCGCTCGCTCACCGCCGAGAGCGAGGGCGGCGCGAGGCGGTCCCGGCTCATCGCGAACGGGTAGCGCGACGAGGAGAGGATGCCCGCGTTGGCCGTCGAGACGAGCGCGAGGACGGCGGCGAGGATGACGGCGACGACGCCGGCCTGCCCGAGGGTCGCCTCGGCGGCGACGGCGACGGGCGTGAGCGAACCGGCGACGCTCCCGGGGTCCGTGACCCCGACCAGCACGGCGACGATCCCGACGTACAGTAGCGTCGTGAACGCGAGCGAGCCGAGGATGCCGAGCGGGATGTTCCGACCCGGGTCCTCGACCTCCTCGGCGACGCTGGCGACCTTGGTGACCCCCGCGTAGGAGACGAACACCAGCCCGGTGGCCGCGAGCAGCCCGCCGACGCCGGCGTCGAAGAAGCCGACGTAGTTGGCCGACTCTACGCTGGGGGCACTCCCGGCGGCGAACCAGCCGAGCGCGGCGAGCATGACGACGACGATGGCGAGCTGGAGCCGACCGGTCTGTTTGGCCCCGACGACGTTGACCAGGATCAGGACGGCCGCCAGCCCCAGGGCGACCGGCTCGAGCGGGAGGTCCAACAGCAAAAGCAGGTAGGGGACGCCCCCGACGAGCGCGAGGGCGCCCTTGAACGACAGGGAGAACCACGTGCCGATCCCCGCGACGGTCCCAAGGAGCGGCCCCATGCCGCGCTCGATGTAGATGTACGTCCCGCCGGCCTCGGGCATCGCGGTGGCCATCTCGGACTTGGAGAGGGCGGCCGGGACCACGAGGAGCCCGGCGAGCGCGTAGGCGAGGATCACCATCGGCCCGGCGATCTCGAGCGCGAGCGCCGGCAGGATGAAGATCCCGCTCCCGATCATGGCGCCGATGCTGATGGCGAGTACGGACGGCAGTCCTAGGTCCCGCTTTAGCTCTTTCATACGGACTCGGTGAGCGCCGTGGACAGTGCCGCCGTCGCGCAGATCGGTTCGTGTCCAGCGTCGGCCAGGACGTCCAGTCGGTCGGGGGCGTTCACCAGCACGACGACCCGCGGAACGTCGAAGCGGGCGCGAATGTGGCCGGCGATGAGCAGGTTTCGGCTGTCCGACCGGGTCGCGACGACGACGGTGGAGGCGCTCGCCACCCCCGCCGCTTCGAGCGTCCGGGCGTCCGAGGGGTCGCCCTGAAACCCGCACGACTCCGACGGTTCGTACAGTTCGTCCACGACGCACACGTCGTGGCCAGCGCCCCGAAGCCGGTCGGCGACCGAGGCCCCGACGTGGCCGCCTCCCAGGACGTAGTGCGTGACCGCGTCCTCGTTTGCGGATGAGTCGTTTTCCGTAGATCGGATCGATATCATGGTCTGTGAGTCTGCGTTCGTCCCCCCGCCGGCCCGGCGGGGATCTCGTCCACGCTTGGAGACGGATCGTCATAAAGTAGCGGGTTTCAATGACGAATCGTCAATATCACCGGCCTATTTTCGTTCAACGATCGTTATCTATCGTAGGGACGACAGCCCAGTCGGTCGACAGACGCCCGGCCGAGTCTGCGACCACGGAGTCAGTTTCCCACCGCGACGGGACCTCCCGGGCAGCGGGACGAAGGTGGGCTGTCGTCGGATCGTGGACGCTTCAGACAAACAAGACTGATGCTCCTCGGGGGACCACGGAGAACGATCGATGAAAGACGGTGAACTGGACGCCATCGACAAGCACATTCTGTATCACCTCCAGCGGGACGCCAGGAGGACGTCGTCCGGCGACATCGCGGACGAGCTTGGGCTCTCCGCGAGTACGGTTCGCACCCGCCTCAACAAGCTCGAAGACCGGGGCGTCGTTCGGGGGTACCACGCGGACGTCGATTACGACCTGGCCGGCTACCCGCTGTACACGAAGATCATCTGCACCGCGCCGGTCCCGGAGCGGGACCGCCTCGCCAACCGGGCGCGGGACGTCCACGGCGTGACCGCCGTCCGGGAGATCATGACCGGGGAACGGAACGTGTACGTCAACGTCGTCGGCGAGGACCACGACGACCTGAACCGGATCAGCGAGGAACTGGACGCGCTGGGCCTCGACATCGTCGACGAACAGCTCATCCGGGACGAGTTCGTCTGTCCGTACCACGGCTTCCGCCACGACGAAGACGACCCGGGCTCGTCCGGCGAGTAGGCACCCGCTGCGGCGTCACCGCCCGAACTCCGAGGCGACTTCGCGTTCCTCTGCCCCCGATTCCCCGGAGTGGCGACCGCGTCGTCTCCGACGGCGCCGCCGCGATCCGACGACCACGCCCCGCCCGAGGCCGATTCGATATCGTCCCATGGAGTTTATCCCCCCGAGCGAGGGCCCGGGCCGCAGAGGCGACGCGCGGGCCTTTTACGCGCCGGGCGCCCATCGACACACATGGTGCGGAACGTCGCGGGCGTCGTGAGCGAACTCGAACCCGAGGACTTCTACCTCCTCTCCGGCGTCGAGCAGGGGATGCGCTTCTCGGAGTGGGTCAACCGGGGGAAGCTCCCGGAGTACGCGAACCTGACCGCCGAGGAGGTCGACTACCGCCTCGACCGCTGTATGACCCGCGACCTGATCGAGCGGCGGACGATCCAGTACGAGGGCTACAAGCTCACCGTCGAGGGGTACGACGCCCTGGCGCTACGGACCTTCGGAGAGCGCGGCACGATCGAGGGTGTGGGGGCGCCGCTGGGCGTCGGCAAGGAGAGCGACGTCCTCGAGGTGCAGTCCTACAAGCCGCTGGCGCTGAAGTTCCACCGCGAGGGGTACACCAACTTCCGGGAGGTGAAACGGGAGCGAGAGTACACGGCCGACCACCAGCACGTCTCCTGGCTCTACACCGCCCGGAAGGCCGCCGAACGAGAGTACGAGGCGCTGGAGACGCTGTACCCCGACGTCGCCGTCCCGCGACCCGTCGACCACAACCGGCACGCCATCGTGATGGAGAAGCTCGCGGGCGTCGAACTGTCGCGGGCGAAACTCGAACCCGGGCAGGTCGTCGGCGTCCTTGACCTGATCCTCCGGGAGGCCGCCGACGCCTACGAGGCGGGGTACGTCCACGCCGACCTGAGCGAGTACAACGTCGCCGTCGGCGAGGGCGGGATCACGATCTTCGACTGGCCCCAGGCAGTGCCCACCGACCACGCGAACGCCCGCGAACTGCTCGCCCGGGACGTGCGCAACGTCGTCGACTACTTCGCGCGCAAGTACCCGGGGGCGGTCCCCGACCTGGACCGCGACGCGGTCGTCGACGGCGTCGCCGACGGGTCGTTCGACTCCGTGCGCGCGTACTCCGAGGAGTAGAACGGCGGCTTCCGAGCCGAAGGACGCGGGCCGCGATGCCGGTAGCTCGATCGATCTCGTCAGCACCGGCGCCGTCGACCGGGCGACGCCGGATCGCCATCCGGCGACGTCGCACGCCGCGAGGCGACGCAAACTGCGATGTCGTCATCCCCCCACCGCCGATAAATCATACTTCGATATATCAAATCGGAGTGTTCAACCGTAGGCGGGGACATCACAAGAGGAGAGCGTCGACTTTGCTCGTTCGCGGTCACAAACCCGACGAGCGGAGGCAGACTGCCGACGAGCGCTGTGAAAAAGGGCGGTCACCGTATTCGACGTCGGATCGGACGCGTCGAGAAGTCGACGGCGTGTGTGGGCTTAGCCCGTCGGCTCCGACGACCCCAGGTCACGACTGACGACCACGAAGTGTTCCGCGTTCTCCCGGTCGAGGCGTCGAATGTGAACTTCCGCGGGGAACGTAGACCCATCACTGCACAGGTAGGTACTCTCAAGTTTGTGGCTCTCACCGGGTCGCATTTTCCCCCAGATCGACCTCGCTTCGTCGGCGTCGAGTTCTCGGTCGAGGTCCCAGACGGCCATGTCGGTCAACTCCGCTTTGCTGTAGCCCGTACGCTCACAGAGACACGGATTCGGATCGACGATGTTGCCCTCCAAGTCGTGGAAGTTGATCATGTCGGGGGACTGCTCGAAGAGCGCCTCCAGCCGGGCCGACGTCTTTCGGAGTCGGTCCTCACGCTCTTTCTGCTCGGTGACGTCCTGGACGATGCCGAGGGCTTTCGCCGGCGAGCCGGATTCGTCGAACGTGATCTCTGCGCGTTCGCGAACCCATCGCGTCTCGCCGTCTTCGGTCACGATACGGTGTTCGATGTCGTACTCATCCCCGTCGAGGGCGGCACTCCACGCCTCGTCGACGTCCGCTCTGTCCGCCGGGTGGACGTACTCAATGAACTGTTCGTGATCAATGAGCGTCACGCTGTCGTCGAGGCGAAAGATGTCGTAGACCGCGTCGGACCAGTATATCTCGTCGGCGTGGATGTCCGTCTCCCAGCTCCCGAGGTTCGCCACCGACTGTGCCTGCTCGAGGTGTGACTTCCGCTTTTCGAGACTCCGCCGTACGTGGGTCCGCTCGACGTTGTTCAGGACGCGATTGGCCAAGATCTCGTACTGTTCCGTGCCGGTCTGTTTCTGGAGGTAATCCGAGACGCCGGCGGAGATGGCCTTGCTGGCGACTTCCTCGGATCCCTTCCCCGTAAAGAGGATAAAGGGGATGTCGGGGTCGACCTTCCGGACAGCCTCGAGGAGTTCGATGCCGTTCATCTCCGGCATGTCGTGGTCGGAGACGATACAGTCGAATCGCATCTCGTCGAGACGCCTCATTCCCTCCGCTGGAGTCGCGACGGGTTCGACGCTGATGCGCTCGCTCTCGCGCTCGAGGAAGTCCGCAGTGAGATGGGCGAAATCCACGTCGTCATCTACGTGTAACACGTGAACGGGGCCATCCATGAGTGGTACTCGTTCGGTCGTGAATATAGTAATTGTGTGAGCGACAACCGGATACGAACGATGGCGTCGGGCGCGGATCTTCTCGGCGAACGCGGAGAGGAGAGCGATGGACGACAGCGATCCGGCACGCGCTGCAGATGGCTGCATCGGCGAGAAATCGCCACAGCACCTGGGAGGCTACAGGCCGGGGTCGCGCCGTCAGCGCAAGGAAGTTCGACCCGCCAGGGCTGCGTCGACCCTCAGTAGGCGACGTTGAGCTTCTGGTGGATCGCCTCGTCGCCTTCGAGTTCGTCCACGAAGGCGATGGCGAAGTCCTCCATCGAGACGTAGCTGTCCCCCTCGTCGTCGGTGACGAGTTCCTCTGTAGACGTCCGGTACTCGCCGGTGCGCTCGCCGGGTTCGATCAGCGCCGCGGGGGTGACGTACGTCCACCGCAGGTCGTCGGCCTCCGCCAGGACGCCGTAGGCGTCGATGGCCGACTGGGCGACCGGAACCCACCCGTCGGGGAACTCTTCCGTCTCGATGAGCCGCGTGTCCGGTCCCACCTTCATGATGGCCGCCCCGCCGGTCCACACAAGCCGGTCGACCGAGGCCCGACGCATCCCCTCGATGACCGCCGTCATCATCTCTTCGAGCACGTCGGTGTCCTCGTCCTCGCTCGGGCCGAGCGCGGAGGCGACCGCGTCGTGACCCTCCGCGAGTTCCGCGACGTCGTCGGGATCGGTCGCGTCGCCCGCGACGGCGACGAAGTCGTCGGCGTCGCCGACGCCGTCGGGCGCGTCGCCGCGCCGGGAGACGCCCGTCACCGCGTGCCCGCGGTCGAGGAGTTCGTTCGTGATTCGCTGGCCGATTCGTCCGCTCGCGCCGAGTAGTAGTACGTCCATGTGATGTCGTGTGATCGAGTGCCGTCGGTGGTCGTCGCGTGATGCCGAGGCGCGCAGTCGTCGTGTGACTGCAGCGTCACGTTCGGTGTCGTGGCGTGCCCGTATATAGTTCAGCGAACTGAACGGCTCTGCTGGAACCTCGGACGACCGGCCGCCGTCGGGGGGAGCGACCGGCCGACGTCGTCGGGGAGGGACGACCGGCCGTCGTCAGGGGTGAGCGACCCGTCGTCGTCGTGAGTGAGCGGGACGCGCGAGGAGCCGGCGGTCGACCGGTTTCGAAGTTCTTAAACGCGAACCGGAAGTAGCGGAAGTAACTCGCTGGCGACGGGCACCAGCGGGCACCCGTCTCGACGGGACGAAATGTGACCCCACGCGGGGTTGAATCGCAAGCGCCCGACGGTGACACACAATGGCACGAAGCTTCTACTCCCACATCAAGGAAGCCTGGCGAAACCCCGACGAGGGGAAGCTCGCCGAGCTGCAGTGGCAACGCAAACAGGAGTGGCGCACCGAGGGCGCCATCGTCCGCATCGACAACCCGACCCGCCTCGACCGGGCGCGCGAACTCGGCTACAAGGCCAAGCAGGGCGTCGTCGTGGTCCGCGTGTCGGTCCGTAAGGGCGGCGCACGCAAGCAGCGCTTCAAGGCCGGCCGCCGGTCCAAGCGCCAGGGCGTCAACCGCATCGGCCGCCGCAAGAGCATCCAGCGCATCGCCGAGGAGCGGGCCGCACGCAAGCACCCCAACCTCCGCGTGCTCAACTCCTACTGGGTCGGCGAGGACGGCTCCCAGAAGTGGCACGAGGTCATCCTGCTCGACCCCGACCACCCCGCGATCCAGAACGACGACGACCTCAACTGGATCTGCGACGACAGCCAGCGCGGGCGGACCTTCCGCGGCAAGACCAGCGCGGGCCAGCGCAACCGCGGCCTGAACCACCGCGGCAAGGGCACCGAGCACGTCCGACCGAGCGTCTCCTCTGGCAAGCAGCGCGGGAAGTAACGCCCCGACCTTTTTCTGCGTCGGGTTCGCGCGAAGCGCGAACCGCTCTTTGAAAAAGCTCGACCAAAAAGATCCGGCGACTCGCGGCCTTCGGCCGCTCGCCGCCGGTGGACCGCGCTCGCTACGATCGCGCAGATGCTGGTGCTAGAGAGGACCTAGTTTTCGTGTTGCGTATTTTCGAGTTCGCTCGCCTGTTCGTTTATTTTAGAGAGTTCACGCACAACGGTGTCGTCCGACCCCCCGTGTGCGACTCGTACAGAGAGATCCAACGGCGATGGGAGAAAGCGACCCTCCTCAGCCTCTTCACTGGGATCCTCGTCGGTACTTCCAGAGCGGCTAGTCACCGCGAGCGACCGCAGGGAGCGAGCGGGCCAAGAGCCGACCAACGGGAGGCTCGCAGGCTTTTGGTCGAGCTTTTGCCAGGGAGCGAGCGAAGCGAGCGACCGCAGCAAAAGGTCGGTGGGCAGGCCTACTTTTCGGCTGTTTCCCACGTTGATGTGCTGAAACAATGCGGTAAGCGCCAGTCACCGCGAGCGAGACGAGAAAGGGCCGTGAGCCTTTTCGTTCGCGCGCGCGAACCCCCGCTATGTCCGGCCTCTCGCTCGACTCGACGCAACTCGACCGCTACTCTCGGCACATCATCATGGACGAGATCGGCCCCGAGGGCCAGCAGGCGCTCCTCGACGCCCGCGTGCTGGTCGTCGGCGCGGGCGGCCTCGGCGCCCCCGTGATCCAGTACCTCGCCGCCGCGGGCGTCGGCCGCCTGGGGATCGTCGACGACGACGTCGTCGAGCGCTCGAACCTCCAGAGACAGATCGTCCACGCCGACGCCGACGTCGGCTCGCCGAAGGTCGAGAGCGCCCGGGCGCACGTCGAGGCGCTCAACCCCGACGTGACCGTCGACACCCACGAGACGCGCCTGGTCCCGGAGAACGTCGACCTCGTCGAGGAGTACGACCTCGTGGTCGACGCCTCCGACAACTTCCCGACGCGCTACCTGCTGAACGACTACTGCCGGCTCAACGAGATCCCCGTGGCCCACGGCGCGATCTACAAGTTCGAGGGGCAGGTGACGACGCTCGTGCCCGACGGCCCGTGCTACCGGTGCCTGTTCCCCGAGGCCCCAGAAGCCGGGACGATCCCCGACTGCGCGACCACGGGGGTCCTCGGCGTCCTCCCGGGAACCGTCGGCTGCATCCAGGCGACCGAGGCGATGAAGCTCGTCCTCGGCCTCGGCGAGCCCCTCCGCGGCCGACTGCTCTTTTACGACGCCGCGGACATGACCTTCGACGAGGTGCCCTACCAGCGGAACCCCGACTGTCCGATCTGCGGCGACGAGGCCGTCGACTCGATCGAGGGCATCGAGTACAGCGGCGAGTGTACGATCGCCGCCGACTGAGGGCGGCGACGCGTTGACGATCGCCGCCGACTGAGGGCGGCGACGCGCTGACGATCGCCGCCGACTGAGGGCGGCGACGCGTTGACGACCGCCGCCGTGTGCGTGCGGCTACGGTCACCGCCGACCGAGGGACGTCAGAAGGCGAAGGGAGTCGACTGGCCGCTCAGGCCAGGTCGACCTCGAACTCGAACTCCGTGTCCGCGGCGTCGGTCGTCGAGTCCGCGGAGCCGCGGGCATCGGCGTCGCTCTCGGTCCCGACCGTCGAGCGGGTCGTGGACCGATCACGGTCGCGGTCCCCGCGCCGGGACCGATTCCGGTCGCGACTCGACGAACGGTTCCGACTCGACGAACGGTCCCGGCTCGACGTCCGGTCGCGGGTGATGCCGCCGTCGGTGGCCGCCGCCCCGGCGGTGCCGGCGCTCGTCGACGGGTCGCGCCCGTCTCGCCCGCGGAGGCTGTCGACGCGCGCGGCCAGGTCGTCGATCGTCGCCGACTGCTCGTCGGTGGCGGCGGCGACGTCGGCGGTCGCCTCGGCGGTCTCCCGGGCGCGCTCCTGGGCCTCCTGGATGGTGGCCGTGACCTCCTCGATGTTGGTGGCCTGGCCATCGGTGGCGTCCGCGACCTCGGTGATCCCGGTGGCCGCCGCCTCGGCGGCGTCGGCGATCTCTTCCAGGGCGTCGAGGACGTCCTCGATCTCGCCGCTCGCGACCTGGATCTGCTCGTGGGAGGCCTCGCTCGCGGCGACGGTCTCGTCGGCCTGATCCTGGATCTCCTCGATGCTGGAGGCGATCTTCTCGGTGTGCTCGTGGGTCTGGTTGGCCAACTGCTTGACCTCGTCGGCGACGACGCTGAACCCGTCGCCGGCCTCCCCCGCCCGCGCCGCCTCGATGTTGGCGTTGAGCGCGAGCAGGTTCGTCCGGTCGGCCACCTCCGCGATCACCTCGACGACCTCCTCGATGGCCTCCATGCGGTCCTGGAGCGCGTCGACGCTCTCCAGTAAGTCGTCGGAGATGTCGATCACGGTGTCGGTCGCCTGGCGCACGCTCTCGCCGGCCTGACGGCCGTTGTCCGCGGCCGTGCGCGCCTGCTCGGCCGCCGACGCGACCTCGTCTGAGGTCGCCGCGATCTCCTCCATGCTCGCCGAGAGGTCCTGCATCTCGTCGGTGCCGCTTTCGAGGAGGTCCGTCTGCCGGTCGGCCGTCCCCTCGATCCGGGCCGCGGCGTCCGTCGCCCGCCGGATGGCGGCGTCGAGCGTCTCCGCCTTCTCGTCGACCTCCGCGGTGAGGCGCTCGAAGCGAGCGACCATGTCGTTGAACCCGTCGACGACCGCCAGCGTCTCGGCGTCGAGGACGTCGTGCTCGTCCACGAACGACGCGCGGGCGCTGAGGTCGCCGCCGGCGACGCGGTCGATCGCGCCGGCGAGTTCGTTCACCACCGCCGTCGAGGCGCTCCTCTGCCGGACCTGCTCGGTTCGGTCGTGGACGGTCTCGACGGCGCCGAGGAGGTCCCCCTCGTCGTCGTAGACCGGCCTGGCGGTGACGTAGATGTGCCGGTCCTCGCCGTGGCGGTCGGTCATCGTACGCGAGTCCGCGTACGTGGTTCCCGGGCCGTCGACCCGGTCGACGTCGTACTCGCGGTCGGCGTGCTCCGGCGCGTCGACGACCTTGTCGGCGAGCGTCGTCGCCCGCCGGCCGTCGGGGTAGAACCCCTCGCTGGCGTGGTCCATCCCGATGGCCTCGCTCGCCGGGACGCCGGTGAGTTCCTCGAGCGGGGCGTTCCAGCCGACGACCGCCCCGTCGGCGTCGACCCCGAACACGGGGGTGCCGACGCCGTCGAGAACCTGTGCGAGCCCGAAGTCGTGCATGGTCTCCGAGACCGTTCGATCACCGGTGACCTCGGTTCCCCCATCCGAGCGGACGCGTGCCGCGCCACTCGCGACGGCCGACTCGACGAACCCGCGGAGCCGCGCAATCATACCACCGTCACTCCGGGGACGAGCCATAAGCCTGCCGCACTCGCTATCAGAATTGATATTCTCGGGGTGGACGGGACCGCGGCGACGCGCAACGCCCAAGCGGCCGGAGCCCGTAATACCCTCATGACCGATTCCGCGGCGACCGGGAGCGACGAGCGGCTGGAGGCGGCGCTGGCGGGAGACCGACCCGACCGTCCCGTCTACCTCCGGGACGCCGCCGACCTCGACGCGCTGGTGGCGGCCCACGACCTCGTGCTCGTGGAGTTCTACACCGAGGGCTGTGGCATCTGCGCCAGCATGGAGCCGGTGCTCGGCACCGTCGCGCGCGCAACCGACGCGGTCGTCGCCCTCTGTAACCCCCGGGACGACCCGCCGCTCGTCGAGCGGTTCGACGTCCGGAGCGTCCCGACGCTCGTCGTCTTCCGCGACGGCGAGGTCGCCGGCCGGCTCGCGGAGGGGTTCGTGTCGACCGACGACCTGGTCGGGTTCGTCGAGCGCCACGCCCGGTGAGCCGGAGCGGTCGGGGGCCGCGTACGAATCGCCCCGTACGTCGCTGTCGACCGCCGCCGGGGCGCCGTTTGCGACCGCCGGTGGAACTATCCGCTCGTCCTCGAATGGAGTCCACATGGACCTCTCCGTGTGGCTTCTGCTGGGCAGCGGGGCGGCGGTCGTCGTCCTGCTCACGCTCAGCGCCTTCTTCTCCGCGAGCGAGATCGCCATCTTCTCCCTGGAGCGGCACCGCCTCGACGGCCTCGTCGAGGAGGGCAGGCCGGGCGCCCTGACGCTCCGGCGACTCCGCGAGAACCCCCACCGACTGCTGGTGACGATCCTCGTCGGCAACAACATCGTCAACGTCGCGCTGGCCTCGCTGGTGAGCGTCATCCTGGCGCTCGTGCTCTCGCCGGAGGCGGCCGTCGTCGTCGGCACCGTCGGCATCAGCGCGCTCGTGTTGCTGTTCGGCGAGATCACCCCGAAGTCCTACGGCGTCGCCAACAGCGAGGCGCTGTCGCTGCGGGTGGCCTCGCCAGTCGCGCTCGTCGGGCGCGCGCTGGCGCCGCTCGTGTGGCTGTTCGACGCCGTCTCCGGGTGGATCAACCGCCTCACGGGCGGCGGGGGGGACATCGAGCGCCCCTACGTCACCCGCGAGGAGATCGAGTCGCTGCTGCGATCCGGCGAGCGCGTCGGCGCCATCGGCGAGACCGAGCGGGAGATGGTCGAGGGCGTCTTCGACCTCTCGACGACGACCGCCCGGGAGATCATGGTCCCCCGGGTGAACGTGGTCGGCGTCGACGTGAACACGCCGCTCGACGAGATCCTCTCGGTGTGCGCCGACCGGCGGCTGACCCGCGTGCTCGTCTACGACGACACCCTCGACCACGTCGTCGGCATCGCGGACGTGCGCGACGTCGAGCGGGCGGTCCAGCGCGACCTGCCCCTGCGCGACGTGCTACTGCCGACGCTTCAGGTGCCCGAGGGCCGCGAGATCGACGACCTGCTGGAGGAGATGCAGGCCGAGCGCGTCCCGATGGTCGTCGTCCGCGACGAGTTCGGCGAGACCGAGGGGATCCTCACCGTCGAGGACATCCTGGAGGAGATCGTCGGCGAGATCTTCGAGGTCGGCGAGGAGCGGTTCATCCGCCCGACCCACGACGGCCTGGTGGCGAAAGGCGAGGTGACGGTCGGCGAGGTGAACGACGCGCTCGGCGTCGAACTCTCGACGGAGGGCGAGTACGAGACCGTCGCCGGCCTGATCAACGCCGAACTCGGCCGGATCGGAGACATCGGCGACTCGATCCGGATCGACGGCGTCTCGCTCACGGTCGAGCGGATCGACGGCCACCGCATCCGGCGCGTCCGGGTGCGACGACTGCCGTCCCCGGAGGGGACGGACGCGGGAGCGACGGGGGGAGCCGAGACCGGGACGGCCGACGGCCGGATCCCGGAGGACGCCGAGGCGCCGGACGACGCCGAGGAGCAGGACGATGCAGGGGCACCGGACGACGCCGAGGAGCAGGACGATGCAGGGGCACCGGACGACGCCGAGGGGCAGGACGATGCAGGGACACCGGACGACGCCGAGGGGCCGGAACCCGGGACGCCGACGGGCGACGACGACGGAACGCGCGACGACGGAACGCGCGACGACGGAGCCAGCGGGGGCGACGACGAACCGGGCGACCGCAGCGGCCAGAGGCGCGACGACGGAGGCCGAACGCGTCGCGGAGACGACGCTGACGAGTCGAACGGGTGAGCCGGCCCCGCCACGATTATCAGATCCGATAGCCGAGGGGAACCGTTCATACGACTGGGCGTGAGACCGCCCGACGTGACTGCGTGGATGCGGACAGGGAGCGCCGGCGACGCGGCGGCGATAGCCGTGCTGTTCGCGCTCGGCGCCGGAGAGATCGCCGTCCACGCGCGACACCTCGACACGGTCGACAGGACCAACGAACTCACGCTCGTCCTCTTACTCCCGCTCGCGGTCCCGGTCCTGTTTCTCGGGGTCAGCGGCGGCCTCCCCCGCCGACTCCCGCAGGGTACCATGCCCCGCGTCCTGGGGCGGACGTTGGCGTGGACGACGACGCTAGGCATCGCCTCGCTGGTCGCAGTCGCCCGACAGCGCGCCGCGGGCGTCCCGATAACCGACGAGCCCGCGGTGGTGACGTTGTTCGTGAGCCTCGGATCGCTCGTCGGGGTAGTCAACGGCGTGCACGCGGTTCACCGGAGCGAACTCCGGCAGCGGTTCCGCTCGGAGACCGACCGCACCGAGCGCTTGAATCGCCAGCTCTCGGTGCTCTGCCGGGTGCTCCGACACGACCTCCGGAACGGCCTGAACGTAATCCACGGCTACGCGGACATGCTGGCGACCGAGGAGTCGTCGTCGACCGCGGACGCCGAGGAGTACGCCCAGCACATCCGGGACCGGGCGGACGACCTGCTCACCGCCGGCGACCGGGCGTGGACGCTCAACCGACTGGTCAACGAGCGGGGGGCCGTGGCGGCGCAAACGACGACCGACCTCGGCGCCCTGGTCGAGCGCCAGGTCGAGTCGCTGCTCGATCGACATCCGTTCGTCGCCGTCGAGACCGACGTGACGCCCGGGATCCACGTCCGAACCGTACCGCCTCTCGACAGGGCCGTCTGGAACGTCCTCGAGAACGCCGTCGTACACAACTCTCGCGACGCCCCGACCGTCCGGATCGAGGTCGACGCCGACGACGACACCGCCGCGCTGACGGTTATCGACGACGGTCCGGGTATCCCCGAACGGGAGGTACGTGTGCTCGAACGGCCGGAGACCGCGCTCCAGCACTCCAGCGGGGTGGGGCTCTGGCTCGTGAGCTGGATCGTCGAGGAGTCGGACGGGACGGTGCGCGTCGAGTCGGCGCCGGATCGAGGGAGCGCGGTCACCCTCCGACTGCCGCTGGCATCGGTCGACCAGGGAGGCGACGCCGGCGGCGAGCGCAGAGCGGGCAGCGGCGACGAATCGAACGAGCGCAGCGGCGACGGGCGCGCGGACGACCGGGACGAGGGGGGCGCTCGCACCCCCGACTCGTCGCCGTCCGGGCCGACCGGCGACCGCGAGACGCCGAAACCGATCCCGGGCCGGGCGGACGGGGAGCGGACGCCGGCGACGGTCGAAGCGGCCGCCCGGCCCGACTCGGCGGCCCGTCGACCGGCGGAGGAACCGGCTGACGCCGTCGAGTCCGGGTTCGTGTGGACGCCGACGGATCCGAGCGAGCGGGCGAACGAGGAGACCGTCTGGGACGACCTCTTCGAGTCCTCCTGACCGGCGACGGCCTACCGCGAGATCCCGCCGTCGCGGTCGCGGACGACCGCCTCGACCTCGGCGGGCGTGACGACCGCGACGTCGCCGGCGACCGTTCGCTTCAGCGCGGCCGTGGCCGCCCCGTACTCCAGCGCCGTCGGGACGTCGTCGCCCTCGAGTCGACGGGCGAGGTAGCCGCCGACGAACGCGTCGCCGGTGCCGATCTCGTCGAACGTCTCCGCCTCGAAGACGCCCTGTTCGTACACCTCGCCGCCGTGGAGCGCGAGCGCCCCCCGGTCGCCGCGGGTGACGATCACGGTGTCGAAGCCGTGGTCGGTCGCCAGCCCGTGGGCCTGGTGGACCGCGTCGCCCTCCCGCCCGAGCACGGCCTCGACGTCGCGCTCGGCGCCGACGAGGACGTCGACCGCGTCGAACAGCGACTCGTAGCGCTCCCTGGCCGCCGGGGGGTCCCAGAGCTTCGAGCGGTAGTTCAGGTCGAACACCGTCCGGGTGCCGGCCTCCTGGGCGGCGTCCAGGAGGGCGCGGGTGGTCTCGGCCAGCGTCGCGGAGAGCGCGGGCGTGATGCCGGTGGTACAGAAGACCGTCGCGTCGCGGACGGCGCCGACCGGGAGGTCGGCCGGGGTCGCCGTGGTGACCGCGGAGTCCGCCCGGTCGTAGACCACGTCGATGCCGCGGGGTTCGCCGCCGGCGTCGAGGTAGTAGGTGCCGAGGCGCCCGTCGTCGCTCCAGGCGATCCCCGTTCGGACCCCGTGGGCGCGGAGGTCGCTCACCACGCGCCGGCCGAGCGGCGAGTCCGGGAGCTTCGAGAGCCAGACCGCGTCGACGCCGAGCCGGGCGGCGGCGACGGCGACGTTGCTCTCGGCGCCCCCCACCTCCACGTCGAGGGTCCGAGCGCGCTCCAGTCGCTCACCTCGCGGGGGGGCCAGGCGCAACATCGACTCTCCGAACGTGACGAGATCGGTCATGGACGCCTTTCACCGGTGAGAGTGATAAGTGTCCCCGGTCGGCCGGGTCGGGGGCGGCGGCTCGGAGGTCGAGCGGTCGCGGGAGTCGAATCGACGTCTATCGGTCGCCCGCGCGACGTCCGCCGGTCGACGAAGCGAGGCGCGCGGCCGACGGGGTGCCTCTGAGCGGCCGCGCGTCGGGGGTGGCGCCAGCGGTGTCACCGCGCCGGCGGTGTCACCGCGCGTCGGGGGTGGCGCCGGGACGGACCTGCTGGAGCGAGTGCATGGAGGCGCGCTCGGGGGACGACTGCGTGCCCGAGGACGTCGACGCGGGGGCCGACGTCGAGGCGGACGAGGGGGCCGACGACGAGGCGTCGTCGTCCTCCCCGGTCCTGTCGGGGGGCGCGGCGGCCCGGTCGACGGCGGGCGGGCGGCGAACCTCGTCGAACGTGGTCTTGAGGACGTGGCGGGTCCGCTCCTCGTGGGCGTTGGGGTCGAGGGTGAACTCGGCGTCCGCGCCGATCCGGCTGAACTGCCCGGTGATCGTGTGGAGGAACCGGTAGGCCCGTCGCTCCTCGACGAACTGCAACATCGCGGTCACCGAGTCGAGCGTGACCGCGACGGGACCGCCGGTGCGGTCGAACAGGCGCGCACAGCGCTGGACCCGCATGCCCAGTTCGGTCAGGCTGTAGGGGTTGACCGAGGTGACGACGACGCCCGGATCGCGCTGCCAGGTGCCCTCCGGCGACGATCCGCTCAGCGAGAGGACGATCAGCCGGCGCGGGAGCCCGTCGAGGCGCTCCCGCCAGTCGGCGATCACCTCCTCCGGGGTGCGCTTGTAGGTGATCTCCAGCACGTTCAGCGTCGAGGAGCCGGCTTCGTCGCACAGTTTGCGTCTGGCGTCGGTCTCGCCCCGTCGCGAGGGCGGCCCGTACACGAGTGCGTTCCGGCCCGGTGGTGTGTTGCGTTCCATCGCCCGTGTCCCACCCGTCTCTATCGAAAACCTACACATAAGGGTACCGCCGCGAGTATCAGCCCCAATAACGTGACGGCGAAGCGACGGGCGGTCGCTCCGGCCCGGATCGTTCCGACGTCCCGCTCAGGCGTTCCACCGGCCCCCTCAGGGGTCCCGGCGGCGTCCGGCGTGCCCGGGATAATCGCGCTCGAACCGGTCCTCGATCTCGTCGCGGTCGACCCGGATGATCACGGGCCGCCCGTGCGGGCAGGCGTAGGGGTTCTCGCAGTCGTCGAGCGCCTCCAGCAGGTCGACGACCGACCCCTCGCGCAGCGAGGTGTTGCCCGTGATCGACGGGTAGCAGGCCAGATCGGCCAGCAGGTCGTCGACCACGGCGTCGACCGTCTCCCGGCCGCCGTCGCCCTCGCCGACGAAGCCCGCCAGCGCGTCGCGGAGGAGTTCCGGGTCGAGCGTCGCGTCGAACACCGCCGGCACGGCGGTGACGGCGACGGTTCGGTCGCCGGCGCGCTCGGCGCGGAACCCCACGTCCCGGAGGGCCTCGACGTACGCGTCGAACAGCGCCGTCTCCCGCGCGGTGAGTTCGAGTTCCACCGGCGTCGCCAGCGACTGGGCGGTGGCGTCGCCCGCGACCGCCTCGCGCAGGCGCTCGTAGTTCACCCGTTCGTCGGCGGCGTGCTGATCGATCAGCACGAGACCGTCGCCGGTCTCGGCGACGAGGTAAGTGTCGAAGGCCTGCCCGAGCACTCGCATCGACGGTAAGCGGTCGAACGACGGCGACGACCGCGCGCGGTCCCCGTCGAGGGTGCGCTGGGCCGTCGGCGCCCGGAACGACCCGCGGTCGCCCGGCCGGGACGCCCGAGGGGCCGACGACGCCTCGTCCGAGGCGTCGGCTGTGGTGGCGTCGGCTGCGGAGGGGTCGGCTGCCGCCGCGTCCGCGGGCGTCGGCGTGTCGGCGTCGGCCGCGTCCGCGCCGACGTCCGCCGACGATCCGACCGCGTCCGCGCCGAAGGAGTCGGGGGCGGCGTCAGCGCCCGCGGTCGAGCCCTCGTCGCCGCCGGCGGACGGCGACGGTCGCCCGCCGCCCTGGACGGACCACGACTCCGCGGCCTCCCAGGCGTCCCCCTGGTCGCTCGCGGCGGTCGAGCGCGCCGACTCGCTCCGGCCGGGCGCGTCGGTGCGCCCGCGTGCGTCGTTCTGGCCGGACGCGCCCGTCGAGGAGGTCGCGCCGTCGTTCGGCTCCGGCGTCTCGTCGCCGAGCGAACCCGTCGGCGGGTCGGCCGGGGCGTCCGCCGCGTCGGGGCTGGGGCCGCCCCGCTCGCCGTCCCCGTGGGTCGGGCCGCGGTGACGGTCGGGCCGGCCGGCGGTCGTCGCGTCGGCGGACCCGACGTCCGCGGCGTCTGCAGCGTCGTCGTCGCCCACGTCGGCAGCGTCGTCGTCGCCCGCGACCGCGTCGGGGGAACCGGCGGCGGCCCCGCCGTCGGCGCCGTCGCCCGGGCGCACCGCCGCCTCGTCGGGGGCGGATCGTCCCCGGGGCGCCCCCGAGCGGACGAGCCCCGCGTCGAGGAGCGCCTCGCGAACCGCCCGCGAGACCGCGTCGGTCACGCCGGCCTCGTCGTCGAACCTGACTTCCATCTTGCGGGGGTGGACGTTGACGTCCACCGAGTCCGGCGGCACCTCGACGAACAGCACCGCGAAGGGGTAGCGGTCGGGCGCCAGTTGCCCGCCGTAGGCGTCGAGCACCGCGTCGCGAAGGACGCCCGCCGTGACGTACCGGCCGTTGACGAACGTCGAGAGGTACTGGCGGCCGCTCCGGGTCGTCTCGGGGTGGCTCACCAGCCCCGAAACCGACCGGACGGGGGGGGTCGCGTCGGCGGCGTGGTCGGCGCCGCTCTCGTCCGTCTGGTCGGCGCCGCTCTCGTCCGCGTCAGCGTCGCCCGGGTCGAGGTCGACCGGGATCATGGATTCGGCCACCTCGCGGCCGTACACCGAGAGCACGGTCGATTCGAGCGAGCCCCGGCCCTCGGTGGCGAACACCTCGCGGCCGTCGTGTTCGAGCGAGACGGCCACGTCGGGGTTGGCGAGCGCGTAGTGCGTGACGACGCTGTTGACGTGATCGAACTCCGTGGCGCGGGACTTGAGGAACTTCCGCCGTGCCGGCGTGTTGAAAAAGAGGTCCTCGACCGCGACGATGGTCCCCGCGGGGACGCCCGCCGGTCCGACCTCGGTGACCTCGCCGCCCTCCAGTCGGAGTTCGGTGCCGACCCCGTCGCCGTCGCGGGGGCGGGTCTTGAGGATCAACCGCGACACGGCGCCGATGGTGTGGAGCGCCTCGCCCCGGAACCCCAGGGTGCCGACGCCGGCCTCCAGATCCTCGATGTCCGCGATCTTGCTCGTGGTGTGCTCGTCGACGGCCAGTTTGGCCTCCTCGCGGGTCATGCCGATCCCGTCGTCGCGGACCCGGACGCCGTCGACGCCGCCGTTCTCGACGGCCACCTCGACCCGGTCGGCGTCGGCGTCGAGTGCGTTCTCGACCAGTTCCTTTACGACCGAGGCCGGGCGCTCGACGACCTCGCCGGCGGCGATCCGGTCGATGGTCCGCTGGTCGAGCGCGCGGATCCGGGGGCCGTCGTCGTCCGCGTTCGTTTCCCCGTCGGCGGTCGCACCCGTGCTCGCGCCTGCCTCGCTCGAACTGCCGTCCGTCGGTGTGTCGTCCCCAGTCACTCGGTGTCACCTCCGCGTCCGCCGTCGGATTCGACCGGCGGCGTCGTCTCCCCGGCGTCCCGCGACGGGGACGCCTCGTCGTCGCCCGACCGCAACGCGCCGTCACCCGACCGCGACTCGTCGTCCGCCCCCGACACCGACGTCCCGCCACGCCGCGACCGACCCGCCAGCCGTTCGCGCTCCCGGCTGACGATCGCCCGCTCCAGCGCGGTTCGGTAGGCGGGGTTGGCGAGTTCGAACTCCAGGGCCGCCTCCGGCGGGATCCAGCGCCAGTGGACGTGCTCGGAGGAGAGTCGGACCTCGCGGTCGTCGGCCCGGCAGCGGAACACCACGGCGTAGCGGTCCTCGCCGCGCTCGTTTCGCCACGCCGCCGTGTGGATCGGGCGATCCACCGCGACGAGCAGTCCCGTCTCCTCGTACACCTCGCGCCGGACGCCGGTCTCGGGCGCCTCGTCGGTGCCGATACGCCCCCCGGGGAGTTCCCAGGGGCCGTCCTCCTGGAGCAACAGGAGCACCTCCCGCTCGTCCGGATCGAACAGCACGGCCTTCTGACTGATCGTCGCCCGGAGCATGTCCTCGGTCACGGTCGGCCCCTCCGGGCGGGGCCGGCGCGCTCGCGGCCGACCGCCGGGGGCGCCGGATCGGCGCGCCCCGACGGCGTGCTCGGGAGGCGACGGGGAGGACCGCCAGTAGCCATTGGTGGACACAGGGGAGGGGAGCCTATCAATCCAGTGCCCGAGACTCGGCGGCGCGGCGCAGCCCGTGGGCGAGCGCGCCGGTCAACGTCGCGGCGCGAGGTCGACTCCGAACCGGAACCGGGACGCCGACGCACCGTCACGCCTCGTCGTCGAGGCGCTCTTGCCACTCCTGGACCCGGCCCATGAGTTCGAGCGGCGAGGTCCCGTTGACGTCGGTGTCGGTCAGTTCGTCGAGCACCGCGCGCGTCGCCGGATCGAGGTCGGGGCCGGCCGCGTCGTCTCTCCTCGGGTCGTCGTCCCTCGGTCCGTCCGGCAGAGCGTCGGCGGCCGCGCCGTCGGAGTCGTCCGCGTCGTCGGCCGCTGTCGCGTCGTCCTCGCCGCCGCCGTCGCTGGCGGTCGCCCGGAACTCGCCCGACGAGAGGTCGAAGACGGCCTGGACGGGTTCGTCGGCGGCGCCGCCCTTCGCCTCGATGGCCTTCTCCTCGCGGAGGCGGTCCAGGACGTCCCGCGACCGGCGCACCACGGGTCCGGGCACGCCCGCGAGGTCCGCGACGTGGACCCCGTACGAGCGGTCGGTCGGGCCCTCCCGCACCGTGCGGAGGAAGGTGACGTCGCCGTCGCGCTCCTCGGCGGCGACGTGGACGTTGGCGACGCGCGGGAGGCGCTCGGCAAGCGTCGTGAGTTCGTGGTAGTGGGTGGCGAAGAGTGTCTTCGCCCGGATCCGGTTGTGGATGTACTCGGTGGCGGCCCACGCGATGGAGATGCCGTCGTAGGTGGCGGTTCCCCGTCCGACTTCGTCCAAGATGACCAGCGAGTCCTCGGTCGCCGAGTGGAGGATGTTGCTCAGCTCCTGCATCTCGACCATGAACGTCGAGCGGCCCTGGGCGAGTTCGTCGAGCGCGCCGACCCGGGTGTAGATACCGTCGACCAGCCCCACCGTCGCGGATCGGGCGGGGACGAAGCTCCCGGCCTGGGCGAGCAGGACGATCAGCGCCGCCTGGCGCATGTACGTCGACTTCCCGCTCATGTTCGGACCCGTCACCAGCAGGAAGCGCCGATCCTCGTCGAGGTAGAGGTCGTTCGGGACGAACTCCGTGGTCCGCTCGACGACTGGGTGGCGCCCCGCCTCGACGCGGAGGCCGCCGTCGTCGGTGAGTTCGGGGCGGACCCAGTCGTTGCCGGCGGCGTGGGTCGCGAGCGACGCCAGCGCGTCGACCTCGGCCAGCGCCCGGCCGACGTCCTGGAGCAGGTCGGCCCGGGCGGCCACCCGCTCGCGAAGTTCCCGAAACAGTTCGTACTCCAGGTCGCCGCGGGCCTCCTCCAGGCGCAGGATCTCGCGCTCGCGCTCCTCCAGTTCGTCCGTGGTGAAGCGTTTCGAGTTCTTCAGCGTCTTGATCTCGCGGAACTGCTCGGGCGCCTGGTCGGCGACGGACTTGCCGACCTGGATGTAGTAGCCGTCGGTCTTGTTGCGGTCGACGGTCACCCGCGAAAGGCCGTACTCGCGCTTGACCCGCTCCTCCAGCGTGTCGATCCACTCCCTGGCCGACTCGTGACGGTCGATGAGGTCGTCGAGGTCGTCGTCGTACCCGCGCCGAAAGAGGCCGCCCTCGGTGACGGTCTTCGGCGGGTCGTCCCGGAGGGCGGCGGCGAGTTCCTCGCGGATGTCGGCGGCCGCGTCGCGGTCGGGGCGCTCCAGCACGTCGGCGACCGGCGACTCGGCGAGCCGCGACTCGGCGACCGCCGCCGCGAGGTCGGGGAGGACCGCGAGCGTGTCGCGCACGCGCAGGAGTTCCGTCGCCCCGGCGCTCCCGCCCGCCGCCCGCGAGGCCAGGCGTTCGAGGTCGTAGGCGTCGTCGAGGGCGTCGCGGACGGCCTCCCTGGCGAGCGCCTCGCGGGCCATGGCGCCCACGCAGTCGCTACGGCGCTCCAGTTCCCGTCGGTCGCGCCGCGGGCGGGTGAGCCACTCCCGGAGCAGGCGCCCGCCGGCGGCGGTGACGGTGTGGTCGACGGCGTCGAGGAGCGACCCCTCGCGGTCGCCGTGCATCGTCCGGGTGAGTTCGAGGTTGCGCTGGGTGGTCGCGTCGAGGTCGACGTGGTCGGCGGCGTCGTACCGGCGGATCCTGGTCATCGACTGGCTGACGCCGGTGCCCGTCTCGTCGACGTACGCGAGGACGGCGCCGGCCGCCCGCACCGCGAGTTCGTCGTCGAGGCCGACGCTCTCGGCCGCCTCACCGCCGAACTGCTCGGCCAGCGCGTGCCGGGCGCGGCCGGGCGCGAACGCCTCGGTCTCGAAGGGGGTGAGCCGGGCGTCGGTGCCCTCGCGCACGCGGGCGACGAAGTCGTCGTCGCCGCGAACCGTCGGCCCGGGCAGCACCTCGACGGGCGAGAAGCGATAGAGTTCGGCGTGGGCCTCGTCGGCGTCCGCGACGGCGGTCACGTGGAACTGGCCCGTGGTGACGTCCGCGAACGCCAGCCCGTAGCGCCCGTCGCCGCCGGCGACGACGGTGGCGAGGTACTGGGCCGCCTCGTCGCTCGTCTCCAGCAGGGTGCCGGGGGTGACGACGCGCACGACCTCCCTGGCGTGGCCGTCGTCGATCTCGTACTGGTCGGCGACCGCCACCGAGTAGCCGCGCTCGACCAGCGCCTTCAGGTAGGGCGTGAGGTCGTCGAGCGGGACGCCCGCCATCGGGTACGACGAGCCGTGGGAGGACTTCTGGGAGATCTTCAGATCGAGTTCCCGCCCGACCGTCTCGGCGTCGTCGGCGAAGAACTCGTAGAAATCGCCGCACTGCATCGCCAGCAGATCCGCCTCCGTCTCCTGCTTGAGGGAGAGGAACTCGCCGACGATTCCCGTCGCAGTCATACTCGGAGGTCGGGGCGTGGGCGTACAAAACGCTGTGGGTAGGCGGCCCGCCCGAGACGGCGGGCCGCTGTGGGTCGCCGCCTCGCCCGGTGCGCCGAGGGGGTAGGGAGCCGACTCGCCCGGTGCGGCGAGGCGGTAGGGAGCCGACTCGCCCGGTGCGGCGAGGGGGTAGCGCGACCGCGACGACCGTCGGCGGGTCGTCCCGGACCGCGGGACCGGCGCGGCCGCTCGGCGGATAGCGCAGCCGCGCGCCAGGGAGAGAACCCCTACCCCGTTCACTCCCCGGGCGTGCGACAGGGCGTAGTCGTGACTCCCTCGTCTTGGGTTTACCGCCCGCGTCGGACGGACGGCGGACGTCCGTCGGCTCCGCCCCCGAGAACGGCGGCGATCACGCCCGGGGCGGCATCACTCCCAGGGGAGTAACCTCCCGCGGAGTGTTACTCCCAGGAGAGGAGCCAGTTCCGGAAGTACCGGAGACCGCGGTCGAAGACGAGACCGACGATCATGATGGCGATGATCGCCGCGTACACCTGGGTCGACTTGAACTGCCGGGCGCCGAGGATCTGGAGGTGCCCCAGCCCGCCGCCGCCGGCGATCATCTCGAAGATGAACGTGGCGATGAACGCGATCGGCAGGGCGATCTGGATGCCGGTCAGGATGCCCGGCGCCGCGGCGGGGAGGATGACTCGCCACAGCAGCTTCCGGTCGGAGGTGCCCATCATCCGGGCCGACCAGACGAGGTTCTCGTCGACCGTCCGGGTCGCGTCGCGCGTGTTCAGCGTCACCGGCCAGAACGTCGCCACGGCCACGAGGATGATCTTCGAGATGTCGCCGATGCCGAACCAGAGCATGAACACGGGGATGAGCGCGATGATCGGCACCGGGTAGCCGATGGCGATCACCGGGTTCCAGAACCAGTTGAACAGCCGGTTGCGGGCGGTGAGCAGACCGATCGGGACCCCGAGGACGATCCCGATCGCCAGCCCGGCCATCGCGCGCTTGATCGTCAGAATCGTTTCGTTGATCATCTGCCCGGACAGCGTCAGCTCCCAGAACAACACGAGGATGTCCGACAGCGGCGGGAGGAAGTTGTAGTAGATCAGGCCGAGCTGGCCCACGACCTCCCAGAGGATCAACACCAGGATCAGCGAGTAGATCGAGGTGGCGACGTCCTTCGCGGTGTCCGCGAGGGATCGGTCGGCGACGCTCACACCCATACGAACACCCTCCGTTCGAATTCGTCGAAGCCGCGAAGCACGAAGAAGGCCGCCGCGGAGATCGCCACGATCGCCGCGAACATCCGCGGGTAGAGGCCGAGCTGGCCGGCCGAGAGGATGATCGCGCCGACGCCGTCACTCGCGCCGATGAGTTCGGCGCCGGTCAGCGCGATGAACGCGATCGGGATCGCCTGCCGGATGCCCGTGACGATGTTCGGGATCGTGTCCGGGATGATCACCTTCCACAGGATCCGACGGTCCGAGGTCCCCATCATCTGGGCCGACCAGATGAGGTTCTGATCGACCCCTCTGGCGGCGTTGTAGCTGTTCAGCACGACCGGGAGCAGGCACGCGAGGAAGATGATCAGGATGGCCGTCCCGGTGCCGCGCCCCAGCCAGAGGATCGCGAGCGGGACGAGCGCGGTCTTCGGCACCGGGTACAGCAGCGCGAGGAATATGTCGAAGAAGTTCTCGACGGACTCCGAGCGCGCGATGCCGATGCCGAGCAGCACGCCGACGGCGATGCTGAGCGAGATGCCGATGCCGACGCGGTACAGCGAGATCCCGAGCGCCGCGATCAGTTCGCCCGAGGCGAACATCTCGACGAGCGTGAGGAACACCGCCGACGGCGCGGGGAGGATCGACTCCGCGACCACCCACCCGCTGGCGAGTTCCCACAACAGCGCGACGATGACGAGCGGGAACCAGCGGACGACGAACTCGACTGGCGCCGGGAGTTCGCCCGACAGGACGTCCGAAACCTCCGAGGTTGCGCCTGCCATGGTTCAGGCCCTGACTTCCGTGTCCGTCTCCTCGTGGAGGAGTTTCCAGACGTCGTTTTTCACGTCGCTGAACTCCTGGGACGTGATGATCTCCTCGCGCGAGTTGGTCCGGTCGAGGTCGATGTCGAGGACCTCCTTTTTCGTCCCGGGATGCCGGGTCATGATCATGACTTTCTCGGAGAGGTACACCGCCTCTTCGACGTCGTGGGTGATGAAGACCACGGTCTTGTTCAGGTCGCGCCAGATGTCGAGCAGGTGGTCCTGGAGCGCCTCGCGGAGCGGCTGGTCGAGCGCGCCGAACGGCTCGTCCATCAGCAACACCTGGGGTTCGTACGCCAGCGTGCGCGCGAGCGCGACGCGCTGTTTCATGCCGCCCGAGAGCTCCTTGGGGTAGCGATCCTCGAACCCCGTGAGATCCATCATGTCGATGTAGCGCTGGGCCTCCGTCTGCTGTTCTTCCTCGTCGTAGCCCTTCTCCTCTAACCCGTAGGTGACGTTCTCCATGACGGTGCGCCAGGGGAAGAGGGCGTAGTCCTGGAAGACGACCCCGCGGTCGGTGCCCGGACCCTCCACGGTCTTGCCGTCGACGGCGATCTCGCCCGAGGAGACGTCGAGGAAGCCCGCGATGAGGTAGAGCAGCGTACTCTTCCCGCACCCGCTCGGGCCGACGACGCTGAGGAACTCCCCGCCCTCGACCTCGAAGGAGAGGTCCTCGATCGCCTTGGTCTCCTCCTCACCCGACTGGTAGACCTTCTCTAGGTGTGAAACCGTGACGTGCCCATCCATCTTGCCCGTCGATTACCCACCGTGGATTATGAACGTTCGGTGTTTCTCCAGTGATCGTGACCGTTCGGCGCCGCTCCGGGCGGTGTGATCGGTCGGTGTCTCTCCCGACGGCGCGAGACGATGGCTCGTCGTGGAGCGATCCTCGGGGGAGCGTCCCCTCGACGACCCCTATCCCGGAGAGCGGCCCGACGCTCCTGGTCCGGACGTCGGTGAAGCCGGCCGATCGGAGCCAGTCGGCGACCTCGTCCGTGCTGTAGACGGTGGCGCCGAGGGTCGTCAGGTAGGTCAGCGCGACGAATCGCAGGCCCGCCCGGCCGACCGGCGTCCGACCGCTCCCCTCCCACTGATCGAGGACGGCAATCCGGCCGCCGGGCGCGAGCGCGTCGCCGACGCGCTCGAACAGCGCCGCGTTCTCGGCGGGGTCGTGGGCGTGGACGACGTTGAACACCAGCGCCAGGTCGTCCCCTTCGCCGAGGTCGTCGGTGCGGTAGTCTCCGGCCCGCGCGGTGACCCGGTCGGCCAGTTCCGGGGGGACGGCCTCTCGCATCGCCTCGACGGCGCCCGGCAGATCGAAGACCGTGGCCGAAAGCTCCGGGTGACGGCGGCAGAGTTCCATCGCGTACAACCCGTGCCCGCCGCCGACGTCGAGCAAGCGGGCGGGCCCCTCGGGGACGGTCACCGTAGCTGCCACGTCGTCCACCAGCTGCGACGCCGTGGCCCGGAAGCCCGCCTGCGCGAGATCCCAGCGGGCGGAATCCTCGTCGAACCACTCGTAGATGGACCGGCTCGGCTCCCCCTCGCGGACCGCCGTCTCGAGTTCCCTCTCCCAGAAGGGGAAGACGAGTTCCTTCCAGAAGGTGAGCCACGGTCCCACGTTCGTCGGCGACTCGGCGAGGAGCCACCGCTCGGTCATGCCGGTGAGCCGGAAGCCGTCACCCTCCCTCGCGAGGTACCCTCGGTCACGAGGAAGTTACAGAGCATGGCGATCCCGGCCGGGTGCGCCGCGAGTCGCTCGGCGAGATCCGGGGCGTCGAGAGGGCCCTCGGCCCCCGAGAGCGTCTCGAACAGGTCGAGGTCCAGCGCCAGGGCCACCGATTCGAACGACGCCGCCCCGAACAGGTCGAGCATCGGCGCTGGGCCCCGGTTGAGCCGGAGCAACACGAGCCGTTCGAGGAAGTTCGAACTGACGGGCATGGAGAGCAGTAACGCGATCTCCGGCAATAAACACCACTTCTGGCGCGTGCAGACGATCCCGCACGCGTCGGCGGCCCGGATCGGGTCCAGCGCAGATCAGTCCGCGCCGCGCCGGGCGAGGACGTTCGTGGCGGTCCACTCGATGACCACCTCGCCGTCCCGGTTCTCGCCGACGGTACGGTTGCGGACGTAGCCACGGTCGTCCCGGCTCTCGGAGGGGCGCACCTCGAGGATCTCGTTTCGCACCGAGATCGTGTCGCCGGGTCGCGTCGGGTTCGGCCAGCGGAGTTCCTCGGCGCCCAGGGCGCCCATGCTCGCCGCGTCGGCGAGGAAGCCGTCGACGAGGAGGCGCATGCACGAGGCCCCGGTGTGCCAGCCGCTGGCTATGACGCCGCCATAGATCGAGTCGGCGGCGGCCGCAGGGTCGACGTGGATCGGCTGGGGGTCGTACTGCTCTGCGAACGCGACGATCTCCTCCTCGGACAGGGTGAAGGTGCCCAGCTCGCGCGTCTCGCCGGCCTCGACGTCCTCCAGGTAGATGGTCGACATCGCGGCGTACGTCGGGGGCGCGGGCAAAGTGCGTTGCGGGGGGCACGGCGACGCTCGGGCGGCCGGTGACCCGGAGTGAAACACCGTTTTGTATCCGCGAACCGTACGGTCGACAATGTCGCCGAACGCGTCCACGATCGTCGTCTACTCGGATTACGTCTGTCCGTTCTGTTACCTGGGGCGTGCGTCGCTGGCGCAGTATCAGGAGACGCGCGAGGAGGCGTTGCGGATCGACTGGCACCCCTTCGACCTCCGGGCGGAGAAGCGCCGGCCCGACGGGACGATCGACCACTCGGTCGACGACGGGAAGGACGACGAGTACTTCGAGCAGGCCAGGCGGAACGTGCGCCGACTGGCCGAGAAGTACGACGTCGAGATGGACCTCGACCTGGCGACCGACGTCGACTCCCTGCCCGCGCAGGTCGTCTCCTACCGCCTGCAGGAGGAGCGGGACTACGAGACGTGGCTCGCGTTCGACGAGGCGGTCTTCGACGCGCTGTGGCGGGACGGTCGAGACGTCGACGAGGCCGACGTGCTCGTCGACCTGGCCGCCGAGGTCGGCGTCGACGCCGAGGCGGTGCGGGCGGCGCTCGACGACGAGGCGCTGCGCGAGGCGGTTCGCGAGCGGTTCGCGGAAGCCCGGCGCGACGGCGTCACCGGCGTGCCGACGTTCGCCTACGACGGCCACGCGGCCCGGGGCGCGGTCCCGCCGGCGCAACTCGAACGGCTGGTCGAGGGGGTCTGAGGCGGGGCGCCGGCGACGCCGGCGACGCTGGCGGCGCGGGAGAGCCGCCGGCCCTCGACCGGCGACGCGCCCCCGAACCGACACCCTTTGGCGTCACAGCGGCCAAGGGCGGGCATGGAGCCCTCGACGGACGGTCGGTACCGGGTGCTCGGCCGGCCCCACGACGACGGAGAGTTGCTGTTGCTCGACGTCGAGTCGTTCGATCCCGTGTACGTTCGGGTCCCCGGCGCGGGCGACGAAGAAGGCGACCCGGCCGTCGACGACGCGGGCGACGCCCGGACCGACGACGAAGACGACGCCCGGGCCGACGACGACGGCCGGCACCGGGACCGGGCCGACGAGGGGGACGACCTGGCCGCGACGGTGGCGAACCTGCGCGCGGGCTACGTGGTCGACGTGCGCCTCGCCTGGGCCGACGGCACGCCGCGGTTCGCGGCCGTCGAGGTCGTCGACCGGACGCTGTTCGAGTTCTGCCCCTCGGTGACGGGGATCTTCGAGGCCGCCCGCGAGACGTGGGCGGCGACCCACCGGGCGGGCGAGGCGATGAACTCGCGGGTGACCCGCGACGTCGACGGCGAGCCCAACGGCGCGCTGTACGTCTTCGCCGAGCAGGCCGGCGCGAGGGACCTGTTCGAGGAGTTCCGCACCGGCGTCCGCCCGCTCGACCCGCTCGTCGACCGCGTCGACGCCGCCAGCGACGACGACGGCCCCCGGGAGGTGTTCGTGATGCGACCGGCGGACGAGCCGTTCGTGCTGGTCTACGTCGCCTTCGAGAAGGGCGGCCTGCTCGCCGACACCGTCAGGGACACCTACGACTGCCCGCGCCCGACCGAGGCGGAACCCGCCGACGCCGCCGGCGCGAACGCGCCCGCCGCCGCGGCCGCTCCCGCGAGCGACGGGGAGGAAACCGGCGCGGCGAGCGCGGGGGGATCGACGGCTGTCGAGGACGGATCGACGGGCGCGGGAAGAACGACGAGCGACGGGGAGGATACCAGCGAGGAGGGGGGTGCCAGCGAGGAGGATACCAGCGCCGACGGCCGGGCGGACGAAACCCGGGAGACGGACGAGGAACACGATCCGTGGGCCGGGCCGGGCGACGACGACCCGTGGCGCGACGGACGCGACGAGTGAGCGCACCGGGGGGTGCGACGGACGCGATGTGCGAGCGCGCCGCGGGGGATCCCCGTTAGGCGTCGCCGGACTCGCGGACGGCCGCGGCCCGGATCCGGGCGTCGATCTCCGTCTCGGGGACCTCCCGCTCGGCGGTAGTGGCGAGCCGCCCCGTCACGAGGTCGAGGAGGTTCAGCTCCTGGAGGATTCGCGTCGCGGTGTCGCGATCCAGATCGAGCCTCTTGCAGGTCTCGTAGAGCGTGGTCGAGGAGGCGATCGCCTCCCTGACCTCCGGCACCGTCACCCCCTGCTCGCCGAGCAGTTCCAGGTCCACGTCGTCGAGCGACGGCACGGGCTCGTCCTCGGCGGCGTCGAGGTCCGCTGTATCCCCGTCGTCGGCCCTGTCGGCCCCTTCAGTCGCGTCGGACTCGTCGGGTTCCTCGACTTCGTCGGTCCCGTCCGCCTCGTCGCTCCCCTCGGCAGTCGGTGCCTCCTCGGAGTCGTCCGCGGAGGGAGCGTCCGAGCCGGGAGCGTCCGAGCCGGCGGTAGCGCCCGGAGCGGCGGTCGGCTGGCCCTCGCCCGCGACGAGGGACCCCGCATTCGGCGCCGGTTCGTGGATGCCGTGCTTGATCATGTGGTGGCGAACCGTCTGAGGCGTCACGTCGACGCCGAGGGCCGCCGTCATCTCCTTGAACGTGTCGTGTGTCGCGTAGGCCTCCCGGAGCCGCTCGGGGTCGCGGTGGGCGGGAACGGTCTCGTCGGTCCCTCCTGTCTCGCCGGCGTCGGCGTCGTCGACTCCATCTGGACCCGCACTCGGCTCGTCGTCGGCCGCGTCGGCGCCCGCGTGATCGTCGGCAGCCGCCGACCCGGAGTCGCCGTCAGCCCCGGCGCCGTCAGCCCCGACATCGTCAGCCCCGGCGCCGTCAGCCCCGACATCGTCAGCCCCGGCTCGGTCGGCCGTGTCGGCCCCCGAGGCGACGTCGACCTCGGAGGCGACCGCGGCCTCGGCGTCGTCCGAGTCCGGCGCCCGGCGGTCGTCGGCCGACTGGGCGTCGTCGCCCTCGTCAGTGCGGCCGGTGACGCCCCCGTCGGAGTCGCGGCCCCCGTCGGGGCGGTCGGCGGCGTCCGGCCGCATCGCCCCCGTCGCGTCGGCGACGATGGCCGCGCCGGAATCCTGCGGTTCGATGCGAGGCGCCTTCACCCCGGAGACGTCGACCTCGACCTGCAGGGAGATCGTCATCGGTTCGTCGACCAGCGCCGCCCCGCCCGGGCCGACGACGCTGACGGACGCGTCCGGCTCGACGTGTTCCATCAACGGGATTTCGACCGTGACCGACGCCTGAAGGCGCCCGTCCGAACCGATCGTCTGGTCGGGCATCGACACCGACTGTACCGTGACGCCCGACCGCTCGATCTCGTCGAGAAGGTGGGCGGTCTGCCTGAGAGCTGCTTGGATGGCCATGCGTATACTCGCCCCTACGAGGTGTCTCGTAACAACGCGATTAACTTTTTCGTCTGTCACGACCCCGACCGTTCGGGGGAGTCGACCGGGGAGGCCGGACGTCGACCGGACATCCGGCGCCGGCCGGTGCTCAGTCCCGCCAGACGGCGGCGGCGGCGAGGGCGAGCGGCAGGACGGTCCAGAGGCCGAGGCTGCCGAGCGAGAGCACGGGGGTAGCGGCCGCGCCCAGTCGTTCGGGAGTGACGACGTGGACCACGAGTTCGAGGACGAGTCCCCGGTACGCACCGTTGGGGCTGGCCGCGACGAGCGCGCCCGGGACCGGCCCGTCGCCGCCGGCCAGCAGGCCGACGAGACCCAGGTCGAATCCGACGACGAGCACGAGCAGCGCCGTCGCCGCCGCGGCCAGCGCGCCGACGGTCGAGCGGACCACCGACGAGAGGGCGACCGCCACGGCCAGCAGCGCCGCGGCGTACACCTCGGTGAGGAGGACGAAGCGCACGTACAGCAGCGGCGAGTCCACCGTGGTGTGGCTGGCGACGACGCCCGTCGCCGGGCCGGCGCCGACGGCGGTCAGCGCGCCCGCGACGGCCAGCGCGAGCAGGACCGTCGGGAGCAGCGCGGCGAGGCGGCCGAGGTAGACGCCGCCGACGTACGCGTACCGCGAGAGCGGGTAGGTCCGCAGCGTGTCGAGTTCGCCCCGGCGGGCGTCCTCCAGGATCGCGCGGTAGCCGACGGCCACCGCGAGCACCGGGAGCAGGACCTCCAGCGGCGTCAACAGCGAGAGGCCAAGCAGGACGAAGCCGCGGTCGCCCGCCCCCGCGAGGACGAACCCCACGACCGCGAGCAGGAACCCGACCGCGAGCGCGAGGAACTGCCGCGAGCCGAGCAGGGTCCGGAACTCGCGCTCGGCCACCGCGAGCGTCCGCGCGAGGTCGTTCACGCGCCGCCACCCCCAGAGCCGTCGGTCGAGCCGTCGTGGCCGGCTTCGGGGCCAGCGTCGGTCGTGCTCGCGTCGGTCGTGCTCGCGTCTGTCGATCCGCCACCGCCGTCGGTCGAGCCGTCGCCGGCGACGGGCGCCGACGGGGTCGCGTCGGTCTCGGCCCCCGACCGGACGCGGCGGTCCTCGCGGCCGACGAGGGCGACGAAGGCGTCGTCGAGCGAGTCGGCGTCGGCCGCCGCCCGGATCTCGTCGGGGGTGCCGCGGACGAGGAACCGCCCGCCGTCGAGCAACAGCACCTCGTCGGCGACGCGGTCGACCGCGGCGAGGTCGTGGGTGGCGACGAGCACGCCCGCGCCCGCCTCGGTCGCGGCGTCGACGAGGTCGAACAGCCGGCGGGTCATCGCCGGGTCGAGGCCGCTGGTCGGTTCGTCGAGGACGAGCGCCCCCGGGTCGCCGACGAGCGACTGGGCGAGGCCGAGCAGGCGCGTCATCCCCCCGGAGAGGGCCGCCACGTCGCGGTCGGCGACGTCCGTCAGGCCGACCCGCGCCAGCAGGTCGTCGGGAGCGTCGCCGCCCTTGACCAGCGAGTCGTAGAAGGCGACGGTCCGCCGCGCGGAGAAGCCCGGGGCGAACGCCGGCGACTGGGGGAGGTAGCCGACCGACCGGGGGCCGCCGGTCGGGTAGCTGACCCGGCCGGCGTCGGGCGACAGCACCCCGGCGGCGATCCGGAGCAGCGTCGTCTTCCCGGAGCCGTTCGGCCCCACGAGCGCGACGACCGCCCCCGGTTCGATCTCGAAGGAGACGCCGTCCAGCACCCGGAGGCTCCCGAAGGAGAAGCCGAGATCCTCGCAGGCGAGCGCCGGGTCGCCGGCCGTCACGCCCCGACCCCCCCGTCCGGCGTCGTCGCCGTGGCGTTCGGCGGGGAGCCCGCGGGTCCCGGATCGGGGGCGCCCCCAGCGCCGCCGGCGGCGCCGGCGTCGATCCCGTCGAGCACCGCCGGCCGCACCGGCGACGCGAGCGGCGCGGTGTCGACGACGCCGGCCCGGCGCAGCCCCGGCACCGAGGCCTGGAGGGCGCGGAGCAACTCCGCGGCGGGCGAGGCGGCGAGCGTCGCGGCCGCGGGCGACCGGTGGAGGGCGCCGTCGACCGGCCCCGTCGGCGCGTACGCGCGGTCGAGGATCCCGTCGCCGTCCCGGTCGAGGATCGGCAGGGGGCCCCAGTAGTTGCCGCGGCCGTCGACGGTCCAGACGCGGAGCGGACCGCCGCCGACCGCGACCTGCTCCCCGTTGTCGACGACGTCGTTGCCGACAACCCGGTTGGTGGGGAGGATCGTCTGGGCGCGCACGCCGACCGCGTTCCCGGCGATCGCGTTCCGGGCGTACAGCGAGCGCTTCCCGTTGACGTAGAGGCCGTACTCGTTGCCGGCGAGGACGTTCCCGGCGACGTAGGCGGCGCTGCCGGTCGCCGAGATGCCGATCCGGGAGTCGCGCACGTCGTTGCCGACGAGCGCGTTCCCGGCCGGCCGCGTCATGACGATCAGGCCCGCGGTCGAGGCGTCCCGGACCGTGTTGTTCGCGACGAGCGCGTCGGAGGTGTACATCTCGTGGACGCCGAAGCGCAGGCCCCGCATGCTGTTGTTCCGGACGACGAGGCCGTGGGCGCGGTGCGTGTAGACGCCGTCGCGGCCGCCGACCACGGCCGAGTCCTGGACGACGAGACGCGAGCGCATCGCCAGCACCCCCATGAACCCCTCTGTCCACTCCTCGCTGCCCGTGACGCGCAGGCGCTCGACGACCACGTCGGCGCTGTCCCGGACCAGCACGCCGTTGGCCGGGGTGTCGACGGCGACGTTCCGGACGAGCGACCCGTTCGAGCGGGCGAACGTGAGCCCCGCGTCGCCGTAGCCGTAGGCCGCGCGAACCGGCGCGTCCCACCCGGTGGCGTTGCGGGCCGCCTCCGGCGCCGTGCCGTTCGGGCCGACGCCCGCGACCCGCAGGTCGGCGACCGCGATTCCCGCCGACCGCAGTTGCAGGACGGTGCCGGTGCCGTCGCCGCGCAGGACGGTCGCGGGGGCGTCGGAGTCGGCTCCGCCCTCGTCGGCGGCGGCGCTCCCTCCGGTCCCGGCCCCCCGGATCGTGAGCGGCTTCGAGACCGTGAGGTTCTCCACCCGGTACTCGCCGGGCGGGAGCCGGATCGTGGTGTTCGGCGGGGCGGCGGCGACGGCGGCGACGAGCGTCGGGGCGTCGCGACCGACGACGACCGAGGTCGGGCGGTCGAGCAGCGCCCGCGCGTCGGCGACCGTCGCGTCGGCCCAGCGGTGGCGGGCGGCGACCGCGTCGCGGGCGCGGGCGCTCCCGCGGTCGGCGCCGTCGCGCGCCGCGAGTCGCGCGCGGGCAGTCGGCCAGTCGACCACCTCTCCGCCGTAGGCCCGGGCGAACGCCCGGGCGTCGGCGCGCTCGCCGAAGGGGACGACCGCCGGCCCGGCGGGCGTCCGGGCGGCGCTGCCGACGACGAAGACCGCGTCGCTGGCGGCCGTCCACCCGACGTACGCGCCCTGGCTGACGACGATGCCGCCGCCCTCGGCGACGCGGGGGTCGGTCCCGGCGAAGTCGCTGACGAACACCCCGAGCGGCCGGCCGAACTGCCGGGTAGTTACCGGGTCCGCGAGGGCCGAGGCCGCCTCCTCGACGGTGTAGTAGCCCACGGCGTAGCGGTAGGTCTCGAAGAACACCTCGACGCGGGGGATCTCGGTGCCCGCCTCGGCCGCCTGGCGGACGTCAACGCCGGTCAGGCCGAGGCGGACGGTGTCGTCGAAGGGGACCGGCCGGAGGTCGCTCCCGGACGGCGGCGGGACGACGAAGGCCGACGCGCTCACGACGAACAGGGCGGCGAGCGCGACGAGGACGTACCGGACGACCACGGATTACCCCATGCCGAGCTGGGCGATCATCTCGGGGGTCACGTCGTCGAGCCCCACGAGCGAGCCGCCGTGTTCGGCCCGGAAGGACTCGGCGTCAGCGCGGTCGCCGAAGCCGATCAGGTCCCGCCCCATCGCGCCGATGACCTCGCTGTCGACGACGAACGTGACCGACTCCGCGGCCGCGAACGCCTCGGCCTCGGTGTGCGTCGAGACGAACGTGTCGCCGCCCTCGGAGAACAGTTCGTAGTCGACGGCCGAGTAGTCGGTGACGTAGAACGCCCGGCGGGTCCACCCGCGGTCGCGGCGCTCGAAGTCGTACTGGAACGCCTCCCAGGTGCTGTCGAAGCGCGCGGGGTTCGGGTGACCCGAGGGGTCGCGGTCGTAGAAGATCTCCGCCGTCGGCCCGGGGTGCTGAGGGATCACCATCCCGCAGACGTCGCAGGTGTCGTCGTCGGTCAGCGTCACCGCCGCGGGGGTCTCGCCGCCGTCGCCGCCGCCGAGACAGCCGGCCGTGGCCCCGACGACGAGCGTCGCGGCGCCGGTCAACAGCGTCCGCCGGGAGAGTCCCCCCGCCGCGCGGCCCCGCTCGTCCGACCCGGCCGGCGGGGTCTGGTGCGCGTGGCGGTGTGAGCAGGCGCCGGTCGGGCTGGCGACGTCCGGCGGCGGCGGAGAAGGAGTGTGACGGTTGGGCATGACGCTAGAGAGGCGACCGATCCACCTCGGCCTTTCGTCGATTCCCGCGGGGTGGCAATGCAGATCGGTCGCACGACCGCCCGCCGGGACGTCGCTCGGGGAGCGGCGACCCGTGGCGGGCGACGGCTGGACCGACGCGACCTGGAGAGGCGGCGTCACGGCGTCAGTCGGCCCGGTACTCGGATTCGAGCAGGCCGAACCAGTGGGTGTCGTGGTAGCGCCCGTCGGCGTAGACGTTCTCGCGGAGGACGCCCTCCTCCGAGAATCCGGCCGAGCGGAGCAGTTCGAGGGACGCGACGTTGAACTCGTAGACGCTCGCGCAGACCTTGTGCATCCGGAGTTCGTCGAAGGCGTAGGCGAGCAGGGCGTCGAGGGCGTCGTGGGCGTAGCCCTGGCGGCGGTGGTCGGGCGAGATCCAGTAGCCGACCTCGCAGACGCCGTTCTTCCAGTCGACCGGATCGAGTTCGATCGTCCCCACGCGCTCGCCGTTGTGGGTGATGAGCAACTGGACGAGGTCGGGGTCGTCGCTCGCCTGCTCGAAGTGCTGCTCCTCGAGCACCCCGTTCGTCGGCGTCGACTGCCCGACCGGCCCGCGAACCGCCGGGTGGTTCACGCCGTCCCGGAGGAACTCGACGTCCTCCTCCTCGATCGTCTTCAGCGTCACGAGATCGCCCGTCAGGAACGTGGCCCCTGGCATCGCCCGCCCCTTGGGGGGCCGGGTAAAAGAACCCTCCACCCGCCGCCCGGCGGGCCGGGGTGGCCCGGCGGCGACGATTGCCCCCGCCGCCGGTGACGCGGCCCAACGCGCTCGGGAACGGAACCGAATACCGCCGGACGCCGGTGACACTTCGGGGAAAATTGGGTCGCAGTTCGGAAAATCTACTTTCACAGATCGGCCGTCGTTCGGATCGATGTCACGACGAAGCACAGCGGTGATCGCAGTTCTGCTGGTCGCCCTCTCGGGCGGGGCGACGGGCGCGGTGGGCGCGACCGGCGCGTCCGACCGCGCGACCGCCCCGACGACCGCGGCGACCGACCTTGCGGCGACCCAGCAGGCGGCGGCCGTAACGCTCGACGATCAGACCACGGGCGGGTACACGGTGACGGTCGATCGGGTGACGCTCCCCGAGGGTGGGTTCGTCGCGCTGCACGACGCGACGCTCGCGGACGGCGACGCGCTCGGGAGCGTCGTCGGCGCCTCGGCGTACCTCGCGGCCGGCACCCACGAGAACGTGACCGTCCGCCTCTCCCAACCGCTGAACGAGACGGGGTCGCTGATCGCCATGCCCCACGCCGACGACGGCGACCGGGTGTACGAGTTCGTCTCGACCGGCGGGACCGCCGACGGGCCCTACACCGCCGACGGCGGCGCCGTCACCGACGCGGCGAACGTGACCGTCTCGGCGACGGTCGCGGCGAGCGACCAGCCCACCGACGGCGCCTCGGTCGTCGTCGACCGCGTCGAACTGTCGGCGCCCGGGTTCGTCGTCGTCCACAACGAGTCCCTGCTGAGCGAGGGCGACGCCGTCGGCAGCGTCGTCGGCCACTCGGCGCTCCTGTCCCCGGGCGTCCACGAGGACGTCCGGATCGAGCTCGACGCGCCGGTCGGGAACGAGACCATGGTGCCGATGGCCCACCGCGACACCGACGGCGACGGGGCCTACGCGTTCCCCGACGCCGACGGGCCCTTCGCCACCGCGGCCGGCGACGCCGTCGTCGACACCGCCGACCTCGCGACGCCCGCGCAGGCCGGCGTGACGCTCGCGAACCAGTCCAGCGGCGGCACGGGGGTCGTCGTCGACTCGGCGTTCCTGCCCGACGGCGGGTACGTGGTGGTACACGACGAATCGGGCGCGGTGGTCGGCAACTCGGCGTACCTTTCGGCCGGCCTCCACCGGAGCGTGACCGTCGACCTCGACGCGCCGCTGAACCAGACGGACTCGCTGACCGCGATGGCCCACCTCGACACTAACGGCGACGAGGTCTACGAGTTCCCCGACGCCGACGACCCCTACACCGCTGACGGCGGCGCGGTCGTCGACGCGGCGACCGTGACGGTGTCGGCCTCGCTCGCCTACGACGTCGGGGAGTCCGACGGCAACGCGGTCGTGATCGACAGCGTCGACCTCAGCGAGGGCGGCTTCGTGGTCGTCCACGACCCGAGCCTGTTCGCCGGCGACGTGACGGGGTCGGTGCTCGGCGCCTCCGAATACCTCGAACCGGGCGTCCACGAGAACGTCACCGTGGAACTGTCGACCCCCGCAAACGAGAGCCAGGTGCTGGTGCCGATGGCCCACCGCGACACCGACGGCGACGAGGCGTACGGGTTCCCCGACGCCGACGGGCCCTACACCGCCGACGGCGGCGCGGTCGTCTCCCCGGCGAAGACCGTCGTCCGCTCGCAGGTGACGTTCGGTCCGCAGGAGACCGGCGGCGAGACGGTCACCGTCGACTCGGTGACGCTCGCCGACGGCGGCTTCGTGACGGTCCACGACGCGACCCTGCTCGACGGCGAGGCCCTCGGGAGCGTCCGCGGGACGAGCGCGTACCTCGGCCCCGGCACCCACACCGACGTCGAGGTCGCACTCGACGAACCGCTGACGGGGAACGCGACCCTGCTCGCCATGCCCCACTACGACACGAACGGGAACGAGGCGTACGACTTCGTGACGAGCGAGGGCGCGCGCGACGGGCCCTACACGGCAGCCGGGTCGGCTGTCGTCGCGTCCGCGGCGGTGACGGCGATGGACGCGAACGCGATGGCGACGACGACCTCGACCGAGGCGACGGACACCGAGGCGTCGATGAACACCGAGACGCCGACGGCGAGCGACACTCCCCCGTCCGACGGGGCGGACGACGAGGGAACGCCGACCACCGGGACCGACGCCCCCGGCTTCGGCGTCGCCGTGGCGCTCGCGGGACTGCTGGCCGCGGCGTTGCTCGTTCGGCGACGCTGAGTGCGTCCCGTCGGATGGGACGCACCGCTCTTCTGACCCCCCTCGCCGTCACTCGGAGACGGGGACGGGCCCAAGGGGTTCGAACCACGGTCGTTTCGCTCGCTTCGCTCACCGATTCGAACCCTAGCGGTATGTTCGGCCCTCGCTGTCGCTCGGGCACTCACGTGGGCCCTAGGGGGTTCGAACCCCTGACCACCCGGTTATGAGCCGAGCGCTCTGACCACTGAGCTAAGGGCCCGCATCTCCGAGGTATCCGCGGCCGCCTCTTTAGCGTTGTCTCTCCGCACGGCTGGAGCCGACGCTCGTCGAGCGGTCGACGGGAGAAGCGCCATCGCCAGGACTCGAACCTGGGACCACCTCGTCTCTGCGGCGAACAGCCGATGACTGGTTCACCGTAACAGCGAGGCGCTCTACCAGCTGAGCTACGATGGCAGGCGATTTGGGCTATCGGTGTCTCGGTAAAAGTGGTTTCGTTTCTCCGCCGAACGCCACACTCGACAGACTGCCGTAACTGAACAGTCGACGGAGAGAGAAGCGCCATCGCCAGGACTCGAACCTGGGACCACCTCGTCTCTGCGGCGAACAGCCGATGACTGGTTCACCGTAACAGCGAGGCGCTCTACCAGCTGAGCTACGATGGCTCGCACTCCGA